>Ga0184633_10000834_pt1 | contig 12063 bp, 8 predicted proteins | sample PLM31_170_b1_FD_133156 | JGI IMG/M metagenome (GOLD analysis project Ga0184633, IMG submission 133156) | Groundwater sediment microbial communities from an aquifer in East River, Colorado, USA - PLM3-1_170_b1 | ecosystem: Environmental > Terrestrial > Soil > Riparian zone | place: USA: East...
GATCTCGTGGGGGGCGCCTTCCACTACGAGTACGCTCTGCTCAACATGGACTCGGATCGGCGGATCCAGTCTTTCAGCCTGCCGGTCGCCGGCGTCCCGAACATCACCAACATCGGGTTCCACGACAGCGATTCGAATCCCACCAACGACTGGCAGGTGACGCTGCAGGGCGGGACGATCGTCTGGCAGACGGATACCTACGCCCAGAATCCGAACGCGAACGCGCTCGAGTTCGGGTTCATGTTCAACTTCCGTTTCGACGCCGGCGCGCCCCCGACCTCGCTGAATGCGACGCTGGGTCTCTTCGAGCCCGGGGCCGGCAGCGAGATCGCCGTCGCCACGATCGGGCCCGAGAACTCGACTTCCGCGGTGGCGGAAGCCGCCCCGTCGTCGGCTGGGGTCCGGCTGTCGCCGAGCCGCCCCAACCCGCTCGACCCGAGCACCACGATCCAGTTCAACCTCCCGGCTCAAGCGAGCGTCAAGCTCGACGTCTTCAATGCCGCCGGCCGGCTGGTTCGGTCGCTGGCGGACGAGCCACGGGCCGGTGGCCGCCACGAGATCATCTGGGACGGAAAGGACGCGAACGCCGAGCGAGTCCGCTCGGGCGTCTACTATGCCCGCCTCGTGGCTAGCGGAACCACCGCGGTCCAGCCCATGCTCGTGATCAATTAGGTCATCCATTAAGTCTTTGATCAGGAAGTAGCCCATAGTTAGGAAGTAGCCAAGACCGGAGTCTCTGGAGTCACCGTTTGCCATTTTCCCACCTCGGCCTTGCGCCGGAAATCCTTCGGGGAGTGCGCGCCGCCGGTTACGGCGAACCCACGCCCATCCAGGCCCAAGCCATCCCGCCGATCCTGGCCGGACGCGACGTGGTCGGCTGCGCGCAGACCGGCACCGGCAAGACGGCCGCTTTCGTCCTCCCGATCCTGCATCACCTCCGGCGGAAACCGGCGGCCGGCGGTCGCCGGATGGGTTCGGGAGACAGCGTGCGCGCCCTCATCATCACTCCGACCCGCGAGCTCGCGGCCCAAGTCGAGACGGCGGTGCGCGACTATTCGCGGTTCATGGACCTGCGCTGCACCGTGGTCTATGGCGGGGTGGCGATCGGCCCCCAGGAGACGCGCCTGCGCCTTGGGGTCGACATCCTGGTGGCGACCCCCGGCCGTCTCATCGATCACATGGAGCGGGGGAACGTTTTTTTCACTCGGCTCGAGATCCTGGTCCTCGACGAAGCCGACCGGATGGTGGACATGGGCTTCGCGCCCGACCTGAGCCGGATCCTGCGCAAGCTGCCGGCCGGGCGCCAGACCCTCATGTTCTCTGCCACCATCCCGCCGGAGCTGAACGCGATGGCCCGCAAGGCTCTGGTCGAACCGGTGCGGATCGACGTGGCTCCGAAAGTGAAAACGGCGGCCGGCATCCGCGAGGCGGTGTACCCCGTACCTCGACAGCTGAAGACCGACATCCTGCTTGAGCTGCTCGAAAACGCCCAGATGGACTCGGTCCTCGTCTTCGCCCGCACCAAGCGAGGAGCCGAGCGCCTCGCCCGCGAGCTTGAGCGGAGCGGGCACCCGGTGGCTGCCCTGCACTCGAACCGCACTCAGAGCCAGCGGGAGCGCGCCCTGGCCGGATTCCGCTCCGGGCGCTACCAGGTGCTGGTGGCCACCGACATCGCCTCACGCGGTCTGGACGTGGATGGCATCTCGCATGTCATCAACTACGACGTGCCCCAACATCCCGAGGACTATGTGCACCGGGCCGGCCGCACCGCCCGGGCCTCGGCGATCGGTGATGCCTTCACCCTGATGGCCCGCGAGGAGGTGGATTTTGTCGCCGCCATCGAGCGCTTCACCGGCAAGGCAATCCCAAGGGTGATCTTGCCCGATTTTGACTACAAGCACGCGGCCCCCCGGCGCCCGGCCCGCGTCCGGGCTGCTCGGGCGCAATCCGCCCACCCGCGGGTCGAGGAGCTGGAGGAGGCGGCCGGGAGCACGCCCAAGAAGGCGGACCGCTCTTTTGGGCGCGGCAAGCGGAAAACGGCCTCGACCCGCCGGCGGCGCCGCTGACTCGAGGCGACCGCCCGAGGTCGCCGCTCAAGCGCGGAGCCGCCCGCACTTTCGCCCGCGCGCGCCAAAATTATTCCCCAAATCAATCGGGGCCCCAGCAGCGCTGGAGCCCCGATCGTTTGCTGTGCCCGAGGCAACCGCCGTTCGGGCGGCACCCCGCGTGGGTTAGTGGATGCGATGGAGCTCGACCCGGCGGTTCATGGCTCGGCCCTCCGGGGTTTCATTGCTCGCCATCGGCTCCGCCTCACCGTAACCGCGCGCACGCAGGCGGGCGGCGGCCACCCCATGAGAGATGAGGAAGTTGCGGACCGAATCGGCACGCCGCTGGGTGATGGCCAGGTTCGTGGCTTCCGAGCCGATGGCGTCGGCATAGCCGCAGACCTCGACCTTCACGTTGGGATTGGAGATCAGCGAGGCAGCCACCCCCTCGAGCGGGCCGAAGGAGGATGGCAGGAGCTCGGCGCTACCGGTCTTGAAGGTAATGTTGTGCAAACCGAGCCAGCGCTCGATGGTCTTCACCTCGGACGCCGGCGGCGGCGGCACCGCCATCGGACAACCATGTTGGTCGACGGCGACCCCGAGCGCGGTGCCGTTGCAGCGGTCGATGCCGTCGAAGACCCCGTCCCGGTCGGAATCGATCGGGCAGCCCTTGGAATCAATCTGGGCGTTCTTCGGGGTGTTAGAGCAGGTGTCGATGCCGTCGAACATTCCGTCCCCGTCGCTGTCGGACGGACAACCGCTGGCGTTGACCTTGGCCTCAGCCGGCGTGCCGGCGCAGGCATCCTTGGCATCCGCGACCCCATCGCCGTCGTCGTCTGGCGGACAGCCGAACGAATCCACGGCCGTGCCGTAGGGCGTCTCGCTGCAGCGGTCGAAGTCGTCTGCGACCCCGTCCTGGTCCGAATCGGGAAGCCGCGGCTGCGAGCTGCCGAGCCCGACGGAGAGCCCGACCGTCCCGATCATGTCGCGGTAGAAGCCGGTCTGATTGCTCGTCGCCTCGTCGGCGCTGGCCCAATAGCCATGATAGTCGCAGCGCACCGCCAGGCGATCGGCGAGCCAGATGTTGAGGCCGCCGCCGAGATCGAAGTTGAATTGGTTCTGAGTCTCCAGTTCGGAGGCGACCACGGCAGAGGTGAGGCTGCCGACGCCGCCCGAGATATAGGGCTCGACGATGCCGCGCACCGGATGAAGCACCAGATCCAGATTCGACAACCAGATCGTCTGCGATGAGACGTTCGGAATCGGAGAGGTGACCTTGCTGGCGCCGACGACCGCTTCGAGCCCCAAGTAGGGCGAAAGATTGATTCCGAGTCGACCGCCGTAGATGTTGCCGTTGATATGTCTGGCCGCGTCGAAGTCGATGATCCCGCCAAAGGGGCCAATCTCGAAACGCGGCGACTGATGCTCGCCAGCAACAGCGACACCGGCGACGCTCAGGAGCAGCGCCACAGCCAGAGCGCTGTTTGCGTGGAAGCTGCCTAGCCGGGTGATGAGACGCTCCATGGATGAACCTCCGAGTTTCTCGCCGAGAAGGGAGGCGCGCGTCAGACCGATGGCTGGTCAGCGAACGAGGCCGACTTGGCCCAAGTCGTCTCCTCCCGAGATCAAGAATCGGCACCCGATCCAGATTGCTTGAAAGTTACCTGCGCCCGCGGTTCGGGGAGAGACGGCTCGATTCGAGACAATTGGCGAACGGTGATGGCCGCTGCCGGCGCGGCGGAGTCAAATCGGGTCAAGGTTTCGGCCGCGCCGGCCGAGAATCATGTAGGCCTGCCGCCAACTCCCATCGGCATCAGCTAGTCTCCCACCACGCACGATTTGCAGGCATGACTCAAGAAACGCGGAAACGAATTCTGATCCTCGAAGATGACGAGGACATCGGCCGGTCGCTCAAGCGACACCTCGAAGCTCAGGGCTTTGAGGTGCACCACGAGACGCTGGGCGAGAAAGCCATCCTTTACGCGGCGGAACACCATCCGGACCTGGCGATCCTCGACCTCCGGCTGCCCGACATCAGTGGTTACGAGGTGTGCCGGCAGATCCGGCGTCTCTACCGGCCATGGACGATCCCGGTGGTGATGCTCACCGGTATGGCCCGCCCGATCGATAAGGTTCGGGGGTTCGGAAGCGGCTCGGACGTCTACCTGACCAAGCCGTGCGATCTTACCGAGTTGAGCCGCACCGTGGCCGCGCTCCTTGACGAATCGCTGGCGGCCTGAGCCGGCGCTCCGCCGTCGCTAAGCCAGCCGCCCCGCCATAGCTGAGTCAGCCGCCCCGCCGTCGCGAGTCAGCCGCCCGGTAGCTCGCCCTTCCAGCCCCTGGGGAAGAATGGGGTTGACTTAGAGATTCCTGCCCCTACACTTACCCGTCTCCCTGGACTCGGGTGTGACATTCGCGGCGACGCGCGCCGGACTTCCCGTAGCTCCATCACCGGTTGTCCAGTCCAGACCGGCTTCCGTTACAGAATCATGAGTGATATCGCGAGCTTTCTGAGTGGCAAGGTCCTGTTCATCACAGGAGCCACCGGATTTCTTGCCAAAGGCCTGCTCGCCAAGATCCTGCTCGACGCCCGCGATGTGCAGCGGATCTACCTCTTGATTCGCGCCGATGGGGAGAACTCGGTCGAGCAACGACTCGAGCGCGAGGTGCTCCAAGCGAATGCACTGGCGCGGGTGCGCGAAATGCACGGGGCGCGCTTCAACGATCTCATGCGTGAGAAGGTCGTGGCCGTTGGCGGCGACTTGACCCAGGACAAGCTCGGGATCGACGCGAACCGTTATGCACAGCTCACTCGTGAAGTCGACATTGTGATCAATAGCGCCGCATCGGTGGTCTTCGACGAGGAGATCGATCAAGCGCTCCAGTTGAACACTCTCGGCCCCGGCCGCCTGGTTGAGTTTGCCCGGGCCTGTCGGGATGCGGTCTTCCTCCACGTTTCAACCGCCTATGTCAATGGACTGCGCACCGGCCGGGTTCCCGAAGAGCTGATTTCACCGGACCAGGCGGTTGCCCAGATCATCAAAGGATTTCATAAGAGTTACAAGCTGGAATCGGAGATCGACTCGATCCTCGCCTTCACCCGACAGGTGATCAAGGAATCGGGTAGTCCAGAGCTGCACGCAGAGTTCAGAACTGCCATCGCCAGGCGGAATAATGGCAAGCTGATCACCGAGCACCGGCTGAAGCGTGAGCTCGAGAGCCTGAGGAACCGCTGGGTCAAGCGGCGGCTGGTCGACGAAGGCACGCGCCGAGCCCGGGAACTGGGCTGGCACGACACCTACACGTTCACCAAGGCGATGGGCGAGCAGATCATTGCCAAGAGCCGGGGTGATATCCCCACGATCATCGTTCGTCCCTCGATCATCGAAAGCAGCCTCATCGATCCGGTGTCAGGCTGGCTGGACGGCCTCAAGGTGGCGGACCCGCTGATCGCCCACTACAGCAAGGGAAGGTTGCCGGATTTTCCCGCCGACCCCGATATCGTGCTGGACCTGATTCCGGTGGACATCGTCGCCAACGCGATTCTGGCTGCGCTTCCTGGGGCCCGCCAGACCAAGGAGATTCAGGTCTATCAGGTGGCGACCGGTTCGGAGAATCCCCTGAAGCTGGGGGAAATGTTCGATCTGATGCACGACTATTTCCGCAAGTATCCGATGCAAAATCGGCGAGGACAGCCCATCCGGGTGACGCGATGGACCTATCCCACGCCGGAGAGGTTCCGGCGATACTACCAACTGAGATACCGGATGCCGTTGAGAGCGATGCGCTGGATGATCAAGACTTTTTCCGCTCTCCCCTGGTCGCCGCGCCTCAAGCAGAAGGTGTCGGTCCTCGAGGCGACGCTCGATCGGGTTCTGGCCCTGACCGAGATCTATAGCCCGTACATGCATCACGACTGCCGTTTCGGCACCGAGAACACCCGCCGCCTTTATGAGGCTATGGGCCCCGAGGACCGCAAGCGATTCAACTTCGATGTAGGACGAATCGAGTGGCAGGAGTATATCCAGGACATCCACATTCCGGCATTGAAGCGCCACGTGATGAAGGAGGCCGGCAGCCCGTCCTCGCGCGCCGACACCCGGAATCTCTCGCCACAGGCTCTCTGACGCGGCTGCGACGGAGAGCAGTCCGTTCAGAGAGTTTGATGGATCGAAACGGTGACAGCGGCTCTTTGCCCCTGCACGTGCAACTGCTGCAAAACATCGATCTCATGCAGGGCCTCTACGATCAGGCGGCCCAGGAGATCATCGATCTCGGGCGCCCTGAGGGCTATTTCGACCGCTGGGATCCGGAGGATCTCAAATGGCCGCCGAGCCGCGCCGGGTCGGGGCCCATTGACTTGGCCGGGCTCGAGCAGCGGGCGCGATTGGTGGGCGCCATCTACGAAGGCGTGCCCGCCCGGCGGGACAGTCGCCTGGCGGACGCGTACCAGCAGTTTGCCCGGCTGACGCCGGCATACCACGAAGCGACTCGCATCTATTCGCAGATCGAGAAGCAGTTCGTCGGGAGCGGTGCCGGCAGCGCCGAAGACTTCCTCCAGCTCTATCAGAGCCTATACCTGGATGCTCTGGCCAAAGGCGACTCGTTCGTCCCCGACGCCGGCGAGGCCGCCCTGGAGCGCGCGCGGCTCACCCGGGCGCCTCTCGCCCACGCTCAAGCCGGCGCGGGATCGCTCTCGGCGGTGGCCGTCGCCGCGGATGCCAGATGGTCGGCCAGCTACTCCTACCGACTCGGCGGGGCTCCGGTCGAGGGAACGCTCCTTGATCTCTTGCGGGAGGTCACCGAGCGCACTCTCGACTACATCGCGGCCGGAGAGCTGCTCGCCACGCGCTTCAACACGTACAACAATCTGGCCTGGTTCGGAAGCTCCGCCTGGAAGGTGATCGTCGACGCCGAGCTTCTGCTCTACCGGCTCGATCGGTCGCCGGCAAAACTCCGGTCGAGGCGGTTGGGGCTCGAGGGTGTGCGCGCCGACATCCGCAAGGCCCAGAGTCTCCTGATCGAGTTCTTTCAAGCCCACCGGGAGGATCCTGCCACGCTGAAGCCGGCGAGCTATTGGTACGGGCACTCCTACAGCTATCTCACCCGCGACATGATCGACTTCACCCGCGAGCTCATCGCCCGCGCCAATCGCCTGGTGAAGCGAGCCCGGCGGTCCTTCCCCGCGGGGGAGGAATGGCTGCGCGAACTCGCGGTTCCGCCGCTCCTGGGCGGGCGGGTCGGGGGCCGGTTCGTGGACTACTCCCATGTGGGCCGGATGGCCGAGCTCCCGGCGTGGCGGCGGGCCGGGCGGCTCGCCCGCTGGGTGTTGCCTTCCTGGCGGAAGGGGCGGCGGAAGCTTGAACTGGCCCGTGCTCATCTGGATGAGCAGCAGCGGCTCGAGCTCACCTGGCGCAGCAACATCGAATGGGCTCAGGCCACCCTCAAGAACTTTGGCATCGAAGTGAGGGTGCGGATCGACCCGGCGTTCACCCCCGTGGCCAAGGAGCTCGATCTGGGCAGCGGCAAGCGGAAGATCCTCTTCCTGCCCACTCATCAGAGCGTGCTCGATCATCCGGTCATGTACGAGGTCCTCTCCTCCCGAGATCTGCTTTCGGCCATGGGCTGGAAGCAGCCGGTTCCCTGCGCGATCTTCGCCCGGGCGGGGATGGCCATGGCCGGGGTGCGGGTGGGTTCCTGGTCGATCACTATGTTCGGGGTCTCGGCCCCGGTCTTCGATCGACTGCTCGAGGAGGTGGATGGGTATGTCATCGCCGATCGGGCCGGAGATACGAAAAACGCGATCCAGCGGTTTGCGAGGATCCTCGCCCGGCGCCCGGGAGTCATCTATCCTGCCCTCACCACCGCCGCCTTCGCCACCCAGTCCCCGCCGCTGCAGCACGCCCTCTTCGCCCTTCTGCCTCAGGACGTGGTGATCATCCCGATAGCCATCCGTGGCAGCCATTCCCTGTGGCCCAAGTGTCCGCGGGGCAATCTGCGGATCAATCCCGGGCTGGTCGAGGTGGTGGTGGCGCCGCCGATGCTCGGAGAGACGATCCTCTTGCCCCGGCGGCGATCGCTGCGCATCCAGCTGGAGGCCGCCGCGGTCTTCCAGGCGGTCCACATCACCCATCTGTTGAATCCTCAGTTTGAAGAGCGGTAGATTGGCGGCCGCGGCGTTCTTCGCCGTCGACGGGACGATCGTGAGGGCGAGCATCGCCTTGTACTACGTCTACTTTGCGACTCGGGGCTTCTCTCACCTCCGGCGGGTCGCCTGGTTGGCCCGGTCTCTGCACAAGATTCTCTACTACCCGGTGCTCGACCGGCTGAGCCGAGGCCGGTTCAATCAGGTCTTCTACCGCAACTACCGGGGCATGGATGCCGGCCGCCTGCGGGCGTTGAGCCGCGAGCTGTTCGAGTCGGTCGTCCGGCCGCGGATCTACCCTGGCGCCGTGGCCCGCCTTCTGGAACACGGGGCCGCGGGAGAGAGGCCGGTGCTGGTGACCGGATCGATCGACTTCGTCGTCGCCCCGCTGGCTGCCTTTCTCGGCGTGGGGGACACCCTGGCCGTGGCCCTCGAAGAGCGAGACGGGCGGTTCACCGGCGAGTTGACGACGCCTCCGATCAGCGAAGACGAGAAGGCCCGCGTCGTCCAGGCGTTTGCTGCCGAGCGCGGCATCGATCTGGCTCAGAGCCATGCCTATGGAGACTCGAGCGCCGATCTCCCGATGCTCCGATGCGTGGGGCATCCAGCGGCGGTCAACCCCGACCGGAAGCTGAGACGGATCGCCGAGAGCGAAGGCTGGCCCATCGAGAGCTGGTCGCTGCCGGAGCGAGGGACGAGAGGTTGAGAGCCATTCAGTACATGAAGAGCGTCCCGCGCTATCTCCTGATGCGATACCTGGGACGGCGCTGGCCATGGCTCTACACCAGCCCGTTTTCGTGCATCGCGCTGCGCGAGATCCCGGAGCCGTCCTTACCCGGCCAGGACTGGGTGCGAGTGCGGACCCGCCTGTGCGGGATCTGCGGTTCCGACCTCGCCACCATCCGCGCCGAGGGGAGCCCATATTTCTCTCCCTTCACTTCGTTTCCGTTCGTCCTCGGCCATGAAATCGTCGGCGAGGTCGCCGAGGCGGGAGCGGAGGTCGACCATGTCCGCCCTGGCGATCGGGTCACCATCGAGCCCGCGCTCTCTTGCGCCGTGCGCGGGCTGGCCGACCTTTGCCGGCAGTGCCGGCTCGGAAACTACGGCAACTGCGAGCAGGTCACGCATGGAGCCATCTCCGCCGGCATCCAGATCGGCTACTGCCGGGACACCGGAGGAGGCTTCAGCCCCACGTTCGTGGCCCATCGACTTCAGATTCACCGGATCCCGGCGGAAATCCCGGATGAGGCGGCGGTCCTGATCGAGCCGTTCAGCTGTGCGTTGCATGCGGTCCTCCAAGTGGAAGTGACCGACGAGAGCCGAATCTTGATCTTGGGCTGTGGGACCATGGGACTGTTGACGATTGCGGCGTTGCGCGCAGTAGGATGCCATGCTGAGATCCTCGCCGCCGCCAGGTACCCGCATCAGGCGGCCTTCGCTCGTGAGCTCGGAGCGAACGCGGTCTTGAGCACCGGTGACCGGCTCTATCCGGAGGTCGCCGAAGCGACCGGGGCCGAGGTGTTCACCCCGGAGCTCGGCAAGCCGGTTCTCGTCGGCGGCGTGGACGTGACCTTCGACTGCATCGGCTCCCAATCCACGATCGACGATGCCCTCCGGCTGACCCGAGCGCGGGGCCGGGTGGTGGTGGTCGGCATGCCGGCGATTCCCCGCGGAGTCGATTGGACTTCGATCTGGTACAAGGAGCTCGAGGTCAGGGGGGCGTATACCTACGGAACCGAGAACTTCGAGGGCCGGCGGCTGCGCACGTTCGAGCTGGCCATTCGCCTGCTCGCCGAGCGCGCCGAGTCGCTGCGCCCGCTGGTCAGCGCTCGCTACCCGCTCCGGGAGTACGGGCGAGCGATCGGGCATGCGATGCGCGCCGGGCGCACGGGAGCGGTGAAGACCGTGTTCGAGTTCTCAGCCGGAGCTCCGCGGTGAACTACCTGACCTTCTCCGGCAACAGCATCGTCAACGCCCGCCTGCCCGATGGGGCCGAGGTCTACTATCCACCGCCGCCCATTCCGGGGATCAAGAAGGCGGATATCGCCGCTCAAGCGGTGCGGGCGTTCGAGAACCCTCTGGGCATGCCTCCGCTGCGGGAGCTGGTCAATTCCGGATCCAAAGTCCTGATCGCCTTCGACGACAACTGCCAGCCTTTTCCACCCACAGGAAAGCCGGACATCCGCCAGATCATCATCGAGGCTCTGCTCGGGCTCCTCGACTCCTATGGGGTCAGTCAAGAAAACATCCGGCTGTCCTGTGCCATCGCCCTGCACCGCAAGATGAAACGGCATGAGCTGGCCACCATGTTGGGCGATCGCATCATGCAGGCCTTTTATCCCCACCGGCTCGACAACTTCGACGCCGAGGACATGAAGAACATCGCCCACCTCGGGAAGACGGAGGCGGCCGAGGTGGTCGAAGTCAGCAAGGCGGTCGTGGACAGCGATCTGGTCATCTACGTCGATTCGATTCAGATCCCGTTGAACGGCGGGCACAAGTCGGTCGCCGTGGGTTTCGGGACCTATCGGTCGATCGCCTGCCATCACGCCCCGCAGATGACGGCCGAGAATCCGCACGTGATGCAGCCACGAGATTCAAACATGCATGCCTCGATCGAGCGGATGAGCCGGGTGGTCCAGAAGCATTGCCGGATCATGGTGCTCGAGGCGCCGATGAACGGGGCCACGTATCCCCGTCCGATGCGGTATCTGAGCCAGCCCGACGAGCGCTGCAACGGCTTGGAGAAGCTGTTGAAGCGGATCACTCCGTGGTCGATGCGGGCGCTTCCCGAGCCGCTCAGGTACCGGCTGCTCAAGAGCGTGCGGAGCGACTACGATCCGATCGAGATCAACGCCGGGACGATCGATGAAGTCCATCCGCGCACCTTGCGGGCACTCGACTCCCAGTTGAGTGTGGAAGTGGGCCGGCAGTTCGACACATTGGTATTTGGACTTCCCGATCTGAGCCCCTATGCCATCGATGCCCGGATCAACCCCGTGCTGGTGGTGAGCGATGTGCTCGGGTACGTGTTCAACTGGTTCTACGACCGGCCGCTGGTGCGCAAGGGTGGCGTCGTCATCATCCTGAACCCGGGGTTCGAGGTCTTTCACCCCGAGTATCACGTGGCTTACCGGAGGTTCTACGACGAGGTGCTGGCCGAGACCAGCGATCCGTTCGTGATGCAGGCTACCTTTCAGGAGAAGTTTGCCGCCGATCCGGAGCTCATCGAGTGCTACCGGAACCGGTTCGCCCACCACGGTTTTCACCCGTTCACGGTCTGGTACTGGGCCACCTACCCGCTCAAGTACCTGTCGGCGGTGATCCTGGTCGGGCCGCCGAAGCCCACCGTGGCCCAGCGGCTGGGCGTGTCCTGGGCGCCGAACCTGGCTCACGCGTTGGGCCGGGCGAAGGAGTTGAGCGGCGGCAACGAAGTCGTCGGGTTGAGCATCCCGCCCTTCCTCTACGTCAAAGCGAAGTGAAACCGTTGGAGGCTGTGGCTGGGGCTCTGGCGGTGGCGCCCGCACCCGACATGGTAGTGATCGCCAACCCGACCTCGGGGAGGGGTCGGGGAGGCGCGGTCGGCCACGAAGTCGTCCGCCGGCTCGCCGAGCGCAGTGTGCGCGCCGAGCTGGTTCTGACCGAAAGGCCCGGAGACGCGACCCGTCTCGCTGCGGCGGCGCTCGGCTCCGGCTGCCGGAAGATCGTTGCCTGCGGCGGGGACGGGACGGTCCACGAGACGGCGGCCGCGCTCGCGGGCTCCCAGGCGGTCATGGGGATCGTGCCCTGCGGGCGCGGGAACGATCTGGCGCGGGCACTCGCGATCCCGCGCGAGGTTAAAGGCGCGCTGGCGACGCTCGTCGAGGGTGAGGC
>Ga0184633_10000836_pt1 | contig 12052 bp, 21 predicted proteins | sample PLM31_170_b1_FD_133156 | JGI IMG/M metagenome (GOLD analysis project Ga0184633, IMG submission 133156) | Groundwater sediment microbial communities from an aquifer in East River, Colorado, USA - PLM3-1_170_b1 | ecosystem: Environmental > Terrestrial > Soil > Riparian zone | place: USA: East...
GCTATGAACCTAACCCAGGAACTAGAATCTCATCCCGTCTTCGAGGTCTTCCTGCGGGAGGTGGTTCGGCAGTTGATGCACGGCGTGTGGACGGGTGGGAGTGACGTGGACCCCGAGGGGTTCGTCCGTGAGCCATTTACGGGCCAATTAGTGTACATGGAGCCCCATGACCTGCCCGGTGTGTAGTGAGCCCGTCAGTGAGTTGATCGAGCATCCGCGGCTCGACGTGCCCATGTGCTACTACTGTGCCTGTGTGCTCCTTGGGCTGCCCCGGGCCCCCGACCTCGTGGAGACCCCATGACGTGTGACGTCTGCCAGCGGCCCTGGACCGAAGAAGTTACTCTCTGTGGGGAGTGGGTCTGCTCCCCCGAGTGTAAGGAGCAGCACCAAGCCTGGTGTTCCTGGTGTGCGTATGTGTTTCATAACCCCCCAAAGGAGACCACGTAATGGCGTTCCCTCTAGCTCTCATCCTCCCCGCTTTGATCCCGGTCGTCGCTGACGGGCTGCGGGGCGTCTTCAACCGGGTGACTGGTGGGGCCGGTGTCAAGCCTACCACCACCACGGAGGCCATCGAGTTTATGAAGGCTGAAGCAGAGATGGCGAAGGCGATGGCTGCCCTCGACCAGCCGGCGGCGAACATCTCCCGGTGGGTGGCGGACCTGCGGGCGTCCTTCCGCTACATCGCTGCGGGGGTACTCATCCTGTCGCCCTACGTTATCGTCCTGCTCCAAGCCCTTGAACTGACGGTGGCGAACGAGGTGCTCCTGACCAGCCTCGATGCGCGGGATGCGGCGTTCTCGTTCATCTTCGGGGACCGGATGTACAAGTGGTTACGGAGGTAGCATGTACAACCTAGAAGCCATCCTGCTAATAGACATCCCTCGCTATTTCCGGTTGGCTCTAGTAGTGATAGCCCTTCTCCTAAGTCATGCGCTCGGATTGGCGTGGCTGTACGCTGCCGAGTACGAACGAGCATCCGTAAAGGCGGACGTGGCTGGAGAGATAACGGAGTTGCGCAACCAAGTTCGTCATCTCTTGAAAGCCTACGAAGCTACACGAAAGCGGGCGGACCGGGCAGAATTATGATGAACCTGAAACTCCTACGCGACCAGCATGATTCGAACTATACGGGCGGACAGTTGTATCTCGCTGGTGATTTCTTCTGTTGGACATTGGAACCCGCTCTTCCTATACCCTGCGGGATATATCAGGTAGACATGACCACCTCCGCTCGGGCACAGCGGGGTGAGCTATGGACGCCTGCTCCAGACTGGCGGTTGCCACTCGTACTCAATGTTCCTGGCTATGAGGGTATCCGTATCCACGCCGGGAACTTGCCCAAGGATACACAAGGCTGTATTCTGGTCGGGGATACACGGGCTGAGGGAGCGGTGTACCAAAGCCGTACAGCCCTCACGCGCCTTATCGAAGCTCTAGTGGCATCAAGCCAGTTGGAGATTGTTAATGAGTAAGACGAAAGCGTTGAGGGGCTAACTATGGATTATATAAGGGAAACGGCGATAACCATTGACTATGACCTGGGCATTACCCTGGTAGATACCACCAAACGTAGCATGGGAACGTACCTCCGCAGGCAAGGGTTTACCCCCGTTGGAGGGCCGTCGAGCCAACCATATCAACGGTTTAGGCGGGAAGGGACGAAGGTGTCCTTTCCTCGGACCCGTATCTTGAGTCAGGCAGCCCGGGATAAGGCCGTGTTTGCCCTGAAAACTGCCCGGCGAGTGAGCAAACTGGGGAAAGGAACAAGCAATGCCTGACGCTGTTGCAGTCATGGAGATGCCACCCACGGATAAGGTGCTGGCCGTCCTCCAGACCCGTTGCGGGTGTGAGCGGACGGTCGAGATACCGGCCACCCCGCCGCAGACCGTGACCATCGAGTTGGTACCCCTGTACAAGGGGAGTGAGAAGGAAGACCGGCTGTTCTACCTGACGGCTCAGGCGACGCACCCCAAGGTGCAGGGGTTCGTCTATCTGTACCGGGAAGGGCCAGCCCGAGAGCAGTCCCTGATTACGGTGCCGGGGATGGACCCACCGAAGAGGTTGCGATGAGCAAGTGCCATATTGTTGGCAGTTGTCGCTGTGTCACTCACAATGATACTGTACCCGCCCTCTGCACCCACGCCGTCCAGGTGCTCCAGCGGGAGCGGGACACGCTTCGCCAGACGATTGAGGCGGTGCAGGCACATCGAAAGTCGGCTCCTCACGGCGACTGTGCGTGTCAAGTGTGCTCGCTTACCCGTGAGCGTGACGCGCTCCAGCGGCGGGTGGAGGAGTTGTCCTGCCGGGACATCACCATCGAGTTACATGAACCACAGTGTCCGATGATAACGTCCCACCTAGAGGCGGATTGTGATTGCCTGCAATCCCGCCTCGCCTCCCTCGAAGCGCAAAACGCGGTGCTGCGGAAATGGGTTGAAGACTGGCTTGATACGCCGTTCTTTGAGACTCGGGCTGAGTGGGAGAAATGGGTTCCTGGGATGCGTCAACGTGCCCACGCCGCCCTCGCCCCCAGCGCCGGGGAGGAGGTACGATGACTAGATGGCCATGGGAGATGACGCCCGACGAGTGGAAGGAAGAAGCCGAATTGCTTGGCCATCAACACATTCACTGTTCTCGCTGTGGCTACCACGGCTGGTCGGATGACACTGGACATTGTCCTCGATGCGACGCCCCCCGTGCCGGGGAGGAGGAACAGACGTGAAGTATCGTAAGAAGCCGGTCGTCATTGAGGCAGTCCAACTCCGATGGGACACCTGGTCCGAGATGTGCGACCATGTCGGAATGACACCTGATGGGCTTCAGCATGGGAGACCAGAGGGCTGCTATATCGGCCCTGACGGACAGCCGCTCCCAGCGGGGCAAACCTCAATGGAGATGGGGTTGCTCATACCCACGCTGGAGGGTCTTATGGTGGCCCGCGAGAAGGACTGGATCATTAGGGGCGTGAAGGGCGAGTTGTACCCGTGCAAGCCCGACATCTTTGAGGCTACCTACGAAGCCACAGACAGCGAGTCCGCCGCAGACAAAGAACTCACCCTCCTGCGGGCGGTGGGGGATAGCCTAAGCGATATACTCGCAATCACGAACAAGTATGACCAACCGCATAAAGCAGTCGGTTGGAATGCTGCGCTCTCCCGTGGGCGCGACGCCCTCGCCGCCTGGAGGAAGGGGAAGTGATGGACACCCCCCTTTTCCCCGCCATGGAACACTCAGTCCAAGCGGTCGTGGAGAAGAGCATCGAACATGGAGCGGCCCCGTGGCGAGCCGAGGCTGCCCGGCTGGCTCTTCAGGTCGAGAACTTAGAGCACGAGGTCGGTGTGTTGAAGGAGAAGCTGCGGCGGATAGCGGGCTATGTGAATAGTGCCTGGCGGGAGGAAGCTGAACAGTATGAGCACCCCGTTCCCGACGCGTAGCCTGGTCATCCTGCGGGTCCAGTGTCGGGACTCGTTACTGATGCTGTGGTATGTTGATGGGATGCTACGAGAGGACCTGTGTGTTCTCAGGAGTTGGAACTGACGAAGCCCTGGCTCACAGCGGTTCGTGAACACGCCCTCGACGTTCGGTGGTGCAGCCGACACCAGCCGCATACCCCCTACCGGCGCTACCGGGGTGGGAGGCGGCGGTGCCACCAGTGCGGCTACCTGCTCCCGTGGGCTGGGAGCAAGGTGTTCGACCAACTGTTGCGGGAGAACTACGGACCACGGTTGATCCGGCTGTTACAGCAGGCGACCCCGCTGCTGGACTACTTTACTTAGCGTCTTCTAGGCGAGTGATGCGCTCTTCGAGGTGTTTTATATCGTTCTCAATAGCATCCTTGAGTTCGGTCTTGAACTCCACCCGGAGGGCCTGGATGCCTGCCCAGAGTGACCGGACCCCGGCCCAGGTGTACGCGAACGAGGCCAGCACGAGGGGGAGCAGGATACCGAGGATGACCTCACTGTACGTCAGACCATTCACCGGCAATACTCCTTGGATACCTTGCAAGGGGGGCTCCTCATGGGTTGGCTAGTAATGATCTTCCTCGTGTTCATCCTTCCCTGGATCGTAGACAGTAACCGACCAAAGCATTAGGGCTTCATCCTCAACGTCCGCGCTAGCTCGGTCGTCCCGTCGGGCTCCTCTGCCCCTTTCGCCAGCTTCCGTCCAGCGATAGTCGAGACGACCCGCTGCATGGCCTCCAGCGAGGCCGGCGTTCCTACCCCTCGAAGTCCCTGCGTCAGGTAGCGGATGGTCCGCGGGCTGGTCAGGGCCAGAGAGATCATGTAGGGAGCCCCAAGAATCAGGGCCTTCTCGGGGTCAATGGTACCGGTCACGATGAGTCCGGCCGCTGCCCCTCCCTGGACGAGCTGTACCCACATGCGGAGGGTCCCATCGGGGTTCCTGGACTCCGCCTGCTTCAAGACGTTGGTGAATTCCTTGAGGTCCGCAAGCTCCGCCGGGTCGAACTTCGCTGCCTGCGCCTTCGTCATCCTCTCTAACTTGTGGGCCAACTGGGTACCGTTTATCTTCCCGTCCTTGGTGGCCAAGGTAATCATATCCTCGACCGAGTCCCGGAAGATCGCCTTCCGCGCCAGGGCGTTGGTGCCACGCCACGCTGCGTAGATGTCGGGCCGGTTGGAGGGAATGCCCGCCTCCATCGCTCGGTCTACGGACCCCGCCAGCTTCTCAGCAGCCCCGTGAACTTTCTGGGGGGTCAGGGTACCCATCGTCTTCTTCTCGACCGCCAGCAGGTCACTCCGAAGGTCAGCCACCGCACTGAAGGGGACCTTCCCGTCCGGGTACTTGGCAGCTAAATCACCGACCCAGTCGGCCATCTTGTCAACCTCGGGGATGCGTCCCTGATGCCTCATCCGAAGGTTGACGGCGTCCATGAAGGGGTCTAGCATGTCCACCGTGACCCCCCGGGCCTTCTTCCCGAGGTCAGTGTAGGCGTTGGCAACGACGGACCCCCCACGCACCGGGAGGTCCCCCATGTGCGCTAGGAGGAGGGTCTGCGCTGCATCGTGAGAAGCCTCCCGGACCTTGCCCATGCGCTGCCCACTCAGGATGCCGTAGTCAGCCGCGGTCTCAAAGAGACGGACCATCCGGCTCTTGGACAACTGGCCGGCGGTAAGGGTAGCCCCCAGAGGTACCAGGGCCTCCTGCGCCTTCATGGCCTCGGAGATCACCTTCGTGCTTCGCCCAAGGACCTTCCCTACGACCTTGGCACCAGCAGCCCCGAGCACTTCACCACCCGCCCCGTACAGCGCCCCCCTCGTGCCTGCCGTCCGCAGGTCCTCTCCACGCAGCAACCCCTCGACGGTGATAGGAACCCCAGTCATGGCTGCCCCAGTTGCCCCGGTAGCCAGAGCACCAGCCCCCCGGGCCACAACCTTGGGCAGGACCTTGCCAGCCAACCCCGCCACCACGCGACCAGCCGCCGGAGCAGCAGGACCAGCAGCGAGGGACATGGGGAGGGCGGCTTTCCCGACTGTTTCAGCCAAGGCCCCCCTAAACGACTGCCGCGGGATGCCACCAGGCGTCTCCAGTCCCAGGAGGGCTCCCAGGGGGCTCCAGGGGTGCTCTTCGGGGGTGGGGGCACCCTCCCCTTGGATCGTTGATCCTGGGGCAGCCTGGGCGGGCTGGAGGGTACCCTTCACCATAGCCGCAGGTGCCTCGGGCCCACCCATGAACTCTTCCAGGGCGTCCATGTCCGAGGGAGGCGTGGTGGGGGGCTTGCCCATGACCGCCGGGAGGGGAGCGTTGGGGTCCCCAACCTGGCCGCGGGCGTTGGTACGGGCGGTGGATGCCTCCTTCGCCTTGGCCTCGTGCTCCTTGACGAGCCGGTCCATCTGGACGCCAACCTGCTCGTCAGTCATCCCTTCGAGGAGAGGCAGCCTGATACCGTACTTCTGGTGGACGTAGGTAGGCATTTACTCCTCGTCCTCTTGTAGCGTCCACCCGACCCGGGGAGTCGGACGGGCGGGCTGCGCCACCCGAGGCTGCGCCAATTCACCCCGTATCTTTGCCTCGATCATCGCCGCGTACCGGATGGACTCGTCCACGGAGGTAATGAAGAACTCGGGGGTAGTCCCCATCGAGGGGATCACGCGGAACTGCCGTATCTCTTCCTTCTGCGACTGGGTCAGACCGGCCTCAATCCTGATGATGTAGTTCGCCAGGCGGTTGACTTTGTTCCGCATCCGCTCTTCGCCTGCCCCTGGCTTCACACCTCCAAGCCCGGGAATGACCGACCCAAACCGCCGCGCCTTGGCCGTCCCCTCACCGCCCCACAGCGGGTTGACGAAGACATGTCCGCCCTTCCCGCCCTCCTCGATTGGTAGGAACTCCTGGCGGATTTCCTTACCCATCGCCTGGACACCGGCAGAACCAGCCATTTGCAGGCGCTCCGAAGCCGTACTGACGGGTGGCCGCTTTCCTGCCTCCTCAAGTTGCAGCTTGTAGAGGTCTTCCTTCTCCTTCTGGACAGTACCGAGGATGCTCGTGGCGTGTGCCTGCTCGGGATGACCGGCAGTCTCAGCGATGGACCGCCACTCGGTCATCGTGCGCTGGCGGGGTTCCTTGCCAGCCACCTTCATCCGCTCTTTAGCGAAGCCGAGGACTTCCTTCAAAGCAGCTAAGGAGATGTCCTTGGGGAGCTTGAAGGGGACCGCTGTTTCAGTCACCCGCTCGACGGGGTGCTCCCGCAGGATTTCGGCAGGGACTGTCGGAGACACTTCTTGTGTCAGTTCCCTGGTCATCGTCGGTGGCATCATGGATTCGATAATGGGAGCAAACAGGCCATGAAAGCGGTCCCGTTCTTGCAGGTCCACAGCTTGCGTGCGCTCTGCCTTCCGAATGTCGAACTCTTCCCCGAGCACTTTCGCTGCCCGCTCACGTTCACCTTCTTGCCCTAACTCTTCCTGGAACTTCTCCCTGCGGTGGGGGGCGAGTCGCTTGAACCCGCGTTCGGTACGTTCATACTCGCGTTCCTCGCCAATACGTTCAGTGGCACCTTTAGCCAATCCCTCACCAAGATGCTGTCCGAGGTATTGCCAACCACCATAATATGGTACAGGCATGTGTTATACCTTACTGGTAAGAAGCGCCAGACCTGAAGTCACGGGGCATCTGAGGCTGAGCAGTTCCACCGGAGAATAAGCTCCCAAACCCACTCATCGCTGCACCCGCCAACGGCCCACCGAGGGCTGTCCCCGCTGCTCCAAGCAATGGGCCCGTTAATGCACTAAACCCACTCGGGGTCTTCTGCTGTGTATACTGGTGCGGATTCGACCCGGCCATTTTCATCTTGAGAAACTCCATCAACCGCTCTTGCTCATCAGCAGCCCGGGATTCCCCCATCTGGCGGGCAGACTCAGATGCCCGATATGCCGCCGGTCCTGTGCGAAGGGCGCCAAACCCGCGGCTGGCGTACTCACCGCTAATCTTCTCGCTGGCTTGCCCCTGTGCGCGATTCCAGATAGGGTCGAGGGCTTCAGGTTTGTATACCTGGCCAAACTCGCCTATACCCCCCTTCAGCCTTTCGGGAGTCCAGTATTCGTTAAAGCCGAATGTAGGAGCCGCTGTCTTCCCACTACTAAAGAATCCCACGGTCAAACTCCTTATCCAAGGGACACCCACGCTGTCCCGGTACTCCCCTGAAAGTTACTGCCCGCTGCTGCATCACTCACGAAGATAATCGCACCTTGCCCTGCCTGTGCGGCAGTGGGACGCGTCGCTGCGGTAACTACCGGGGCACGGAAAGCATTCAGCCCCCGTACCATCTCCTTGAATAACTCCTGTACCTCTCGTACAGCTTCAGGAGATTGTAATTCTTCCAACCTGCGGGGTTCACGCATGTCTCTTCTCGTCGGTTGCTAACACCGTTACAGGCATGTACATAGAGAAATCCGCCCCGACTGTCCGCAGCCGCAGTTGAAGCCACTTATCTTGCTCCCCGATAAACAGCCTGCCATACTCCCCCGTTACGGCCATATCTATCGTAGCCGCCGTCGTGAACGTGGCAGCATCAAACTCCCGGGAGTGCTTCGCTATGCGATACTCAAAGATGAGATTGCCGGTATTCGTCTGATAATTCACGAACGCTTCCAACCACGTCTTAATACTCTCAGGGCGCTTGGCCGATAGCCAAGGGGAAGTGACATATGCCGTGATAGCGGCGCCATCAAACGATGTCCCGCTGTTCTGTAACAGCACGCGTCCTGTATACCCAATCGTAAGCTGGCGGTGTCGTCCAGACTCGTGGGCATCCAAAAGGAGTGCTACCGTCTGTCCTACAGTAGGAAGGAACGCTTCTAGAGCATAATCATACCGAATGCTCCGCGAGTTCTGGCTACTTCCTGTTGGGGGGTACCACCACGCAATCTGGTTCTTGCTGTGCTCCAGGCCCCCCGTCACGCGGAACGCATCCGCTACATTCAACCCTGCCAGCGTAGGATCAACCCAGTAACTCATCTTCTTTAGGACCACTCCAGAGTATGTGTATATGCCCCCCTCAAACCAGTAATACAGATCGTTACCAACCTCTACGATACTCCGATGTGACGAGCACCCATGCTCCCGGGTGACACGGGTAATGTTGATGTCATACGCTGGATACACCCGGTTCGAGGAGTCTACAGTCAAGGCATGTACCGCGTGCCCCTTGAAGGGTACGAGTTGGTTATACAATGCCCCGAGACCAGTTACAGGAAACCCGTCATTCTCATCTATCAGGAAGGAGGCCGAGTTGTCATAGTCATCAGGGGCATTCGCCTTCGTGAAGTGCAGACTGGAGGGGTCAACGGTAGTCTGCCCGCCCCACACGATATTGCGGTAGTTGTTTAATACCTGTACGCCAGGAAAGGCCACAGCGTACTGCATATACAGATCATCAAAGGCGAGGTTCACTGTAGTAGCTCCGGTACTATCTACTTCTAACGTAACTTTAGCGATCGTATTCCAGTTGGGCACTCCCACAGTAGCAAAGGCCGATTTCAGGACACTGATCTCATTCCAGCCTGCCACGAGACTAATAGAGGCCCAGTTCGCAGCAGTGAGTTGAAAGTACGCGGTATCCGCGCTGTTTCCAAACCTGATAAAGGTGGTCGCCGTGTCGAGATTGGCTACGGTGTCAATGTTCACCCAGAAGTGTATCCGGTCAGCAGTCGTGTAGTCCCGAGCCTCCAGCAGGCCGTCAGTGAGGTCCAGTGCGGTGGATGGTGTGCGTGTGCCCGTTACCGCCACTCCAGTAGACGTGAACAACCTGCCCTGTACGCCCTGCTTTACAAACGTAGGAGTCGCTGCTCCGCTCCCCGCCCACGTCTCATTGGACTCGAAGTCCGCGAGGTGCTTCGCGCCGAGGGGTAACAGCCGGGCACCGTCGTACTTGAATGTCCCGTCTACGAGATTCGAACAGATGAGATAATCAGCCAACCTCGTCCAGGAGAACCACGTTGGGATATCGGTAGTAAGGTTAGATAACGAGAAGTCTCGGCGCAGGCTGACGAAGGCCCCCGTAGCGGGATTCCACTTTCGGATATGCCCATCCTGCCCTCCAACGAGATATTCTTCTACTCCTTGCGAAGAAAGGTACTGGGCAAACAGCGTAGGTTCTACACTGCCGGGGTAGACAATCCCTACACTTGAAGCACTCACCCCAAGGTCGTCAATCTCTACCGCACCGAGCGAGTCAATCGTCACTGCTCCCAGAGAGTCAATTGTACTGCCGACCTCGCCAGACACATGTAACGTCGCCCCGTCAACGCGGTCTACCTGTGACAGTCCGAGCAGGTCCACGTTCTGTAGATCAGGTACGTATCCTTCCTGAGCAGACAGGGGAGATGACTTCGTGTCCAATCCCTTCGCAGCAGACAGCCAGCGGACTACGAGGTCTTTACCTTCAGCAGAGACTTCAATCATGGCAGAAGTAAGGCAGTTTTTAGCTGGTCCAGAGTTGCCGCGGCAGCAATCGCAGCGTTTCGGGCAGCCCGCGGGTTCGGCGGATCGGGTACTGTTACGTCAACGATTACACGGTCAGTTAGGAGTCGCCACGCGTGGCGACGGGCACGAGTGACGGGAACGGAAGGCACATCTACGAATGGCAGGGCTGCCAAATCCGGCTGCTTAGCGGTTACTCGCGCAAAGAACTCGGCGTCTGCTTCCCCTGCTCGACGCCGTCGCTCATTTAGCCGTAGCACACGCACAGTCCCATCTGGGTTTTGAAATATACGCACCATTACTGGTCTCCGATGGCTAGGACGAAAAGACGCACCGTGGTCCCGGCAGGGTCAGCCAGGGCTCCGTCCGCAGCGTAGTTGATGCGAGTAGTGCCAACTGCCGGTGAGTTGTCATCATCTACAACCGGCCCGAACGTCCCTGCGCCGGTTGTAGCATCGGCTTGAGCCACGCACAGAACACAGTAATCGATGTTAGCAAAATCCGTTTCCCACACCACCGTCCAGTCGCCCGGCGCGTTGTCCGTAATGCTGACCACGTTGAGGTCGTCATCTATAGTGCCATTTACCTGAAACTTCACCCATCCCTTTACAATACTATCAGTATACAAGCGATTAGCAATAGGTACGGCTGGCGCAGCCCCAGTAATAGTAGGGCTCACCAACTGCTGTGCAACGGTTACCACGCCCGCGGCCGTCCCTGAAAACCACGCCGCTGTCAGACTCGTCGGGTCTACAGGTATGCCAAACAAATCCGCAATGAGTTGCTTCAGGTCACGGACTTGGTTGTCAAGGGTACTCGCGGGGTCATCCGCTGCGTTATTCCCTACAGGACGTACAGGATTTAGTGTAGCCGGTAGAGCCATTTATTTACTCTCCATATATCCCAGCGTCCGCTCCAGGTCGTCGGCGTGCATCAGTTAGTCCGCCGTATACCTACAACAGGATCAATCACCCACACATTCTGTGTAATCGTGTCTCCTGCGTTGCCGAGTTGACCCGTAATGGCGAGTTCGAGGTTGCCTGTGACGACCTCCGAGGTACCCCCAGTATCCTGTACCTCAATGGCCGCCCCCTGATGCGCCAACACGGAGAATTTCTGTGAGTTCGCGTTTGCGACATTCTGGATCCACGCCTCGATGCGCCAGTCGTCCGTTTCTCCAGCGGCAAGGGTGACGGTGGCAATCGTGCTGGTACCAAACTTGAGCCGAATCGTCTTGGTGCCTGCCACCCCGGCGATGATCCCGGCAGCGACAACATGGAACCCACCGTCTGACCGCAGGAGATTCCCACGAATGGTGCGCGTGTTGATCGTAGTCTCTGCCGTCGTGCCAGTAACGGCCTCATTCAGACCGGCCCCGATGACCATACGCGGCTGCGGGTCAATTCCCGTCGCACCCTCGATGTTGAAGTGCGTATCCGTGTGCGGTTCTACATGATTAGGCCCAAACACGAGATTCGTATTGTTGCCGTAGTTCATGCCCCGCGTGGCGTTGGTCGCTGGATTCGTCAGACTATTGTGCGCGACATAGCCTCGTGTCGTGTTGCTGACGGACATAGAGGAGGAGGCAGCCGTCACCGTTCCGGCTTGGGAGATTTGGTTGTCTACGGCCAGCAAATCCTTGATATTCGAGAGCAACAAACCAGTCCCGGCAACGCTGTGGACCTTGTTCCCGATAACCTTGACCGGCCCGGACAGCACCGAGGCGTTGAAACTCAGGTCTATGCCTGACCCAGCCGTGACGTTCCGCACATCGTTGTCCACATAGGAGACGGGATTCCCGTTGTTGTTGTTGCCCCCCGTTGTGATCCCGGCGTTCACCATCGTATCAATCATGTTCTGCGAGATGGTGCCCATGAAGGCCTCGATGGCATTGTAGCCGTTATAGAGAAGGTTCTTGCGGAACACAGCATCGGCAATCACCGTCTGATTCGTACTGTAGCCGTCGAAGTTGAAGGCGTAGATGACGTTCCCTTCGTAAATGTGTCCGACGTTATCGGCAGCGCCTCCCGCTCCTTGGTTGTTAATGATGACTTCGCCGATGATGTTGTGGAGTGTATTGCGCGAGACGTGGACATATTTCGTGTTGATGAAC
>Ga0184633_10000837_pt1 | contig 12043 bp, 11 predicted proteins | sample PLM31_170_b1_FD_133156 | JGI IMG/M metagenome (GOLD analysis project Ga0184633, IMG submission 133156) | Groundwater sediment microbial communities from an aquifer in East River, Colorado, USA - PLM3-1_170_b1 | ecosystem: Environmental > Terrestrial > Soil > Riparian zone | place: USA: East...
CCCGCGCGGGTTTTTCCTGATGGCAAATCGGGCAGGTGTAGGTTTTCGCGTGATTTTTGGGCATATGCGCGTCCTCCCTCTGTCCGGAGCCGTCCTTCACCGCGCGGGCGTCATCGCCGGGCCCGGGCGCGCGCTTTCTTCAGCGCTTCGGGGTGCCGTGACCACCACGCGTGGCCGCAGATCCCGCATCGAACCTCGGCTCGTTTCGCCCCCCGCTCCGACTTGCGCACCCGTCCTGTGGCGGCCACGTCCATCACAAAAGTGGGGCCGATCAGGAAGTCCCGGGCGCAGATCGGGCAGTTCAAGGCCGGTGAGCGGCGCGGGGGATGGGCCATAACAGAAATTAGGCTAGCCCGGGGGCCTGGAGGCGTCAAGACGAACCCCGCCAGTTGCTGTTGATCAATAAAAGTGTCATGCCTGACTGTTCCATGAAAATGTCGTCCCCTGAACATATGGGAGACACTCACGATAAGTCGAAAGGAAGCGCCCCGGGCCGGCTTGGTCAAGGCGGCCCTGGCCGGCCGGGTGAAGAGGGCGTCCTACTCGGAGATGAAGCGGGTCCTGAGGGCGAGCTTGACGAGGCTGTCCGAGAAGTGCCCCCTCATCCCGCCGAGCGAGCCGGTGGAAGTAGCGAACGTCGAAGCCGAGCTGCCATGCGGCGCTATAGGCGCATGAGGCGCTGGACCTTCTAAAACTGTAACAAAATGTGACTCGCTGTTGCAAAATGTGACTCGCTGCCGTACCTGTCGTGGCCCTCCCAAGCGTAACCCATTAATTTATTCCGGGAATTTTCCTTTGGCACTTAAATTGCTACAAGGGAACCAACGCGGAGAGTTTAAATAAAGGAGGGGCTGGACCTCAAAGAAGAGACGCCGTGAAGGGACTCACAGGGAGTCAAGACGGACAAGTCGCAGGGAATCACAGCCGAATGAGGAGGGAAAAACATGATCAGCTTTGTTAGAGATCGGATCTTTCGCGACGAGAAGGGCGCCGAGGTCGCCGAGGTCGGCATCTGGCTCGCTCTGATGGTTGTGCTGTCGATTACGCTCATCGCCACGCTCGGTGCCAGTATCCAGGCCGCCTTCCAGAGCGTCGTCACCGCCGTGAGCGCCTCATAGGCGGCCCGACGGCGACCCACACGCGAAAGGGCTCACCCCCGGGGGCGCGAGCGTCGCCCCCGGGGTGGGGGCCTGTGTGGCATTTTTTTCTTGGTCAATTTGCGTCCTGTTGCTAGCGGGAACGGCCATGACGTATGCAAGGAATTCTGGAGGAGCACGACGGAAGCGCATGGGAGCTCGAGGCTCGGCCACCGTGGAGATGGCGTTCCTCCTCCCCGTCTTTCTTCTCCTGGTGTTCGGGGTCTTCGAGTTCGCGCACGCATGGCTGGTGCTGAACACATTGAACCATGCGAGCCGCGAAGCGGTACGGCTGGCAGCCACCAAGGAGAATCTCAACGCGAACGATTCTGACGTGATTGCGAAAGCCCAAGGCGTCGCTCAGGCCGCGGGAGTAACCGGGACAACGGTCAGCAACAGTTCGCCCTCAGGCTCCCCCCCTGAGGTGAGTGTAACGACCTCGCTCAACTACTCCTATATGACCGGGATTACGCTTCTGGGGTTCAGTTTCTCTGGAACTATTCCGATGACGGCGGCGGCCACCATGCGCTACGAGCGCTAGCAGGGAGACGACCATGCCGAGGCGTGTAGGCCTCATTCTTCTGAGTCTTGCGTTAGTCTGCGCGGGCCTGGCTAGTTACCTGGTTCTTCGATACGTGCGGGAACAGGGGGAGCTGGCGAAGGCGACGCGCATCGAGCTTCAGCCAGTGGTTGTGGCCACCGCGGACATCCCGATCGGCACCCGTGTCACCGCAAATCTCGTGGCGGTCCAGTCCTGGCCCAAGCCCGCAGTCCCCGAGGGCGCGGTGGCCGAACCGAGGGCGGTTCTGAACCGGATCGCGAGGGGCGAGATCGCCCGGAGAGAACCCATTTTCGACCACCGCCTCTTCCCCGAAGACCTGAGCAAGGCGCCTGGCATCATGTCCGTCCTCGTGCCAGCGGGCCGGCGCGCCATGACCGTGGGAGTGAACGAGGTCATCGGCGTGAGCGGGTTCATCCTCCCGAAGAGCCGCGTGGACGTGATCGCGACCCGGGTGCAGGGGGACCGGAAAACGAGCGAGACGATTCTTCGCAATATCGATGTGCTCGCGGTTGGCACCCGGCTGGAGCAGAAAGGTGAGCAGCACGTCCAGGTCCCGACCGTGACCCTGGCCGTCACCACGAAGGAGGCCGAGCGGCTCGCGCTCGCGCTCCACGACGGAAAGATCCACATCGTCCTGCGTTCCATTCTGGACGCCGGCTTGGTGGAGCCCGAGAGGCCGACGGAACCCCCGAACAGCGCGCCTGCAGTGCGCCTGGAGGCGCGGGAGTTCGTCGTCGAGGTGATCCGGGGGGGAAAGCGAACCTTTGAGCGCTTCGTCGAGCGGTAAACGACCGGCTTGGGCTCGGAGCCTGCAGATGAGGAAGATCGTGCGGCGGGTCAAAGACGAAAGGGGCGTCATCCTCGTGTGGACCGGCGTAGTCCTGGGCGCGCTCGTCGCGTTCGCGGGGCTGGCGACCGATGTGCCGTATCTCTACGTGGCGCGGCGCCAGGCCCAGACCGCGGCCGACGCCGGCTCCATAGCCGGAGCGTACGGCCTCTTCGTCAGCGAAACCCAGGCCGTGACAGAGGGGAAGGTGATTGCGGGCCGGACCCCGGTCATGGGACAGCTCCTGGCATCGGCCCAGGTTGACGTCTTCGTCGAGAGCAGCTCCGACTCGGTCCGCGACCAGGTGCGATGCCTGGCATATCGGGACCTGGCGCATAACAATCCCCTGCCGCTCTTCCTCCTTCCGGTGCTCCAGCTCTTCGGCCGGGACCGGACCACCGCGGATGTGTCTGCCACCGCGACCGCTCGGCTCGTGAACTCGTGTAGCAGCGGCTGCTTCAAGCCCTGGCTCCCGCCCGATAAGTGGATCGACGCCAACGGCAATGGGCAATTTGACCAGGGAATTGATACGTACATCCCGCCCGGCCAGCCCGGCGCGACCGGTTACAAGTACCCCGAGGACCAGGGCGTCCAGATCACCCTCAAAGTCGGCTCGCCCAACGACGCCCCCATGCCAAGCGTCTTCCTTCCCATCGACTTCCCCGCGCTGAACCGTGGGAACCCGATCACCGGCGCGTCCGCGTACGAGAATAATATCGCGACATGCGGGAGCAAAAGTTTCCTGGACATCGGGGACCAAGTCCAGGTAGAGCCCGGAGACATGAAGGGGCCCACCAAGCATGGCGTAGAGACTCTCATCAATCAGGATCCGACCGCCTCCTGGGACACGGCGTGCAACTGCCTGAAGTCGCCGTTGGGCGTCAACAGCCCGCGGCTGGTCCGTATCCCGTTCTCTGACCCGCGGGACGCCTACATCTCCGGCCGCACCTCCCGTATCGTGGCCAATGTGGGCGGCGTCTTCCTGGAGAGCATTCAGCCCAACGGGGACGTCATCGGCCGCTACACCTGGGTCCCCAGCATGGGCGGGGCGTCCAATCCCTCTTGCTCCCTCGTGAGACTCGTCCAGCTCGTCCGATAGCCGGGGAAGCGATTGGTGTCAGAGTCCAAGCCCCTGTCGGTCCTCATCGTCGATCGCGACCCGATGCGTCGCCACGCGTTGCGGGAGCTGCTCCAGGAGCACGAGAGTGTGCGGGTCGAGGCGGAGGCGGAATCTCCCGAGAGCGGCTACCTGCTCGTCAACCAGCTCAAGCCGGCGATCGTGATCCTGGAGCTCGATAACCCGCCCGACTCCGGGCTTGGGGTCATCGAGCGATGCCTGATCGCCTCGCCACAGAGCGCCATCTTCGTTACCGCCGACAGCGAGCGCGCGGACACCATCCTGCGGACCGTGCGGGCCGGCGCCCGGGAGTTCCTCGTCAGGCCCGTGAACAAGAAGGATCTCATCGCCGCCATCCAGCGCGTCGCGCAACAGGGTGCCCTCGCCCGCGGAGATGCCCCTTCCGGTGGGAAAGTGATCACGGTGTTCGGGGCCAAGGGAGGCCGCGGGGCGACGCTCCTCGCCCTCAACCTCGCTACCGCGCTCGGCAAGCGCACCGGTGGCTCCACTGTCGCCGTGGACCTCGACCTCCAGGCCGGCGACCTGAGCCTGTTCCTCAACCTGAACCCCCCGTATACCGTCTACGACGCCATGGCAAAAGGGGACCGTCTGGATGCCATCTTCCTGAAAAGTCTCCTGATCCCCCATCCCTCGGGATTCTCGCTCCTGGCCGCGCCGCGCCAAATCGAGGAGGCCGACCGGATCCAGCCGCTCAGGATCACCCATCTCCTGGCGCTCTTGAAAGCCAGCCTGAGCTTCGTGGTCGTGGACACGGCGCCCGCGTTCGACGAGCGAATGCTCGCGGCCCTGGACGCCTCGGACGAGCTGCTCCTAGTGGCGGCCCCGGATGTCTCGAGCCTCTACCACACGCAGCGCTGCCTAGAACTGCTAGACCGCATGGGCTATGCCCGCTCGAAGGTCAAGCTCGCGCTCAACCGGTGCCCGCAGCCGGGAGGAACGGCGGTAAAGATGGCCCAGGAAGTGCTCAAGCATCCCGTTTTTTGTGAACTTCCGGAGGATCGAAGCGCGGAGGCGTCCGTACTCGCCGGCGAGCCCCTGGTGGCCAACGGGCGGACCTCCCCCCTCGGAGCGCGGTTGACCGAGCTTGCGGCCAAATTCGACCGGCGAAAGCTGTCCAAAGCGGAACACAGCCCGAGCGCCAGGGGCGGCTGGCTGAGCTTGCTCCGATCGGGGCCTGCCCGCGTCACGAAAGCCGACCTCTATGCCGCTGAGTGACCGGCTGGGCAAGGTGTGGAGATCGGCTCCCCAGCCGGTGACGGAGGTGTCGGCTCCGGCAGCCGTGGAGCCAGAAACACGGCCAGCGCCAGACAGCTACCAGGAACTGAAGTCACGCATCCACCGCCTGCTGATCGACAGCCTGGACCTGGCGAACCTGGCCCGAATCCCACATGACCGGCTCGCGGAGGAAATCGGCCGGGCCGTGGAAGGGCTCGTGCATGCCGAACGCACGCCCCTGAACAGCTTGGAACGGGAGCGGCTTGTGGTGGAGGTTCTCCACGAGACCCTCGGGCTGGGACCGCTTGAACCCCTGCTCCAGGACCCGCACGTCTCGGACGTTCTGGTCAACGGCCCGCGTCAGGTGTACGTGGAGCGGTTCGGCAAGCTGGAGTTGACCGATGTGGTCTTCAAGGACGACGCGCACCTGATGCTGATCATCGACCGCATCGTCTCGAAGGTGGGCAGGCGCGTGGACGAATCCTCCGCCATGGTGGACGCCCGGCTCCCGGACGGCTCGCGCGTGAACGCTATCATCCCGCCGCTCTCGCTGGTGGGCCCCGTCCTTTCCATCCGGCAGTTCGGCAAGAACCCCCTCAGGATGAAGGACCTCCTGAGCCTGAACACGCTCACGCCGGCCACGGCCGAGGTGTTGACGGGGGCAGTGCGCGCGCGCCTGAACATCCTCATCTCCGGCGGGACCGGCGCGGGAAAGACGACCTTCCTGAACGTCCTGTCGGGGGCCATCCCGCCGACGGAGCGGATCGTCACCATCGAGGACTCGGCCGAGCTCCAGCTTCATCAGGAGCACGTGGTCCGGCTGGAGACCCGGCCGGCAAGCCTGGAGGGGACCGGGCTTGTGACCCAGCGCGACCTGATGCGCAATGCGCTCCGGATGCGCCCGGACCGGATCGTGGTCGGCGAGGTGCGGGGAAGCGAGGTGCTCGACATGCTCCAGGCCATGAACACGGGCCACGACGGCTCGCTCTCCACGATCCACGCCAACTCCACGCGCGACGCCCTCACCCGCCTGGAGACCATGGTGCTGATGGCGGGCATCAGCATCCCGGAGCGGGCGCTCAGAGATTGGATCCGCTCGGCCCTCGATCTGGTCGTCCAGGTCTCTCGGTTGAGCGACGGCACACGGAAGATCATGACCGTGTCCGAGATCGTGGGCATGGAGGGGGATGTCATCACCACCCAGGACATCTTCGTCTACGAGAAGCTGGGGATCAACGAGCAGGGGCAGGTCATCGGCCGCCACAAGGCCACCGGCGTCCGGCCGAAGTTCTCCGAGCGGCTGCAGGCCGCCGGGATCTGGCTGCCGCCTGAGCTGTTCGAGGAAGGGGAAGTATAGGCGATGCTCGGTGTAGGGGTGGCATTGATTTTCCTGGCGGTGTTCTTCCTCGTGCTGGGCGCCGCGCTGCTGCGCGCGAGCCTGATGCAGGTGCCGATTCGCCTGATGCGGCGCCGACTCGCGGCGGGCGCCGCGCACCCCGCCACCGCCGTCCGCTTGTTTCTCAACGAGCGCATGAGCTCCGTCCCGGTTCTTGAGTCGTGGTTGAGCCGCGTGCCGGTCGCCAGGATGCTCAAGCGATACCTCGACCAGGCCAACATCCAGCGACCTGTAGGGGTGGTGCTAGGGATCACGCTCCTCCTGACTTTCCTGGGGGCGTACCTCGGCCGCGTGGTGATGGTGTCCTCGTTGTGGGCCGCCGTGGGCGCCGGACTCTTCGGGAGCCTCGTCCCGCTCTACGTGCGGCGTCGCCGGCGGCAGCGGCTGGAGGCGTACGCGGCGCAGTTGTCGGATGCCCTCGACGTGCTTAACCGGTCGCTCCGGGCCGGCCAGTCGTTCCTGCAGGGGGTCCAGACGGTGGCTCGGGAGATGCCGGAGCCGGCGGCGCCGGAGTTTCGGCTCACGTTTGAGGCCCTCCGCCTCGGGCGCCCCCTCCGCGAGGCCCTTCAAGCGCACGCGGAGCGCGTCGAGAACCTGGACTTCAACCTGTTCGCGACCGCGCTCCTGATCCAGCGGGAGGTCGGCGGCAACCTGACCGAGATCCTGGAGAACTCGAGCCTGACCATTCGGGAACGGTACAAGCTGCTGGGCCAAGTGAGGGCACTCACAGCGCAGAACCGGCTGGCGAGCAGAGTGATCGGGGTCCTCCCGTTCATCGTAGGAGGGCTCGTCTTCTTCATCCACCCCGCGCTGATGAGCGTGCTCTTCAAAGAGCCGATCGGCCGCACGATGGTGGCCGGTGCGCTCATGCTCCTGCTCTTGGGCTTCTACCTCATGAAGCGGATCACGACTATCGAGATCTGAGGGCGCGGCGATGATTCTCCTCGCGGTCCTGCTGACATTTGTCGGAACGGCGCTGGGCGTAGCGGCGTTCGTGGGGCTCGTCATCCCCGCGCCGAACCCGTACTTGGTGAGGCTGCGGCGGGCCGCCGCCGGGCGGGCGGGGCCTGCCGATCCCACATCTTCTCGGCTGCTCGGCAGGCTCCGGACCGGTGTCGAGCGCGTGGCCGAGCGCCTGGGGCACACGGTCGCGCCGCAAAACCCGCAGGCCAACTCCAAGTCGCGCCTGCTCCTGCTCCAGGCCGGCTACCGGAGGGCGAACGCGGTCTGGCTCTTTTATGGCTACCGCGTCCTGCTGGCCGTGGTCCTGCCCTCGGGGTTCCTCTCTTTGGCTCCCGGGAAGGGAGGGCGGCAGTTGCTGGTGGCGGTGGCCCTCTCGGCGGCGGGGCTACTCGTGCCGCCATGGTGGCTCCGCCAGTGCATCAAGCGTAGACAGCGCGAAATCTTCCGCGCGCTTCCCAACACTCTGGATCTCATGGTGGTCTGCACGGAGGCCGGGCTTGGTCTGGACGCCACGATCCAGCGGGTGGCGCGCGAGCAGCAGTTCACCAAACAGGCGCTCAGCGAGGAGCTCCAGATCGTGAGTCAAGAGACTCGCGCCGGCCGACCGCGGGTGGAGGCGCTCCTGGCGATGAAGGATCGGGTCGGGTTGACCGAGGTCGTCTCTCTGGTCCTAGTGCTGGTGCAAGCGGAGAAGATGGGGACCGGGATCGTGCGAGCCCTGCGAGTCCACGCCGAGAGCGTCAGAACCAAGCGGCGCCAGATGGCGGAAGAGCGCGCGGCCAAGATCCCGCTGAAGATGGTGTTCCCGCTGGTCCTCTGTATCTTCCCCGCGACGCTCCTGGTGATCCTGGGCCCCTCGTACATCATGATTGTCAAGACCTTTGCGGTGATGGGGAAATGAGCCCGGCCCGAGCAGTCCAGACAGTGGCGATTTCTGTCGGAGGTGAGTTATGAGACCGAGTCTGTGCAGATCTAACTTTGGCAGCCACCGTTCGGGGAGACCGGATAGCCAGCCGCGGCACTCCCGCTTTGCCGCGCGCCCCGCGCTGATCGGGCTCCTCGTCACCGCCGCGCTCGTGAGCGGCCTCTACGATCGCGTGGGGGGGGCCGAGAGCCAGCGGACCCGCGTCCACGTCACTATTGACAAGTCCCAGATTCTCACCATGCCCGGGCAGCGGTTGACCAAGGTGGCGATCACGAACCCGAAGATCGCGGACGTCCACGTCCTGAGCCCGAGCCAACTCCTTATCCACGCTCGAGCCGTTGGCGAGACCTCGCTGGTGGTATTCCTCGCCAATGGCGCGCGCTTCTTCGACCTGGTGGTGGACGCGGCTCCGGTGGTCGGCGGTCCGATCCCCGTGCCCGCGCCGGAGCCCCATACGGTCCTGATCCACCGCGCCGATAAGCTGAGCACCCAGCACTTCGTGCGCGACGGAGACCAGATCTGGATAGAGCTCGGTTCCGTGAAGCCGGAGACCGACGCTCCCAGGAAGTAGTCGAGAGAATCCAGTGCTCGTTCTTCTTGACCCATTCCTCCCCTTCGACCTCCCACAGGCCCAGGATTCGCTGCTCCTCGGGCGTCCGCTGAGGAAGACCTGGTTCCTCTCCGAACACCCTTTCCCTGACGTGCTATCAGGCACCCCGACTGAGACCCGACCACCACACTTTGGGGGCTTAGAGCCGTCTTACCCCAACCGCTTGCATTTTTTAAGTTGACATACGGCGGCTCAAGTTCCTATAAAAGGGCTGGAGATGGAGATGGAGCCGCGTACTCTCCTGGTCCGCCCGCGCTGCCTCGGCCTGGGGCTCATGGTCGCGGCGGCATTTTTGACCGCTGCCTACCTGCCGGCCGTAGCGGCGGAGTCCGGGCTTGTCCGCCTGAACGTCACACTTGGGAAGTCCCAGGTCATTTCGCTCCAGGGAGAGCCGTTCACCCGGGTGTTGGTCACGAACCCGAATATCGCGGACGTCTTTGTGGCAACGCCAAACCAGCTCCTGGTCAACGGCAAGGCCGTCGGCGTCACCTCGCTGGTGGTCTTCTACCTCACCCAGACCCGCTTCTTCGACCTGGTGGTGGAGACCGACATTGAGCTACTCCGGGAACGGCTCGGGCAAGTCGCGCCCCGCGAAGAAATCCACGTGCAGCCGGCAAAAGACACCGTCATCCTGACTGGCGCCGTCTCGAGCGCGGACATGATCGAGGCGGCCGCGCAGGTGGCAGCCGTCTTCACCGGCAAGGGAAAGGTCGTCAACCTCCTGACCCTCAAGGAGACCAAGCGGCCGCAGGTGCTGATCCAGGTCCACGTGGCCGAGGTTGCGCGCGAGGCCTTACGCGAGTTGGGGTTTAGCTTCCGGTTCCTCTCGCCCGGCCACGGCGTTCAGGGCGGCACGTTTCCCGGCCCGTTCCTCCCACCGCGCATCCCCGCGCCGGACTTCCTCTTCCCGGGCTCCAGCTTCTTCCTCTCCTCCCCGCAGCCTGACTTCAACGTCAGCATGCTCGTGCGGGCGCTGGCTGAGCGGAACCTCCTCCGCACTCTGGCCAAGCCGAACCTGGTCACCCAGAGCGGAAAGGAGGCGAAGTTCCTCTCCGGCGGCGAGTTCCCGTTCCCTGTAGCCCAGCGGGACAACACCATCACCGTCCAGTTCAAGGAGTTCGGGGTGGGCCTGATCTTCACCCCGGTGGTGGATGGCGAGACGATCAATCTGAAGATCCAGCCAGAGGTCTCGACCCTCGATTTCACTCAGGGCTTGGTGTCCGCCGGAATCTCGATCCCCGTGGTCCGGAAGAACCAGACCTTCACCAACATCACCGTCCGGGACGGCGAGAGCTTCGCCATCGCCGGCCTCATCAACAATGAGGTCCGGCAGACCGTCACCAAGATCCCGCTCCTCGGGGACATCCCGATCCTGGGCGCGCTCTTCCGAAGCATCCGCTTTCAGAACAACGAGACGGAACTGCTCTTCCTGGTGACGGTCAAGCTTGTGATGCCGCCCCCTCCGGGCTCTCCGCTTGTCCCCGACCCGCTCAAGCTCATGGAGCTACGCCAGAAGGAGAAAGAGGAGTTTACCGCCCTACCGGGGATTCCGGGGGTCGGCGAGGTGGTCGAGCGCCCCTTCGGCAAGAGCAACCTGGAGCAGAAATGACACGGCGATGCGCGTGGATCGGCCTCGTGGTTGTCGCTTGTCTCGCGATGGCGCCCGCCTCCGGCTCGGCCCAGGAGGTGATCGCGGAGGTCAAGACATGGAGTGGGCAGTCCTGGCGGCTCACCCAACCCACCCTGGAGCTGTTCTTTACCATCGCGCCCCCACCGAAAGAACGCGGCGGCATGGCCTCCATCCAGTTGCCGCTTTCCATGCCTGGGGCCGCGCCGTCAGGCCCCTCAGGCGGAGGGAGCGCTGCGCTCCCGGGATTCCTTGAGCCTCTGGGGCCGGCAGAGGCGCCGGATCCGACTCCAGGGGTCAGGCGAGCGGACTTCGTGACACTCTTCCGCGACGGAGTCGAGATCAGGGTGCCGCTCGCCAGCATCGCGAGCCTATACTTCTCCCGGCAGCCCATCGCCGGAAGCCAGCTCCCGCCGTACGTGGCCTCCTCCCACTTCCGCTATGCCGCGACCGCAGCGTTGGTTGACGGCTCCCGGGTGGAGGGGGACTACGTCAATCTCGGCACCGCGGTTGTGAGGGGATTCACCCCGCAGGGCCGCGTCGAGATCCCATGGGTCGAGGTCGAGAGCATCCGATTCGATCGGGTCCGGAGTGCTCGGGACCCCGAACCGAAGGCCCCGCCCGCGCCAGTCTACGAGGCGCCGGCCGCGCCCGCGCGAAGAGAGGTGGCGACTCCGCTCCGGGACGTGTTCTTTGCGTTCGACAAGTCCGACCTGACCGATGCGGCGAAGGCGATGCTGGACGAGAACGCGAGGTGGCTCAAAGCCCACCCCGAGATCAGGATCATGGTCGAAGGCCACGCCGACGAGCGCGGGACCAATGAATATAACCTAGCGCTCGGCGAACGCCGAGCAAACACGGTTCGCGACTACCTGATCGCCCAGGGCATCGATCCGAGTCGCATCGAGACTATCAGCTACGGCGAGGAGCGTCCTTTCGTTCTGGGGCGGGACGAGTCCGTGTGGCGGCAGAACCGTCGCGTCCACTCCCTGGCGATCCGGTGAGTGCTTGCGGCGGCCTCCTGTGCCCGGCAGGGCGGGGAAACCATGCGATGAAGCCTGGACGATACGCGCGCTTCTTTCTACTGCTGCTTTGCTGGCTGGTAGCCTGGCGGCGCAGGCTGCCGGGGCCTTGGTCTCCGTGCCAGCTCTCACGACAGGCGCCCCACCCGGCCAGTAGTACTGCCTGGGGGATAAGAGTCGGATGAGTGGCGTACGTCCTCCAGCGGCCTGGCGCGTCTCTGAAGGCAAGCACCGGTGTTCCCATCGCATTCGGAGGGCTTCGCGGCGCTCGCGACCGCGGCTCACGCTCGCGACGGCGGTGTCCGTCTGCTTCCACTTGGCGCTTGCGGGCTTGCTTGTCTGGTCTGCCGGTATTCTACCGGGAATGGCGAGCCTCAAGATCTTCCGGACCACGCGGCGGGCGCCGCTTGCGGGGCCTGGCCCGGTCTCCGGCGGGCAGCAGACCCCGCCGGTTCTCCCCGCGTTCGGACCCGCGCTTCCCGGTGGGCCTTCCGTAGAATCGACGCTCGACGTCTTTACGGTGTCGGCAAATCTCCTCCCTTCGCTATCGACGGCCGGGCCGGAGCTTCCCCCTGCCGTCCGCGCGAGCGCGGCGCTGGAAAACCGGACCGCGCAACCGACGA
>Ga0184633_10000838_pt1 | contig 12042 bp, 11 predicted proteins | sample PLM31_170_b1_FD_133156 | JGI IMG/M metagenome (GOLD analysis project Ga0184633, IMG submission 133156) | Groundwater sediment microbial communities from an aquifer in East River, Colorado, USA - PLM3-1_170_b1 | ecosystem: Environmental > Terrestrial > Soil > Riparian zone | place: USA: East...
CTCTCCCCTTTACCGCATTACGAACGAGCTCGTCGTCCAGACCCAAGAAGTAAGAGGCGGGCGTGATGTTGTGATAGATGATCACCTTCCTTCCTGGGAACGCGCGCAGAGCGTCGGTGAGAGGAGACGGCAGGGCGAAATGCAATACCGCGATGTCCTCGCGATCGGCGGAGGGGCGCTCCTCGAAGGGCAGGAACTCCCCCCTGACTTCTTCGTCGACCTCGAGCGCAAAGAGATCGGACGAGAGTCCGGCGCGCCGAAGAGCGGTGCGAATTCGAAGCGCTTCATCACCGATGGCATCCCCGAAATGCCCTCGGGGAAGCCACTGGTCGACGCGCACCTCGGAACGGGTTTTCATCTGGGCCCCGTGCCGTCCGTTACCTGTTCGACGAACTCAATGAGTAACTCCTCTTTGTTGCGAGAATCCAAACCTTCCAGGACCCGAAACTGACGCTCTATGACCCGCGGGCGCAACTCCCTGTCTCGTACTAACAGGTGAGCCATCTCAGCGATCTCTTCAAAACGTTTTTCTCGAACCAGGATCCCAGCGCCCCCCAGAGTCTCAGGCACCGCGCCGGCATCGAAGGCCATGACCGGGACGCCAAAGCGAAAGGCCTCGATCAGGGGGGCACAGAATCCTTCGTGCTCGCTGAGGCTCAGGAAAACGTCCGCAACCCGGTAGTAGGCCGCCAGATCGTCGGTATCCACGTGCCCGGTGAACACGACATTTTCCAGTCCCAGCCGGTCGACCAGACGCGTCAGCGCGTCGAAGTACCGTTCGAAGCCGCGGAACTCACCGACCAGGAGTAGCCGGCTCTTGGGCTCGATGAACTTCCAGTAAAAATAGAACACCTTGATCAAATCCTCGAAGCGCTTGTTAGGTATCACCCGCCCCACGGAGAGGAAGTTCGTCTTATCGTCGTCGAACATCTCGAGAACACTGGGATTCGGGGGAACAAAGAGCTGGTCGGGGTCCAGTAGCAGCGGTAGCACGCCGGTCGGATGAAAACCCATGGCATCGAGCTCCGCCCGGTTGAACTCCGAGACACCCAGGGCCAATCGAGTGTGGTCGACGAAGGCGGCGAGCTCCCGGCGTCCCTGGTAGCACAACCTGGCGAGGCGGGGCTGGTAGGGCGCGAACCAGCGGGCCGGCGTAATGTTGTGATAGATGAGCATGATGCGATCGGGGAGTCGGTAGGCGAAGCTGGACACCCCGGCGCCAATGGAAAAATGCAAAATGAGGACGTTTTGGGGACTGGAGACCCGCTGGTAGTCCCAGAGTGGGTGTGCCTTCCCTCTCATCGCCGAGTGTATCGACTCGGCATAGATCTCCGACTGGTGACCGCGGCGCTGCAGGATCCGCTGTATGCGAAGCGCCTCGTTGCTGATGGCGTCTCCATGGCTCAGGGAAGCTACCATTTGGTGTACTTGCATCGAAGCGACTATCCGCGAAGCGTTTGCTCCACATAGCCAAGGAGCAGCTCTTCTTCGTTGCGTGATTCCAGGCGGTGCAGCACCTGGTTTTGACCGGTCACTATGCGCTTCCGTAGAGCCTGGTCGTGGACGACCAAGTAGGTCATTTCCGCGATCTCTGCAAAGCGCTTTTCCTCAATCAGCACCCCCGCCCCTCCCAGAGTTTCCGCCACCGCACCCGCATCGAACGCCATCACCGGAAGCCCGAATCGAAAGGCTTCCACCAGCGGGGCGCTGAAACCTTCGTGCTCGCTCATGCTGAGAAACACGTCCGCAACTTCGTAGTAAGCCACCAGATCGTCGGTGTCCACGTGGCCGGTAAACACAACGTCCTCCAGTGCAAGATCGTCTACCAAGCGCACCAGAGAGTCGAAATATCGCTCAAACCCGTGAGACTCTCCGACCAGAATGAGCCGGCTATCCGGCTCGATATATCTTTGATAGATGCAGAACACTTTGATGACGTCTTCGATGCGTTTGTTCGGCAGGGTACGTCCGACGAAGAGAAGGGTCGTCTTGCCATCGTCAAACATCCGCCGCACCACCGGATTCGGTGGTACTTCCAACTGCCGTCGGTTCAACAACAGAGGAAGCACGCCGGTGGGCTGGAAGCCCATGGACTCGAGCTCGGAGCGGTTGAACTCCGAATCCCCGAGCGCCAGCCGAGTTCGCTTGCGGAAGGCGGCGAGCTCCCGCCTTCCGTGATGGCAGAGACCAACCAGGTGGGGATGGAACTCGGTGAACCAATGAGCGGGCGTGATGTTGTGGTAGATCAAGAGCAGTGGGTCCGGTAGATGATAAGCATAGGTGGAGACGCCGGCTCCAATCGAAAAGTGCAGTATGAGAACGTTGTCTGTGCTCGAGACCGTACGGTAATCCCAGAGCTTGTGCGCCAGGCCCGACATTTCCGGATGAACCGCTTCCGCAAAGATCTCCGACTCGTGTCCCCGGCTCCTCAGGATGGTCTGGATGCGGAGAGCCTCATTACCGATGGCGTCGCCGTAGCTAAGCGCCGAAAGCATTTGGTGAACTCTCACGGCGAAAGAAGTCCTCAACTTGCCCGTTGGCGCCAGCGGTCGAAGAACCCTGGCGGTGCGGGAGCTCTTACCGCGGAGGCCGCGCCATCTTCGTTCATCAGCATTTCCAACAGGTGATTGTACTTTTCCTCGATCACTTCCCAACGATAATGATCGTGGTAGAAGCGCTGGCCGTTCTTCCCTAGCCCCTCGCAGAGGGAGCGATCTTCTTCGAGCAGTGCGACCGCCTCGCGGAACTCATAGTAGCTCGTATAGTAGAGCCCGGCATTCGACCGGCGGCATTGCCCACGTAACACGTCGCAGAGTCCGTTCGCCAGTACTGGTTTTGCAAGCGACCAAGCTTCCAAGGTCACCATAGAGAGGCTTTCGAGCTCGGAAGGCATGATAAGAAATTCCGCCCCCGCCAGAGCCGACCACTTTTCCTCTTCGGACAGGAAGCCGGCGTAATAGATTGAGGGATGATCGAGTATCTCCATCGTCTTGCCGCCCACCAGAACCAGCCGCAGCGCCGAGCCCGTCTCTTCTTTGTATCGACGAAAAAATTGGAAGAGCTGCCGGCAGCCTTTGTTCTCGTCGACGCGACCGATGAATATGGCATAGCGACGCTGAATGGCGTGTCGTCTGAGGAACACCTCCGGTGAGGGACGGCTCGGTACTTCCGCACCCACCCCCACCACCTCGCCTTTCAATTCCTGGCTCTCCGCCACCGACCAGATCATCTGCCTCTCTTCGATGGAGTTGAAAACTATGGCCCGTGGCAACAGAAAAAACGGTTTGAATATCTTGAGATGGACGACTTCATCCTTCTCTGCGGTGGGTACGAGGAGAGCCCGATCGGCGAGCGCGCCCACTCCATGATAGCTGTGGTAATAGCGATAGCTGAAGAAAATGAAGTAGTCGTACCGGTCCCGGTTCTTGCGCAGATAGCGGACGAGCCGTGGCGAATAGGGTCCCTGTTCCTCGAGCCACCGCAGCTCGTCTTGCTCGCGGTGAGGAGCTTTAAAGACCTTTTGCGAGATGCGCCCGAAGCGCTCGGTGTCGCGAGGCCGCTTGACCCTGAAACGCCGCACCGGGATGCCGTTGACGAGGGAAAGGTCGGCGGGGAGCTCGTTGTGCCAGGTGATGTAGTCCTTGGCGCAGGAAGTCAGCACCTCGACCCGATGGTGCTTGGCGAGATGCTCGGCCACCAATCGGCAGTGGTATTCGGCCCCTCCGTTTACTTCCTCGCCATAGCGTTGTACGACGAAAGCGAGGCGGAGAGGTGGAAAAGTTTTCTTTTCCCCAGCCACCGCGCTTGCTTCAATCCATCGCTCGGTTCTCGGGTTACTCATGCGAAGCGATCAACCAGACTTCTCGCCACCGCTGTTCCCCCCGTTGGGCTTGCGCTCGGCCTGTCGCTTCTCGTCGTTTTCGCGGCCTCCCCGCCGTCGACGCCAGGGACGCCTACCCGACGACCGCGCCCGTCGGCGCACCGAGCCCTCGGGCCCTGAAGTGGCCTCCTCCCGAGGTGCGGTCAAATCCTCCAGGACTTTCTCGCGACGGGTTTGAAACTCGACCTTGGCTCCGGTTGTCCGAAGACGAGCCTTGAGATTGGTGAGCTCCAGGTTCATTTTCGTCAGCTCCACCCCCATGCTGTGGAGTAGCTCAACATAGTAGCGATTGAGATCCGCCTGCCGCTCCAGTGCCCCTCCGATGGGGCCGGGGTTGAAAAACAACTTGAGGACCGGGTTCAGCAGACGGCGAGCGAGACGAATCAGCCGGCCGGCGAATCCGCGGGACGATTGATAGATCGTCTCGGGACCGAAGGTGAAGTTCCATTGCTCGTTGCGGGCCCGGAAGGCGGCCACGAAATCACTATTGAACTGACTGGCGTCGAGCACGGAGTCGAGCTTCATCTCCGCGATCTCGCGAACCTCCTCTTCCGTGTACAAACCCTTCCGCTTCTCCTCGATGCGGGCGCGGATCGTTGCCATGACGGCCTCGACGTCGATATCGCTTCCCTTGATGCTGAAGGTGGACATGCTCCTCCTTGGTAGACTCCAAGCCTAGAAACGGGTTGCTCGGTTGTTGTTGCGGTCGACTTAACAGTCAGGAAAGTCTAGCCCGGTTCTCCAAAGTGATAGATGATAGCGATGACGGCGACCGTCCAGAGTCCCACCGCCGCGAGAAGCGGCCGATCGTTGAATAGCAGGAGTGAGGGGTTTCCCCCTTCGTCCCGTTGGTGGACCAAGTACAGGTATCGAAAGATCCCGTACAATACGAACGGTAGCGTCCAAACCAAACGGTCGGTGCCAAACTTGAAAACCGTCTCTGGCGACTGGGTGTATAGAGCATAGGACAAAACAGTCGACGCGGTTACCACCGCAATCATCTGGTCCAGCAGATAGGGGCTATACTCTCCCAGGATCCTCCTGTGCTCGGCTGCCCCACCCGCCAATAGCGTCAGCTCGTGGCGGCGCTTGGTCAGGGATAAGAACAGTGCGAGTAACATCGTACAAACGAGTAGCCAGTTACTGAAGGCCACGCCAATGGCCACGGCGCCGGCGATTGCCCTCAACACGAATCCGAAAGATAGAGTGAGAACATCCAGGATGACCACGTTCTTGAGCAGCAAGGAGTAGCAGATCATCAAACCGAAGTAGAGGAACGCGGTCACGCCGAGGGATGCTCCCAGTCCAAAGCTTCCCGCCAGCCCGACCACCAACAGCAGGGCCACCGCGGTACCCGCCACCCTCGGCGAAAGACGCCCCGAGGCCAGCGGTCGCTGGCGTTTGACGGGATGGAGTTGATCTTGCTCGAGATCGACGAGATCGTTGACCAGATAGACGGCGCCGGACAGCAAACAAAACAACAGAAAGGCCTCGGCCGCTGCTGCGACCGCGGGAAGGTGGAACAGCAAGCGGGCAAAAATGAGCGGGGCGAGGACAACCAGATTCTTCGCCCACTGATGTGGGCGAAGGGATAGGAGAAGGTAGTAGGACTCGAGGCCGTATGAGGCGAGGGGCCCTCTTGATTTGCCCTGCGTTGTCAGCCGCTCTTCTTGAGTTTTCGTTGACTCTTGGATACTCCGAGAAGCCGGCTCGATCAGAAACTCTTGACAGCCTTCTCCTCATCGTCATAGGTCTCGAAGACAGTGAGCAGTTTGGTGATGGAGAGAAGGTCTTGGATGCGCTTGGTCAGGTGCAGCAGCTTGAGCTTTCCGTTTTTGCGGCTCGCCGTCGTATAGCAGCGCACGATCTCCCCGAGCCCCGCACTGTCCACATAGGGCACTTCCGCAAGGTTAAGAACGATCTTGGACTTACCGTTCTCAACCAGGCTGTTGATCTTCTCTCGCAGGAGCTCATCACCTTCACCGATGAGCATCTTACCCTTCAGGTCCAGGATGGTGACATCGCCTACCGATCTTTCATCAATCTTCATGATAAGAACTCTCCTATCGCCAGGGATCCGAGAGATACTCCAGCTGCTAAAAGCCGCTAAGTGTTATCACGAAAGGCGAAGGAGTGTCAAGCTCCCAAGCCTGTGCTAGACTCGCCAACCCATGGATTACCCCCTCGTCAACCGGCTCCGAGAGCGGGCCCGCGCCTCCCGCAAGCGCATTGCCTTGCCCGAGGCGACCGAGCCGCGTATCCTACGAGCCGCCCGATCGATGCAGGACGAAGGGATTGCCTGGCCGATCTTGGTAGGAGAGCCGGACGAAGTGACGGCGGCCGCCGGCCGCGCGGGTATCTCGCTCAAAGGTATCGAGATTCGCCCACCGTCCGAAGACGGAGACCTCGAGATCTTTGGACAGCGCTACCATCACCTGATGCGCGCCAAAGGCATCTCCGAGGACGAGGCGCGGCAGGTGGTGTCGGATCCCATTCACTTCGCTGCCTGCATGGTTCTGACCGAAGAAGCCGCGGGATACGTGGCGGGAGCCCAGCACACGACCGCGGAGACCGTTCGCCCCGCCATTCGCATCCTGGGTACGCAGCCGGGAGTGAAGTGGGTTTCCAGCTTTTTTCTGATGGTTCTGCCGCGCGGCAAAGGAGAGTACGTCTTCGCCGACTGCGGCGTGATTCCCGACCCTGACACCAGCCAACTCGTCGAGATCGCTCAACTCGCCGCGGCGAACGCACGACTCTTCTTGGAGACCGAGCCTCGAGTGGCCCTGCTCTCCTTCTCGACCAAAGCGAGCGCCAGCCATCCCAGCGTCAAGAAAGTGGCGGAGGCCGCCGAAACGTTGAGAGAACGATGCCCGACTCTGGCGAGCGATGGGGAGCTTCAGGTTGACGCGGCGCTCGTCCCCGAGGTGGCGGCTAGCAAGGCTCCGGGGAGTCGGGTGGGAGGAAAAGCGAACACGCTTATTTTCCCCGATTTGAACTCAGGGAATATCGCCTACAAGCTCATCGAGCGGCTCGCGGATGCCGTGGCGCTTGGGCCGATTCTGCAAGGCTTGGCCAAACCAGCCAATGACCTTTCGCGAGGTTGCAGCGTCGATGACATCGTGAACGTGGCCGCCATCACGTCCATTCAAGCCGGTCATATCGCCTGAGCCGGTCGGACCAAGACCGGTCGAGCAGACCGTCCTAACCGCCGTGCTCGCGGCGCAGCTTTTTCCTTGCGCGTTTCCGCGCCAATGCTTGTTTGGCTCGACGCTTGTCGCCTGGCTTCAGGTAATAGGAGTGCCTTTTGATCTCCTTGATGATGTCTTCCTGTTGGACTCTTCTCTTGAAACGGCGCAAGGCACTTTCGATGGATTCACCGTCCTGGATTCTGATTTCGGCCACGCATTAGCACCTCCCTTTTCGTTCTATTTTAGGACGCTCCCGCGGTCTCCTCCGGCTCGGAATTCAGAAAGTCAAAGGGGTGAATTCGACCTCCCGCCCCGTGCGGAAGCGCACCGTCAGCCGCCGAATCTTTTATTATGTCGCTACGGGGCAATGATGTCAAGTCCTTATCTATAAGTAGATTGCAGCGAGATTCCCGGCGAGCGGGCGGGCCACTTTCTTCCCGCATTCACCGGCGTCGAGGGCGCTCATGCCTTGACACTCTGTCGACCCGCGTGGGATAATCAAGCCTCCAAAATGGGGCGTAACTCTTTCAAAAAGAAGACCTTGAAGTGAAGCTGGCCCGAGTGCCGGTGGAATGAGAGTTCTAGTCGTTGGCTCCGGTGGCCGGGAGCACGCACTCGTCTGGAAGCTCAAACAAAGCCCCCTTCTCAAGGAGATCTACTGCGCTCCCGGAAACCCCGGAATCGCTGCCCTCGCCGACTGCGTGGACATCGAACCGTCGGACATCGTGGAGATCGCCGATTTCGCCGAAAAACTCTCCATCGGCTTGACGGTGGTCGGGCCGGAGCTCCCCCTTATCCTGGGCTTGGCCGACGAATTTCAACGGCGCGGGCTGCCGGTTTTCGGTCCGAGCCGAGCCGCAGCCGAGCTCGAGGGTAGCAAGGCCTTTGCCAAAGACTTCATGCAAAGACACGGTATTCCCACCGCTCGGTTTCGAGTGGTGAACAGCACCGAAGAAGTGCACGCCGCCATCAAGAAAGGGGACCTCGGCCTTCCCTTGGTCGTCAAGGCCGACGGGCTTGCCGCTGGGAAGGGTGTCACCGTGGCGCCGACCGCCAAAGAGGCTCAAGAGGTCGCCGACCACTGGATCCAGCAGAAAGCACTGGGAACGGCCGGCGCCCGGTTGGTCCTCGAGGAGTTCCTGGAGGGAGAGGAGGTCTCCTTCTTCGTTCTCTCTGACGGAGCGAAGGTCCTCCCGTTGGTTGCCGTCCAAGATGCCAAAAGAGCCTTGGACGGAGACCAGGGACCCAACACCGGAGGGATGGGCTGCGTTTGTCCGGCAACCATGTTGAGCGCAGAGACTCTCAAGGGCATCATGCAAGAGATCGTGATACCCACCGTCTCCAAGCTGGCCGCCGAGGGACGCCGCTATCAAGGCGTACTCTACTGCGGTCTGATCCTCACCAAGGACGGACCCAAGGTCTTGGAGTACAACGTTCGCTTCGGCGATCCCGAGACCCAGGCGTTCTTGCCTCGATTCAAAGGCGACTTGCTGCCGCTCTTCAAAGAGGTCGCGGACGGAAAACTGGGTCAACACAAGCCGGATTGGAGTCGCGAGCCGGCAGTAACGGTGACCCTCGCCTCAGGTGGTTATCCGGGTAGCTTCGAAACGGGCAAGGAGATCCAGGGAGTCGACCTAGCCAAGGGCGTCGAGGCCAGCGAAGGCGTCTACCTCTTCCATGCCGGGACCAAGAAAGCGGATGACACGCTGGTGACGAGCGGCGGGAGAGTGCTGGCGGTCACCGGTATCGGTCAGAACCTCAAGATGGCCATCGAGCGAGCGTACAAAGCGGTGGGTGAAATCCATTTCGATGGGATGCATTACCGAAAAGACATCGGCCAAAAAGCCTTGGCGCGCATGTCCGGAGAGGCGGGTATCTCGTGAGCGATCCGAGGGTGGGCATTCTCCTGGGAAGTGCGTCGGATCAAGAGGTCATGAGCGCCGGCGCCGAGATACTCAGGGAGTTGGGGGTTCCCTACGAGATCGGGATCTACTCGGCCCACCGCACCCCGGATCGGGTCGAGGAGTTCGTTTCCCAGGCCGCCTCGCGCGGTATCCGCGTGCTGATCGCCGGTGCGGGAGCCGCCGCACATTTGGCAGGAGCCGTCGCGGCCCGCACGCAGCTGCCGGTGATCGGCGTTCCCCTCGCCGGCTCGGCGCTTTCCGGCTTGGATGCGCTTTTCGCCACCGTCCAAATGCCCGCCGGATTCCCCGTGGCGACGATGGCCATCGGCAAGCCGGGCGCCATCAACGCCGCTCTACTGGCGGCCCAGATTCTGGCGCTTCATGACATCGGTCTAGGCCAACGACTCGACGCTTGGCGTGCGCGCGAGGCGAAGGCGGCGGTCAAAACCTCCGAAGAGCTCTCCAAGAAAAACCTGTGATCCCGCTCCGGGTTGTGGCTCTTTCTTGCACGGCCGCCATGCCCTCGCTCTCGCCGGATCGAGGAGTACGCGACCGGTTCTTCGAAAGTCTGAAAGACGCCGAAACTGCTTGCATCTTCGGTCGCCGGTCGTCTTGACACGGCTCCAGAGTGTCGGGTATTCTCGCCACGCCCCAGAGGACGCGGGTCTTGTCCCGTTTCAGAGCGGTTCTCAGGGGACCCAGGGCCAGCCACCAATCGGTCCTAAGGCATACTGCTTGACGGTCGTCTTTCTTAGAGGGTGTTGTCTATGACTGTTCACCTGGTGAACCCAAGCGATCTGTCCTTTGGCTTGAGTGTCATCACGCCTCGCTGGCTCTACGTCATCGCCGCTGCAACTCCTAGAGAATTCGGCGATCCGGTCATCGTGGACGAGACGATCGAGTACTTCGACCCCGCCCGGGTTCAGCCAGGCGACGTCGTCGGGATCGGTGTCCATACCTTGAATGCCCTGCGCGGTTACAAAGTCGGACAGATGGCACGCCTGGCAGGGGCCCGGGTGATCTTCGGTGGAGTTCACGCATCGCTCTATCCTCAGGAAGCGGTGGAGCTCGGGGGCGCGGACGGCGTGGTGAAGGGTGACGGGGACCTGGCCTGGGCAGACGTCCTTGCCGACTGCGCGAACGGGGGACCCCGGCAGGTCTACGAGGCGGGCCGGATCGAGCCGGAAGACTTCAAACCGGCACGCTGGGATCTGATGCCGCGTGACAAGTACATGTGGGCTTCGGTACAGACGGTTCGAGGCTGCCCCAAGCATTGCTCGTTCTGCTCGGTCTGGCGCACGGATGGGCAGCGCCCGCGGCAGCGGGCGGCCGACGCGGTGCTCCAAGAAATCGTCGAGCTTCGTCGCATGGGGTTTCGCTTCATCGCTCTCGCCGACGACAATTTCTATCCGGTGACACTGGAAGACCTGGAGCTGGCGGCTCGGCGCAACGATACCAGCAGACTGCGTGAGCTAGAGGCCATCCGGCAGGAACGGTTCGAACTGATGGCTCGTCTCGCCGAGCTTCCGTCCGATCTGGTGTTCATGACGCAAATCACCATGGAGGCCGCAGATGATCCGGAGTTCTTGGAAGCGATGCGCAAGGCCAACATCAAGGGAGCCCTGGTCGGGGTCGAATCGGTCACACCCGAGGGGCTGAAGTCGGTCTTTAAGAACTTCAACAGTTCGGGCGATGAGCTGGTACGCCGACTACAGCGGTTTCGCGAGCACAAGGTCTACATTCTGGGCTCTTTCATTTTCGGATTACCCACCGACCGCCCCGAGACTTTCGACCTGACTGCGGAAATCGCGCAGCGGGCCGGGGTGGTGTTTGCTCAGTTCCTCCCCCTAACCCCACTTCCCGGAACCATAGACTTCCAGCACTGGGAAGAAGAAATGGAGAACCGAGGGGAGAAGATTGCCGGCATTCCCATGAGCCGGTATTGGCTCATCCCGCAGGGGCTCCGCCCCAAGATGTACACGCCGCACCCGGTGATGTCCGCCGCGGAAGTGCGGGAGCGAACGCAAGGGGTTTGGGATCGTTTCTATAAGCTGTCGTACGTCTGGGAGCGTGCCAAAATCGCTCGCTCGCTGCGGAACCGGCTGGCGTTCGTGCTGATCTCGAAGCTCTATCGCCAGATGTACGCCAACACCGGCATCTCCACCGACAGCGCACGAACCAACCGGGCGCGTCGATGGACGCAGTGGATTGGCTGGCCTCTACGGCTGCTCTTTCAGGCGCGGCCCATGCCAGAGCTACAGGTGCCGGGGAGAGGGGCGTCTTACTAGCTGGCTAGGAAGATCCCGCATAGCGACGCCAGAAAGGCGCGTCTGACCACGTTGATTAGCAAGACCACCTACATCGACGCCAAAGCGGGCGCCTAACCGGCGTCTAACGAGCTGATTGCTCCCGGTGCCGGGCCGTCCGTCCCCGCGAGCTGCCCGCAGGCAGCCAGGATGTCGTCGCCGCGACTGCGGCGCAGGCTGGCGGTATAGCCGGCCCCCGACAGAATCTCCAGGAACCGGCCGGTAGCCTCCGTTGTGGAAGCTCGATGGGGCGAGCCCGGCCAGGGGTTATAGGCGATGAGGTTCACCTTGGCTGGCATTCCTCTCAGCAGGCCAGCCAGACGGTGGGCGTCCGCTTCGGAATCGTTTTCTCCCCCCAGAAGCACGTACTCAAACGTGATCTTGCGCCGGCGAGGCAGAGGTAATCGGCGCGCCGTCTCCAGAAGCGCTTCCAGAGGATACTTTCGGTTGATCGGCATCATGCGACCGCGGGTGTCGTTGGTCGTCGCATGTAGGCTCACCGCCAGACCCACCGGAGGACCCGCCTTGGCGAAGCGTTCCAGTTCCTCTGCCAGACCCGCCGTGGACACCGTGATGCGCCGAGGCGACACCGCGTATCCGTCGGGATCGGTGAGCACCGCCAAAGAGCTCAATACCGCCTGGGAGTTGAGAAGAGGCTCCCCCATTCCCATGAAAACCACGTTCACTCGAGCCGTCGGTGCCAATAACACCTTCCTCACCGCGCCGAACTGTCCTAGAATCTCCCCTACCGTGAGATTCCTGGC
>Ga0184633_10000839_pt1 | contig 12039 bp, 12 predicted proteins | sample PLM31_170_b1_FD_133156 | JGI IMG/M metagenome (GOLD analysis project Ga0184633, IMG submission 133156) | Groundwater sediment microbial communities from an aquifer in East River, Colorado, USA - PLM3-1_170_b1 | ecosystem: Environmental > Terrestrial > Soil > Riparian zone | place: USA: East...
ATGCTCCTGCCCCTGGACTACAACCTGATCCCGAACTACAAGAACATGGGCAAGGACCACGTGGGCCAGTATTTCGACACCGAGCAGAAATACATCGTGCCCTACTTCTGGGGCACCTCGGGCTTCGCTGTGGACACCAATGTGATCCCCGATCCGCAGCCCACCTGGGAAATGGTATTCAAGCCGACGGACGAAGCCTGCGGCAAGATCAGCATGTTGGACGACGAGCGCGAGACCATCGGCGCAGCGTTGATGTACCTGGGCTATCCGATCAACGACACCGACCCGGCTCACCTCGAGGAAGCCAAGAATCTGTTGATTGAGCAGAGCGAGTGCGTCAAGGCGTACGACAGCCAGACGAACGACGATCTGATCGTCCAGGGCGAGACGGTGATCGGCCACATCTGGACCGGCGATGCTATCCTGGCCGGTTTGCCGGACGCCGGCGGCCGTGAGGGCATTGTGTACGTGATCCCGAGCGAAGGCTGCACGATCTGGCAGGATAACATGGCCATTCCCAAAGCCGCGCCCAACGCGTACACCGCCCACATCTACATCAACTACCTGGCCGACGCCGAGCGCGCAGCCCAGAACGCCGAATTCGTGGGTTACGGCACGCCCAACGAGGCCGCCAAAGCATTCATAGATCCCGAGATCCTGGCCGACCCGGGCGTGTATCCGCCCCCGGAAGTGTTCGTCAACCTGCAATGGATCGAAGACGTCGGCGACTCCCTGGAAGAGTACGACCGCATCTGGACCGAGTTCAAGGCAGCCGTCGGCGGCTAGCCCGCCTCGTCAAGAATGAATCCTGAAAAAACAGCACGAAACCGGGGTTTCGTGCTGTTTTATTTCGGCCAGACTTCCTCCTGCTTGGCAGGGCGTTGAGGGCTATCGGGACAGTGTCCAGTCCGCATCCTCGGATGGCGGCAGCTACCTTCATAGAGTAGTAAAATAGGATCAGGAGGGTGCCGCCATGGCCGAGGCCAAAAAGAACGCGCGGAAGCGCGCCTTTACGAATTCACGTAAACCGCCGCCCCGCAATCATCAATTGGCGCGCTTCAAACGCATCCTGCGCAAACACTTGCCTGAGCTGCGCGAACGCTACATGGTCAAGTCGCTGGGCCTCTTTGGCTCGTACGTCCGCGGAGATCAGCGCAAGCGAAGCGACTTGGATGTGCTGGTGGAGATCAGCGACGACTCCCTCAGCCTGCTCAAGATCATCGAACTTGAACTTTATCTGTGTGACTTACTGGGGGTTAACGTAGACCTTGTGGAAAAGTCGGACCTCAAGCCGCGTATTGGGCAGCGTATCCTTAATGAGGTCGTGCCGCTCGGAGGTAGCCGCGATGGCTGAGACTAAGAAGCACGCCCGTAGACGCTCCACTTCGGTTCCACAGAAACCGCCGCCGCGCAGACGGGATGAAATTCTTCGCATTCTAGGCGAGAACACGTCAAATCTCGAGCAGTTCGGTGTCAAATCGTTGGCGCTTTTCGGCTCAGTAGTACGGGATGAAGCAGACGGGAATAGTGATGTGGATATTTTGGTGGAGTTCGCGCGCCCCGTGGGCTTCTTTGCATTCTTTGGCCTGCAGAGCTACCTGGAAAACTTGCTCGGGTGCAAGGTAGATCTGGGTACTCCGGATTCACTGAAGCCCAGGTTGCGCGAGCGAGTCCTCAAAGAGGCTTTGTATGTCGCCTAGTCGCGCCTCCCCAGCCCGCTACTCCCAATGGTTCGTCCTCATCACAGCAGTCTTCATCACCTGCCTGATCACCGCCAACATCACGGCCGTCAAGCTGGTCGGCGTCTTCGGGTTGGTCCTGCCCGCGGCAATCATCATCTTTCCCCTCAGCTACATCTTCGGCGACATCCTCACCGAGGTCTACGGCTACCGCCAGGCGAGGCGAGTGATCTGGCTGGGATTTCTATGCAACCTGATTGCCGTGATCGCCATCTGGATCGGGCAACTGCTGCCGGCGGCCTCATTCTGGGATGGGCAGGCTGCCTACGAGCGGATCCTGGGCTACACGCCCCGTCTGCTGGTCGCCTCGTTCCTGGCCTATCTCGTGGGAGAGTTTGCCAATTCCTTTGTGCTGGCAAAGATGAAGATTGCCACCCAGGGGCGCTGGCTGTGGACCCGCACCATCGGTTCCACCCTGGTGGGCCAGGGCCTCGACTCGCTGGTGTTCATCACCCTGGCCTTCGCCGGGACCATTCCACCCAATGGCCTGCTTTCTGCCATCGTGACCCAGTGGCTGGCGAAGTCCCTCTACGAGGCTGCCGTGACACCGCTGACCTATGGCGTGGTGAATTTCCTGAAGCGGCAGGAGGGGATGGACGTGTACGACTATGAGACGCGGTTTAATCCGCTGCTGGTGGGGGAGTAGGCGCTCGATCTACGGAACCGCTCAATGACAACAGCCGCAGTCGGACCGGCTTGCTGCCTGTTCAGCCCCACCTGATTGCGCTTATTCCCGTGACGTTCTAGGTGGTGACGGGTAGCAGGGCTATACGATTCGGGCTGGTCGATTGCACCTTGTTACACTGTGCGGTGCCACTATTCCCTGATAGTATAGAACCATGAGTCAAGAACCAGTCGTGTCTGACAAGTTCATCGCGACTTGGCTGTCACATACTTCGCCATTGTCTGGGTACACGCGATTTGAACATCATCCTTTGCTTGAACAAGTAAAAAGCAGGGAAGTGGTCCTTCTTGCTCTTGCGAGTGCCGTCTTCATATATCACAACGATCCAGAACAATATCGGCGGGACATTATGAAGTTGGGCTATCCCGGCACTGCACAAGCAATTGATCGCAGGCCACGAACAGCTAGAACCCGGATGGGCAATTTTGGTGAGATTGTTGCCTCAGAATACCTGCGCCAGATGCTTGGTTACGAAATCCCAGTATATCGTCTGCGCTATAACCCTAATCCAGAGTCATCGATGAAAGGTGATGACGTATTAGGTTTCAAGTTTGGCAACGTGGATGGTTCAGGTCGAGAGATCATTGTCGGTGAATCCAAAGCCCGTCAGAAATTCTCACGCAGCGCGGTTGAAGATGCCTACCAGCAACTTGCCAAGTCTAGCCGAAGGCCACATCCGATTTCGCTAACATTTATCGCCAACATTCTCCGACTGGAAGGGCAACCGGAGAAAGCCGATGCTATCTTGAGTTACCTCGAGCTCTCGGGATCAAATTTGCCACGCAAGAGCTGGTTGTTATTCCTCGTCACTGGAAATCGGCCAAATGACCCCTTTGGTTGCCTGCAAAAGCGTGACGATATCGTAGGCAACCTAATTGTTGCTAATGCCCATATTGAGGGCTTGGCTAAATGGGTAGACCGCCTTTTCGAGCAGGAGATGGGCCTAGATGAACGCTGAGACAACGGGCCAGATACCTACTGCTGTTCAACAGCTACTAGCGGACCCGACCTTTCATAACCGCGTAGCACAGGCTCACTCCCGCTATATCCTGCAGCGGTTGAGGGTCGAAAAGCAGAACTGGCCTAATTATGACCCCGAACTTGACGACAAACTGCACTATACCGCACATTATCTCCTCTGGCATGGCTTGCAGCTCAAAGCATCTGACGGCCAAGGGCCGATTGGCGATGAACTGATTAAGCAAGGCGCGGAAATCTTAGAGTACCTCTACGCGCAGTCAGATGGCAGAGGGACTGACGAGATACGTCAGCTCTTCAACGCTGCATTAGGATACTACATTGCCGGTCACTACGCGCGTGCTTATGTCTTGATGAATGATCTCTCCGAGCAAATTGTATTGACCCAAGAATTGGAACTACTTAAAAGGCTATTCTTGAAAGACTTGAATGGCATGCGCGATTTAATTCTCTCGATCCTCTCCGATAATGCCTTCGCAGACACATCAATCGCTGCGGGATTGCGGGCAGATAGAATTTCCGAGGATGAAGCCATTAGCCGTATCTTACATGCCTCACTCAATCGTGCATTTTCATTCTTCATTGAATTTCCCAAGACGGGACGGCGGGAGTTACTCGACCGTGCGGTCGAGCTTGCCGAGCAAGGTATTAATTTGGCAATCAAGACCCGTTTTGTGGACTGGTGGTGGTTGTTCACCTGTACACGTTATCTATTCAGAGAATATGATGATAATGCACTGTGGACTCGGCTGGCCCCGCTGAGCGGCGACGATCCGAATGGCCAGTACGTCGTGCCGTATATCCGAGCCAACTTTCGACGACAGGTACCAGTTGTTGAACTCTGGCGTTCGCAGAATGTAGCGCTGCCCTACATCAATGAACCCGAGCGTCGAAGCTACTGTCTCAAGATGCCCACCAGCGCTGGCAAGACACGTGTGGCAGAGTTAGCCATTCTCCGCTTCCTGCTCGATCATGCTCATGATCCAGATGCGAAATGCATCTACATTGCCCCGTACCGTTCTCTGGCTGTCGAAGTTGAGCATACTCTGAAGGAGAGTTTCCACCCTCTCGGCGTCCGAGTATCAGAGCTTTACGGCGGATTCGAACTCAGCCCCATCGAGCGCTTGCTGATGGATCGAACGCGCATCGTTGTTGCTACCCCGGAGAAGATTGACGCCTTCCTGCGTTATAACCCTGAGTTTGCCGAGCAAGTCAGGTTGGCAATCATAGACGAGGGGCATATCATCAGTCTTACTGACCGTGGCCTACGTTTCGAGATGTTTTTGCACCGTCTCGTGCGCCGTTTCGGCGCGAAGAGTGTTCGTATTTTCTTCATCTCCGCTGTACTTCCTAACACTGAAGAGTTCGCTCAATGGATTACTGGCAATGGTGCCAGCGTAATCCAAGATTCTTGGCGCCCTTCGCGACAGATTCTTGGGGAATTACGATGGGATGGTCGCAGCGCGCGCATCGAGTACCTTGAAGCTGACCACGAAGAGCTTGGTCACGAGTGCTTCGTGCCGAACTTTATTGTTCCTATTGATCCTTGGTTGCTCAAGAGCATCCCGCGACTTACTCCCTTCCCCCAAACAATACGAGAGGTGGTTGCCGAGGCGGCTGTGCGTTTTGCATTATTAGGTATGACCATGATTTTCTGCGCGCGAAAGAGGTCGGCGGCACCAGTCGCACGCGATGTAATGCTGGCGATCAAAGTTCACCAAGCTATTGAAGAAGGGCAAGGTCGCTCATTTTCTCTCTTGTTACAGGAGAAAGATCGGTCACAACTTGAAGAATGCATCCAGATTGCCAAAGACACAGTTGGTGCCGATCACGAAATCATTGAGTTCCTACGTGCCGGAGTCCTTGTACATCATGCAGACATTCCAAAACCACTACGGATCAAACTTGAGGAGCTCGCTCGAGCAGGCATTGTACGTTTGATCATAGCGTCTACCACTCTCACTCAAGGTGTTAACCTGCCAATTCAGACCGTTATAGTCCATGGACTGTCTCATGGTTACGGCCAAGATTTGACGCCAATGAGCTTCTGGAATATTTGCGGCCGGGCTGGCCGAGGCCTAGTAGAAAACGAAGGACAGATACTTTTCGCTGTAGACTTGGTGAAGCCTGACGTTCATCTCAATAAAGCAAAGGAGCGCGGGCTATCTCAGCGGGAGATCCAACGACGCACGGAGTACAAGCGCCAGAAGACCATTGAGCGCGAAAAGGAGGTTCGTACTCAAGTAATCGCTGGATATCGCACCTATACGGTCAAGAGTGCGTTACGAGAGTTGTTGGAAATGATCTCTGATCAATGGCACAACACCCACGGAAGTGTTGATGTCGCCAAGCTGTGCCAACGTTTAGCTGAGAACAATATGTCTTGGGCAAGCGAGAAACAGCGCCCAGTTATCGAACAGTTTCTTTCATGGCTTGACACTGAACTGCTAGCACTTATCGAAGAAGCTGAGCCAGCACAGATTACTCCTGATTTCCTACAGGAACTGATTCGTAATTCTCTGGCCGTTCTTCAGGCTGGTAAATCAGAGAATGCTGACGCGCAGATTGCCTACATCCGGGATGCGTTATTTGCCCGCGTATCATATATTCACGCTCGAGCGGGGACAGCTCTGCAGCGAAAGCGGTACTATCAACTTGGCTTGCCGCTTGATGATTGCGAGAGAATACAGAAAGGTGAAGATGCACTGCTGAAGCTCTTCTTGCTCGCCAATTGGTATGAGACATGGGACGTTAACCTGCGCTGTGACTATTTGATTACTATTTCTGAAATTCTGTTAACCCTCCGCGCACTCCACCCCAAGCCTAATCCAGTAGATAGTTGTTGGCAACCAGTGCTTCGCATGTGGCTACAGGGGCGCAACCCGAATGAGATAGTCCAAGACCCTAAGGTTGCAGCTAATACCGACAGCCCAGCTGCGGTGAGTTCATATCTTGACGATGTTTTCAGCTACAAATTGCCTTGGGGCTTCAATGCGCTTCACGCATATCTGGCCAAATTGGCCGAAGAGCGTGGTCTGTCTATACCGCCAGTAGCTTCCTATTTCTCAGCGCTGATCAAATACGGAGTCCATGATCCGGTTGCTAGTTGCCTGTTGGCTTTTGGTGTGGGTCCACGCACTCTGGCTCTGAAATTGTCGGCTGGGTATCCTGGCCATCTTCAAGATGTGTCGGATGTTCTTCTATGGTTTCTGCATCTAAGCGACGACAATCTTGTGCATTTGGGTCTAGAAAGCAAGCAAATCGAGGCCGTGCGCCATCAACAAGAGCAAGCCAGTCGCCTACAAATGACTATTACACCATCGGGGCAACAGAGGTTGATCGAAGCTACTGTCGAATTGAATGAGGCAACAGGGGAGATCCGAGGCGGCGATATCCTGATAATAAGATCAACACCTGATGACGCGCCTGACGGATTTTCCCTGTACACGCTTTGGGGCGCTACAGTAGGAACTTTTCAACTAAGAGAACCGCTTCCCGACGCATGGCGAGAATCAGAAAACGTAGAGGTGCGCGTTAGTAACATAGAACAATTGGAGGGCAACCGCGCGCGCTTTGAGATAGCAGTTCAGGAGATTTAAAGCTGATAAGATCATTCAACTATGGGAGATACACAGAGATGGACCAGATCAATCTTGGCCGCACCGGCCTGAAAGTCAGCCGCCTCTGCCTCGGCACAATGAATTTTGGCCCACGCACTGGAGAGCCCGATAGCTTTGCGATTATGGACCGGGCGCTGGAGTTGGGCATCAACTTCTTCGACACCGCCAACGTGTATGGCGGGCGCAGCGGCGAAGGTATCTCCGAACAAATCATCGGCCGCTTGCTGACTCAGAGCGGCAGGTGGCGACAGAGCATTGTCGAGGCAACTGAAGTCTATGGGCATAACTAGGGCGACCGACCTCCACGACCGCCACCGCATCCCCATGCAGGCAATTCGCGCCCTGGTCAAGCGAATTGCCGGACGATTCCAGCCTGAGAAGATCATCCTTTTCGGCTCCTACGCACACGGCAAGCCTGGACCAGAGAGCGACGTGGATTTGCTGGTGGTCATGGACACACTGCTCCGTTCACGCCAGCAGCGGCTGGAGATCTCCCGAGCGTTGTCGCCGCGTCCCTTTGCGATGGACATCATCATCCGCACGCCCAAGCAATTGGAAGAGCGCATCGCTCTAGGCGATCCCTTTCTACGCGAAATCGTTGAACGTGGCAGGGTACTCTATGAACGACAGCGTAGCTGAGTGGATTGAAAAAGCCGAGGGCGATTTTCAGACGGCCGAACGAGAGCTGCGGACGCGCCGGGCTCCGAATTATGATGCGGCCTGCTTTCACTCTCAGCAGTGCGTAGAGAAATATCTGAAGGCATTTCTGATCCAACATCAGATTTCTTTCCGCCTTAAACACGACCTTGAGATATTGTTAGAGCTGATCAAACCAATCAGCCCGGATTTCGAATTCCTCCGCGATTTACTCCTGCTACTTAATGATTATGCCGTAGACATCCGTTACCCTGGCGAGGTGGCGACAAAAGAGGAGGCCCGGGCTGCCATAAAGGCGATGCGAGTAGTACGCACTTTCGTCCGCCAAAAGTTGGGACTGGCAAATCAGACGGAACGATGACAGACCTCAGTAACACAAGGAGATCCGGGCAATGGACTTCACCAACCTAGGCCGCACCGGCCTGAAAGTCAGCCGATTCTGCCTCGGCACCATGAACTTTGGCCCGCAAACCAGCGAAGCAGACAGCTTCGCCATCATGGACCGCGCCCTAGAGTTGGGCATCAACTTCTTTGACACGGCCAACGTGTATGGTGGGAAGACCGGCGAAGGCATCACCGAACAAATCGTCGGCCGCTGGCTGGCGCAGGGCGACGGGCGGCGCGAAAGCATTGTCCTTGCAACCAAGGTCTATGGCCGCATGGGAGAGGGGCCTAACGACCGGCGCCTCTCGGCTTACAACATCCGGCGCGCCTGTGAGGGCAGCTTGCGGCGCCTGCAAACCGATCACATTGACCTGTACCAGATGCATCACATTGACCGTGAGACCCCGTGGGATGAAATCTGGCAGGCGATGGAGCAACTGGTGCGCGAGGGCAAGGTGATCTACGTGGGAAGCAGCAACTTTGCCGGGTGGCAGATCGCCCAAGCCCAGTGCGCGGCGGTCGCGCACCACTTCATGGGGCTGGTCTCCGAACAGAGTTATTACAACCTGAGCGTCCGCACAATTGAGCTGGAGGTCATCCCGGCCTGCCGCGCCTATGGGCTGGGTCTGATCCCCTGGAGCCCGCTGGAAGAGGGAATGCTGGCCGGGGCATTGGAAAAGGCTGCCGAAGGACGGCGGGCCGCGGAGTCTGTGCAGAAAGCCATCGAGAAACACCGCTCTCAACTGGAAGCTTATGAAGCACTTTGCCGTGACCTCGGCGAGAAGCCGGCCATTGTGGCTCTCGCCTGGCTGCTTCACAATCCCGTCGTGACTGCCCCGATCATCGGGCCACGCACGATGGAGCAGCTCGAAGACGGCCTGCGGGCGTTGGAGCTCAAGCTGCCAGAGGATGTCCTGAAGCGTCTCGACGAAATCTGGCCCGGCCCCGGCGGCGAAGCGCCCGAGGCGTATGCGTGGTGAGTGAACAAATACTATTGCAATAATATGCCATTTATGGCATTATACCAACATGGATTTCAACCATCTGCTCGAGATCGTTGGAGAGGAACCCGTATTTGACACCGGTCTGCTCCTGGCAGGCGAAGTGGACCCGGCCGACGTGCGGCGGCAGTTGTCACGCTGGACAAAAGCCGGAAAGCTCTACCAGTTGCGGCGCGGCTTGTATGCGCTGGCGCCCCCTTTCCAGAAGATCAAGCCGCATCCCTTCTTGATCGCCAATCGCATGGTGCCCGGATCGTATGTCAGCCTCCAGTCGGCGCTGGCCCACTATGCTCTCATCCCGGAACATGTGCCGGTCACTACAAGCGTCACCACAACCCGGCCGGCTCAATGGGATACCCCATTCGGGTGCTTTGAGTACCATCACATCAAAGAATCTCAATTCCATGGGTACCTCCTGACAGACCTGGGCGGAAGGCAGCGGGCATTCGTCGCCTCGCCGGAAAAAGCCCTGCTGGACTTGATCTACCTTCAGGCTGGTGCAGGTTCCCCGGACTACCTTCGCGAACTTCGTCTTCAACATCTGGACCGCCTGAACCTGGAAGAATTGCAGTGCCTAGCCCACTCCGCTGGCGGCGCCAAGTTGCGGCGGGCCTCAGTCATCGTCGCTGACCTTGCGCGCTCCGAAGCCCTCGAGTATGAATCGCTGTGAAGGAATATCTCGCCGAGATCGTCCGTGCCAGCCCCTCTCCCACTCACGGGCGAAACGTGACGCGCGAGTACTTGCAGGCCAGAATCCTCGGCGTTCTTCAGCGCGCCGGGGCAATGATCCCCCTGGCTTTCCATGGCGGCACAGCTCTGCGCTTTCTGTACGCCAGCGCCCGCTACTCGGAAGACCTGGATTTCACGCTGGAGGGGGCAAAATCCCTTTACAATTTTCGCGCCTACCTGCAAGCCGTTCGAAAAGAGCTTGAGGCCGAGGCCTATGACGTGGATCTCAAAGTCAGCGATCAGAAGACTGTTCACAGCGCGTTCGTCCGCTTCAGAGGGCTGCCCTACGAGTTGGGCCTGTCACCACACCAGAGCGAGGTATTCGCGGTGAAGGTCGAAGTGGACACCAAACCGCCTGCCGGGGCGGTGCTGGTGACGAGCGTCGTCCGGCGCTATATGACCCTCCAACTTCAGCATCACGACCAGGCCTCGCTGCTGGCTGGCAAACTGCACGCCATCCTGCACCGCCCCTATATCAAAGGGCGTGACCTCTATGATCTGCTGTGGTATTTGAGTGACCCAAACTGGCCCGCGCCCAACATGACGCTGCTGCACAACGCATTGCGGCAGACCAGATGGGACCGCACGTACCCGACCGAAGGGAATTGGCGGGAGATGGTGCGGAACCGCATCCAGACGCTGGCCTGGGATCAGGTAGTTGCCGATGTGCGTCCTTTTCTTGAGCCGAGCGCCGATTCTGGCATCTTGACCCGTGACAACGTGCTGCGTGTGCTTGAAGCGTAACGGAAATCAACGACCATGAGACCCATGTACATCAACGGACGGCTTCACCCACGCCAACATGGTCACTAAGGCATGACCAGCCACGCTTCTACGCCCATGAAAAAGCAAGCTCTAGAAGTCCCGCGTTATCGCTTCGCCCTCACTTGAAGCGGTATAACGATCGTTTGTATCAAAAATACTGTCAGGGAAGTCCAAAAGGTACCGCTGATGTAGTACCCAGGCCTTTTTTTTAGAGGTGAGTGTCTCCAATCTAAGTGACATATCCCCGCTCTCTCGATGATCCCATCTAAAGCTTTCAAGAATTAGATGCAAGTGCACTTCGCCTTTTCCACCTATTAGGACTGGATACCACTCACGGATAACAGCATTTACAATCCAATCAAATCTATCAGGTCTACTCTGCTCAAACTTTGAGTAATCAACGATCCATTTAGGATAGAAGGCGTATCCCTTTTTTGCAAGAAGAAGGCCCCTAAACTCTGCCAATATCCTTACATCCTTTACCAGTCCGGGCCGCATGCCAAGATTGTAAAAGGATATTCCAATATCAAAGCTGGGTATCCACCACGTCTGCCCCTCCTCATCCCCCGACTCTTCAGGTGTAATTTTGTATACCGCGAACGTGGGCGAGTCATTAAGTACTCTCAGGTTGAACGGGGAGAGATTTGCCATCCATAAGGAGAAGATCGAAACTACCAGCGCCAATACGCTAATTATGACGGTCGCGACTTCTAATGTTGTCATTGGGAAAAAGGTCCCCGCTTTGCTCCCGATTTCTCGGCTGTGCGAACGTAGCTCGCAAGACTGCCCCGACTCACCTGCCAGACCTCACCAAATTTCTGGCCTCTGACTTTTCCCGCTCGGACGAGTCGGCGGATGTAATCAGGATGGTAGTCCGATAACTTTGCCGCCTCTCCGGTTTTGTGGGGGTGCACCCCAAAACCTGGACAGTCTTCGGCCCTGGAATTGTGGAGCTCAGAGACACGACAACAGGCGCTTCAGATAGGTCTCCGGCGCAAGGTAATCAGTCTGAGAATGACGGCGACAGGTATTGTAATAGCTCATCCTTTCTGCGACCACGTCGCGCAATTCGCCCAGCGTCCGGGCATCCAGCAACAGGGAACGGTTCTCTTGCTTGAAGCGGCTGAAGAAGGCCTCCATCTCCGGGTTGTCCCGTGGTCCGTGCAGGGCATACGACACTCGCACGCCGTCCCGGAGCAACAACTGCCCGGTCCAGCCGTAGCCGGTGAAGACCGGGTCCTGATCGTGATGCACGATCATCCCCCGGATCGGCAGGCGCCAGGCATGCAACTGTCGGCGGGCCGTCTGCCAGGCCTTCAGCGCCAGGTCGGTCGTGGACCGCTCGCCGACCGCCCGGTCCCAGACCATCTTGCTGGTGTGATCGAGCAACGGCAGCAAGTGAGCTTTGCGAGCGCCAGCAGCATAGACCAGTTCGGTGAAGTCGGTATAGGCCACTTCGCCCGCGCGGATGGTGTCCAGCC
>Ga0184633_10000840_pt1 | contig 12038 bp, 19 predicted proteins | sample PLM31_170_b1_FD_133156 | JGI IMG/M metagenome (GOLD analysis project Ga0184633, IMG submission 133156) | Groundwater sediment microbial communities from an aquifer in East River, Colorado, USA - PLM3-1_170_b1 | ecosystem: Environmental > Terrestrial > Soil > Riparian zone | place: USA: East...
ATCCGCCTGGTAATGCACGTAGCCCTCCGTGGTCTGTTTCCCGCGGTGCCCGAGGATCTTCCGGATGTCGTCCATGTCGGCCCCTCTCCGCCGCAGCCGACTCGCCGCCGTGTGCCGCAGGTCGTGGAAGCAGAGGCCCTCGATCTGCGCCCGCTCCATCGCCGCCTTGAGCCGGTTGCGGATGTGCCAGCGCGCCCAGGCGCGCGACCCGTTGCAGAATACCAGACTGCCTGGGGAAAGTCCAGAGCCGCTCTGGATGCGCCTGGCGACGATGTAGTAGAGGCGCTCGTTGATCGGCAGGAGGCGCCTGAGCCCCTTCTTCGTGGGCCGAAAGGTGATCACGCGCTGCTCGAGATCCAGGTCGCCGGCCGTGAGCCGCGCCAGCTCCCCCTCGCGCATGCCCGTGAGCAGGGCCGCCTCGACCAGGTCCCGGATATCCTGGCTGCACTCGGGGAGCAGCCGCCCCTCCTCCGCCTCCGACAGCTCCCGCTCTCGGGGCGGGGCCTCCTGGAGTTTCTCTATGTAGGGCTCATGCCGGAGCCAGCGGAACTTTCGCACGGCGAGGCGGAGCATGTGGGCCAGGACAGCGAGCTCGCGGTTGATGGTCCCGTTACTCACCCCCGCCTCGCGCCGGGCCGTGATGTAGGCGTCGATCCCCTCCTCTGCGGCCTCGAGGGGTGTGTCGCCGAAGTGGGCCAGGAGAGGCTTGAGCCGGGCCTCCAGCGTCGGCAGGTCTCGCTCTTGTGCTCTCTTGTGATCAAGGAACGGGGCGGCCAGCTCACGCAGAGTCTTACCCTCGGCCACGCCGAGCATCCGGTTCTTGTGGTCCTCCTGCAGGCGCTCCAAGACGGCCTTTGCACCCTCCTGCGTATCGGCCACGATCTTGCGGACCACCTTCCCGTTGAGGCTGTACCGGATGCCCCAGGCTTTGCGCTTCTTCCCATGATAAATCCACTTTCGACAGTAGACGGAGGCCTTAAACATCCCTCACCCCTCCTCTGTTTCGCCGGGCCTCACATTTTGCTTCGCCTCTGTCCCGCGCACGGCTCCTCAGCTTCGGTCTTCCGGTACTCCCCTACGGATCCATCTTCTCCCTAGGAATCTCGCGGAAGTTGTCTCGAAGGCGCGCTTCCCCCTGCGTCTTGCCTCGGGGCGGCGAGGGAGGGATGTATCACCGTGAGCTCCTGGATGGGTCTCAGCGGTGGCCGCTCCGGGCGCGTAAACACCTTCCGGCCCCGCTCGTCATACCACGCGGGCCGATCCGCGGGCGGGAGCGAGGTTGGTTTCGGGCGGGGCCGCGGTTTGCGTCTGCCCATCACGCGACGACCAGCCCCCGGCTCTTGTTCTGCTTCTGCGCGCCGGCGATGCCGAAGAGCCTCTCCGCCACCTGGTCCAGACGCTCACTGAGATCTCCGGCCATCACCTCGATGCCCGAGAGCATCCGAATCCGGTAGTCACTCTCGAGCGCGTCGTCTTCCTCCCCCAGGAGCCGCAAACTCTCCTCCATCACGGTCAAGACCTCCGAGGCACGGTGAACCTGTGTTGACAGGCCCAAGGTCTCGTCGATCTGGTCCCGCTTCGCATCTGTCTCCGTGAGTTTCTGCTTCCTTTTTGCTTGCCTCGGATTCCCCATCGCTACGCCTCCTTTTCCCGCGTCCTAAGGTACAAGGTCAGGTCCGCTTCGATCTCGCGTCTGATGCCTTAAATTAAGCGTATACCCTGGCCGCTGGAGCCCCGTCCGGGCGTCACTTGGTCCCTGAGGTTCCCTCGACCAGGGCGAGCTGGCCGGCGCGCAGCCTCGGGATGACCCGCTCGCCGATCGTGACGGACCGCCCCTTGTCATCCACTCCCGCCTCGAAGTGAGCCAGGAAGGCCTCTTCGAAGGTCTCGATCCCGTAGTCGATCGACTCCATCCGGCTCTTGAGGGCCCAGTAGATGGCCCGCCAGCCGGCCCGGACGATCTGATCGTGCTTCCGCATGGCGGCCGTCGTCCGACGGTCCTGGGGCGGCATCTCTGGCACCTCCGCCTGGATCCGGACAAAGTAGGTCACCTTGGCCTGACCGTTTTCCTGGACCTGGTAGGCAAACCGCATCTGGATCTTTTGATCGAACAGGCTCTCCGTGAACTGGATCCCGGAGGCGCCGTACTTGTAGAGCAGGTCGCGGATGTGGCTCTGCGAGCGCTCGGTCGGGACCTCCGTATCGCGGTATGCGATCCCCCGGGAGGTCATCGCCCGCGTCTCCTGACCTTCAGGCTTTCCCCCAATTCGTGCACGAGCTCCCCGACGGTCATCAGCCTCCTGGCCGCATCACTCGGGGCCCGGTAGCCCCGCTCGTCGGGCGGAAGCCTTTCGGCCTTGATCTGCTTGATCCGCCGCTCCGTGAGCGAGACCACCTTCCTCCGATCCATCGCTCCTCCTTCCTCGACTCCAGCCATGATCAGGCGACCCGCTCGTACACGAGCCGGATCCGGCCGCGGCCGCCGGCGCCGCGGATCCTCTTGGCTGCGAGCCGCAGCGCACCGGTCCTGACCAGCACCCGAAAAAGCCAGTCCCCTGTCGAGGCGCCCTTCTGTCGGAGATCCTTCGAGGTAAATTTCTGACCGATGGTGGTGCTCAGCCTGATGCTTTCCAGTTGGGCGCACAGGTTGTCAGCAAACTTCTTTCCGGCGGGGCACCGCATGGCGTATTTCTCCAGCGCCTTCGAGGCCTCACCCCACGGGCCGGCCGGCCCCAGGCCGTCGATGAGCTCCTTGACCCATGCCTCCTCCGTGGCCGACGGTCCCTCCGGGGCCCGCTCGAATTCCTTCAAGAACTCCGACAAGCCGTCGTCGTCGAATTCGCCCGGGCTTCCTTCCTGATCCCACTCCGAATCGCTCCCCATGACCTCACCCTCCTCGCCTTTACTCCAGGACCACCACAGTTCCCTGCGCCGTGATCATCAGCATCGAGGGACTGATCGCCTCGTAGTCGAGCCTTACGCCCACGAGGGCAGCGCCGCCCATTTTCTGGCACTCCGCCCGCAGCTCGCGGATGACCACCTGCTTGCCGTATTGCAGTTCCTTCTCGTAGGCCGTGACCCTCCCCCCGACTACATCCCTAAAGGCTGCGGTGACGTCCTTGAAGACGTGCATGCCCAGGATCACTTCCGCGGTCACGATCCCGAGGCTCTCCTTGCTCCGGGCCCCGGGGATCTCCGGGGTCGTGCTGACGCGGATATGGTCGTACCTGGTCAGCTCTTTTTCGAGCCGGTCTCCCTCCTGGGCCGCCACCATCGTGGCCCGCTCGGCGGAGACTCCGCACCCCCGGCACTTCTCTCGTCCGGCCGGATTGGACACCCCACACGGGCACTCCCACGCCGATGACATCTGGTCACCCCCTCGAGGGCTCGCTCGGGCGTTATCCCACCCGGCGGACCCGTCTTACTTCATGCCCTGCGCCTTGAGGTGTTCCTTGATGAGCCGCCGGACGATCCCCGCGGCCGTAACCCGAATCCCCGTTGCCTTGCTCTCGGCCCGGGCCATCCTGGCCAAGGCCTTCATGTCCTGCTCGTCCAGGTGCAAGGTGCGCCGTGTGATCGCCATTATCTCCATGCCTCCAAGGTAATACCTAAGTTATACCTTGTCAAGAGGAATTTGTGTCCGGATCACCAAGGAGCCGACGTACCTTCTCGAGTCCCCGCTCCAGCTCATCGAGGGCCGCCAGGACCTTGCCCCTCCTCCGCCTCCGGGCTGCCACTGCCCGACACCGGGCCGAGCAGCCGGTCTTTTGCCGGCCGGTCAGGGGCTTGCCACACCCCTCGCAGCGGTCCCCGGATTCTACCAGACCGCCCGGGGAAAGCGCACGGTCGCTTTCTGGAGCGACTTCTCGCGCCGGCTTACCTTCACCCATGGGTTCACTCCGAAGGGTCGTGTAGGGCGTCTAGGACGAAACGGCCTTCCAGGGCGTTAGAGCAGCCCCTTCCTCGGGGTCAGGGTCTCGATCGGTCGATCCCGGCGGTCGGTGACAGCTTTCTCGCATCTCCGGCACAGCCCCGCTAGCCACTGGCGCTCATCCAGGGGCTCGCCGCAGCGGTCACAGAACTCGATGCCTTTGTACTCCCGGTCAATCCCGTGGTAGCCCATCTCGCTCTTCATCCTGGCGGCGCCACTCGCGATCGAGGCGATCGACTGGTTGCCGCGCTGACGGCCGAGTGGCCGCTTGACCGGTTCGACCTTGCGAGGGAGCACGAAAGGTTTGCGGACGGTGCGCATTGCCTACTCCTGAAGAGCGAGGGAGGAGGTGGGGGGAGCCAGCTCACTCCCCCCTTTCCTCCCACACCACAGTGCCGGGACCTGTCGAGCTTCATCCGGGCGCTGGGCCCGCCAGGATGCCGGGGCCAGGTCCGAGCTTTAACGCCGTTGCGGCCCGGCGCAGGAGGTTGCCCCGGATGACTCCACTTCTGGATCCGTGCCCCGGCCTCCCGGGGCCTTTCTGCTCAACCCCGCAGCCAGGCGAGGACGCGGATCCACCAGGGTCGCTTGCGGACGCCGAGAGACTGGAGCCACAAGTAACAGCCCATCACGCGCTCACGGGCTTTCGGATCGAGCCGGCCGCTGCGCAGGGCGGCCTCCGCGAGTGCCCGGGCAGCGTTCACGCTCCGCTCCCAGCTGTCTCGAATTCGCGCAAGTTCGGCGATGCCACTCTCGAACTCCAGGAGCTGGACCTCAGTCATTGCCTCTTGTCCTCCACCGCCGTTCCCGGGCCTCGTGCTTCCCCGTGCCATCTATCGGATCGCCTCGATCAGGTTGCCATGGGGGATGCCGAGCCGCTCGAGCTCGCGGATGAGGCGGAAGATGAGGGCCTCGACTGCGGCGGCGCTCATGTTCTCGACGGCGGCGATCTCCCGCTGCGTCGCGCGCAGGCGCTGCATGCCATCGACCATCGCGGTTTCAAGACTGAAGCCGCTGGGAGTGATCCCTGCTTGGATGAGTGGAAGCACGCCTGGGATCCCGAGGCGCCCGAACTCCGCCTCGAAGAGCGTGCCAGCAACGCCGGGGATATCAGCACGGAATCCCAGCAGCGTCTCGTCGCGCACAATGGCCTCGAGGGGGCGGGCCAGCAGGAAGATGAGGCTGTCGGGGCCGAGGAAGCGGGGGGTGTCCGCGGCTTGCATCCAGGTGTAGATTTCCCCGGGCGTGGGGGTGCGGCCGGCGAAGAGCGATGCGAGGTACTCCATGAGTCCGAGCTGCCGCTGCGCGTGCGCAAAGGTTTTCGTCCGATAGCTGCCGATGGTGGCGATCGCGTCGAGGAGCACGGGACCCAGGATCGGATGGTCCTGCGCCCAGGATTGCGCTTGCGATTGGATGCTGTTGGCGATACCCCCGGCGGCCTCGCCCAGTTGCAGGGCCTGCTGCTGCTTTCTGGCCTTGCCGCCGAAGAGGCCACCGCCGATTAAGCCGCCTGCCAGCCCACCGATGATCGCGCCCAGGGGCCCGAACGCGAGTCCGATGAGGGCGCCGATGCCGGCCCCCATCATGGTCTGGGTCTCTGCCCCTGGAAAGACGGCGCCCCCCACCAGGGTTCCCAACCCTGCGCCAGCCAACCCGACCCCGACTGATCCCAGGGCCGGGCCTAGCTGGAAGCCTTGGCCGAAGATCGACTGCAAGAACCCTCCTTGGCCCGCCGCGGTCGGCAGGCCGCGTCCCCCCAGGTTGAGCGCCGCCTCGATGCTGCCGGTCTGACCCAGTAGCCCGCCGGTCGGCGTGAAGCCGAACGGCACCCCGGCGGCGGCCACGCCGGCGACCTGTCCTACGCCGCCCAGGTCAAAAGGGAAGCCCCCGCCACCTCCTGGACGGCCCCCCAGGAGGCTCCGCGTCAGACCCTGGAACAGGTCGCGCGATGCCTCGCGGGCGACGTTGATCATGGTGCGCCGGAATAACTGGCCGAAATCCTCAATCCGGCCCTCGAGCGCATCGAAGAGCGTGTCCGAAAAGACGTTGCTGATCGTGGTGCCGATCCGCTCGTACTGCCGCTGCTGCTCTGCCAGGGCCTGATTGATCCGATTGAGCCGCCGCACCGAACTGTCATCCGCCTCTTTGATTTTTTGGATCAGGTTCTCGTCGATGGCGGGGCCCAACTGTTGAATGGCCCCCAGCATCGCGCCCTCCCCGAATTGATCCCGGATCTTCAAAAGCCCCTCGACGAGCTGCGTCCGTTCCTGGTTGAGCTTGGCGAATGCGGCCAGCTCCTCGCCGGCCGCCGCCTGGCTTGCTTTCAGACTCTCGGCCCGCCATTGCTCGGTGATTTTTAGCCTGGCCTGCTGCCCGCTCTGATGGAGGCCCAGGAGCGCGAGCTGTTTGGCGGCCTCGAGGGCTATTTCCTGCTCATTGAAGGCCTGGGTGATTCGGAGCCGTTCTTCTTCCGTGACGCCTTCTTTCTTGAGGGCCGTCTCGCGGGCGCTGTCGAGCTGGACGCGCGCGAGGGCGTGTTGACGCTCGACCGCCAGGGTGCTGACCCGCTCGGCGTAGTCGATATCGCCGAAGGTGCGTCCGGGCCGCGCGGGATCCTCAAAGGCGGACACGCGGTCGAAGAATTGCTGGCGCAGGCCGAGGGTGGCTGACTGAAGTTTCGCTAGCTCTCCGGGAAACTGCAGCCGGCGGATCTTGTTCACAAGCTCCTCGGCTTTTTCCAGGGCTGCCCGCGCCTCGTCGGGATCGCCGTGCAGCTTCCGCAACAGAAAACCGATCAAGCCGCCGGCCTGCTCTATGCCCTCGACTTCGGTCCCACGGGCCGTGGCGGCCAAGTCCCTCCAGCTTCGCTCGATCTTTTCCAGCTCCTCGCGCAGCGCTTTGACCTTGCCCACGGCGAAGCCAGTATCCATCTCCGCCAGGGCCTTGTTCATCTTGGCCTGCTCCTCTTGGGCCTGCCGCGCGGTTTTAATCCACGAGCCGAGGGCCAGGAGGCCCACTCCTACGGCGGCGACAAAGACGCCTCCAACGATCGTCCCTGTTCCTCGCGCAACGCTTCCGAGGGACGTGAGTTGAGCCACGGCCCCGCCCACAGCCGGATTGAGCTCACTAAGCATTGAAGTCGCGGCGAATCGGGTGCTCGTGGCCATCGCGCGGATCGAGGTGCCAGCGGCGGCAGAGCTGCGGTTGATCTGCTCGATACCCTGCGCGGCCGCGCCACCTACGGTCTTGACCTGGCCGAGTTCGTTGCGGATCTTTTGGATCTCACTACTGAGCTGGTCCTGGGCTGCGAAGACTACAACGACTTCCCTTTTGGCGGCCATTATTTCCCTCCTCGCAAAGCTCTTTGGGCGATCGCAGCTGATCGCAGGGCCTGGCCCGCCTCAATCCCCTCGGCGCGCAGCGCGGTGGCCACATTTCGCGCAAAGGGTGAGAGATCCGTGCCACAGAGCAGGCAGCTCGCTGGCTCCGCCTCCTTGGCCTTGGATTGTGGGCGCTCCGAGTGGACGGCCGCGGGAGGCGCTGGGGATCTCCGGCGATGTTGGGCGGTGTGCCCGGCGAGAGCCTGGGGGCTCGTGCAGACGCGATTGCAAAACTTGCAGCGGTACTCCTTAGCGCTCACCGTCGCTTCCTCGCCGTCGCGCTTTGGGTCTGATTTCGGATCGCGTTCCTGGCCCATCCACTCGCAGCCCCTCCGGTAGCACATTTCCCCATCCCAGGACGGGGATCCGCATTTCGGGCAGCGCGCCGGACCAGTCACCGCAGGCACGGCTTGTCCGGCCATCGCTTCTCCGAGATGAGCACGATCACGTTCGGTAGTGTCTCCACCCGCCGGCATCGAGCCAGGCCGCGCGACTGAATGGTATATAGAACTTGCCGGCCGCGTTGTGCCGCTCGGCAAACGCTTTCCCGAACCCCTCCGCGGCTCGCTCGAGACGCGATCCGTCTCCGGTGGCCCGCTGGCCGCTGATCACCTGATATCGATGCAGGCACTCGTGGGCGGTGGTCTCAACGGCCTCGAAATCCTCGAGGTCGCACCTGATGAAAATTTCGTGCGAATCGAGGACCGCCCACCCTCTCAGCCCTAGAGGGGAATTGCTCGATCGAAAGAACCTGAGTTGTGGCACGGGAATGCCGAGCTCGCGCGCGGCGGTCGTGGCGGCTCTCAGACAAAGCTCCCGAAGCTTGGGATTCACCTCGCGGTCCTGGAGGAGCACCTCCGTAGGCGCTTGGTACGCCGGCGGGGTCGGCAGTTCCATCTCGGCGAGCTGGAGCCGCCTTTTCCTGAGCTCAGACTGGCCACGCCAGTCGATCATCTGCTGGGCCCGGGCCCGCACTGCGACACTCGTTGAATCGTACGCGGGGAATGTGACAGCCGACACATCGTAGAGCGTCACCTTGAGCAGCTCGCGCAGCGGCTTCTTGTCGCCGCTCCAGCGGTCGCCGCCGGCCGGTACGGCAAAAGCAAAGGACATCCCTGAGATGTGCCCCGCCTTCACCTTTCCGACCAGGCGCCTCACATCCCAGTCCTCGGGGTCCAACGTCGCCTGGATCCTCAAACCCAGCCTATCCTCCTCGAGGTGCAACGTCCCAGAGCGGTTCCGGGCCATCACCGAATCCGGGGCGTGATTCATCAAAAACCGGATGTCGTCAGTTCTGATCGACTCCCGAAAGGCGCCAGGGCGGACGATTTCGCGGAAGCCGTCGATCTGGGCTTCGCTATCGAAAACCGCTGCGTGCCCTGTCAACTTCAGCTGTCGGCTGCCGGCGGTCCGGATCTCTAGCCGACCCCGAGGGCCGATTCGCCTCTCTTGCTGACCCACGACCTCGTTCGCGATTCGGGTCGTCATTGCTTCATCCCCTCCGCCAGCTTTCCCACCAGGTGGATGGAATTTCGTCGGCGCCGATGATCTCGGCCTGCAGTGCGGCCTCCCGTAACCATCCGGCGATTGGAGAGTTTATGTCCAGCGGGGATCCTGCCCAGAGCGGGATTCCAGGTGCCACGGGGCCGAAGGAAATATCTTTGCTCGACAGCTCGCCATGGATGCGCAGCTCCTCCTCGATATTCGCCCCGAGCTCGAGGAGTATGTGGGCTCTCCTCCGGATCAGCGCCACGAAGCGTGACCGGAGCTTTGCACAAATTTCTCCGGAGACCTCGCCCCGAACCCGTCGCAACACGGCTTCTTGGATCGAGATCGCTTTCCTCAAGACGGGTTCGCGCGCCTCCAGTCTGCGAGTCTCACTGTCCAGTCCAGAGCTCGCGCCGTCCCTGAGGGGGTCTTTACCGGCCAGAAGCGCCTCGGCCTGCGCCTGAATGCCTGAGCGCCCCGAGCGCATCTGCCCGAGCTCGACCCTGATCTCCCTCGCGCGCTCCTGTCCCCGCTGAAGCTCCTGAACGAGATCGTGGTACGTATGCGCGGCGGCCGCATATCGTGGATCTGAGTCGAGCGATGGAATTGACATCGCCTGGTCTGTCGCTTCGGTCGTTGCCGCTCCGGTCCGTTTACCCATCACACCCTCCCTTTCAATTTGTGCAGCGAGGCGGTTCGCATAGGTACGCCACCGCGGGGAGGAGATCCCGCGCGCGGCCGCGACGCACGGCCACCTCGCCGCGGACCCTCCGTGCGTCTCCAATCGGCCCGACGGTTGAGCAGGGCCGAGGGCGCCCTCGGCGTCTGGGGATCCCGCCGGGCTTTTCGATCCCCGCCGGCACTCCCGCCCGTCCAGGAGGGAAACACCGGCGCTTCAGAGAGCTTACCGCCGCCACGACTCGAGCCACCGAGTCGGGATATCCGACTCCTCGATCAGGCGGTCGTGACGCGCATCCTCGAGGACCTGTTGCCAGCGCGAGCTCGAGTCTCGTGGCTGACCGAGGCCCAGGTTGAGCACGACCGGGAGATGCGTTGCCCAGGCGCTGACGCCTCTGGCCTCGAGAGCGTCGCGCAATGCCACCCGCTCCTCATGGGCCGCGCCCAGATCGATCAGGGCGAGAAGGAACTTTCTGTTCACGGCATTCCAGTAGTCGCGAACCTGGTTGCAGACAGTCTCACTCGCTTCTCCGGTGAGTCGGTCCACTTCACGGCGCGCGAGGCCGATCGCTTCGATCAGAACACGTCGCTCATCCGACAGGCGAATTTGCTCGTCGTGCATCGCTGTCCTGCCTCCAGCCACGACGAGGCCGCCCTCGGCGAGCAGCCGGTGCGCCCGAGCGGTGAGCTCGTCCTGCGATGGGGCACCACTGTCCTCGACCTCGAGCCGGATCTCCTCAAGCCGGCTCTCGACGACTCGGAGCCGCTCGAAGAGCTCGGCCAGCTTCTGTCTGCCGAGTCGGTAGGGTTCCGACACCTCTTCCAGGCCGGGGATCCGGAGCGATCGGATATCTTGGACTGCGGTTTCCACGTTCTTCGCTTTCATGGTCTCCTCCCCCTCCTTCGTTGTTAAAGCTGGCGAAGGGCGCGCAGAAAGCCGGCCGTCATCGCCACGAGGCCGACCACCAGGAGCGGCCCGCCCGGGCCTCCGATCAAGTAGGCACCTGCGCCCGCGAGTGCGGTCCCCGCGAGCACGAGGCAGTCCGTGACATCGAGGACTAGTCCATCGTTCTTTGCACGTTCGGGCTCAGTCATCGCTCGCCCCGGGCAGCCGACCCAAAAGCTCTTTGTGCTGCTGTCGCTTAATCTCGAGCGCGCGCCGCTCCAGGCGACCGATGAGACCCAGGCGGCCGAGTGCTCTCGCCTGATCGCTCGGGGGATCCCGTCGCATCGTGAACTTCCAAAACGCCCAGGCCCTCTCCCCTGGCCGATGAAATGTCATATGCCCCGAATCGCGCTGGCGGCACGCCCCGCGGTCGTCCCACGGAAGCGCGCAGAGGCAGGGCGTTTCGAACAGGCGCCTCAGCTCGTCTGTCTCCCACACTTCCCGCATCTGTTCGATGGTCAAGTAGTTTCCGCCGCGCTCGTTCCAGGGGCCAACGATGATGTCGATCACACCGCCGGGGCGGACCTCGCGCAGCGTCCAGCGCCGAAGTCGCATGGCGCGCCGGCGCAGTCGTGCCATCTATACCCTCACCCAGCCTTGGGCTCTCCGCTGACTATGCTCGCGCTCCGTCATCACGCCTCTCCGGCTTGAGCGCCGCCTGGCGGATCCTCCGGCCCTCGCCCTGATCGAGTAGGCCGAGCCGCTTCAGATAGGCCGCCTGTGATTCGACCAAGATGGCGCCGCTGTATGCAGGGACACCATGATCCGCGCGCCAGAACAGCTCGGCCGCGCCGTTCAAAAGATGTGTCTGCCCTCCCAACACGCGGCGCGGTTCCTCGGCCTCATAATGCCACCAGGCGGCCGGGCGGGTGCCGGGCTTGCGATGGATCCACTCGGACAAGACTTCCTCGCTGTACTCGCGCCAGAGCACTTCGATCTTCTCCTGATGGCCGTCGAGGATGACCAGCGGCCAGGCCTCATTGTCTGTGGAGTCTGGCAGAGTCCCGCTCTCGAAGTAGGTGCGCAACGCCGAAGAGAGCTGCCATCTCGGTTGGAGCACCCTCCTGCGCTTAAGCGCCATGCTGCCTCCGCCGTCTAGTGTCCCACCCGCGCAGCTGCGCCGGGCGGCCATCCCCAGCGTCTAGCCCGAGGCCCAGCTCCCGGCAGGCCCGCAAGAATCCGATCCGACTGTCCCGCGCGATGCCGACCTCGGGGCGCGTTTTAATTCCCTTCGTGCCATTCACCGTCAAGCCTTTCTTCGATAGGATCGAATTCGCCTTCTCTTCGACGGCCAGGTTTTCGCAGGCCACGCGGAGCCGCTCGAGATCTCCGATGTCGAGCTCATACTCCTTGATCACGTCGGTCCAGAATCTCAGGGCGCGGCCGACGAAGTGAGCCGGGGGCGACGGTAATTTTTCATCCCGGGAACTTTTCATTCGGGTTCATCCATGTGTCGATATCGCTGCCCGCCCGGTCTAGGTCCTGACCCTGTCGAGATATTGCCCCCCCCCCCCCCCCCCCCCCCTTTTCCCCCCCCCCCTCTTTCTCCCTCCCCCCACACACCCCGCCCCCAAACACCCCACCCGCGTTGTGTCCTCGCTCGTGCGGCACTCCC
>Ga0184633_10000841_pt1 | contig 12037 bp, 7 predicted proteins | sample PLM31_170_b1_FD_133156 | JGI IMG/M metagenome (GOLD analysis project Ga0184633, IMG submission 133156) | Groundwater sediment microbial communities from an aquifer in East River, Colorado, USA - PLM3-1_170_b1 | ecosystem: Environmental > Terrestrial > Soil > Riparian zone | place: USA: East...
ACTGCGCGGGCCCCCGAGAATCGATGTTCAGCTCCTGCCGTACCTCGGGAGTCTCGACCTCCTCAAGTGCGCGAACGTCGAGCGGCCGTCTCTCCGCCACTTGCTACGGGTGCCGTTGCTCCAAGCCGAGCGCTACGCGGAAGGTCCCCTCGCCGCTGCGGTCCAGACGGCCGCCTGCGTCGCGACCGTGCGCGGCCTATCCCGCCTCCGTGACGGCAGCGTCCTCGCGATCTCGCCCGTCCTCGCCGGAGACCTCGCGTCAATCGGGTACCGCGGCCCCGTCGTCGTCCCGGAGTGTCCGAACGGCATCGACCGGGGTCCGGTAGAGGCCGCCCTCCAGGAGGACCTCCCGATCGAGTACGACGCGGTGTACGCCGCCCGACTCCACCCGCAGAAAGGGTTCCTCGACCTTCCTGCGATCGTCGCGCGCTGGCGACGCGCCGGGGACGTCCGCGTGGCCCTGTGCGGCGCCCCGGACCATCCCCGCTACGAGGCGCGGTTCCGCGCCCTCGCGCGCGCCCATGGCGTCGAGGACGCGTTCGTGCGCCTCGAATCCCTCCCGCGCGACGAACTGTACCGGACGATCCGGCGGTCGCGGATGCTCCTCTATCCGAGCTACGTGGACTCGTTCTCCCTCAGCGTGCTCGAGAGCCTGAGCCTCGGCGTGCCCATCGTCGCGTACGACACGGCCGCGATCGCGACGATCTGGTCGGGCCGCTCGGGCGTCTTCCGCGCGCCCGTCGGGGATGCGGACGCCCTCGCGCGCCTCGCGGCGGCAATCCGGGCCGACGGCCGGCTCGACTCGGCCCGGGAAGCCACGGCCCGACAGGCGGCCACGCTCCTCGACACGTACACGTGGGAGAAGGCCGTCCGGGACGAGCGAAAGTTCTATGAGGCCGCTGGCGAACGGGATTAGGACCCGGGGGACACCGGGCGAAGGGGGAGGCCCGTGAGGAAGCCGCTCGCGTGGACGGACTACAACATCCACGACCTCGTCCGGCTCCGGACGAACCTCTCGCCAATCGCCGTACCGCCGTACTTCCGCGTGAACGGGACGGACCCGAACTTTGAGCTCGCCCTTGTCGACCGGGTCGAGACGCCGCGGGAAGGCGAGGCGAAGCGGGTCGTCGGCTACACGGCGTACGACCTCGGCGGCGGTGAGGTCGTGTACGAGGCGGAGGTCCCGATCATGGTCCTCCTCGGCCTCAAGTCCCGCTGGCGCTTCCGGCTCCAGGGCCTCGGCGCGGACCGCACGCGAATCGAGACGAGCGCGCCATTCCTGGGGTTCCAGCCCGTGCGGTTCAAGGTCGTCCAGCTCCTCTCCCGGCTCGCGCTCCTCGTCCTGACGACGAAGCTCCTCGCGAAGGGCTACGGGATGTGCCACGCGACGTCCGTCGCGGCGGACGGCCGCGCCCACCTCCTGTTCGGCTACAGCGGGACGGGGAAGTCGAGCCTCGCGGGGATCCTCCTGGACCGCGGCTACGAGTTCCTCTCGGACGATTACGCGATCGTCGACGCCGGCGGCATCGTGTACTGCTACCCGGACTGGCATCGCCCGCGGGAGGTCCGCCCATCCCAGCTCTCGCGCTACGTTTACCAGCCGAAGCGTTACGTCAGGCCGGACCTCAAGATTAGAGCGCAGGCGCGCGTCGACACGGTATACATCCTCGAACGCGGGCCCGACCGGATCGAGCACCTCGATCCCGACGAGGCGATCCGCCGGATCCTGCTCCTGAACATGGAAGAGCTGTCAAAGCTCTGGAACAGCCCGATCACGGTCATGCTGAACCACTACGCATACTTCTATCCCGAACTCGACTTCGCGAAGCTCATGGACGCATACCGGGCGACGGTCCTGTCGTTCCTCGGCCGCGCGGAGCGGTTCGTCGGCGTCAGGTCGAGCTCCCCGCGGTTCGAGGCGCTCCAGGGGAGGCTCGAGCGGTCGTGACGTGGCGCCGGCTCGCGAAGGCGTGGGCCTTCCAGGGGGTGACGTGGTACGGCCTCACGGAGGTCACGCTGCGCGTCGTCGTCGAAGGGACGTTCGTGCTCGCCCTGGCTGTGGCGGGGATCGCATGGCCCGTCGTCCTCGTCGCCTGGCTCCTGTTCCGCACGGTCGCGTGGTTCTCCCTGTACGGCGGCTTCCACCTCGCGTGGAAGCTCTTCCACCTCTCCGCCGGCCGCGCGAGGATCGAGGCCCACCTCGGTCGGCTCCGCGGACGCCTCGTCCAGCGGAACGAATTCCGCCTCGTCCTGCTGCGCGGCGGGATCGCTCGGGGCGATTTCGACGACCGCTCGGACATCGACCTCGTCTTTGTGCCGGACGCACGGCTCGTTGCGAAGATTGCGGGCGTCCTGCGAATGTGGGCGTTCCGCGTCGATGCGATGGTCCGCCGGGTCCCCGTCGAGGCGCGGTGGCTCGACGCGGAGCGATACGTGCCGTACCACGTCGTCGGGGAAACGCCAATCGTGCTCGCCCAGCGCGCGGAGGCGCCGCGAACGGACGGGACCCTCGTCACCTTTTCCGGAATCGACGGCTCCGGGAAGACGACCGTCGCGAAGCGCGTGGTCGCGACGCTCCTCGCAATGGACGTCGATGTCGTGCGTTTCTGGGCCCACCGGCAGGCATGGCTGAAGCCCGCGAGAGGTCCTGATTGGGGCCTCGCGGTCTTGTTCGAGTCCCTATGGAAGCGGCTCGGCCATCGGATGGACGACATGGAAGGTCACCGCCACGTGAGGTTCCTCTATGGGCTGTTCACCCTCGCAGACTACGCGTACGTCCGGTTCCGGCTTCTCCTCATGCTCCGGCCGGGCGCCGTCGTCCTCTGCGACCGTTACGTGCCCGACGTGATCGCGTACCTGAAATCGTGGGGCCCGCTGAACCCGAGCCTCGAGGGCCTCCTCGTGGGCCTCTCGCGAGAGCCGGACCTCGCGATCCTCTTCGAACTCGATCCGCTCCGCGCGCTCGAACGGAAGCGGGAGAACAGCCTGGAGCAGCTCGAAGGTTTCGCCGCTGAGTTCGCGCGGCTGAAGGAGCGACTGCGCCTCGTGGCCGTCGATGCGAGCGGGTCCGTGGACGAGGTGTACGCGCAGGTCTCTCGGACCCTCGTGGAGCGCCTCGGCTTCCCGCTCGCCGGTCCCTCCGTGCGGGCGGACGCACGTGTCCGCGACGCGCTCTCGCGCGGCGAGACGGAGAAAGGGAGCGCGTAGGCCTCAGGCAGAAGCCGGTTCAGACCGTTGGTTCCGCCGGATCTGCCGAAGGGAAACGTACAGGAGCAGTTTCGTCGCCTGGCCCGCGACGACGCCTCCCGCGACGCCGAGGATGCCGAACGTGGGCAGGGCGAAGTATGCGGACATGAGCGTCACGACGAGGGACAGGGTCGTTACCGCGAAGATTGGCCGGACGCGCTTGCCCACCTGCAGGTCCGACGAGAAAATCCCCGTGACGAGCATGATCGGACTGGCGAGCGCGAGGAGGACGAGGGCCTCGTAACTCGCGGTCGCGTACTCGTCCCGGATGAGGCCGAGCAAGGGCCGTCCGAGGAGGACCAACCCCGCGATGCCCACCACGAGGAGCGGCGCGGAGTACCGCAGGGTGCGGCGACGCTCCGTCGGCATGTCCGTGTTCGCGTGGGAGCCCTCGACGAGGAGGGATGTGGAGAAGGAATGCGGGATCGCGTACAGCAGGGTCGCGATCGAGTACGCCGCGAAGAAGTAGGCAGCGGCCTCTCCGCCGACGCCCGCCGGCAGGCGGCTCACGATGATGAGCGGGAGGAGCGAGGCGGACGCCCCGGCAACGATCCCCGTCATGTAGTTCCAGATGCTGAAGCCGATGATCCCGCGGCCCCGCATGCCCTTCAGGGTCAGGGATGGGCGATAGCCCGGGAAGAATCGCGGGAGCAGGATCGCCGCGCTCAGGATTGAGACGACGAGGGAGACGGTCCACGCCGCCGCGATGCCGAGCACCCCAATCGGGACGAACAGGGCGGCGAGGGGCAGGCGGAGCGTGTAGAACGTCGTCGTCCGAACGAGTCCGTAGTCCGCGCGGCGCGCGGCCGTGAAGGCGTTGTCGAGGACGCCGTCGAGCGCGAAGAACATCAGGGAGACCAGGAGGACGGCGATCATTGTGGGATCGACGAGGAGCAGGGTGAGCTCCGGGTCGGCCCAGAGGCTGAAGCCCGCGAAGAAGACGACGCCGATGACGGCGGCCGCGATCGCCGACGCGGTGAACGCCCCGTTGATGAGGCCGTTCCGGTCCGGATCCGACGGGAGGAACCGCAGGATGCCCTGGGGCAGGCCCAGGGCAGCGATGCGCGCGAGGAGGAGGACGAGGCTGAGGAGGGTCGCCGCGTAGCCGACCTCCGTGGGCACGTACAGCCGCCCCACGACGAGCCAGAAGACGAAGCCGAGCCCCGCGTTGACGCCGGAACGTAGCAGGAGGAAGAACGACGTACGGAACAGGGACGTGCGTAGCGCTCCGCGCATCCGAGCGATCGTGGTCCCCCGACCCTCCTTGTCGTTCGCCACCTCGGACCCCCTCACGCGGTCGCGCGCGGGACCTCAAGGAACGCGGTGACCGTACGGCCTTCCTTGACCAACTGCTCGCTTCGCACGTAGTCTTCGAGGGACATCGTCTCGACGGCGTCGGCGAGGCGGTCGTGCCACGAGAAGTCCAGGCGTCGGTTCACAATCCAACGGAGCTCGTACCCGTACGACTGGAGGAGCCGAAGGAGGCCCACGATTGCCTCCGCGCCCGCCTTCGGCGGGTGAAGTTCCATCGCGAGCTTCGGTCGGTGCGCCCGGATCGTCCGGAGCATCCCGCGAATCACGGCGGTCTCGTAGCCTTCCAGGTCCATGCGGACGAAATCGACGCGCGGCAGGCCAAGGCGCTCGACGAGCGCATCGAGGGTGAAGACCTCAACCCGCACCGCGCGGGTCTGGCTACGGTCCGTCGGCGTCATCGAGTGCCAGTTCGAGCGATTCGAGAGGTAGAGCGAGCCCTCCCCGTCGTAGTCCCCGATCGCGCCCACGACGACGTGCACGCCCCCGAGGCCGTTCGAGCGGAGGTTCCTGCGAAGGAGCTCCACGTTCCGGGGCGCGGGCTCAACCGCGACGATTGTCCCGCGATCTCCGACGACGCGCTTCTCATGGAGCACGTAGTATCCGAGGTTCGCGCCGACGTCCACGACGGTCATCCCTTCCTCGAGGAAGTCGCCGAAGAGCCTCGTCGCCGCGGGCTCGTGCGTCCGGTAAACGAGGAGCTCCCTCGAGATCCCGAGGTCCTCCGGGTTCACGGCGAGCCGACCGGCTTCGAGGACGACCTCGGGAGCGTCCCCGCGACCTGCGGTCCTGCGGATGCGCCACAGGAACGCTTCGCGGAGCTTCCGGGCCCACGTCCGAACGACGCCACCGGCGCCGCTGCGGGTCGCCTCCTCGAGGAAATAGTTCAGCTCGGCCTTCGCGAGGTAGCGCAGGGTGATCGGAGGATGTTCGACGGCGTATGGGCCCGCGGACGACGGCAAGGTCTCCCCGGAACCTGCGACGGATGACGCCATGCGATGCCCCTCTCCTCACGGCCGCACGCCGCGCCGGACATCATTCTCGTGCCTGAGAATGTCAACCGGCCCGTTCACGAATGGAACCATCGTCGTCGGCCGCTCCCCCGCGCGACCGTCCCGATACGATTCCTGGAAATCTACTTAACCGTTTGTCCGCCTTGTGGTCATGGAATCAGGGGGAGCTGGCAGTTGTCAAACGCCGCTAGGGGGCCGGTAGGCCGCGCCCTCGGCCGCCGAAGAAACGTTCTCTCTTCGGACGCGGTGATCGTCGCGAAGGAGGCAGGAGAGGGGGAGCGAAGCAGGTGAGTCCCGACCGCTTGGACATCGCCCTCCTGTTCCCGCGGATTAGCGCCCCGAGCGGCGGCGTCGAGGTTACCCTCAAGGTCATCGAGCACGCGGGCGCGGCGAACGTCCGCTACACCGCCTTCCTCACGAAGGACAACATTCTGAGTGCCGAGGTGACGCGGCGACTCGAAGGCCTTGTCCGTGACGGGCACCTCGAGATCCGCTCGCTTGCGAACGGCGGGACCGCTCCGCCGCAGGGGTCGTACGACGCGATGGTCGTGACGAGCGAGTTCTGGATGCCCGCCTTGCGGAAGGCGCTCCGGGCAGGGCTCCGCGCACCTCTGTACGTGAAGGTCCACCAGCTCCCGTACCTCGGGACGCTGGACGTCCTGAAGGCCGTCGGGATCGACGAGCCGACGCTCGTGGACCTCGCGCGCTTCCCGCTCGTCGCCTCTCGCATCCTGCGCGCGCCCGTCCCGTTCTTCGCGTTCCAGCTCGCTGCGTGCGGCCTGTCCGTCCGCGCCCTCGGTAGGCGGCCGGACGCCCGCGTGATGGCCGTCACGCCGGTCACCTCGCGGAACCTACGCGCCTTCGGGTACCGCGGCCCGCTCTTCGTCCCGCCCGTCCACGTGGGCATCGAGGCGGACCGGCTCGGCGCCTCCGCGCCGGAGAGCGGCCCGACCGAATACGACGGCGTCTACGTCGGCCGGTTCCATCCGCACAAGGGCTTCCTCGACCTGCCGTTCGTCGCGGCCCACCTGAAGCGGCGCCTCGGCCGGGACGTGCGAATCGCCGTGTGCGGGAGCCCCCAGTTCCCGCGGCACCAAGAGATCTTCGATCGCCTCGTCCGGTCCCTCGGCGTCCGGGACAACCTCGTGATGCTCGGCTGGCTGAGCCAGGAGGATCTGTACGAGACGATGCGCCGCTCCCGCGCGCTCCTCTACCCGAGCTACGTCGATGCGTTCTCGATCACGGTCCTCGAGAGCCTCTGCCTCGGCGTACCGATCCTCGCGTACGGCATCGACGCCTTGCGGATGATCTGGTCGAGCCGCTCCGGGGTGTTCCTCTCGCGTGTCGGGGACCCCGCGGCCCTCGCAGACGTGTATGCGCGGCTCGAGGGGGAAGGCCGATTCCAGGAGGCCCGCCACACGATGCGCTCCCAGATCGCCGATCTCCTGAAGGAGTACACGTGGGAGCGGGCGGTCCGGTTCGAACGGGAGTTCTACGAGGGCCTCTGGTCGACCGCGGCGGGGGGATGACCGATGTCTCTCGCCCGGCGCCTCTGGAGGTCCCTCCCCCGGAAGATCCTGCGAAGCTGGCTCATCCAGGGGATCGGCTGGTATGCGATGTGGGAGGTGATGGGACGCGTCCTGTTGGAACTCGGCTTCGTCGTCTTCCTTGCGATCCTGGGATTCGACTTCCTCGGGCTCGTCCTCGGCTGGCTCGCGTTTCACACGGCCGCCTGGCTCCTCCTTTACGGAGGCTTCCTGAAGATCTGGGTCCTGCGCGGCGTGTCGACGGATGTGTCTCGGTTGCGGTTCCATCGCGACCGCGTCTCCACGAAGGTCGCTGAGAAACCGTTCTTCCGCGTCGTCTTCCTGCGGGGGAGCTGTGCCCGAGGCGAGATGACCGGGACCTCGGACATCGACATCTGCGCGGTACCTGAACCTTCCGTGCGTGCGCGCGTCCGAGCCCTGCTCTTCTGGTGGGCCCTTCGCGCAGAATCCGTGGTTCGCGGCTTCCCACTCGAGGCACGCTGGATCGACGCGGAGCGCTACGTGCCGTACCACGTCATGGAGGAGACGCCGCTCATCCTGAAGCAACCGTCGCCGCGGGTGCGCGTGGGCTCCCGGGACGAATCCATAGGGACCCTCGTCGCCCTCTCCGGCATGGACGGCTCCGGCAAGTCCACCGCGGCGGACCGGCTCGTCGCGAGCCTCCGGGCGAAGGGATTCGACGCGGTCTCCTTCTACGGTCACCGATGGGACGGCCGCGGGGCCTCGCTGGCCATCGCCTTCGAGTCCATCTGGAGGCGGCTTGCGGGGAAGATGGAACGGATGGAGAGAGCCCGCGTCGCGAAGGCCCTCTACGACGCGCTCACGTTCGCAGACTACCTACGAGTCCTCGGCCGGATGTCACGGCTCCAGGGGCCCCGGCGGATCGTCGTCACGGACCGGTACGTGGCCGACGTCATCGCGTTCCTGCGCGTGCGAGGGCCCCTCCTGTCGACCATCGAAGGCCTGCTCCTGGCGGTCTCGTACGAGCCGGACGTCGCGCTGCTCCTCGAGTTGCCTCCCGAGACCGCGCTCGCCCGCAAGAAGGAATGGAGCCTCCCGAAGCTGGAGCAGTTCTCCCGCGAGTATGCGGACCTCCGGACCCTCCTCCGCCTCACCCCGGTGGACGCGACCCTGCCGGCCCGAGAGGTGCTCGACCGCATCGAAGAAGCGATCGACCGAACCCTGGAGCTGGCCAAGGATGTCCCGCATGCGGCCGCGTCGACCGGGTGAAGACCGTGGCCTTCCGGGTGCGGTCGTTCCTCAAGGGCCTCTTCCGGAGCTGGCTCCGGGAGGGAGTGCGTTGGTATTCGACGACGGAGGGGCTCGTCCGCATCCTCCTCGAGGGTGCGGCGGTCGTCGGCCTTCTCGGGGCCGGACTCGACCCTCTCCAGGTTCTCCTCCTGTGGCTCGTCCTCCATAGCGTCGCCTGGGTCTTCCTCTACGGAGGACACGCGAAGATTCGTACGTGGGCGAAAACTCCGACACAGGTGTCTCATCTCGAGACCCAGCTTGGAGAGTTCCTCCGATGGGCCCCGAACCAGCGGACCTTCAGCGCCGTCGTCCTGCGCGGGAGCGGAGCTCGCGGCACAATGGACGAGTACTCGGACATCGACCTCGCCCTGATCCAGGGTCGATCCATCCTGCGGAGCGTGTTGGCCGTGTGGGCCCTGCGCGCTCGGTCCGCCTTCCGACGGGTCCCCGTGGAGGCGCACCTCCTTGACGACGCACGTCTCGTCCCGTTCCTCGCGAAAGGAAGGCCGTGGCGCATCATCTCGCGGAACCCGGCGTCTGCGTCAGATCCGACCGGATTGCGGGGAAGGCTGATCGTCTTCTCGGGGATCGACGGCTCCGGCAAGACGACCGTGGCGACACGACTCGTCGAGAGACTGCGCAGCCGCGGGGTTCGGGCGGAGTACTTCTACGGCCACCGGACCGCCTACCGGAAACGCGGGACCCATTTGTCATTCGCGATCGCGTTCCGCTCGTTCTGGAGGCACTCGGGCCGTGCGCTCCCGGATTTGCGGTCCCATCGCTGGGCCCGCGGCGTCTTCGCGCTGATGACCCTCCTCGACTACCGGCTCGTCATGACGCGGCTGGCGAAGGCGCTCCGCCCCGGGGTTACGGTCGTGACGGATCGCTACGTGGCCGACGTCATCGCGTTCCTGCGGTTCCTGGGCGGAGGGTTCGAACCCATCGAAGGGTTTCTCCTGCGGGTGTCCTTGGATCCGGACGCGACCGTGTTCTTCGACCTCGAGCCTCGCGTTGCCTTTGGTCGGAAGAGCGAACAGACCCTCGAGGAGCTCGAGCGCTTCGAGGCCGCCTACCGTGACCTGCGGCAGATCGTCCTGATGCGGACCGTGGACGCATCGAGGCCCGTCGACGACGTCGTCGATCAGGTCATGCGGATTCTGGATGAAGGCGCCGAGGTACCCGTGCGGGTCGCACCTGCGCAGACGTCCTAGGGCGGCTCCGCCTCACGGCTGGTCGACGACTTCGAGAAGGTCGACGAGGAGCTGGCTCGCGAGGGGATCGCCCCCCGTCGTCGCATCGACGAAACGGATTTGGACTTCGCCGAGCGCAGATAGCTCGGACGCGGACAGGGTCCTCTCGAACACCTGATCCGTCGTCGTGAAGGGCGAGCTCAGCCACAGGGTCCAGTCGGCGAGGGTGACGTCCCAAACGTAGACGACCACGTTCTCGCCCGAAGAGGCCATGTGACCCTCGAGACGCAGCAGGAAGGGCCCATCGCCGACGACTCCCGCGATCGTGTCCACGACGTCCAGCCGGTATTCGCGCTTCACGATCGCGACGTAGTCGAGGTACAGGTCCGATGCTACGTCGTCCGACGCACCTTCGTCGGAACCGACAAACCGGACGCGGACGTCGTAGGTCCCGGATACCTGGCCGTCCGTGAGGACGTGCTGGAACGTCCCGTCCGATGTCGAGGTGACCGATCCAATGGCCTCCCACACGGAAGCGCCCCAGTTCCAGGCGGACACGAGTACGTTCTCGTCGCTCCGGCGGCCCTCCACGAAGAGCCGGTCCTCTCCGGAATTCGAGCCGAGGGCCCACTCGTAGACGAGCTCGAGGGCATTCGCGTCGTCCAAGAGGCGCACGACGCCGAGGTCCGCGACGAAGGCGGTTTCCGTGTCGTCCGGGCCGCCGGTCGCCGTGAACCGCACCCGGACTTGCCCCGCGGCCGAAATCTCGCAGTCGCTCGGGATCAACAAGGCGCAGCCCATCCCGAGCGCCGTCTCGAACGCGGTCTCCGTCGATGTGGAAATCGTGGCCGCGGCCCGCCACGTGTCGTCCTGCCAGTCGTAGACCTCAGCGAGGACGTCCTCCGTGTCGCCGGTGCGCGACGCGCTCAGCTCGAGGAAGCTTGTGCCGGGCGCCACCACGCCCGTCCAGTCCCATTGGAGCGTGAAGTCGTACGTAAGGTCGGACCGCACGATCCACACGCGGTCGAGCCGAAGGCTTGAGGTCACGGCCTCGGCGGAGTCCGTGTCCCGGAACCGGACCGCGGGCGCGCCCCCGTTGAATTCGGCGGCGGTCAAGACGTGCGACCCGGTCGCGTCGATACTGGAACTAAAGGTGAGCCGGGTCGTCCACGTCGAGGGCGCGGTGAAGACCTGAACCTCCACGGGCTCGTCCGTCACGTGGCCTTCCACGCGCAGCTCGTACGACGTCGCCCCGGCCGCGAGGCCGGACCACTCGTACACGACGTCAAGGGACTTCCCGGTGAAGCTACGCGTGATGAACACCCGATCGAGGTGGAAGCTCGATGCGAGGGGGTCGGACGCCTGCACCGAATCCACGAAGACGATATCGGGCGTGCCTCCGTCCAGCTGATCGGTCGTGAGAGATCCGCAGTCGTAGACGTTGTCCGTCGTCAGGGCGAGCGAGCACGTCGCGAGGGTGCGCGTCACCTCGTTCGAGCCGAGGAAGTACACGCCGATCGTCTCAGCGTTCGAGGTCCCGAGGCGGCCCTCCACGAACAGATCCCACGCGGTGCCCGTCGTGTCGACGCCCGTCCAGCCGTATTGGACCTCGACCTGGAACGGGCCGCCGGATCCCTGGTCGGTCTCCGTGTAGATGCACGATGCGTCGTCGGACGTCCGGATACACTCGGGGAAGGCCGAGGTCGCGGGTTCGGGCGGCGGTGGAGGCGGCGCCGTGAGCCGGATCTCGTGGTAGAACATGACGTTCGTCGCGCGGTCCCCGATTACGTGGATGCTGCCCCCGTAGTCCCGCAGGCCTGATCCGACGTCCCGGATGTCCTCCGGATACACGATGCGGTTCTCCGCGCTCCACGCGATCGCGTTCACGGGCGCCGTCTTGTAGAACAGGTCCAGGTTCACGAGGGACTTGTCGTAGATCAGGAAGAGGACGTCCGGCGTCGCGCTGCGGTCGATTGCGAGGGTCGAGCGGCCGGACTCGTTCTCCGGCGGCACGGCGAGGATGCGGCCGCCCCAGCTGTCCGCTCCTGCGGTCGATGCGTGGACGGTCCACAGGTTGCTCGCCTCCTCCACCATGCAGTGCGCCCGGTCGCCGTCGTCGACCACGCAGCTGATCGCGTCCGGACCGTCTACGCCTCCCTGGATGACCGTCTTCGCGGGTGCCGAAAAGGCCGTCCCGTCCCAGTCCGGGGTGTCGCTGACCTGTCGATAGTGGGTCGAGTCCACGAAATCCGGGAGCATGGCGACCATCACGAAGCGGTCCGGGAACGCGGCGCTGAACGCCGCCAACGTGTAGAGGACCTTGTCCTTGTTCGCGTTGTTCGTGGAACCGCTCGGGTTGTCCCACAGGATGTCGCCGCTCCAGAGCGGCGCGGCGCCATCTGTGCCCGAGCCGATGAGGCGCGTATTCCGGTAGGAGCCGACGTCCGTCGAGTACGCCACGGCGAGGCGGCCCGCGGCC
>Ga0184633_10000842_pt1 | contig 12035 bp, 10 predicted proteins | sample PLM31_170_b1_FD_133156 | JGI IMG/M metagenome (GOLD analysis project Ga0184633, IMG submission 133156) | Groundwater sediment microbial communities from an aquifer in East River, Colorado, USA - PLM3-1_170_b1 | ecosystem: Environmental > Terrestrial > Soil > Riparian zone | place: USA: East...
CCTTGCGCATGGCGGCGATCATGCCCTTCTTGTTGGCGAGATTGCCCTTGACCCCCTTGACGGCGGAGTCGATCAGCATGATGCCGTCGTAGCTCTGCGAGCCGTAGAACACTGGAAACTTGTTGTACTTCTTGCGGAAGTCGGCCACGTATTTCTGGTTGGCCGGGTTCTTCAGGTCCGGGCTCCAGTAGCGCGTCTCGATCTGGCCGAGCGCAGCGTGCTTGACCGCCGGAATCGAAATTTCATCCACCGTGTACACCGAGTACAGCGGATAGATGCCGCGCAGGCCCGCCTCGGAATATTGCCGCAGGAACGAGATGCCCATGCCGCCCGGGTAGAACACGAACACCGCCTTCGGCTTCTTGGCGCGCAGCTGCGAAAGCTCCGCCTGGTAGTCGGTCTGGCCGAGCCGCGTGTAGACCTCGTCCACGATGCGGCCCTTGAAGTAGCGCTTGAAGCCCGTGATCATGTCCTTGCCCGCGGCGTAGTTGGGCGCCATGATGTACACGTCGTTGATGCCCTGGTCCTGCATGTACTTGCCCATCGCCTCGGGCGTCTGGTCGTTCTGCCACGAGGTCGTGAAGAACAGCTCGTGGCACAGCTTGCCGGCGAGATCGTGCGGACCGGCGTTGGTGCCGATCATGAAGGTGCCAGCCCCGGTCACCGTGGGCGCCACGGCGAGCATGACGTTCGACCAGATGATTCCGCTGACGAATTGCACCTGGTGCTTCTTCAGCATCTCGTCGGCGACCTGCTTGCCGACGTCGGGCTTGAACTGGTCGTCGCCGTAGATCACCTCGGTCTCGAGGCCGCCGACCTTGCGGCCGAGATGGTCGAGCGCGAGCTCGACCGAGTTGCGCATGTGCTCGCCGATGACCCCTTGCGGGCCCGACAGCGTGGTGATGAAGCCGATCTTGAGTTTCTGCTGGGCGACGGCGGGCGCCGCAACAAAGCCTGCGGCGAGCAGCCCGATGAACAGCGCACGGAATGGAATACGCACGATTTCCTCCTCGAGTCCTGGATCACCGCTGCGCCTGCTCCGGGCGCGGGCAGTGCAATAATCGACCGCCCGAGTGCCGAGCGTCGCGGCCAGTCTACCAAGCGCCCCCGGGGGTGTCTATTCGCCCCCCTGACAAGGGGGCTGGCGAGCGTGAGCGAGCCGGGGGGTTTAGCCTTTCCCCGGGTGCACCACCCCGCACGCCTTGCACGTACGGAGCGCTTCGGTGGCGTAGAACTGCTCGAACAGCGGCGGCAGGTCTTTCACGATCGACTTGAGCTGCACCTCGACGCGATGGAGGAGGTGGCTGCACCCCGGGCAGTACCACTCGAACCCGTCCTTCACGCCCTCCGGCCGCTGGCGCTCGATCACGAGGCACAGGCTGCCGGCCTCCGGCCGCTGCGGCGAGTGCCGGACGTGGGGTGGCATCAGGAACATCGCGCCTTCCTTCAACGGCACCTCGTAACGCTTCCCGTTCTCGAGCACACGCAGGTAGGCGTTACCCTTGAACTGCCAGAAGAACTCCTCGTACGGGTCGTCGTGGTAGTCGGTGCGCTGGTTGGGGCCGCCGACGACCGTCACGATGAAGTCGGTGTCCTGCCAGACCTGCTGGTTGCCGACCGGCGGCTTGAGCAGGTGCCGGTGCTCCTCCAGCCATTTCGGAAAGTCGAGCGGCGCGAGCATGTCCTCTCCTCGTGGATCGCCCGCCGAGGATACCGCCCGCGCGCCGTCGCGCGCAACGCCGGACGCGCCGGCGGTAAGATGACGGCACGCCAGTGGCAACGGAGGCGCGCATGATTCACCTTAAGGACCTTCGCTACGTCCGCCTCGGGACGCGCGACCTCGCGCAGGCGACCGAGTACGCACAGCGGATCCTCGGCCTCGAGCTCGTCCGCAAGGAAGGCGGGGCGGTCTATCTCCGCGGCGACGACCGCGATCACACGCTGGTCTACGTCAAAGGCGACCCTGCCGAGCACGTTGTCGGCTGGGAGGTCGCCGACGCCGCGGCGCTCGACGCCGCCGGCACGGCGCTCGAGTCCAACAAGATCGAGGCGCGGCGCGGCACGCGCGGCGAATGCGAGCAGCGGGGGGTCGCGGACTTCATCAGCCTGTCGGACCCGAGCGGCAACGTCCACGAGCTCGTCGTCCGGCCGCACCACAGCGGCCGGCGGTTCTTCCCGTCGCGCGACTGCGGCGTGTGGAGCTTCTCGCACATCGGGCTGCGGACGACCGACGCCCAGCGCGACGAGCGGTTCTGGACGACGGTGATGAACGCGCGGGTCTCCGACCGCATCGGCGCGGCGCCGCTGCTGCGGATCCACGAGGTGCATCACACGATCGCGCTGTTCCCGTCGCCGCACGCCGGCGTGCAGCACGTCAACCACCAGGTGCACGGCGTCGACGACGTGATGCGCTCCTACTATTTCCTCCGCGAGGAAGGGGTGAAGATCGTCTTCGGCCCGGGACGCCACCCGACGTCGAGCGCGGTTTTCCTTTACTTCGAAGGGCCGGATGGGATGGTTTACGAGTACTCCACCGGCGTCCGGCTGATCAAGCCGGAGGAGGAGGCGACCTACTGCCCGCGCCAGTTCCCGTTCGCCGCGGAGTCGTTCTGCATGTGGGGCTCGAAGCCCGACATCCCGGAGTTCCGGTCGAAAGCGCAGGACGATGGGCAGGTCAAGGCGGCGTGATCGGCAGGTGGTTCTGCGCTAGAGTCCCCTTGCGCGCGCAGTCGATCCAATCCCCGGAGGTCCACCCATGAATCAGCCCGCCGAGCCGCTCGTGAAGCCGAAGGAGATCCGCAACTTCATCGACGGCGAGTTCGCCGCGTCGAAGTCGGGCAAGACGTTCGAGAACCGCTCGCCGGTGGACGGCAGCCTGATCGGGCTGGTCGCCGAGGCGGGCGAGGCCGAGGTCGATGCGGCGGTGCGCGCCGCGCGCGCCGCCCTCGCGGGCCCCTGGGGCAGCATGGACACGGCAAAGCGGACCGAGCTCCTCTACGCCGTGGCCGACGAGATCAACCGGCGCTTCGACGACTTCCTCGCGGCCGAGGTCGCCGACACCGGGAAGCCCGTGTCGCTCGCGAAGCATCTCGACATCCCGCGCGGCGCGGCGAACTTCAAGATCTTCGCCGACGTGGTGAAGAACGTCCCGGCCGAGTCGTTCCAGATGGCGACGCCCGACGGCAAGGGCGCGCTCAACTACGCGATTCGCGTGCCGCGGGGCGTCGTCGCGGTGATCTGCCCCTGGAACTTGCCGCTCCTCCTCATGACCTGGAAGGTCGGCCCCGCGCTCGCGTGCGGCAACGCGGTGGTCGTGAAGCCGTCGGAGGAGACGCCGTCGACCGCGACGCTGCTCGGCGAGGTGATGAACAAGGTCGGCGTGCCGAAGGGCGTCTACAACGTCGTGCACGGCTTCGGGCCGGGCTCGGCGGGCGAGCTCCTCACCCGCCACAAGGGCGTGAACGCGATCACCTTCACCGGCGAGACCCGCACCGGGGCCGCCATCATGAAGGCCGCCGCCGACGGGACGCGCCCAGTCTCCTTCGAGCTCGGCGGCAAGAACGCCGGCGTCGTCTTCGCCGATTGCGATTTCGAGGCGGCGGTAGACGGCATCACGCGGGCGGTGTTCGCGAACTGCGGCCAGGTGTGCCTCGGGACCGAGCGCGTCTACGTCGAGCGCCCGATCTTCGACAAATTTGTCCAGGCGCTGAAGGCGCGCGCCGAGAGCATGAAGCCGGGCCGGCCGCAGGACGCCGCGACCGGCATCGGCCCGCTCATCAGCGAGGAGCATCGCAACAAGGTGCTCTCGTACTATCGCAAGGCGGTCGCGGACGGCGCGACCGTCGTGACCGGCGGCGGGATCCCCGACATGCCGAAGGAGCTCGCGACCGGCGCGTGGATCCAGCCCACGATCTGGACCGGGCTGCCGGAGACCTCGGCTGTGATCCGCGAGGAGATCTTCGGGCCGTGCTGCCACGTCCGCCCGTTCGACGCCGAGGACGAAGCAGTGAAGCTCGCGAACGACACGCCGTACGGGCTGGCGACGACGATCTGGACGACGAACCTCGCACGGGCGCACCGCGTCGCGGCGCAGATCGACGTCGGGATCACGTGGGTGAACAGCTGGTTCCTCAGGGATCTCCGCACGCCGTTCGGCGGCTCGAAGGAGTCGGGCATCGGCCGCGAAGGCGGCGTCCACTCGCTCGAGTTCTACACCGAGCTGCGGAACATCTGCGTGAAGCTCTGAGCCGCGCGCGCATTCGGGCCGCCATGACCAGAGGAACGCTCGCCCGGTTCGCCGCAGCGGGCGTCCTCGCCGCGGCATCCGTCGCGCCCGGCGCCGTCGCGCAGGAGTGGCCGGCCCGGCCGGTGAAGATCGTCGCGCCGTTCCCGCCCGGCGGCAGCGCCGACACGCTCGGGAGGCTCGTCGCGGAGAAGCTCGCGAGCCGGCTCAACCAGAGCTTCATCGTCGAGAATCGGCCCGGGGCCGGCGGGCTCATCGGGTCGGAGCTCGTGGCCAGGGCGCCGCCCGACGGCTACACCCTCGTCGTCTCCGGCGTCGCCTCGCACGTGATCGCCCCGGCGATGAGCCCCGCATCGTTCGATCCGCTGAAGAGCTTCACCCACATCGCCCTGTTCGGCGGTCCGCCGACCGTGCTGGTCGTGCATCCGAGCCTCCCCGCGCGGGACCTGAAGGAATTCATCGCGCTGTCGAAATCGCGCCCCGAAGGCTTGAGCTTCGGTTCGCCCGGCCAGGGCACGCACGGACACCTGATCGTCGAGATGCTCAGGACGATGAGCGGCGCGAACCTGACGCACGTGCCTTACAAGGGCGCGGCCCTCGCGATCGCCGACCTGATCGGCGGGCACATTCCAGCCACGTCCACCACGCTCACGACCGCGGCCACCCAGATCAAGGCCGGCAAGGCGCGCCCGCTCGCGGTCTCGTCGGCGAAGCGGCTTCCGGACTTCGCCGGGGTGCCGACGTACGTCGAGAGCGGCTACCCGGACATCGTGGCGATCACGTGGTTCTCGCTTTCCGGGCCGGCGGGCCTGCCGCAGCCGATCGTGGCCCGGCTCAATTCGGAGGTGCGCGCGATCCTGCAATCGCCCGAGGTGCGCGAGCGGTTCGCGCCGGAAGGGTTCGAGCCCAACGACCTCGACGCCGCCGAGTTCGCGGACTTCGTGCGGAGGGAGATCGACCGATGGGCACCGCTCGCGAAGGCGCTAAAGTAGGGCGCGAGGCACGATCATGGGAATGCCGAAGGAGCGAAACGAGGCGCTGACGCGGACCGGGCCGGGGACCCTGATGGGCGATCTCCTCCGGCGCTACTGGATCCCGGCGCTGCTCGCCGATGAGCTCCCGGAGCCCGACTGCCCGCCGGTCCGGGTGCAGCTCCTCTCCGAGAAGCTGGTCGGGTTCCGCGATACCGAGGGTCGGATCGGACTGATCGACGAATTCTGTGCGCACCGCGGCGTCTCGCTGTGGTTCGGGCGGAACGAGGAATCGGGCCTGCGCTGCCCGTATCACGGCTGGAAGTACGACGTCACCGGCCAGTGCGTCGACCTGCCTTCGGAACCCGAGGAGCTCGGGACGCGCAGCCGGATCAAGCTGAAGGGCTATCCCTGCATCGAGCGCGGCGGCGTGGTCTGGACCTACATGGGCCCGCCGGCGCTCCGGCCCGAGCCGCCCGAGCACGAATGGGCGATGGTCCCGGCCGCGAGCCGCTTCGTCTCGAAGCGGCTGCAGGAGTGCAACTTCCTGCAGGCGCTGGAGGGCGGGATCGATTCCAGCCACGTCTCGTTCCTGCACGGCCCGGCGCTCAAGCGCGACCCGCTGTTCGTCGGCTCGAAGGGCAACGTGTACAACGAGCGGGACCGGATGCCGCAGTTCGAGGTGGTGCCGTTCGACGGCGGGCTGCTGATCGGCGCGCGGCGCGTCGCCGACAACGACCAGTACTACTGGCGCATCACGCCGTGGATCGCGCCCTTTTTCACCCTGATCCCGCCCCGCAGCGGGCATCCGATCAACGGCCACGCCTGGGTGCCGATCGACGACGAGAGCTGCTGGGCCTGGAGCATCAGCTACCACCCGCGCCGCAGCCTCACGCCCGACGAGGTGGCGGCGATGCAGTCCGGGCAGGGCATCCACGTGCAATACGTTCCCGGTACCTTCGTCCCGCTCGCCAACAAGCGCAATGACTACCTGATGGATCGCGCCGCCCAGAAGGCGGGCCTGTCGTTCAGCGGGATCGAGGGCATCGGCATGCAGGACGCGTCACTCCAGGAAAGCATGGGGCCGATCATCGACCGGACGCGCGAGAACCTGGTGACGACCGACATCGGGATCGTCACCACGCGGCGCACGTTGCTCGAGGTCGCGCGGGCGAGCCGGGCGGGGAAGCCGATCCCCGGGCTCGCGCCGGCGGCGCAGCGCGTGCGCTCGTGCGCGATCGAGCTGCCGAAGGACGTGCCGTTCAGGGACGGCGCGCAGGACGGCCTGTTCCGCCCGCTCGGCACCGACCCGGTGAGCGTGTGAGGCGCTAGATGGTGACCGCACCGCTCCCGAAGGTCGGGATCGCCGTCGGCGACCCGGCGGGCGTCGGGCCCGAGATCGCGCTGAAGAGCGCGCTCGATCCCCGCGTGACGCGGATCGCGCGGCCGGTGCTGTTCGGCGACCCGCGCGCGGTCCAGGCGCACGCCGCCGCGTGCGGGATCACCGCCGCGGTCCGGACGTTCGCGAGGCCCGAGGAGGTCGCGTGGAGCGATGGCGCCGTGGCGCTGGTCGCGCTCGATCACTTCCGGGACGATCGGCTGGAGATCGGGGCGGTGCGTGCGGCCCACGGACGGGCGGCGGTCGACGCGGCGCGCGCGGCGATCGCGGCGGCGCTCGCGGGACACGTCGACGCCGTCGTGGCCGCCCCGCAGACCGAGCTCGCGATCCAGCAGGCCGGGATCGAGTTCGACGGCTACCCGTCGTTCGTCGCGCGCTGCACCGGGGTGGCGCCGGAGGACGCGTTCCTGATGCTGTGCTTCGACGCCTCGCGCATCGTCCATGCCACGCTCCACGTGAGCCTGCGGCGGGCGATCGAGCTGCTGACGCGCAGCCGCGTCGAGCGGGTGCTGCGCGCGACGCACGACGCGCTGCGCCGGCTCGGGATCGGCGCGCCGCGCATTGCGGTGGCGGGCCTCAACCCGCACGCGGGCGAATCGGGCCTGTTCGGCGACGACGAGCGGGACGTGATCGAGCCCGCGATGGCGGCCGCGCGGGCGGACGGGATCCCCGCGGACGGCCCGTTCGGCGCCGACACGATGCTGCGCCGCCCGGGGTACGACGCGTTCGTAGTGATGTATCACGACCAGGGCCACATCGCGGCGAAGCTGCTGGCCCCGAACCGCACGGCGGGGCTCACGATCGGCACGCCGGTGCTGTTCTCGTCGGTCGCGCATGGCTCGGCGCTCGACATCGCCGGCCAGGGCCGCGCGAGCGCCGAAGCGATGATCGAGGCCGTGGCGCGGCTGGTCGGGGCGCAGGCCACGAACGCGGTCAGTGAGAAGCGAGGAGGCGCATGACAGGGGTCATCGCAGCAGCAGCGGTTGCGCACGTGCCGACCATGGGCCGCGCCGAGATTACGCCGGACTTCCAGCAGACGCTCGTCGCCGGCGAGCGCACGCTGGGCGCGGCGATCCGCCGCGCCCTCAAGCCCGATCTCTGGGTGATCGCCTCGACCCACTGGGTGGCGACGTTCGACTGGCTCCCGACCTGCCAGCCGGTGCACGAGGGGCACTGCGTCGCGGACGAGGCTCCGAACCTCATCCCGGGCATCCCCTACAAGTACCGCGGCGACCCGGAGTTCGGCGGCGCCCTCTTCGAGGCGTTCGGCCGCGCCAACGTCCCGGCCGCTCGCAACGACTCGCCTCACTATGAATGGGACTACGGCACCTTCGTCCCGCTCTCGCACCTCGATCCCCAGGCCGAGGTGGCGGTGGTCGGCATTCCGACCGTGCTGATGGCCGATCACGCCGAATGCATGCGCGCCGGCGCCGCGGTGCACGCGACCGCGACGCGGCTCGGGCGGCGGGTGGTGTTCCTCGCGAGCACGGCGTTCAGCCACATCCTCGTGCGCGGCCGGCACAACTGGCCCACGCCCGAGCGGATGGAGGCGGACCGGCGGTTCATCGAGCAGCTGAAGACCGGCGCGATCGACGACGCCGTCGCCGGGTTTACCGCTTACAGCCGCCTCACCGGCGCGGAGATGGGCGGGCGGGTCCTCGCGACGCTGCTCGGCGTCGTCCAGGCGCTCAAGGGCGAGGGTCGGCCGCTCGCCGGGCGGCAGTTCGGGGAGTACGCGCAGTCGTCGGCGAGCGGCAATGCGAACGTGCTGGTCGCCGATCCCGAGACGCTCGCGAAAGTGCTACTAGAGTGAGGCTCACGACGACGCTGAACGTGATCGTCCAGTGGGGCGACTGCGACCCGGCGGACATCGTGTTCTATCCGAACTACTTCCGGTGGTTCGACGCCGCGAGCCGGATGTACTTCGAGCAGATCCTGCCGCCCAAGCGCGCGCTGCTGGAGCGCTACGGCATCCTCGGCTTCCCCATCGTCGACGCCTCGGCGCGCTTCATGCGGCCGTCGAGCTACGGCGACGCGATCGAGGTCCAGAGCGCGGTCGAGCAGTGGAACGAGCGGCGCTTCACGGTGCTCCACCGCGGCGTGCGCGGCGGCGAGCTGCTGCTCGAGGGCCGGGAGGTGCGCGTGGTCGGACGCCAGCATCCGGAGCACGCCGGCCGGCTGCAGTCGATTCCGATTCCCGAGGAGATCGTCGCCGCGTTCCGCCGGCAGGCGGGCGAGGGCGAGGCTTAGCCGAAGCCGGGGCGGTAAGCGGCGGAATCAGCGCCGCAGCGGCTCGATCTTGTTGCCGACGACGCGGACGCGCTGCCCCGGCTGGTAGCCGGGCTTCTGGTCGACGGTGACGACCCCGCTCGTCCCGTCGTCGTAGAAGACGGTCACGTCGTAACGGGTCGCGATGACGTTCTTCTCGGTGTCGAGGGAGAAGAGCGACTTGACCGAGTCCTGCCAGTTCTCGCGGGTGTAGCCGCGCTCCTTCTTCTCGGCCACGAGACCGACCACCCCCGTCCTCGGCACCGCCGACTCGGGCTCGGGGGGCGCAGGCTTGGGCGCCGGCTCGGCGCAGGCCACCGCGAGCGCCGCGAGCGCCGCGGCAAGGGCCGCGCGGGCCGGGTGGATCACGTTCGGCGCTGCTCCATGAGTGTCCCGGATCGGAGTCTAACTCGACGCCGGCCGCGCGCAAGGGTTACAGTTCGCCCCTTTCGATGTTCGCGCGACCGATGAAGATCATCAAGAACAGCGTGGTCACCCTGAAATACGAAGTGTTCGACGGCCAGGGGAGTCTCCTCGAGCGCGGGAGCGAGCCCCTCGTTTACCTGCATGGGGGCTACGGCGGCGTCTTTCCGAAGGTCGAGGAGGCGCTCGCAGGCAAGGAGGCGGGCGAGCGCGCGCGGGTCAGGCTCGAGCCCGACGACGCGTTCGGAGCGCGCGATCCGGCCCTCGTCCGGACCGAGTCGCGGAGCCGCTTCCAGGGCAAGGTGAAGGTCGGGATGCGGTTCGAGGGCGAGGTCCGCCACGACGACCATGCTCACGCGGTCACGTTCCGCGTCGCGAAGATCGGCGGGGACGAGGTCACGCTCGATGGCAACCACCCGCTCGCCGGACAGGCGATCGAGTTCCGGTGCAACGTGCTCGATGTCCGCCCCGCCGCGCCCGAGGAGATCGCGCACGGTCACGCGCACGGCGCCGGCGGCCACCACCACTGAGATCTTCTCCCCTCCTCGGAAGAGGAGGGGTGGCCGAGGCGAAGCCGAGGACGGGGTGGTGCCCGTAGTCCCGTCGACCACCCCGTCGCGCTCCGCGCGACACCCCTCCTGTCTAGGAGGGGAGTATTCAGGCGGCCTTCGACAGCAGGCCGCGCAAGACGTACGGCATGATCCCGCCGTGGTTGTAGTAGTCGACCTCGATCGGGGTGTCGATGCGCAGCTTCAGCGGCACCTCGCGCCGCGACCCGTCCTTGCGGTGGATCACGAACGTCACGTCCTGCTGCGGCCTGACGCCGCTCTCGATGCCGAGGATGTCGAACGTCTCGTCGCCCTTGATCCCGAGCGAGTCGACCGAGTCCGCGCCCTTGAACTGCAGCGGCAGCACGCCCATCCCGACGAGGTTGGAGCGGTGAATGCGCTCGTAGCTGCGCGCGATCACCGCCTTCACCCCGAGGAGCTGCGTGCCCTTCGCCGCCCAGTCCCGCGACGAGCCGGTGCCGTACTCCTCGCCGCCGAACACCACTAGCGGCGTGCCCGACGCGATGTACTTCATCGCCGCGTCGTAGATCGGCATGGTCTCGCCGGTCGGCTGGTAGGCCGTGACGCCGCCCTCGACGCGCGTGCCGTCGGGCCTGGGCGGGAGCATCAGGTTCTTGATGCGGACGTTGCCGAAGGTGCCGCGCATCATGACCTCGTGGTTCCCGCGCCGCGCGCCGTAGCTGTTGAACTCGACCACCGGCACGTCGTGCTCGAGGAGATACACGCCGGCGGGTGAGCTCGGCTTGATCGAGCCGGCGGGGCTGATGTGGTCGGTCGTCACCGAGTCGCCGAAGATGCCGAGCACCCGGGCGCCGCGAACGTCGGCGGCGCGGCCGGGCTGCATCCCGAAGTCCCGGAAGAACGGCGGCTCGGCGATGTAGGTCGAGCGCGGCCAGTTGTAGACCTGCCCGGTCGTCGACTGCACGCGCTTCCAGAGGGGGTTCGCGTCCCCGAGACCGCTGTACAGCGCGCGGAAGGTCTTCGGGTCCATCGCGAACTTCATGCAGTCGTGGATCTCCTCGCTCGAGGGCCAGATGTCGCCGATCCAGATGTCCGCGCCTTTCGCGCCCTTGCCGATCGGCTCGGTCATGAGGTCGCGCAGCACCGTCCCGGCGATCGCGTAGGCGACGACGAGCGGCGGCGAGGCGAGGAAGTTCGCGCGGATGTTCGGGTGGATCCGCGCCTCGAAGTTGCGGTTGCCCGAGAGCACGGCCGCGCACACCAGATCGTTCTTGACGATCGTCTCGTCGATCGGCTCGGCGAGCGGCCCCGAGTTGCCGATGCACGTCGTGCAGCCGTACCCGGAGAGGTAGAAGCCGAGCCGCTCGAGGTAGGGCATGAGGCCGGCCCGCGTCAGGTAGTCCGTCACGACGCGCGAGCCGGGTGCGAGCGAGGTCTTGACGTGCTTCTTGACCGTCAGGCCACGCTCGACGGCTTTCTTCGCGAGCAGCCCGGCGGCGAGCAGCACGCCCGGATTGGACGTATTGGTGCAGGAGGTGATGGCGGCGATCACGACGTCGCCGGCCCCGAGGTCGATGCCGTCCCGCGTCCGGAAGCGCTTCCCGAGGTCCTCGCGCCGCTTGGCGAACCCGTTCTCGGTCATCGGCTTCGAGAAGAGCTCGCTGAACTTCGCCTTCACGTCGCCGATCTCGATGCGGTCCTGCGGGCGCTTCGGGCCGGCGAGCGAGGGCGCGACGCGTCCGAGGTCGAGCTCGAGCACCTGGCTGTAGTCGATCTGGCCGGGCTTCGGGACGCCGAACATGCCCTGCGCCTTGAAGTAGGCCTTGAACGCGTCGACCTCCTCCCGGGTGCGGCCGGTGCCTTCGAGGTAGGTGATCGTCTTGTCGTCGATCGGGAAGAAGCCCATCGTCGCGCCGTACTCCGGCGCCATGTTGCCGATCGTCGCCCGGTCGGGCACCGCCAGGTTCTCGACCCCGTCGCCGAAGAACTCGACGAACTTGCCGACCACCTTGGCCTTCCGGAGCATCTCGGTGACCGTCAGCACGAGGTCGGTCGCGGTGACGCCGCCGCGCAAGGCGCCCTTCAGGCGCACGCCGACGACGTCGGGCGTGAGGAAGTAGACCGGCTGGCCGAGCATCCCGGCCTCGGCCTCGATCCCGCCGACGCCCCAGGCGACCACGCCGATGCCGTTGATCATCGTC
>Ga0184633_10000845_pt1 | contig 12025 bp, 17 predicted proteins | sample PLM31_170_b1_FD_133156 | JGI IMG/M metagenome (GOLD analysis project Ga0184633, IMG submission 133156) | Groundwater sediment microbial communities from an aquifer in East River, Colorado, USA - PLM3-1_170_b1 | ecosystem: Environmental > Terrestrial > Soil > Riparian zone | place: USA: East...
CGAGGGCGGCAACACGATCGAGGCGTACACGATTTGGATCAACGGCGGCGACGCGATCGTAATCCGCGAGGGCGGGAAGCCTGCCTGGGCGGAGGTCGCGTCCGGCCGGCCGGAGAAAGAGGAGGACGCGGACTGAGGTCCGCCGTCCGAGTCCAAGGAGGTGAACGAAACATCATGAAGACCGCAGCGTTGGTGGCCGTCCTCGCGGCATCCGCCCTCGTGCTCGGGACCGCGGCGGGCGTCGTACCGACGACCCTCGTGGCCCTGCTCGGGGGCGCGGACGCGAGCGACCACCCGTCGAACGAGACGAACGGCGTGCCGCCGGGCCCGCCCCTATGGCTCGGCGACGATTCGCCGTACGGCACGCCCGAGTGGCTCAACGAGACGGCCCCGTACGGGCCGCCTTTGTGGCTCGAGCTGCCGAACGCCACGGAGCCCGACGCTCCGTAGGCGTGCAGAGAGCGGGTCGCCCGCTCTCCCTTTCCCCTTTTCTTCCCTCTTCTCGGACGGCCCACGATCAGAGGCGAAACTCGCCCCATACGCGGATGAACGTGTCGACCTGGTCCTGCGTCGCGAGCTCGTACGTCGACATGAGGCGCGCGACGGCCTTCGGGTCGGAGACCTTGTAGCCCCGGTCCGCGCCCTCGACGCGGTCGACGATGCCCGCGGCGTGCATCTTCTTCAGGTGGTGCGAGAGGGTCGACGGGGACACGGGGACGTGCCCGAGGATCTCCTTGTGGCTCGCCGACTCCCGCTCCATGAGGTGCGCGAGAATCTTGAGCGGCACGGGCTGGCGCAGGTATCCGAGGACCTGCTTCTGCGCGTCCGTGAGGGCGGGCCGGGCCTCCGCGTCGCCCGGGAGGGACCGCGGGTAGTACCGCTTGTACTCGCCGTCCATCGACGCGGAAAGCAGATCGTGCTTCTCGAGGAACCTCAGGTGGTAGTCCGCCAGGGTGATCGACAGCTCGAGCGCCCGGGCGATTTCCCGCAGGTGGAACCCCGGGTTCTTCCGCACGAACTCATAGAGGTCCCTCCGCGTCTTGACGGCCAGGACGTCCTCGTCCATGGGCATCCCGCGGCGCTCAGCGCCGCAGCGTGAAGCCGTAGAAGAGCGCGAGGATCGCGAGGTCGAACGTCCCCCATACAACGATCAGGGTCGAGATGGCGATGCCCGCCGTGAACAGGGCCGCCGTGAGGATGAGCGCCTTCACGAAGAAGATCGCGAACGCGAGGCTCAGGAAAATCACCTGCACGTCCCGCGTCCGTCGCCATGCGAGAAGCGCGATGAACGTCAGAGTGAGGGCGAGCACCATGACCGCCGCGACGATCACGTTCTCGACGGCCACCACGGGACCACCGGGCCCCGTAACGGCCGGGGATGTTAAGGATTCCGCTCAGTCCTTCCGGCGGCGACGCTTCGCGATGATCATCGACGCGCTTACGATCGCGGCGACCGCGACGAGGGACGACGTGAACACGATGGGGTCGCCGAGCGATTGCACGGGCTGGATGAGGTCTTGGAAGGCCTCGCTGACAACGCCCAGGGTCGAAACATGGACCACGGATTGCCTTGCCGACGTCCCCGCCGGGTAGATCGCGTACATCCGGTAGGAGCCGGACGATCCTTGCGGATCGGTCATGAGCACCCGCCCACTCGCACCGTCCACCGCCGCCCCGTTCGACCACGAGAAGAAGACGGTTGAAGGCGACGCAGCGGGACCGCCCGTGACGCTAATCCAACTCTCGTCTGTGCTGTATCGGTTCGTCTCATCCCAAGGGTCGGTGCCGAAGGCCATCGGTTCGTCCGTCTCGATCTCCAACTCGAGGCCGACGCGCGCCGCGGGGGAACGCACTGTGTGATTCACCCAAATGTCGAGCTGCCCCTCCATGGGCGTCAGAATCTTGCCCTCGGAGACCCGCAGGAACCGTTGCGCGATCGTGAGCCGGAGGTGGAGCTCCCCTCCGTTGCTGCGGATATCGAAGGCCGACATCTTGCCGCCGTCCAAGCTCCTCCACTCGGAGACGTTTACGGGGCTCGTCCCAAAGCCATCCGAGCCCAGGGGGAGAACGGAAAGGACCTCGCCGTCGTCGACCAGTCCGTTCCCGTTCGTGTCAGTCCACTCGACGAGGGAGACGAGCTCGAGCCAAAACTCCGCCGCCACCTGATTCGAGGAGGCGTTGGGGAAGTACTCAACTTGAAACCGCCCATCGTGGAAGTACAGGTGGAACTTGTCGTCCACTTTCGCGCCGGAGGACTGGCTCGTGATCGAAAGGCCGAACGGGGTGGGCTTGGGGAACGTGACGGTGTCCACGCTCCGCTCCGTGGCCTCTTCGATCTCGTCTAGGATGCCGTCGCCGTCCGCGTCATGAAAGGCGACGGCGCTCGATGCGATGGCCAAGGCCGATGCTGCGGTGACCACGAAGAACCACGATCGAATCCTTTGAAAGAGGGAGCGAAGGCGCACGGGCAATCGATTCAGAGGACCCTATAAAGAGGTTATTTTACGCTTTTCGAAATTCCGGAGGCCGCCCGGACGGTCCCAGCCGTGTGGCTCGACCGTTCGGCGGTGCGCCTCCAACAGGAACGCGCCCTCACTCGCGGACGACTTCTCCGAAGGCCATCCGGCGGTGGACGCGTGTAATGCGGACCTTCACCTGATCGCCCACCTTCGTGCCCGGCACGAAGACGACGAAGTTCTGAATCCGCGCGAGCCCATCGCCCTCTCGTCCAATGTCCTCGATCTTGGCCTCATAGACCTTCCCTTCTTCGACGGGTGCGGTGGGTGGTCGGAAGCCAGACCCCGTATACGACATCCGTTACTCCGCTCGGCGACCCCTGTGCCGCCGACGCACTTCGCATCCGGAGGTGTCTATATAATGATGAGGGGTGCCCGCTCAGGCGCCCTTCGGCGTACCGACGTCGTCCTCCGGCTCGACGGGCCGCGTCATGCGGAGGGACAGGATGAGCATGACGATCCCGACGATCAGGACGATGAGCCCGACCGCGGACACGAGCCGGTTCATCGACCCGAACACGTCGAACGCGGTGAACTCGTTGAAGGGGATGCGCAGGACGTCGTGGATCCACGAGCCCAGGGCGATCCCGGGGCCGCCGACGAGGATCATCGCGACGCCCGCGTAGAAGAGCATCTTCTCGCGAAACCCGACCTTCTTCTCTGCCGGCTTCTCGGCGGGTTCCGCCTCCGCCTCGACCTCGATTGTTCCCTCGGAGAAGAGTTCGCCGCAGTGCGGGCATTCCTTCGCGTCGAGCGGGACCTCCGCGCCGCAGCTGGGGCACTCCGCGACGGTCTCCGTCTCCGGAGCGATCATCGACGGGCCCCCGGTGCGCCCTCCCGCACTATAGTCGTTTGCCCCTCCTTATCCAACCTGAAATTGACCCTTCGTCGGAGCCCGCGCGCGCGACGCTCACAGGGAGGGCGTGGGCTCAGATCGCGATCTTCGGCTTCGCGAGCCACGGCACGTGGACCTGACCGACAAGGTCCCGCCACTCCGCGGGGATCGGCTTGCCCTCGTCGTCCCGTCGGTACCAGTCGTGGACCTGGTCGACCTTGACGTCCCGGCCGGTGACCGTGACCATGATCGCGTTCCGCACGCTCGCGGCCGCCTCCGCGGCGACTTGGTTCTCGAACACGGCGGCGTAGGGAGTCTGGGACATCCACCACAGCACGAGGTAGTACGTCTTCTTCGACGCGGGACGGGTCCGCTTGGTCTTCATCGCGATGCGCGTTCCTTCTGCCGGAATTCCGGCGAACGATTACGACGAGGCCCGGAGGATAAAGGCCTTCTCGGACGGTTCTCGAAAACGAGAATTTCTCGCTCAGTCCTCGAACCACACGCCGCACGCGCAGCGGAGCGCGTCCGCGGCGACGGGCGTGCCGCACTTCGGGCACGAGTAGCTAATCTGCGGGGCCTCTTCGAAGCGCACGCCGCAGACGGGGCACGCGTCCTCGAGCGCGGGGACGCGGGAGTCGCACTCCGGGCACGAGAACGTCGCCTCCGACGCGGCGAATCGGACGCCGCAGGCGCAGCTCCGAGCGTCCTCCGCGACGACGCGCCCGCACGACGGGCACTGGAAGAGGGTCGTCTCCTGCGCCGGCGGATCGAGCTTCTGGAGCATCGAGGAGACGTCGTGGATGCGTCCGAGATCCTGCAGGAGGCCCGTCAGGCTGCGGGACGTCTCAGGCTTCGGCGGAAACGGCCGGAGCGGCGACGGTGCAGGCCCTCGCGTCCGACCCGCCGCGTAGACCCCGCCCGTGCTGCCGCCGAATGCGGCCCCGCAGTGTTGGCACCGCTCCTCCTCGTACGGCGTGAGGTGACGGCAGCTCCAGCAGAGGATCCCGGGCGCGGCGGAGGACCTCGGGTCCCTCGGACGGATCGTCGCCGTGGCGCCTCGTTGGTCCGCCAACGTAACAACTCCCTTACGCGCGGCGGAAGATATGGAGGGCGCACCGAATAAGCGATGCCTCGAAATTGGTCGCGCATGATAATCAACCCTGAGAGGCCTCCGATCACCGACCGCGCGCGGCGTGGCGCGAATGGTTTAAGTGACTCGGTCCCTTCGGAGGCGTTCGCGATGGCGCGCATCCTCGTCTGCGTCGCGTGGCCCTACGCTTCGGGCCCACGGCACATCGGCCACGCGGTGTCGACGTTCATCCCCGCGGACGTGTTCGCGAGGTACCACCGCATGAAGGGGGACGAGGTCCTCGTCGTCGGCGGGAGCGACATGCACGGCACCCCGACGATGGTCCGCGCGGACGAGGAAGGCGTCCCGGCGAGCGTCGTCGCGGAGCGGTTCCACGCGCTCCATGCGAAGAACATCGAGCAGCTCGGCGTGCGCTACGACCTCTACTGGAACACCGCGGACCCGAACCACAAGGCCGGGGTCCAGGAGATCTTCCTGAGGCTCCGCGAGAAGGGGCACATCTTCGAGGCCACGATGACGTCCCCGTATTGCGACCAAGGAAACCACTTCCTGCCGGACCGCTACGTCGAGGGCCGCTGCCCGAACTGCGGGAACGAGCGGGCGCGCGGGGACCAGTGCGACAACTGCCGCCGCCTCCTCGACCCGTTCGAGCTCGGCGACCCGAGGTGCCGGATCCACGGTACGCCACCCGTGCGGCGGGACACGCGGCACGCGTTCTTCCGGCTCAGCGCGTTCCAGGACCGGCTCAGGCGATGGATGGCGTCGGGCAAGGACGGCTGGCGCCACCCTGTCGTCACGGAGACGAACGCCTGGCTCGCGGAGGGCCTCAGAGACCGGCCCGTCACGCGGGACCTCGACTGGGGCATCGAGGTGCCCCTGCCGGGATACGAGACGAAGCGGATCTACGTGTGGTTCGAGGCCGTCATGGGCTACCTCACCGCGACGCGGGAGGTCTTCCGCCGCGCGGGCCGGCCCGACGGCTGGAAGGACTTCTGGTACGACCGCGACGCGCGGCACTACTATTTCATAGGGAAGGACAACGTCGTATTCCATTGCATCATCTGGCCTGCGATCCTGATGGGCTACGACGAGAAGCTGGTCCTCCCGCACGATGTGCCGGCGACGCAGTTCATGAACATCTCCGGGGAGAAGATGAGCGCGGGGCGCGGGAAGGGCGTGTGGCTCCCCGACCTCCTCGAGCGGTTCGACCCGGACCAGATCCGCTACTACTGCCTCGCGACGATGCCCGAGACGAAGGATTCCGACTTCGAGTGGCAGGACTTCGCGCAGCGGAACAACAGCGAGCTCCTCGCCGTGTACGGGAACTTCGTGCACCGCGCCCTCACGTTCGCGGACAAGAACTTCGACTCGAATGTGCCGCCCGTGGGCTTCCTCGACGCGGCGGACCGCGCGATGCTCCGGGCGGTCGAGGACCGATGGAGGAAGATCGGCCAGAACCTTGAACACGCCCACTTCAAGGACGCGATGCGCGAGGCGATCCACCTCGCCCGCCTCGGGAACCAGTACTTCGACCAGAAGGCGCCGTGGGACCTCGTGAAGAAGGACCGCGCCGCGTGCGGGACGGCGATCCACGTCGCCCTTCGCGTCTCGAGGGCCCTCGCGATCATCATGGCGCCGTTCCTTCCGTTCAGTTCGCAACGCGTCTGGTCTTCCCTCGGGCACGACACGGACGTGCACACGTCGCCCTGGTCGGAGGCGACCGAGGACATCCCCGACGGGCAGCGACTCCGCGTGGGCAAGCCGCCCTTCGCAAAAATCGAGCTCGCCGACGCCGCCGCGGGTCCCGCCGACAGGCTGGACGTGCGCGTCGCGCGGATCATCGACGTCAAGGACCACCCGAACGCGGACAAGCTGTACGTCCTTCAGGTCGACCTCGGGGACGAACGACGGCAGATCGTCGCGGGAATCCGGGAGAACTACGCGGCGGCGGAACTCCTCGACCGCAGGATCGCGCTCCTCGCGAACCTCGAGCCGGCGAAGCTCCGCGGGGTCGCGAGCAACGGGATGCTCCTCGCGGGCGAGGACGAGAAGGACGTGGGCCTCGTGCTCGTGCCCGACGACGCGGACGTCGGCGCACAGGTCCTCGGCGTGCGCGGCGCGCCGACGCTCCCGTTCTCCGAGTTCAAGAAATACAAGCTCCAGGTCGGCGAGGGCGGGACCGTCGTGTTCCTCGGCCTGAACGGTGAGGTCCGCGTCCCGCTCCGCACGGGGACTTCGAATCTCAAAGTGGACAAAGGCCTGAAAGTAGGGACCTGGATCCACTGACTCAGCCGGCAGACGCCGCGGCCATTGCCGCCTGCCGAAGTGCAAGCCCGAGGGCGAGACCGGTCGCGATCGGCACGAACTCAGGCGTGATCGCATCTAGGCGGACTCCGCCCCACGTCGTGCTCCCATGGATGGCCGTCCGCCCCCCCTCCTCTATCAGGATGCGGCCCCAGAACAGGGACTGTACCGCGTACGCCCGGCCCCTCCATTCGAACGATGTGCTGAACCATCCGAAGTGAACCTTCAGCCGGCCCAGGGGAGATTCGATCCACAAGCGATCCCCCCATCCCGAATACCGGACCCGCGTCGCGGGAATCGGACCGAAGCCTGCGACGCGGTGCCATCCCCCGCCCTCGCGATGAAGGGGGAGCTCGTAGCCGTCGACGGAGACGCGATGCCGGAAGAGCCCCGCTTTCGCTTCCACAATCACGGATCGGAATCCTCGTGCCTGGACATAAGCAGCACGCGGGCAATCCCCTGGGCGCGAAGGCTTTATTCCGAAGGCTCCTTGTGCGGAACCCGTCATGCTCCTCGACCTCCACAACCACACTCGGTATTCGTCCGACTCCGGGCTGGCGCCCCGCGACCTCGTCGCCCGCGCGCGTCGTGCTGGACTGCAAGGGCTCGCGATTACGGACCACAACGCCGTGGGTGGAATCCGGGAGGCGGAGGAAGCTGCGGTCAACGGCTTCGTCGTCGTCCCGGCGATCGAAATCAGCTCGCGGGACGGGCACGTCCTCGCGTACGGCGTGCGCGAGCTCGTCCCGCGGGACCTGGGCGTCGTCGAAACGGTCGAGCGGGTCGTGGCCCTCGGGGGCGTCGCTGTCGCGGCGCACCCGTACCGCTTCTGGTCCGGCCTCGGCGAGGCCGCGACGATCTCCGCGCCCTTCCAAGCCTACGAGACCGCGAACGCACGCACGCTCCGCGCTGGGAACGCCCGCGCGAAGGCGCTCGCCCGCGCGCGCCGCGTCGGGGAGACGGGAGGGAGCGACGCCCACTTCCTCGACGAGGTCGGCCTCGCGGCGACGTCGATCGAGGCGGGCGTTCTCGACGTCGACGGCGTCCTTCAGGCCATCGCGCAGGGCCGCTCGACCGTCACGGGTCGGGACCGGGGCGCCGCGGCAACCGCTCGCTACGTGACGAAGTGCGTCGGCGAGTGGCTGCTCCGCGGGATGCGTCGCATCTAGCGCCTAGAGGTGCTCCTCGATCTGCTTCGCGTACCGCTCCAGGCTCGTCCGGAGCTGCCGGGGGTCCATGTCCTGGGTCGTGCGAATGACGAACAGGGCCTTCGACCCGTGATTGATGATTACGAGTCGGCTCCCCTCCATGTTGATCACGACGCTGTCGAGCCGCTCTTTGAGTTCCGACCGCGCGGTCTCCGCGGCCCCAAGGATGATTGCGAACATCGCGACGAACGTGTCGGAGTGCGCGCCCTTGGGGACGTCGCCCGCGATGTGGGCGCCGCTGTGCGAGACGAGGACGACCTCTTCGACGCCAACGTTCTTCTCGATTTCGTGGAGGATGCTCTCGATCGCGGCGATGTCCGCCATGCTCGGGACTCCTTCCCTCGCGGCCCCAAGGGGTTGGGCCCCTATTGCTTGCAGGCGGAATTAATACCTTTCCGTCCGAGTGATTCGCTCGGAGAATCTCCTCAGAGTCCCTTAATCAGTTCGTACATGGCGATTGCCGCGTCGACCGCGCGCGCCGCGCTGTCGATCCTCGCGACGGCCTGCTCCTCCGTCATGCCGGGTCCGGTGATCCCTAGCCCGACGGGCTTGCGCGCCCTCAGGCCGATCTCGAGGAGCGCAGGGCCCACGGCGGCCATGAGCGCCTCGTCGTGGAGCGTCTCCCCCTTGATCAGGGCGCCGATCGCGACGGCCGCGTCGACGTCGTCGCGCTCGAGGAGCGTCCGGACCGCGAGCGGGATCTCGTACGTCCCGGGCACGCGGACGACCGTCGTGACTCGGACGTTCCGCTCCTTCGCGCGGTCGAGGGCGCGCTCGACCATGCGGTCCGTGACGTCCTTGTTGAACCGCGCGGCGACGACCGCGAGCCTCATCGCGGCGGCCCCTTGAGGGGGCCCGCATCCGCGAAGCCCTCCCGCTGCCCCGTGCCCGCACGCGCGCGGAGCGCCTCCGGCCGGAACAGGAGGTCGTACGCGTTCACTGCGTGCTCCCGCGTCCGTCGGTCGAAGAGCCACGCGAGCTGCGCCTCGTCGGCCGCCTCCTCTTCGTGAACCATCACGCCCATGACGTGTTTCCCGACCTGCGCCTGCACGGCCTGGAGCCCATAGTCTGCGGCGAGGGCACAGTCCTTGTCGACTTCCTGCCGCCCGACCATGCCGAGCGCGATCACGAGGTCGCAGCCCCGGTCGAACAGGATCCGCGCGCCGGCGGCGAGGTCCTTGATCCCGGGCACCGTGTACCGCTCGACCGCGAAGCCGCCGCCCTGCTTCCGGAGCTCGTTGATCGCCGCGGCGGCCATGTCGTACCGCGCGAACGTCGTATCGACGATCCCGATCCGAGTCAGCCGCTTCGACGTCGGCGCGCGACGCGCCGCGCGGCGCGGGGGGCCGCGCCCCTCGCGGCGGGGGGACCGTGCTTCTCGAGCCACTTCTCGACCCTCCTCACGATCTTCCGCGTGCCGTCGAGGTCGCCCTCGAACTTCGGGAGTCGGACGACCTTCGTCTCGATCCCACGCCGGCGGGCCTCCTCGACGATGCGGGTCTCGTCGTGGGCTTGGTCGAACCCCAGGACGATGACGTCGGGCCGGACCTCCGGCAGGATCTCGTAGATGTTCCCCTCGTGGCCGAGGAGCGCGCGGTCCACGGGCTTGAGGGACGCGACCATCCGGACGCGCGTGGCCTCCGGCGTGATGGGCTCGTGCTTGAACTTCCGCGCGGTGCTGTCCCGCGCGACGACGACCACGAGTTCGTCGCCAAGCTTGCGCGCCTCCGTGAGGAAGTAGACGTGACCGGGATGGAGGAGATCGAAGACCCCCGTCGCCATTACTCGGACCATGCGCGCCACGACTGGACGATGTCCTGCCCTTCGAGGAAGACGAGATTTCGCGCACGCGCATATGCCTTTGCATCTTCCTTCGACAGGGCGCGTCCATCGTCCGCCATCATCTCGCAGAGCGTGGCGCTCGGCACGAGGCGCGCGAGGATCGTGAGGGCCGTCGTGAGCTCCGTGTGCCCGCGCCGGGCTTCGAGGAGCGGCTCCGCGGCGTTGAGGAGGGGCACGTGGCCCGGCGAGCGGAACTCCTGTGCGAACGCGCGCGTGGCCCAGCCGTTCTCCCGACGCATCGCCTCGCGGGCGAGGGACGCAAAGCGTCCGATCGTGAGGGCGCGGTCCCGGTCCGTCACGCCCGTGAACGTGTCCCGGTGGTTGATCGTGATCGAGAAGGCGCTGTGCCGGTCGTACCGCATGTCCTCCAGCGCGACCTCCGCCAGCATCGGGTGGTCCCGCGCGGCCGCGCGCAGGACGTCGGACATGAATGGCAGGCCGAGGCGCGCGCGCACGTCGCCCGGCACCGTGACGCAGATCAGCCCGCCCGCGTCCTTGCGCATCGTGCGGATCGCGTCGGGCGACACGAACTCGCTCGCGAGGACGAGGTCCGTCTCCTCCTCCCGCCCGTCGCCGTCGTAGACGAGGACGAAGGATCCCTGGCGGAGGGCCTCGACGGCCCGTGCGACGTCGTCCACGATCCCGAGGAGGGGTTCGGGACTTATCAATGTTTTTGTAGTTACTCATTTCATGGTAATGCGAGGGCAGGGTCGGAGTGCTTATGGCGACCCGCCCCATTCGTCGCGCCGTGCTCGAGCCGGAGACGATCGCGCGCGTCGACAGGGGCGGGATGCGGCACATCGTCGCGTCCCTCCCCGAGCACCTCGCGGAGGGCCAGCGCCGGGCCCTCGGGACGCCCGCGGAGCTGAAGGGCGCCCAGCGGATCTTCCTCGCGGGGATGGGCGGCTCCGGGATCGCGGCGGACATCTTCGCGGCGTGGGTCGCGGACCGGAGCAAGGTCCCGCTCCGCGTCGTCCGGGACTACAAGCTCCCGCCGTCCGCGCAGAAGGGCGACGTCCTCGTGTCGATCTCGTACTCCGGAGATACGGAGGAGACGCTCGCCGCGACGGCCCACGGCCTGAAGATTGGATGCAAGCTCATCGCCGTCACGTCGGGGGGCGAGCTCCGCAGGGTCGCGAAGGAGGCCGGCGCGGAGGTCCTCGAGGTCCCGAAGGGCCTGCCGCCCCGCGGCGCGTTCGGCCACCTCTTCGGCGTCCTTCCGGGAATCGGCGAGGACTGGGTGTACGGCGACCTGCGCGGGGAGCTCGAGCGGTCGATCGTGCACCTCAAGGACCTGCGGATGAGGATTGCGCCCGACGTCCCGTTCCGGAAGAACCGCGCGAAGCTCCTCGCGTACCGGATTAAGGGCCGCGTGCCCGTCGTGTACGGCGCGGGGTCCCTCGCGTCCGTCGCGACGCGCTGGCAGACCCAGCTCAACGAGAACGCGAAGGTCCTCGCCTTCTCCTCGGAACTCCCTGAGGCGGACCACAACGAGCTTGTCGGGTGGTGCGAGGACCCGACCGCGAAGCGGTTCGTCCCCGTCCTCCTCCGCGAGGCCGGCGAGACCGAGGAGATGCGGATCCGCCTCGACGCCACGGCCGCGCTCATGTCGAAGGCCACGAAGGTCGAGCAGGTCGTCGACGAGGACGACCAGCCCCTCGGCCGGCTGCTCGGGTTGCTGCACCTCGGGGACTACGTCAGCGTGTACCTCGCCGCGCTGCGTAAGGTCGACCCGCTCCCCGTGAAGCCGATCCAGGATCTCAAGGCGCGCCTCGCGAGGCCCGAAAAAAGCTGAACGCCGCGGGGGAGATTTGAACTCCCGAGGCCTCGCGGCCACGGCGTGGCTGGCGGCGGTTTGCCGCCGACTCCAGCGCCGCGCCCTACCGAGCTAGGCGACCGCGGCATGTTTTGCTAGTATTCCGTTCTACAGGACCATTAGGAAGGAGAGTTGGGCGGAATCTACCGGACTAGGCGACCTCGGCACCCAGCGCCCGCGCCATCAGGTCCGTCGTAATAAACATTGCCCGCAGGGTCAGCGCGACGCGCCGAAGGACCGCGCGAGTTCGACGCGTTCGCGTCCCGGAGGATGGCTGTAGAATAGCCATATCTCCCAGGGCTTCGCGTGCGCCACGCCGAGGTTCTTGTCGTGTAGCTTCGCGATCATCCGGGCGAACGACACCGGGTCGCGCGTCACGTCGAGGGCGAATCGATCCGCGCGCCGCTCCCG
>Ga0184633_10000846_pt1 | contig 12019 bp, 14 predicted proteins | sample PLM31_170_b1_FD_133156 | JGI IMG/M metagenome (GOLD analysis project Ga0184633, IMG submission 133156) | Groundwater sediment microbial communities from an aquifer in East River, Colorado, USA - PLM3-1_170_b1 | ecosystem: Environmental > Terrestrial > Soil > Riparian zone | place: USA: East...
AACTTACTATGGGGGCCGCCTACGCCTGGGCAGCGGGTCGAAATAGCGAAAATCCAGACACGCTTAAATTAGATGGCCAATACGATGTTATTTTAGCTGACCCCCCATGGAAGTACGGCGCAACAACAGAAACAGGTGCTGCTAACCAGCACTACCCAACCATGGAAACAGGGCGAATTGCGGCTCAACCTGTTCGCATTCATAGGGCCGAGAAGTCAGTGTTATTTCTCTGGGCTACAAACCCTTTGTTACTTGCCGCTCTTGAGGTAATGGCTGCGTGGGGGTTTTCCTACAAGACGAACATTGTATGGGTTAAGGATAAAGCGACAACTGGTCTAGGATTTTATTTGCGTGGCCAGCACGAGCTACTGCTAATCGGAACGCATGGCTCTATGATTCCAGAATCAGAAAATCGTGCAATCAGTGTGCTACATACCCAGCGGCGTGCGCATTCACAGAAACCCGACGAACAATATGAGATTATCGAGCGAATGTATCCTGGCTGTCGTTATGCTGAATTGTTTGCTCGCCAGAAGCGTGATGGATGGACGCAGTATGGAGCAGAACTACCTGCAAAAGAGATTGAGTGAGTAGTTCAGGGCTTGGCAAGCTAGGAGAAGCAATCGCACACAAACTGTGGCCTGATTTGCAACCAACTAAATCCGGCTCGCACGAAGATTTGCGTGGAACAGACGCGATAGCCGAGAGTGGTCCTGTTCAAATAAAAACAGACAGGAGAATAGCGACGTCAAAAAACTTGTTTTGGGAAATTGAGAAGCGTAGAGACGGTAAGTGGAATGACCACGGCATTTCGAGCGATTGGTATCCAAGTTTGTCTTCCACCACCAAAGAATATATCTTTGTCACTCACGAATTAGCATATCGAGTGCCGGTAAGCGAACTCAAACGAGCTGTAGAAACAAACAAAATTTTTTGCGAGCAAATAAACGAAACAGCCAAAGGTTACCTTATACCAATCGTTTGTCTCGACTCTGGCAAGTACGAAGTCAAAGTACACAATACGGCGTTGCCGACCCCACAATACAAACTGTAAGAAGCAATTCTCGGCGGCAGCGCAAGGCGCCGAAGATACACCGAACCTTTCTGCCCCCGTTTACCCTACGGGATTGGGGCAGAAACAGGAAACGACCTAAACCCTTTAAAGACAACGACAAATACTGCCCCAGCAGTAAAAACGCCAAAAACGCCCCAAGACTGCTAGCACGTACTCGAACTACGAGTACGTGCAACGCTATCGCCTGTCGAGGGCGGCGCAGAAATGATGACTGTCTAGAGACTGTAGACAATAGGATCGCCCCTCTTTCCGGTGCCGGAGCGTTGAATGTGACCGCCCGCGATGAGACTGGCAATGACTTCCGACGACTTGCGCCGGGCGATGCCGAGATTGCGGGTGACTTCGCGTTCGGTGCGTGGCCCCACTTTCAACAGCCGCAGCACCGTGTCCTGCTTATGTTCAAGGGCAGTGGGTTCTACCTCGTAGTCGTTGCCAACGCGCTGTACGACGCCAGTGTCGTTGGCTTCGTCGTAGCGTGACACCGAGACGAGCTTCCGCCGCCCATCGTCTTCTTCATGCTCGCTATGCAAGCGCTTCACTTCAAGGGCGACGTCCGAAATACCGAGGATAGCATTGCCACCGCGCATCCCGACGCCGAAGGTGCCCTCCGACTTGCGTGAGTGATGAATGGCGATGAAGGCAAGGTTGTGGCGATGGGCCAGCTCGCGCCACCTGGCGATACGACGCGTGATTTCGGCGTTGTCATTCTCGTCCTCCAGCATCAACAAACTACTTAGAGAGTCAACGACGACAACCTGTGTGTTGTGGTGCAGTAGTGTCTCTTCGACGTCAACCAGAAGTGGTGGGGCGCCGTTGTAAGCGAAGACCTGGCGCTTGCCGCCGACGGCGCCCTCAAACTCAATCTTCCGCCGTGTCAACTTGATGTGCTGTTCCAAGTCAAGCCACAGCACGTTGCAACACCGCGTCGCTCGTTCTAGGAAAAGTTTGCTTGTTACAACCCTCGCCGCGAGGTGCATGACGAGCGTCGTCTTCCCGCTCTTCGGCAGTCCGTAGACGATGCTGAGTCCACCAAACGGGAAGAAGCCGTCGGCCAGCCACTCGATATCCCCAGCCAGCGTCTCGTCCGCAACTATCTCCTCGCCCGAGCGTGTCGCCAAGAGCCGTCCAGTTTTCGCTGGGGGGCCTTCGGTACCGAAAGGGGCGGGTTGGGCCGGCCCGAGGACGTCAAGCAGCGCGTCGACGCTGTAGGTGTCGAGCAGCTTCGCTTGTGGATCGTCTGACACTAGGGGCAGAGTGGCATGGGGACTCTAAATTTGGCGTCGTGCAGACTGGCTTGCAAGGGGTTAAATTACGAAGGTGCCCAAATCCCTCCTTCCCGCCCCCTCCGACAAGCCGCCACGCAGCAAGCTCACGATGGGGCAAATCAAGTTCGCTGGTTACTGGGCTCAGCAGGATCCAAACCCAAGGCGGCGTGACACCAAAATAGTGCAATGTGCGACCGCCACACACTTTGCGAACCTGGGACGGAACCCCGAACTGCCGCCGCTCCAAGTTACCTATGAGCAACTCATCACGCTGAAGAAGCGTCAGGATTTTCAGGATCTCGTCAACAAAATCAAGGAGGGCGGCATCGAGGCAGCGCGCGCCGCGTTCATTGCTACCCTGCCCGGGCTCATCGATTACCACCAATGGGGTGCGGACACGGCCTTCCTCGAAAAAGATTGGAAGACGATGGTGCATTACACGAAGCCCGCTATCGACGCCATCATGCCGAAGACACTCGGCCTCCAGCAAACCAATATCACCATCACCCTCTCCGACAAGCGCCAGGCAATGGTGAACGAGCCGGAGGCGGAGATGTTGGAAGCAGAACTACTGCCCGACGAAGACACAGATGGCGTTTGATTTCAAGCAAGGCGACGATGAGTGGAAGAAACAACGTAAGCGCGCCCTTACCGACCTCTTCTGGTTCGCAAGCGTCGTCCTCGGTTACACCGATATCTTCCCACTCGAAGCTGAAACCCATCTTCTGTTTTGTGCCTTCCTCGAACGCCGAACCGGCATCCCCGATATCGACACCGTCCCCATTCAGAAGTGCGAGAGTCCGCGTGGTATCGGTAAGACGACGCTTGGCACCGTCGCCCATCCTATTCAGCTCGCCTGCGCCAACCCGAACACCAGCATCCTGATTGCCAACGAGCGCCAGGAGACGGCCGATGGCTTTCTCTTCGCCATCAAGGCCCACTTCGAAACCAACGAATATCTGCGTGCCCTCTTTCCGGAGGTGATTCCGTCGGACTTCAAGCAGACGACGTGGGCGGCGTCGAAGGCCACTCTCGCGCGGACATCGATGCGCCCCGAGCCAACCTTCATCACCATCGGCGTCGGTGGCACTGTCACCGGCATCCACCCCGACATCATCATCGTCGACGATCCCATCAGCAAAGAGGCGACGGAAAACGCGCGTGTTGGCGCGTGGCAAATCATGGATCGGGTGAATCGCTGGTGCAGCACGCTCCGGCTACTGCTGAACCAGCAAGCCCAGCCATTCCCGTGGATTCGTTTCAACGGAACCAGGTGGTGGATTGGCGACACCTACGAGCACGTCGAGAAGGCGTTCGGTTATGGCGAAGCGCCACGTCGCTATCTCTTCAGGAAGAAGCTCGTCGATGGCCGCACCATCTCGCGTGAAATCTACCGCGTCGGTGACATCGCCGTCTTTCGCACCGCTGCCATCGAAGATGGTGCCGCCGTCTATCCGAAAATTTGGCCGCTCGAAGAACTCGCGAAGGAACGAGCGCGCGACCCGGAGTTGTTCGCGTGCAACCTCATGAATAGTCCAAGCGACGCTGCTGTCCGCACCTTCCAAGACTCCTGGCTTCGCTACTACGCGCGCATCGACAGCAACACGTTGTGCTACTCACTCGACGATGGCACGAAGCGCTACGTTCGTCAGGTTGATCTGAGTCCTGTGATGGTTGTCGACCCAGCCTTCACTGCCACAGGTACAGGGGCGCGCGCTGCCATCATCGTTACCGGCACCGATGTCGAGAAGTCGAAGCACCTTGTACTCGAAGCCCACGTCGAGCGTGCCGAGCCGCGCGACCTCGCCCTCGACGTCCTCAATATCGCTCAGCGCCACGATATCTCGACCGTCTACATCGAGTCAGTCGCTCAGCAGATTGCCTTCCTCCAATTCGTCGAAAACGAAGCCAAGGCCCGTGGGCAGCAGCTCCGCGTCGAGCCAGTAAAGCCCGGCGGCCGCAACAAAGACGTCCGTATCGAGGCCCTTTCCACGTACTTCAAGGCCGGCCAAGTGCTGTGCCACCGCGACCACATCGCCCTCCTGCAAGAATACGCCGCCTTCAAGCCCGGCGCCCGTTACGTCGACGCTTTGGACGCCCTGGCTTACGCCGCCGAGAAGTGGCCCCGCACGCAGCCCAAGCGCGGTGCGACGCGGCGCGCGGACGAGTTGGCTGACTACTACAGCAAACGCGGTATTCGTGCGTAGCGGTGTATATTTCAAAGGAGGGTCTGTGCCTCACCACGCTGTCGAAGTGCTGTGGGACGATCCACACACAGAAGACTCCACCTGGCTGGATCTTGACAGCCTTGGGCAAGCGTCCTTCACCATTCGCTCTGTAGGCTTTTTGCTGAAGAAGGACAAGCGTCAAGTCGTCCTCGTCCAATCCCTCACCGACGACGAGCGCGGCGCTACTACGCTCTCCATCCCGCGCGGCTGCATTCGCCGTATTCGGAGGATTCGCTAACATGGCTAAGAAGCTGAAGTATCGCAGCCCCGATCGCTACAACGACACCGCCCTCGGCCCAACACCGCCCCGCATCGAGTACCACGCCACACAGGACAAGGGTGGGCCGGACTCGGGGAAAAGGGCGGGTGGGACACCGTCGGGCGTCCGCACCGCCGACGGCACAGAAGCCATCCGCGAAGGCCCAGAGACGAAGCAGGCTGCTATACCAAGCACGCCGTCCGCCATGGGCAAGTACTGGCCTGGCGACGTCGACAAGCACGGCGATGGCACTTCGGTTTAACTATGCGCACCGACAAAGAATGTATCGCTGCTGGCTACGTCAAATGCACCTGCGACAAAGCCACCTACTGGTGTGACTGTTGTCGCGCTGGTCTCGACAACCATCCCGTCAACACTACAAGCAGCGACAACCCGCAGTGCGCGTGTTCGTGCGCGCAGGAGGAATAGCATGCCTGGTGCTCGCAGAACGCGCAAAGGTCAGACGGGTAAGCGCCCCAGCGCCCAAGTCAAGAAGGACGCCGGTCGCGACGCCAGTGGCGTCGATTCGTATGATGGAAGAGCGAATACTGCCGCTGGGTCGAAGGGCAAGGAACCTGGCGGGCGCTGGAGCAAGGCGGACTACGACGGGCCATTTTCTGTGATCCGCACCAACTAGATGCCTTTCGTTAGAGACAAAGTTAAGGGAAATGCGCTAGCGCGGCAACGTTATCGCGAAGATCCTGCATTTCGGCAACGCTGTTTGGATAATACGCATCGACAGCAAGCAAAGCCGGAGTACAAAGAGCGTAGCCGTCAATAGATACAATCGCGCGCATGGTAGCTAAATGCGTAGCTACGGAGAAAATATTGGCGGAAATAGCTAAATGCGATCCTGTATGCTCAAATTGTTATCGTAAAGCACATGCCAGAGCCAGTTAAATTCGGGCCTGGCCGCGAGGAGGCTTTTCGTCAGTACATTGACGTCGAGCTGCGCGAAGCGCTCGACTGGCATCAAAAGTTGGTCGACATCTGGATTAAGTGGCTGAACCAGTATCGCGCGCCTGCGCAGCAACCGACGCGCCGCTTCCCCTACGAAGGCGCAGCGAACTTCGAGTTGCCCATGACGGCCATCGACGTCGACCAGCTCTACGCGCGCTTCCTGCAAACCATCCACGCCCCCGACAATCTCTGGACCCTAGGGCCACTGAACGAAAAGTGGGTCAACTCAGCTAAGCCCATGACGGACATTCTTACATTCTTGGACAAGCAGGTTGTGAGGATGTTTGATGTTAATAAGCGTGCCATCCTTGAAATGGTGAAGCTCGGCACCGCTATCTGGAAAACCGGCTGGGTCTACGAGAAGCGCCCGACGTGGACCTACGACACCGCCGGCGTCATCAGCAAGTTCGACCTGATTCGCGGCGCCCCCTTCGTCGACCACGTCAAGCTCGCCGACTTCGTCCTCCCGCCTGACTCCTTCGCCATCCAACCAGACGAGCAAGGCGGCGCTCCGTGGGTGGCGGAGCGACTGCGTGTAAAGCCGGCAAAGTTGCGGATGATGGGCACTTCGTCCGAGCCCTTCTTGCCGAACATCAACCCCGACGACTTGGAAAAGGTACTGCGCTACGAAGAGCCCGGCCCCACCGACCATACGGCGGCGGTGATGCACCACGACTACGACAAAACGTCAACTGGCTCAAGAGGGATGGATTTCGACAAGGACAGCGGCACGCTCGCCGACACCTCCGGTGGCAAACCCGCGCCGGGCCGCCAGGGCCGCGACATCGAACTGTGGGAGGTGCATGCGCGCTTCCCGACGCGCGACGCCAAGGCCGTCGACGACATCATCGTCTGGTATCACGACCCAACGCGCACCATTCTTCGCCCCGTCTACAACTACTTCCTCCACGGCAAGCGCCCCTACGAAGTTGCCCGCTTCTTCCCCGGCGAAGGCTTCTACGGTATCGGCGTCTGCGAGCAAAAAGAAGTCTTCCAGCGCGCCGGCTCGGAGTTGTTCAACTTCACCTACGACAACGTCCTGCTCGCCAACTCGCGGATGATTGTTGCGCGTTCCGGCTCGAACATCGGCCCTGGTGAGCCTATATACCCTTGGAAGATTTGGATAACGGACGACGACGTCAACAAGAGCTTCGGCGTCTTCCCGATGGCCGACATTTACCCAAGCTTGCCAGGGCTGTCGGCGCAAGTGGAAGGCATGGGCCAGCGCCGCACCTCCATCGGCGACGTCCAGCTCGGCAACATCGATCAACTCCCCGGCCGCACGCCCGCGACGACGATGATGTCGTTGCTCCAAGAGGGCAACCGCCGCCCCGACCTCACTGTCAAAGAACTGCGTACCACGCTCGGCACCATAGGGCTACGCTTGATTCAACTTATTCAGCAGTACGCTTCCGCCCCTGTGGACGTCGGTGGCCAAGCCTTGATGCAGATCCTCGTGCAGACCCTCGGCATGCCGGAAGGGCCAGAGGTGGCCTCGAAGCTCCTCGCCATCCCCGCCGAGAACGCCGAGTTCGGCCTTGGGGTTAGCATCACCGCGACGTCGGGCTCAACGAACAAAGAAGTGGAGCGCCAGAACTTCCTCGCCCTCCTGCAACTCGCGGCCCAACTCTACCCGCAGTTTGTGCAAGGACTGGCGATGGTTCCGCAACTTGCTGCGACAAACCCGCAGGCCGCCGAAGCGGCGCTCCGCAGCGCCAACGGCCTACAAGAACTCTTCAAACGCCTTTTGGAGCAATATGACGTGCGTAACATGGAAGATATTTTGCCCTTGCCGGATCACGTGCAGCAGCAGCAACAGATAGCGCCTGTTAATGGTGCTGGTGCGCCAGCGGGTGCCGTACCTGCTTCTTTTGATCCCCAGTTAGCTGCATTATTTAGTGGCGTTCAAGGAGGGCTTTAGTGAGCAACAAACGCAAGGAGCAAATACGTGCCGCTTTCAATTAGGAAATTCTTCCGCTTCCGGATCAAGCGACTCAGTCAGCCAACGGAGCGGCCCCACAGCAAGGAGCCCCTCAGTTACCCGCTGGGCCTGTCGCAGGACCAGGTGGAGGCGCTGCGCTCCCTCAGGGAGACCAGCTCTTGGCGGCACTTTTTGGTGGCGCTCGAACGGGTCTATGAACAGCAACTCGGCTCGCTGCTTAGTGGCGCGCCCCACGACAACTACTTGTTTCAGGCTGGCGTGTGTCATGCGCTCGAACGCGCCGCCACTTTGATCGACGACCTGAGCGCGAAAGCGAGAGATATCGATGCCTGGAACGCAGCCCGAGCCGCAGGCGAACGCAACACCAACGACGCCGCCCTCCCCGCCGTCTTCGGCAGCCCCTACTTCAACGAGTGGCGTCGCCGCGCCGCCTCAACTGGCGGCCCCGACGGAGCAGCGAGTGCCTGACGACACGCGCTACCCAGAGTGGGCGCGTGGCAAAACGATGGACGAAGCTCTACGCCTTGGCAACGCCGCCTACCAGACGTCACTCCAGTACGCTGGCACTTCGCCTTTGCAACAGCAGCCTCCCCCGGCGCAGGCACCACAATATGCTGCAACCGGCGACGAAGAGTACGTAACAGGGGCACAGTTGCGCCAGTTTGGGGCACAGGCCGCACAACAGTACGGCCCCGACGTTAACGCCGCCGTCGACTTGGCCGCCTCTGGCAACCTCGCCGCCGTCCGTGCTCGCTATGCCAAAGACTTCGGGCGCTACGGGCCAGAGATCATGGCGAACTTGGCGACGGTGCCGAAGCGCGCGTGGACCATTGACAATCTGGAGAAAGTCGTTAAGCTTAGTTTAGTAGACCACTTGGACGAGATTGCGAGCGAACGCGCTTCGCACCTCGCTGCCCAGATGGGAACGACGATGCGCTCCTCGGGAGCTGCGGGCTCGGACCCGGTCCCCACACAATCAAAGAGTCCTTTGGAGTCGGATGCTATCCCCGAGTCTTGGCGCGCACGCGCAAAGGCCGAGGGCATCACCGACCGCGAAGTGCAGGAGTTTTGCTACGCGAACGAAACAACGCCCGAGGATTTCTTCAAGATTTTCGCCAAGGGAATGGTGACGGACGCCGTAGCCGAAGTATCGAGGAGACGTTAATATGAAAGTCCCGCTGATCGAAACCGTCGTTCCGCCAGAATTCGGCGCACTGCAAGAAGATCCTCGCTTCGTCGCCGAAGCCGGGCAGAACCGCGACTACTCTTACGTCCCTGGTTTCAGTGACTTGCGGCGCCAGCGCGACCGCGAGATCGTCGAGTTGAAGCAGGGTAAGCGGAAATCCGCCGACGTCTCCACGCTGCCTGTCAACATGCGTTGGGCGCGCTGTCAGAACAAGAAGGGCGATCCCGATACGCGGAAGCCCATTAGCCACGGGACGCGCAACTACCGCGCGGTGACGAAGGCCGACCTCGGCCAGCCGTGGTTCAAGGACATGCCCGCTGGCGCAACGTGGCAGGCCGACGGCACCCTACGCAACGGTGACACCATGCTAATGGTCGTCGACGCGGCAGGCGCAGCCCGCAACGAGTTCCAGAAGCGCCTCCGCACCGAGACGCAGATGCGCGGAGCCGAGCAAGGCTTCGTCAAGGCTCTCGAAGGTGCTGGCATCGCGACGCAGGGCGCCGCTCCAACAATCACGAAGGAGAAGTCGAGCCCAACACGGGCCGTCTTCGAACTTGCTTCTAAGTGACACTATCGCAACTCTGTCTTGACGCTGTCTTCGTAGGAGGTAACTAACATGCCTTTGGGTCTCGTTCCGTCAAATGATCGGTGGGATACGAGGTGGTTCGAGAGCCTCGATACGACCGGCACGTTCCGCAAGGGCGAGCTAGTTGGCTTCCGCGCTGGTTATCAACTCAGCGTGATGTCCTCGGCGATGTCCGCCTACGTCGGCGTCGCCCTCTCCGCCTCGACGGCGTCCATCCCTGTACGCGGCCTCAACATGGTGGCAGTTGCCATCCCACTTCACGGCGCCTGCGCATGGGCCGACGTCGATACCGGCGTCGTAGCCTCTGCTATGTCCGTTGGGAAGAAAATCACAATCCAGCGAGCGGCGGCGCAGGGCACCACATTTTTCAGTTTTGCCTCAACCGTTATGGGCGAGGCATCGCGTTTCTCCGCTCACGCGCAAGTTATGGGGCCCATCGACGCTGACTTGTCCCGTGTCGAGGTCGCCATGAACGTCGAAAACTGCGCGTTCTACAGCACGTCATCCACGACGTTCGCGACCTGAGGAGCCCTAGCCAATGACGATCACTCGTTCCCAATACGTCGTTTTCCTAGAGCCGAAGCTCTCGAACATCTGGCACGAGGCGTTCCCGGCGCGCGGGCTTGAATACCCCGCCTTCACGAACGTGCGTAGCACGCGCAAGAAAACCATCACCGACGCGAAGACCGGCGACTTCGGCCCCATGCGGTTGAAGCTCGAAGGTACGAACATCACCTATGATGACCCGCTCGGCGTGCAGACTGTTGAGTACACTCCTGTTCGGTGGTCGCTTGCCTACAAGATCACTCAGGAAATCCTCGACCACCAACTGTATGGCCAGGTGGATAAGTACGAGCGCGCCCTTATTAAAAGCGCCATCGACTTGCAGGAAACGAAGTCCGCCTTGCTCTTCAACAACGGCTTCGGCACAACCGACGACGATGGCTTTGAGTCGACTGGCTTCGACGCCTTGCAGCTCTTCTCGACGGCGCACACGCGCTTAGACGGTGGCGCCACTTTCCGCAACCGCCCCTCAGCCGACGTCGACCTCTCCGTTACGGGCTTGCAGAACGCCACCATCGACACGGAAAACCTTGTCGACGACCGAGGCCGCCCGCAGCTCGTCCGCCCGCGCCTCGTCATCATCAATCCTGAGGACCGCTTCACGGCGAAAGAGATTCTGGAGAGTGAGTACAAGCCCGGCACCGCCAACAACGAAATCAACGCCCTGCGTGATGAAGGGCTGAGTTACATGGTCTCCCACTACCTGACGGACGCCGACGCTTGGTTCTTGCTCGGCGACCAGCACGACCTGAACTTCATCTGGGACCAGAAGCCGCGTGGTGGCATGGAAGAGGACTTCGATGCCGAGGTTATCAAGCGCAAGGTTGTCGAGGGCTTCTTCGTTGGGCACGGCGAAGTACGTGGCGCGTGGGGTACAAGTGGTGGGTAGCGTCGTTTACTGCACACTAAACTAGTACAAAGGAGTAAACGACATGCCCAGTCAGGACCTTGGTACCGCCCTCTCGCACGGCTTGTCGATCTACACGGCAGGCAACTCTGCCGTTTCGGCCTACGGGCCGATCATCGGAGCTGATGTCGCCGTCATTGCGTTGACGGTGCCCGCAATTCTCAATAGCACCTCCGTTGACACGACCTTCGCCGTGTCGGGTGCTGCCATCGGGGATGGCGTGATTCTGCATCCGCCCTCAGCCTTGTCAGCGGGCGTCACAGCGTTCGGCTTCGTCCCCAGCGCCGGAAACGTCACAATCACGTTGACGGCGTCAATCGCAACGGCGGTACAGACCGCGCAGACATGGGGCGTCTCACTATTGCGGCGGAGCTTCGTCACCAGCATTCGCTAGACTTGCCACAGCAAGCCAACGGGCTGGGCTCTCAAGGCAGCCCAGCTCGTTTTGTTTAGGAGGACGTCACCATGAGTAGGATGCCTAGCGCGTACACTATTTTGCTCGACTCTGGTTCCACCTCGACGTCTGGCTGGTGGTGGGTCGGCGACTTTCGTCTTCTGACAATGTCCTTCAGCTCGCGTGGCTCGCTTGGCCCCTCACGCCTCACCGTCGAGGGCTCGAACGCGGATGGCTTCCAAAGTGCGTTGCCAGCCGCTACCGCCGCCGCCTCTCTTATCAGTGGCGTCAACCTAATCGGTGTCACTCCCGGCATGGTGACCTTCGACCCGCCAGGCTACCGCTGGGCTCGCGGGACGGTCGCCCAAGCCGCGCAAAGTACCGCGTCCTCGCTGACTGTCATCGCCGCTGGCAACTACGCCTAGCAATGGCTAACACCGCTCTCGCCATCTCGACTGGGAAGACGAAAGCCACCGGCGGCGCGACGACAAGCGCGCTCGCTCCGCTCGGCGGTTTGACGACGACCATAACGCTCAGCACGACGAAATGACGCACTTTTTGCGCTTGTTACGCGACCAACGCGGCGCGTGGATACTCTTCCCTCTGATGTGGGGCGTGGGTTCTGCAAGCATCGCCGAAGCGACCGCCCGTCA
>Ga0184633_10000847_pt1 | contig 12019 bp, 14 predicted proteins | sample PLM31_170_b1_FD_133156 | JGI IMG/M metagenome (GOLD analysis project Ga0184633, IMG submission 133156) | Groundwater sediment microbial communities from an aquifer in East River, Colorado, USA - PLM3-1_170_b1 | ecosystem: Environmental > Terrestrial > Soil > Riparian zone | place: USA: East...
AATCGACTCCGCCACCGTCGAGCGTCTCGTCGAACACATTACGCGCCAGGTCCTCCTGGCGTTGAGTGAACAACAAGCCCGCGCCGGCGGATCGCTGGCCGGCGCGTGCGAGTGCAAAGACGGGCAGTGTACGCGTGACTGTGCCGATAAGGTTCGGACGGTCGTGGCGGCGGGCGCGGCGCGGATCACGTCGGGATTGGGCGTGATACCGGCCGACGCCGACCTGGCGGCGATGATCGATCACACGCTGCTCAAGCCCGATGCGAATGAAGCGCAGATCGCGCAGCTGTGCCACGAAGCGCGCACATACAATTTCGCGGCGGTGTGTGTCAATCCGACGCACGTGCAGCTGTGCGCGCAGCTGCTCAAGGGCAGCGCCGTGCGGGTGTGCACCGTCGTCGGATTTCCACTCGGCGCCACGCCGCCCGAGGTCAAGGCTTACGAGACGCAGCAAGCGCTCGACGACGGCGCGACCGAGATCGACATGGTCATCAACATCGGCGCGCTGAAGAGCAAAGATTACGCGCTCGTGGCGCGCGACATCGCGACCCTCGTCGCCACCGCCCACGCGGGCGGCGCGATCGTCAAGGTCATCATCGAGGCCGCGCTGCTCACGGACGAAGAGAAAGTCATCGCCAGCAAACTCTCGCAGGAAGCCGGCGCCGATTTCGTCAAGACCTCGACCGGCTTCGCGTCGGGTGGGGCGACAGTCCACGACGTGGCGCTCATGCGCCGCGCGATCGGAAGCGAAATGGGGGTCAAGGCGGCCGGCGGTATCAAAACGTACGCCGACGCGCAGAAGATGATCGAGGCCGGCGCGACGCGCGTCGGGGCCAGCGCCAGCGTCAAGATTATGCAAGAGGCCAGCGCACGCTGAACCGATCCTCGGCCTTGTGCTCTAAATTCCATATCCACCGAAGTTTGTTGACCCATGGACACGAGGAGAGGAAACTAATGCGGCAAACTCGATGTAACTTCTGCGGCAGTGACCGCTATGAAGAACGTCGAATCGAATACCTTTATAGCCACAAGGGCAAATACTTGCTGGTTCCCAATACTCCGGTTGAGGTTTGTATCAATTGCGGAATGGTTTACTACGATGCAGCGGTCCTCAAAGAGATCGAGCGGCATTTCTTTGCTATTGAAGGCAAGGCCGAAGAGCCTGACCGCTATATCGAGATGCCGGCAAAGGCTTACGCCTAACCCTCGAACGACGAGTGGATCAAGCTCTTTGCGATTCAGCCAGTTGTGGAGCAGCGCTATGCACACTTGCACGACCTGTCACATCGGAACACTTCAACGCAAGACAACGGCCTACGCGGCCTGGCACGGCGACGACTTCGTGGTCAAGCCGGGCATGCCGACGTGGGTGTGCGACGTGTGCGGCGAGCGGACTTACGATGGGACGGTGCTCGACGCACTGCTGTCGCTCATCGGCCCGCCTTCGCCGACGTCGGACACAGATGCCTCGACCGGCGTCCAGCGTGGCCCCGGCTTGTCCTCACTACCGGGCAATGCCCGAACCCGTAGGAGGGCCTGATCGTGGCCGATCTGCGTTCATACGTTTTCCTGGATTCGCTGCAGCCGCAGCACGCTGCATTCCTGGGCACGGTGGCCCAGGGATTTCTGCCGCTGCCCGGTGACGCCTCGCTATGGATCGAGATCGCGCCCGGCATCGAGATCAACCGCATTACCGACGTCGCCGTCAAGTCCACCCGCGTCAAGCCCGGCATGCAGATCATCGAGCGATTGTACGGCCTGCTCGAAATTCACTCCGAGTCGCAGGCCGAGGTGCGCGCGGCTGGAGCCGCGATCCTGCGCGAACTCGATCTCAAGGAAGAGGATCGCTGGAAGCCGCGCATCCTGTCCAGCCAGGTGATCCGCAACGTCGATCCGCACCATACCCAGTTGATCAACCGCATGCGGCACGGGCACATGCTGCTGGCCGGGCACACGCTGTACGTGCTCGAAGTGGAGCCGGCGGCGTACGCGGCTATCGCCGCGAATGAGGCCGAGAAACGCGCCGAGATCAATATTCTGGAAGTGCGCGCCTATGGCTCGTTCGGACGGGTGTACCTGGGCGGCGAAGAGCGCGACATCATGGCCGGCTACCAGGCCGCCGTCGACGCGGTCGAAGGCATCAGCGGCAAAGAGGCAGCGGGACGCAAGGAGTAGAGAGTTCGAGTTTGTAGGAGGCATCTCCAGATGCCGAAATCAGTCGCCGAAACTGAGGAGGAAACTGAATGGCTGAAGCATTAGGCATGATCGAGTGCAAGAGCTTCGCGGCGATGGTCGAGGCGGCCGACGCAATGGTGAAAGCGGCCAAAGTCGAGCTGGTGTCGTACGAGAAGACCGGCGGCGGCTACGTGACGGCCATCGTGCGCGGCGACGTGGCGGCGGTGAAAGCCGCCGTCGAAGCCGGCGTGCGCAACGCCGAGAAGGTCGGCGAAGTCGTGTCGGTGCACGTCATCCCGCGCCCGCATGTCAACGTCGATGTGGTGCTGCCGTTGGGGCGCGAGGCCGAAGCCAAAAAGGAAATGAAAGGCGGCTGATGCAACTCGCTCGCGTGATCGGTACACTCGTCGCCACTCGCAAAGACGAGAAGATGGAAGGCCTGAAGTTTCTGGTCGTCCGCCCGGTCGACACGGACGGCCAGGAGTCTTCGAACGCGCTGGTCGCGGTGGACGCGGTCGGCGCCGGCGTCGGTGAAGTGGTGATGATCGCCACCGGCTCGTCGGCGCGGCAGACCCTGATCACCGATCGCCGCCCGTGCGATGCGGTGATCATGGCCATCGTCGACACCTGGGAGATCGGCGGCGAGGTGAAGTATCGAAAGGAATAGCATCCGTATGGCGCGCCGGGTGGTCTCCGGTTCCAATCAAGAGTCAATCGAAGAGGCGCTTCAGCAGCGTGGGGCGGAACTGCGCGCGCTGCACTCGCTACGCTCGCTGCACGAATCGGCCTTAGCAATCACGGCCCCGCTCGATTTGGATCAGGTGCTGGGCGAGATCATCAATCGCTGCGCGCAGCTGATCGACGACGCGTCCATCTTGATTTACTTGACGAATGCCAGCATCATCTCACTGGAACTAGTCGCCGGCAGTCACACCGACCCGCGCAACCGGAAGTCGCCTGCCGATCGGGCGGCAGGCCAGCGCGCCGAAGAGCCGTCCCGTGTCGTGTCGAGTTATGGCGAAGGCCCCGCCGGCCGGGCAGCCGCCTCCGGCCACTCGATCCTGGTGGCCGAGGCTGCCGCCGAGGATGAGCGGCTGGATCGGTTTGGCGCCGGACGCGTCGTGCTCAGCCTGGTCGCCGTGCCGATGATTTACAGCGGTGAAGTGCTAGGTGTGCTAGAAGCCGGTTCGCCGCGCGAGGCAGGGATCACCCAGGACGTCGTGAGCGGGTTAGAGATGATCGCATCGCATGCCGCCATCGGCATCTCCCACGCGCGGCTGTTCGAGCGCGGCCGCGAGATGCTCAACTTGATGCAGGGCATCAACGATCGAACTGCGGCCGTGAGCGGTGTGGCCCAGGCGATCCTGGACGCAGGCCACGAACTGCACCGCATGCTGGCCGACGCTCTGCAGCGTATTCTCTCGCTGCTGGGCTTGAAGGCCGGCTCGATCCTGCTGGCCAACCCAACCGGTCACGAACTGCACGTCGTCGTCCACTACCGCTTCCCGCAGGACGAGGCCACGTTGGCTCCCGTGCAGCCGATCCGCCCCGACGATCCAGGCCTGGCTGCGCGGGCGGCACTGGAACGCCAGCCCATCGTCGTGCGCGATGTCGAGCACGACGCATTGACCCGGCCCGCGCTCGACGTGCTGCGCCGGTTCAACATCGGCGCGATCGCCGGGCTGCCGCTGATTGCCGAAGACGTCGTGGTCGGCGTGCTGCTCGTCGCGTCCGAGGACAGCGCAGCCCTGGAGGCCGGTTCGCTCGACACGCTGCGCGTGATCGCCGGCGAGCTGGCCCAGGGGGTGGCCAACACGCGCCTGTTCAGTCGCATCCGGGCCGATCAGGAGAAGTTCAAGGCCGTCATCAGCAGCAGCGGCGATGTGGTGCTCAGCCTGGATCAGCAGGGCCGCGTCACGCTGGCCAATGACGCCGCCCAGCGCGCTTTCGGCTTTAATGCCCAGGACGCGATCGGGCAGCCGTTGCCGAAGGCCACGACCAACGTCGCACTGAACAGCGCCGTCGAGCAGGCCATCCGCAAAGGGATGCGCGAGCGCATCGGGTTTGAGGTGCCGCTGGCCGACGACTCGGTGCTGTTCTGCAACCTCTCGCCGATCGCCGACGAAGACGGCCAGGTGGTGGGCTGGGTCGCCGTGATGCAGGACATCACCCGCTTCAAAGAGACGGAGCGGATGAGGAGCGATATGATCCTGACCGCGTCGCACGACCTGCGCAACCCGGTCAACCTGACACTCGGCGCGCTGGACATGCTCGACCAGAAGATGACCAGCTGGACGCCGGTGCAGCGTGAAGTGTTCGATCTCGCTCTTCTCGGTGTGCGCCGCATCGAGACGCTGATTTCCGATTTGCTCGACCTGGAGCGCGTTGAGCGGCGCGTCGGTCTGGCGCTGGGTGAGTGCAATTTGACCGTGATCGCCCGCACGGTATTCACCGAGAACCGGATGCAGGCTCAATCCAAACACCAGCTGCTGGAAGCACACCTGGCCGAAGGATTGCCTCCGGTGTGGGGCGACGCGCAGCGCCTGTACCAGGTGGTCAGCAACCTGGTCGGCAACGCCATCAAGTACACGCCCGCCAACGGCCGCGTCACGATCAACCTGCATCGCGAGGACGACCAGATCCTGCTTGAGGTGAACGACACCGGGAACGGCATCCCGCAGGAGGCACAGGCGCGCATCTTCGAACGGTTCTATCGCGTGGCGGGATCGTCGTCGATCGATGCGACCGGCACCGGGTTGGGGCTGGCCCTGGTTAAAACGATCGTCGATCAGCATGGCGGGCAGGTGTGGGTGACCAGCCAGGTCGGTCACGGATCCACTTTCAGCGTCAGCCTGCCGGTATGGAGCCCGCCCACTCGCGATGGCGAGCCGGCCAGCCGTTGACGACAAAAATTTGCCCGGCGATTCACGGGACGTACCGCTGCACCGCATGTGTCGCCGGGCGGATGGCGCAGTCTTCTCGTTGAGCCCGGAAGAGCCCGAAAAAGGATACGCTGTGAACACTGCGACGAAGCAACGGCTCATGTTGAAGATCCTGGCTGCCGAAGACGCCCTCGACGAAGCGCGCGTGCTGACCGACTTCCTGGATGCGCAGGGCTACACCGTCATCAACGCCTTCGACGGCGAAGAGGCGCTGATCAAAGCCCGGGTCGAGCGGCCCGACCTGCTGCTGCTCGACGTGCGCATGCCGATACTCGACGGCTTTGAAGTGTGCCAGCAGCTCAAGTCCGATCCGGTCACGGCCGACATCCCGATCTTCATGCTGACCGGTGTCGGCGATGTCGACGATCGGGTGCGCGGGCTGAGTCTGGGCGCGGAAGATTATCTGACCAAGCCGTATGACTTCGAGGAACTGGCCGCGCGGATCGACGCGCGGATGCGCAACAAACGCTCGACCGACGCGCTGCGCTCGATGCAGCAGCGCATCCTCGACACCTTCCAGCGCTACGTCGCGCCGCAGGTGGTGGAGAAGCTGCTGGACGATCCGCAGGCCGCGCGGCTGGGCGGTGTGCGCCAGATGGTGACAGCTCTGTTTGCCGATTTTCGCGGTTACACTACACTGGCCGAGACACTCTCACCCGAACGACTGATTGGCATACTCAACAGCCACCTGGGCGTGGCCGCGCAGGCGATTCTTCAGCACCAGGGCCTGCTCGACAAATTCATGGGCAACGCCGTGCTCGCCATCTTCAACGCGCCGCTGGCGCAAGCCGATCATTCTTTGCGCGCCGTGCGCGCCGCCGCGGCACTCCAGGAGTCGCTGCGCGAGTTCCACCGCAACGTATCCCCACCGCTGCGACTTCCCTGCTCGGTCGGGATCAGCACAGGTGATGCGGTGGTCGGCAACATTGGCGCGGTCGAGATTGCCAACTACACCGCCGTTGGCGATGTCGTGAACCTGGCTCAACGCATCGAGGAAGAAGCCGAGGACGGCCAGATCGTCTTCACCGATGCGACGTATCGGCGCGTGTCCGATTTCGTCGAGTGCGAATCGCTCGGCCCGCGAACCGTGCGCGGCCGATCCGGTGTCGTCGACATGTTCCGTTACACCGGATTCAAGCACGGGCCTTAAGTATTCTTGCTCGGGCCGAGTCCGTCCCACGGGGAGGCTTCGCACTGACTCGGCCTGTGGGCGGCGAGTCACGGACTCGCCGCGAGCGAGAATGTGCCAGGAGCATGGCCTATGGCCGATCCGACGATCATCGATGAGGCTCGCATACAGCAGATCGTTGCCGATGTGATCGCTGAAATGCGCGGCGTCGCGCCCAGTTCGTCCAGCAGTTCAACTGCTGGACGAACCCCACCGTCCGCCTCCAGCAGCGACGGCGTTTTCCCCGACGTGGACAGCGCGGTGGCCGCGGCGAACGCGGCCTTCCAGCACTTCCGTCGCATGCCGCTGGAGCTGCGCGCGAGATTGATTGCCGCCATGCGGCGCAGCGCGGAAGAAGCCGCTGCCGCCCTGGCACACGAAGCCTGGCAGGAAACCGGCCTGGGACGCTACGAAGACAAGATCGAGAAGAACCTGCTCAACGCGCGCAAGACGCCCGGCACCGAAGACCTGACCACCACGGCCTGGAGCGGCGATCACGGCCTGAGCATTGTCGAGTGGGCGCCTTTCGGGGTGATCGCCTCGATCACGCCCAGCACCAACCCGACCGCGACGGTGATCGGCAATTCGATCGGCAACATCGCCGCCGGAAACGCGATCGTCTTCAACGCGCACCCCTCCGCCAAGCGCTGTTCGGCCAGCACGGTGCGCGTGCTCAACCGCGGCATTCAGGCCGCCGGCGGCCCGGCTAACCTGATCACCTGCATCGCCGATCCGACAATCGAAACCGCGCAGGCGCTGATGCGCCATAAAGGCGTACGCGTGATTTTGGTCACCGGCGGCATGGCCGTCGTTCGCGAAGCGATGAAGACCGGCAAGCGCGCCATCTGTGCCGGGCCGGGCAACCCGCCCGTCGTGGTCGACGAGACGGCCGACATCGAGGTAGCCGGCAAAGGCATCGTCAAAGGCGCTTCGTTCGACAATAACGTGATCTGCACGGACGAGAAGGAAGTCTTCGCCGTCGAGTCGATCGCCGACGATCTCAAGCGCAGCCTGGTGGCGCACGGCGCGGTCGAGCTGTCGTCGTGGCAGATCAACCGTCTGTGCAAGGCGATCTTTGAAGAGGATCGCGGCCCCGGCAAGCCCGGCGTGATGAACAAGAAGTTCATCGGAAAGGATGCCAGCGTGTTGCTCGCCGAGATCGGTATCAGCGCGGGGAAGGAAGTCCGCATGGTGTTGGCCGACGTGCCCAGGGAGCACCCGCTGGTGTGGAGCGAGCAGCTCATGCCGGTCATCCCGCTGGTCCGCGTGAGAAACGCCGACGAGGCGATCGATCTGGCGGTGCAGGCCGAGCATGGCTTCCGGCACACCGCCGTGATGTACTCCAAGCACATCGACCACCTCGATCGCATGGCGCGCGAGATCGACTGTTCGATCTTCGTCAAGAACGGGCCGAATTTAGCCGGCCTGGGGTACAATGGGGAGGGTTACTGCTCGTTCTCGATCGCCGGCACGACCGGCGAAGGCATGACGCGGCCGAGCACGTTCTGCCGCCCGCGCCGCTGCACGCTGGTGGACTCGTTCAGGATCGTGTGAGGCGCCCCTATGAGCCACGTCCAGGTCGGTTCGCGACGACTCGCCGTAGATTTCTTCAGCTACACCCACCGCATCTCGACACAGTTCGCGATACGCGGCGGCCGGCCGCTGATGGACACGTTGAACGATCACACGCTGTCGTACATCGAGCTCGACATCGCCTACGTCTCGCGCATCGACGAGCCAGGCGAGTTGATCGCCGACTATGCTATCTCGATATTGCGCAAAGAGAATATCTCGTTCTGCGTGATCGCTTCGCAGATCGAAATGGCGGTCAAGGCGGTGCCGCCGGCGCAGTATTTCGCGCGGCGCAGCCGGCAGGTGTTCTGCACCGTGCCGTCGTTCGAAATCACCGGCGTGATCGATGTGCCCGGCAACGTCGACCTGCATAAGATGATGGCTATCGGCGTCGAACGCTTCATGCCGATCTACAAAGCGACGGCGACCGTCTCCCTGCTGCAATCCGTGGCGTTCAGCGGCGACCTGATCCTGGTGAACAAAGAAGCGATCGAAGTCTTTTGTATAGGCGAGGCGGTGGCAGCGACCACCACGACGCAGGGGAGCGGCTAATGGCCAAGATTCTGGTCATCGACGACGACCTCGATCTGCTCAACATGCTGAAGCTGATGCTCGAACGCGGCGGCCACAACGTGATCATCACCGGCGACGGGGCCGACGGCCTGGCCAAAGCGCACGATCTGAAGCCGGAACTGGCGATCGTCGACGTGATGATGCCCGGTATGCACGGCTACCAGGTCTGCCGCAAACTGCGCGAGGATCCGGTGACAGCCGACACCGCCGTGTTGATCCTCACCGCGCGCGCCCAACCGGTCGATCGCGAGGCGGCGTTGGCGGCGAAGGCCGATGACTACCTGTCGAAACCGGTGTCGCCGAACGAGCTGCTCAGCAAGGTCACCGAGCTGCTCAATCGCAAGCAAATGGCCGACGGTCCGAAGCAGTTTCTGGTCACGCTGATGTCGCTGCGAGGCGGGGTCGGCGTTAGCTCGATCGCCGTCAACCTGGCGCTGACCGTGCATCAGTCGGGCGCGAGCACCTGTTTGGTCGATCTCTCGCCGGCAGCGGGACACGCAGTCTTGCAGCTGCGCTTGAATCCCAAGGTGACCTGGCTCGATTGGCTGCGCACACCGGCCGACCTGAACCCGCAGGCGATCGACAAGTATTTGCTGACACACGAGTCGGGCCTGCGCGCGCTGGCCGCGCCGTTCGTGCCTGCGCCGGAGTTAAACGTTCCGCCTGAGCCGTTCCTCAAGATGCTCGGGCTGCTGCGCGACCATTTCCAGCGCGTGATCGTCGACGCGCCGCCCGTGTTGAACAGCGCGGCGCGCGCGGCGCTGCAAATCGCCGACGAGATCTGGCTGGTGCTCGCGCCGGAGGTCGCGTCGCTGCAATCGACGGTCGCCACGCTGCGCGCGCTTAAAGCGCTCAACATCGGCGACGACAAAATCGCGCTGGTGAGCAACCAGGTCGCTCCGCGCCCGGGCTTGGCACAGCCAGCCATCGAGAAAGCGCTCAATCGGCCGCTGGCCGCGTCGCTGCCGTACGACGAAGCGCAGCCGGCCGCGTTCGGGCAGGGCGTGCCGCTGATGATCGGCCAGCCCGACTCTCCGTTTGCCGCAGCGATCCGTGAAATCGCGTAATGGCTGATGCATGTCTAAACGTCCGCCGCAAGCGCGACCTCGCAAGACACAACCTGAACTGGCATCACCCGTCGCCCTGGCCTTGATCGAGTTCGGCAGTATCGCGACAGGCATGCACGCCGGCGATGCGATGGCCAAGAAAGCGCCGATCGCGCGCTTGGTGGCGGGCACCGTCCAGCCGGGCAAGTACCTGGTCTTGATCAGCGGCACGGTCGCCGACGTCGAAGAGTCGCTCAAGGCCGGGCGTGCGGCGGGCAGCAGTCACGTGATCGATTTCGTCTTCCTGCCGCAAGTGCATCCTGCGGTAGTCGATGCGATCGCCGCAGGCGCCGCGCCGGGTAGGGCAGGGGAACGCGCCTCACGCGGCCCGTCACTGGGCGTGATTGAGACGAGCAGCGTCGCCGCAGCGATCCACGCCGCTGACGCGGGCGTGAAGGGCGCGGAAGTTTCGCTGCTCGAACTTCGTTTGGCCGACGGGCTGCACGGCAAGGGATTGGTGCTTTATACCGGCGACGTGCAAGACGTAGAAGCGGCGGTCGACATCGGCACGCGGGCCATCGACTCCAGCCTGCTGGTCAACCAGATCGTCATCCCGCAGCTGCATGATGAGATGGGTGCAAATGTTATTACCCACACGCGCTTCGGCGCAAACGTCGGCGAGGGGTGGTCGGGCACGGTAGATGAATGATCGATCTAGGCTATAATTGATAGCGATAGGCGGTGAGTTTCAGGAGGGCACAATGAACAAGCCTGTGACCAAAGTCATCGAAGTTCAAAGTCTGCAGGAAGGCGTTTTCATCCCCAAGACCTTGTTCGGGGAAGCCGAGGAACTGGAAATCGTCTTCTCGGACGACAAGAGTGTAACGATCCGACCTCGTCGGCAAAGTCGAGTGAATCTGCGCCAGCGGATAGATGCCCGCCGCGAAATGCTTCGTGCGCGCTTCGGCCAGATGTCCGATAGCAGTACCCTGATCCGCCAGTTTCGAGACGAGCGATGACGCTGCGGTATGTGGTCGATTGCGGGGTCAAAGACCGTTTGTCTTTCGTGCGCTTGTTGGCCGAGTTTACGCTGCCTTTGCCGCCGGTTGAATCTCCAGCAGAAAGATAACTTGTGCAACTCGCTAAAGTCATCGGCACCGTTGTCGCGACGCGAAAATATACCGGCCTCGAAGGTGTGAAGTTCCTGATCGTCCAGCCGCTTGATAAGCAGCAGCGGCCCGAGGGCGACCCGGTCGTCGCCGCCGACGGCACGGCGCAGGCCGGGCCGGGTCATCTCGTGTTCATCATCGGCTCGCGCGAAGCGGCTTTGGCGCTGCCGGTGAAGTTTGTGCCGGTCGATCACGCCATCGTCGGCATTGTTGACGAGGTTGGTGTAACCCCTGGAGTTCCTTGAGTTCCTTCTGTCCCTTCAGGATTCAAGGACCTCAAGGAACTGAAGGAACTTGTCGTTTTGACGGCTTAATCATGTACATCGGACGCGTCTTCGGAACGGTCGTCGCGACGATCAAGCATGAGACCTTCGCCGGCCGCAAACTGTTGCTGGTCGAGCGGCTGTCGCCGGAAGGTGAAGCGGACAAGAAGTACGACATCGCCGTCGATGTAGTGCAGGCTGGCGTCGGCGATCGGGTGCTGGTGCTCGACGAAGGCAATTCGGCGCGGCAGATCGTCGGCCTGGAACCGAACGGTGCGATCCGCGCGGTCGTCGTCGGCATCATCGATCAGATCGATCTTTCATAGCGCGGCGTTCGCCGCACTCACCTCACGCCTTGTCTCTGGTGATTATTCACATCTCGCCACACAGGCACACAGACACGGAGAAAAGCCATTTGAAATCTCTGTGATCTCCGTGTCTCTGTCTGCCCGCCCGCCCGCTGCTGCGCGGGCAGGCGCAGCAGCAGGCGGGTGGCTAAATTGGTTTGTGTGCAATCACCAACTTGTCTCGCTTGACTTCGGCCCTCTCCTAGTATAGACTCTTGACAACCGTCAGAGGGTCATCTTGAATTAGCATGACTTCCATGCTATCATATCCGCATGATTGTCTCGTTCAAGAACGCAGGCACTAAAGACATCTTCAATGGGGAAAACACCAAAGCCGCACGTAAAACTTGCCCAGAATCTTTGTGGAAAGTTGCCGCTCGAAAATTAGACCAGCTCGACTCCGCCGTTTCGCTCAACGAACTGCGAGTTCCTCCGGCGAATCGGCTGGAAGCCTTAAGCGGGGACCGTAAAGGCCAGCACAGCATTCGTATCAATGACCAGTACCGCATATGCTTTGTTTGGACGGAGTCTGGACCCGACCAGGTTGAGATTGCGGATTATCACTGACCCGTAGTGTAAGGAGGACGCATGGTTCGCATTCCCACGCATCGTCTGCCGACCCATCCGGGAGAAATGCTCCTGGAGGATTTCTTAACCCCCATGGGAATAACGCAGCGTGAGTTAGCCCAGGCTATTCATGTGCCTTATCAGCGCATTAACGAGATCATTAACGGGCGCAGAGGCGTAACGCCAAGTACAGCTCT
>Ga0184633_10000852_pt1 | contig 11993 bp, 11 predicted proteins | sample PLM31_170_b1_FD_133156 | JGI IMG/M metagenome (GOLD analysis project Ga0184633, IMG submission 133156) | Groundwater sediment microbial communities from an aquifer in East River, Colorado, USA - PLM3-1_170_b1 | ecosystem: Environmental > Terrestrial > Soil > Riparian zone | place: USA: East...
ACGTGCCCTCGAGCGCGAACGTCGCCAGGAGATCCTTCCGGAGGAAGCCGAGGGCGCGCACGATCCCGAGCTCTGGTTTTCGCTCCTCCGCCAACATGACGAAGATGTTCACGATCAGGAGGATGCCGGCGAGGATCCCGAACGCGCCCATGACGAGGAACAGCTCCGTCGCGTCTCGGCCGATCTGGATCGCTTGCGCGATCCCGTCCGCCTTCACCTCCTGCACGCGGAGCGCGAGATGCCGGTTCGCGATGCTCAGCCGGAGGTCCTGCGTGACTCGTTCCGAAGATGCGGCGCCATCCGCGACCCCGCCAAGGTTCGAGATGCGGATCAGGTTGATTGCACCGCTCTCGTTGAACGCGGCCTGAGCCCGCCGCAGGTCCAAGAAGAGCATCGCGCGGCGCTCGTACGAGGCCGTTCCTTCATCCCGGACGATGTCCGCGAGGGTCGCGTGGACGAGGGTCTGATTCGTCGTGCCGTAGAACAGGGTGAGGTCCTGGCCCGGGGTCGCGTTCAGGTCCGCCGCTGCCCGCTCGTTCGCGTACACCTCGGTCGACCCGAGCGAGTCGGTGTCGATTGTCCGACCATCGAGGGTCGTGAGCGGGCCGAAGGCCCCCTCGATGGAGGCGTTCAGGCCCATCACCGTGATCTGTTGATTCCCTTTGTTGCCCGCGACGTTGCGCACGGGCATCACTTTCAGGAGGGTGGGCGCAGCTCCGTCGATGGGACTACCGGCACTTGCGAGGTCCGCGGTGATCTGCGTGAAGTTCGTTTCCGCGAAAGAGAACAGCTGGCCGCTGAACTCGTTCGACACGAGTTCGTCGATGGCCCCGAGCCGAACGTAGACGTCCTCGAGGAAGATGTAGCTCAAGGTGTCGCCGACGACGAGGCTCGAGGAGATGACCGCCGTCCCGACGAGGAGTCCCGCGACGACGATCAGGACGCGGGACGTCCGGCGCCGGATGTTCCGGGCTGCGAGGCGTCCGAGCAACGGGCGGGCCGCGAGGAGGATCACGGCGAGGACGACGCCGACGACGACTGCAAGTGCGGCGTTCTCTGCAAGGGCCATCGAGGATCAGGACCCCCGCGTCTCCTCGACGATCTGCCCGTTCCGCATCTTCAGGATCCGGTGCGCACGCGAGCTGACGATCCCATCGTGCGTCACGAGGACGAGCGTCTGATTCGATTCGCGGTTCAAGCGGACGAGGAGGTCCATGATCTGCTCGGAAGTCTCCGAGTCAAGGTTGCCGGTCGGCTCGTCCGCCCACACGATCGCGGGGTCGTTCACGAGGGCCCGGGCGATCGCGACGCGTTGCTGCTGACCGGCGCTGAGCTGCGCGGGCTTGTGGCCCGCCCAGCCGTCGAGCTCGACCTGGTCCATGAGGTCGAGGGCCTTCCTCCGCGCTTCCTTCGCGGGGGCCTTCGCAACGAGGAGGGGCAGCTCGACGTTCTCTACCGCGGTGAACACGGGGAGGAGGTTGTACGACTGGAACACGAATCCCATCCGGCGGGAGCGGTACCGGCTCTTCGCATCGTCATCCATCCCGGCCAGCGAGACGCCCTCGATCCGCACGTCGCCGGACGTGAGGTCGTCGAGGCCCGAGAAGCAGTTCAGCAGGGTCGTCTTGCCGCACCCGGAGGGGCCCATGATCGCGACCATCTCGCCGCGAGGGATCGCGAGATTCACTCCGCGCAGCGCGTGTACCGTGACGGCCCCGGAGTTGTAGATCTTGTGCGCGTCAATCCCGCGGATGATCGGCTCCTCGCCCATGCGCGACGTTTCGATGAGATGCGAGCGTATTTAGGGTTTCCCCACGAACGTCTCAATCGCGGCGAGCGACGAAGAAGTTCACCGTCCAGGTGTCCTCGATCCCTTTCTGCATCCGAAGGGGCTCTACGCGGGCCGCCAGCTCCTCATCGAACGCCTTCCGACGGTCCGCGGTCATCTCGCGCAATTCCCGCTCGCACCACCCGTACGACGCCGTGAACGCGACGAGCTCATCCACGTCGCGGAAACGAACCGGGAATGTCTTCGTCGAACCGTCCGAGCGGTCGAAGTCCGCGACGGCCAGGGCCTTCTCGACCGCGGCCGGATCGCCGAGTGCTTGCGCCTCCGGATCGTTCCGGAAGAGTTGCCGGGCCTCCCGCAACAGGCCGAGGTCTTTCGAGGGCGTGAGGGTCCCATACTTCCCGAAGAGTTCGCGGGGCAGCATGAAGGTCATCGGATAGTCGGAGGGCCACTCGCTGAAGATGAACCGGCCTCCGGGTTTGAGCACGCGGTGGACTTCCTGGAAAACTCGGTCGACGCCGAAGTTCGGCATTCCGAGATTGGCCACGACCCCGTCGAACCGCTTCCCCGGGTAGACGATGTTTCGCGAGTCCAGCATCTCGAACCGGATGTTCCGAATCCCCGCGTTCCCGGCCCGGTAGGAGGCCACGGAAATGGCTCCGTCCGCAAGGTCGATCGCGACGATGCCCTGCGGAAGCACACGGGGCGCGAGGAGGCACGCGAGCAGCCCGGTCCCCGTGCCGACGTCCAAGAAGAGTTCATTCGGCTTCGGGTTCGCGAGGCGCACGACCTCCTCCGCGATGGGTTCGAACCGCGGCGCGGCGTTCGTGTCGTAGGCTTCCGCCATGCGGCTGTACTCGTCGACCCACAGGAGGGTCGCTTCGTTCGCGTTCACGTAGCGCGGCGAAGAATTCCATTCCAATAAAAGCTTCGCGCCGGGCAACAAGGGTTTATGCCCGGTGGGAAGGTTCCGTCCCCGTGCCCGGCCTCGTCCCGCACTTCAAGGAAGAACAGGTCTTCATCATCGAGGCGTTCATCGCCCATTCCGTGCGCGAGAGCGGGCGCAAGGGCGTCGTCCTCGGGCTCAGCGGCGGGATCGACTCGGCCCTCGTCGCGAAGCTCTGCGCGGATGCGATCGGCCCGGAACGCGTCTTGGCCCTCGGCTTGCCCGACGGGAAGGGCGGGAAAGATTTGAAGGACGCGCGACGGTATGCGAAGTCGCTCGGCATCGAGTTCCGCATCTTGGGGATCGGGCCGATCGCGGCATCGATGGAGAAACGGGTGAAAGCGTCCGGAGCGGACCTCGTCGCCGACGGGAATCTGCGGGCGCGGGCCCGTATGGCTGTGATGTACTTCGTCGCGAACACGGAGGGGCGCGTCGTCATGGGCACCGGGAACAAGAGCGAGATTGCAATTGGGTATTTTTCGAAATACGGGGACGCCGGGGTCGACTTCCAGCCGATCGGGGATCTGTACAAGACTCAGGTCCGGGAGATGGCCCGGCACCTTGGCCTTCCGGATGCGATCGTCGCGAAGACGCCGACCGCCGGCCTGTGGCCCGGGCAGACCGACGAAGGGGAGCTCGGGATCTCCTACGACGAACTCGACCGCGTGCTGCTCGGGATCGAACTCCAGATCGAGCCCGAGGCGATCGCGGAAAAGGCCGACGTATCGCTCGAGCGGGTCCGGCATGTGCAGGCCCTCGTGGCCGCGAGCGTCCACAAACGGAAGATGCCTCTAATCCCGAAGCTCGGCATCCGCACGTTCGGCCTCGACTGGAGAGAGTGAGCCCTGTCGCTCGGCGAAGGCCGCGAGGAATCTCGGCCGGTCCGCCACGTCGAAGAGGATATCCTTCGCGTACAGTCCGAAGGCCTGCCAGAAGCGACGCGGCTGGCGGAGTCGGAGGGACACGAGTCCCGTCCGCCCACCGGTGACGAAGAGGGTGGGTTGCCCCATCGGACGATGGATCCCGAGGGGCACGCGACCCCGGCCCGAGTCGTCCGCTTCCTCGATCTCCCGGATGTCCGCGAATGGAATGACGACCCGGAAGTACCAGCCCTGGCGAAGGATGAGACGCGACCGCGTGAGCCAATGCTGGGTGAGCAGGGGCGACAGGGCGAAGACGATGCCATACGCCGCGAAGATGGCGCCGATAATCGCGCCGGTGAGGATCGGGAAGGAGGGCGTGAAGACGACCGCGACCGCGACGAGGCCCGCCAAAACGAAGATGAGGATGAGGCGGCTGGTCACAATCGTCCGGCCGTAGGCGAACGCGAGCCGTTTCGCCGCCACGGGCCCCGGAACGCGGGTTCTTAGGAATAAAAGGTGCGGTTCAAATTCCAGCCGCGGTATGGATGAACTTGATTTGCTTCACGCCCTTCACACGGCGGATGTGGCCGATCAGTTCCTTGAGCCGGGCGGTCGATCCATTGGCGACGAAAATCTCCAGACAGTCGTCTTCATCCAGGTGGGTATGGAGCATCGTCCGGATCTCGTCGAACCGATGTTGCAGCATCGCGAGATCCGCCTTCGGGTTCCCCTTCTGGTAGATCACCGCGAGGATCAGGGAGGCATGCGCGGCATCGCGTCCCCACTCCCCCGCCCCGATGAAGTCCCGCAGGGCCTCTCGAACGGCCTCGCTCCGGCTGTGGTATCGGCGCCGCTGGGCGACCTCGTCGAGACGGCGGAGGATTGCCTCGTCGAGACTCACGCTGACGATCGTCATCGGTTCATAACGAAGGCAGGGCCCATAGTTAAGGATTATTAAGATGGCAAGAATTGTTAAATAATGCGGGTCGTCTGGCCCGCGCTGTGGCGACGTTCGTTGAGCTCGGCGTGTGGGCCCTGATCACGGGCGGGACGCCGCTGATTCTTGCGTCGGTACCTTTCCTCCGGACTCGTTTCTCGGACCAGGCCAGTCACCTCATGCTCGGGCTGTCGGCGGGCATCCTAGGCGGCCTCGTGATCTTCGATATCCTCCCCGGGAGCTTCCAGGCGGCCGCGGACGAGGGCTTGCCGCCCCAGGTCGTCCCGATCGCGATCGGCGCTGGATTCTTCTTCCTGCTGCTCGTCGAGCGCCACCTGATCGGGGCGTCGGAACGGGGCCAGGGGCACTTCGAGAATGGACGACGGATTCAGCCGTTCGGTACGTTGGCGATGAGCGCGCTGACGATCCATGGGACGATCGACGGGTTCGTCATCCCCCTCGCGTTCGAACTCGGCGGCTCGGTCGGCACGGTCATCGTGCTCGCCGTTGCCCTGCACCAGATCCCGGACAGCTTCGCCGCCCTCGGCGTCGGACTCTCGACGCGGACCGACCGCCGGACCGCGCTCACCTATGTCTTGATCACGGCGATCGACACGCCGATCGGAATCCTGCTCGGCGTCCTTTTCCTCGGCGGAGGCACGCAGTGGCTGCCGCTCGGGCTCGGCTTCTCCGCGGGGACGTTCCTGTTCGTCTCCGCGGCCGATTTGATTCCGGAACTCCAGCACCGCTCCCGGTCCCTCCTGGTGACCGCGTCGATCGTCTTCGGTTTCTTCGTCGTCCTCGGCCTGTCGTTTCTCCCGATTGTGTGAACACACGTCGTGTCGCGTCGAGGTTGAACTTTCAATACGTTCTCGAAGGAATCTATCATCCAGGCACATGAATAAAAATCGGCCTATCGACGGGCATCGATTGTCGCGCGTCCGGTTCGCAAACCTTTTTGTGGGGTTCCCTAGATACAGGCGCCTCTTCTGCGATTTTCCTCCGGGAAAACGCGGTGAGAGGCCAACCTTCTCGCTTTCAGGGGGAGCGGGATCACCATGGAAGAAAGCATCTTCCAACCATACCTAGGAACTCGGACGATTTTCAAGATGGACCGGGAAATCCTGCGTCCGTCGTACATCCCGGAGCGATTGCCGCACCGGGAGAGCCACATCGATCAGCTCGCGCAGATCCTCGTGACCGCCCTGAAAGGTGAGCGGCCGAGCAACGTCCTGATCTTCGGGAAGACGGGCACCGGAAAGACGGCGGTCGTGAAGTACATCGAGAACGAGTTCCGCAAGGCGGACGGCGCCCGGATGGTCCAGTACTTCTATCTGAACTGCGAGATCGTCGACACGCCGTACGGTGTCCTCCAGTCGATCGGCAACAAGCTGATCGAGAACTTCCATCAGCGCATCCCGTATACCGGCCTATCGACGGATCGCGTGTACAACCTGCTCCGGGAGAAGCTCGACGAAGAGAAGCGGGTCGTGATCGTCGTACTCGACGAGATCGACAAGATCGTCCAGAAGAACGGGGACGATATCTTGTACCAGCTCCTGAAGATCAACGACGATCTGTCGAAGGCCCGCGTCTCCATCATCGGGATCTCGAACGACCTCAAGTTCACGGAGTACCTGGACCCGCGGGTCCGGTCGCGGCTCGCGGATGAGAAGATGGTCTTCCCGCCGTACAACGCGGACGAGCTGTTCGATATCCTCTCCGAGCGAGCGCGCCTTGCGTTCGACAACGGGATCGCGGAAGAAGCGGTGCTCCACCTGATCGCGGCCCTCGCGGCCCAGGAGCACGGGGACGCCCGGAGGGCCCTCGACCTGCTGCGGGTGAGTGCGGAGCTCGCGGAGCGGCAGGGGGACGAGCACATCACGGAGGAGCACGTGCAGCGGGCGAAAAACAAGGTCGAGCTCGACACCGTGATCGAGGCGGTCAAGAGCCTGCCGACCCAGTCGAAGGTGATCCTCCTGGGCATCCTGCTGAACGAGGAGATCGGGAACCCGAAGCTCACGACGGGGGAGGTCTACACGACATACCGGGAGCTGTGCCGGAAGACCGGGATCGTGCCCCTCACGCAGCGGCGGGTGACGGACCTGATCTCGGAACTCGACATGCTCGGCCTCGTGCACGCGCGGGTGCGATCCTTCGGCCGCGGCGGTCGGACGAAGGAGATCCAGGGGTCCGTGCCCCCGCTCGACGTGAAGAAAGTCCTCGAGAAGGACGAGATCCTCGCCGAAGTTCGGGGCTACCGTCTCAAGGTCCAGACGACCCTTCTCTAGGCGGTTCGTCCGAGTCGATCTCGTCGTCCAAGTCGAGCGAGTCCGGTTCGGGGTCCGTCGGGATCGGGTCCGCGGTCTTCGCCTTCCTCCAAGGCCACCGGATTTCCGGCAGATGCGGCGACACGTACTTCGTCCACCCGCGGCCCGAGTATTCCACGAGGAACGGGAGCGCGATCAGGACGATCAGGGTGGCCAGGAGGCTGTCCCAGCTGTTCCGCGGAGCGCTCGGGTCTCCCCACCCGGAAGGGCAGCACGTACCCGGCTGAAAGATCAGCTTGATCAGCCCAATCCACGGGATCTCTCCCCGAGATCGTCCCTGGACATCCTCGAGTCGCGGCATCCAGGAGTACGGATCGTACCCGGAACGGCAGTCGTCCCTTTGCGACCGACATTGCCGGAACGAGTTGTGGTCTCCCATCGTGATGTAGCCGGTCCGATCGACCGAGGCCGAAAAGGTGTCGAACGTGAACGTGAGATTGATGTTGTGCTCGAAGCCCAGGTTGCGGATCAAGAGGGATTCCAAGCCGTACGGATTTTCGGTCGGTCCCGTTGCGTTTCGCGCCACCCAGTCCGACATCGGCAGCCCTAGGATGTCCGGCACGTCCGCGGTCCCGCCCACATGGAGGGTCACGTACATGATCGCCCGGTGGATCACCGGCGTGGGATCCGAGGCACGTCGGAAGATGATCACGTCCCCGTAGTCGCCGTATGTCGAGTAGCCTCTGGCCCGGCCCTCGATGTACGTGATCACGGAATCCCGGGTCGGAGCCGCCTGCTGGAACACCATGTCCCCGGTGTCGATCACGCCGAGGCTCGACACCGTGTCTCCGTGTTGCATGGAGGAACTCTCGACGACGACGAGGGGGGGCCAGTTGCCCGCGTAGGCGTACATCGCCCCGAGGATCATGGCGACGATGACCAGGGCGATGAGGGCGTCCCGGGCGAGCCCTTTCCAGAAGTTTTCTCGCTCCTCCGTTTCGGGGCGCGGGCGTGACTGGCGACCCATGGGCTTTCCTACGAAGCGACGGGGCACTATAAACCCGCGCGGGCGCCTCGCTACAAATCGAACGTCGCGATCCCGTGGCGGACCGGATACGCCACGTTGTGGACCGGCACGGCCGCCCCCGGCTCCGCGAAATCGTCGAGTCGGCTGACCGACGGCCGGAGTTCCGCCACCGCGATCCCCTTGTGGATGTGGCCGTGGATCACGAGGTCCGGTCTCCGCTTGAGGAGGACCGGCTCGAGGGCCTTGCAACCGAGTTCCGGCCGCCACTCCCCCTTCTCGTCGCCCATCGTGACGTAGGTCGGCGGATAGTGCGTGAGGAGGATCCGCCGATCGTCCCCGCTAAGGAGGCCATCCAGCACTCCGATCCGGCGGCGGTACTCGTCGGCGAGGTGCGGCATGTGTTTCCGCTGCCACCACGTCGGGCGGTCGAGACAGCCGGTGCTGCCGACGACCCGGACCTGCTCTCCGTCGACCCCATAACCGACCGCCTCATCCTGAAGAAACCGCACCCGGAGCGCATCCCCGAAGCGAGCGACGTACGTGGCGTGGTCCTGCGAATATTCGTTGTTCCCGAAGACGGCCGCGATGGGCGCGGGCACGCGGTCTCGGATGGCGCGAAGGACCGCGCCGTATGCCTCCACGTCGTTGCGGTCTGTCGTGTCGCCCGCCAGGAGGAACAGGTCGACGGGTCCCAGCTGATCGAGATCCGCGATGAGCCCTGCGAGGTTCTCGTGTCCGTGGACGTCTCCGACGGCCGCGATCCGCATCGGGCGTCGAACGCGCGGCCCCTCGAAGAACCTTTCCGGCGATCAGAACTCGCGGATGACCGCTTGCCCTGTCCCCAGGTCGACGATCGGGAGGCGGGCCGGCGTGGGTTGGATGTTCCGCATCTTCTGGTACGGCGTCTGCGCCTGCCATGTGGACGCGTTCACGAGGACGACCCCGCGATACTCGTCCACCCCGACCGCGTGGACGTGGCCCGTCACGAAGATGTCCGGGACCTCGTCGATGATCAGGTGGTCCTCCGCCTCTGGAGCGATCGGCGTCTTGCCGCCGTAGATCGGCGCGAGGTGGCGCATCCGAAGCATCGCCTTCATCACATCGAGCGGGCGCTGGTAGCTCATGCCGGGAATCGCGGACACGAGGTCGTCCATGCTCCGTCCGTGATAGGCGAGCACGCGGACGCCCTCGAGGCTCAACAGGCACGGATTCCCCGCGAAGACCACGTTCGAGTCGAACAGCTTCTGGATCGATTGCGGGAACGTGGGCTGCGGCTCCGCGGGCCGGACCGCGTCATGGTTCCCCGGGAGCAGAACCACGCGGAGGCGGTCTGGGAAGACCGCGATCATCCGCGCGAGCGCTTCGTACTGGCCGAAGATGTCGTCGATCGCGAGTTCCTCGTCCTGGCGGGGATACACGCCAATGCCGTCCACGACGTCTCCGCTCACGACGAGATAGCGGATCGATCGAGCCGTCTCGTCTTCGGAGCCGAGCCACGCGGAGACCTTCGACCACTTGTCCTCCAGGAACGTGCGGCTCCCGACGTGGATGTCGGACATGAACGCGACTCGGACGTGGCCCGACACGCGGGGGAACGACTTCGGCGTCGGGATCTCCGGCCGCAGGAGGGCCGCCGCGATCACGAGGCCCTTCCCGTTCACCGTCCCCACGACGCCGATGACCTCGTCCTCCACAACCGTCTCGGAGGCGAGGGCGGACCCCGCGGGCAGGAGGACCGGCACCCGCTCCGTGTCGTCTTCGATCTCGAGGATCCGATGGCCTTTCTTGGTCGTCCGCACGTCGGCGACCATCCCGATGATCCGCACTTCCCGCGTGGACCGGACGGCCTTCGCGATGTCCTGGGCCCCCGCGAGCTCCCGACGACGCCGGAGCATGTCCCGGAGCACGTGGAACCGGTGTCGGAAGTACCGCGTGAAGTCCTCGAGCGTGCCTTCACAGGTGGACCGGCCGGTGATGTCTCGAAGGATCCGGATGTCCGGGGCTCCATCCGCGGCGCGCTCTCCCTCGCGGCGGAAAGAGGCGGGGGCCGGAAGCATCAGCGAAGCAACGGGGGTCTCCAGGACCGAGCGAGCCCGAAGACCCGCAACGCGGGCGATCTCTCCCGCATGCCGGATCGCCTCGAGGGTGACGACGAAGGGCGTCTCGCCACAGGAGCGGAGGAAGCCCTCCACCTCCGCGATCGGGTCTTGGCGGGACAGCAGGAATTCGATCGCGTCGGGCTCGAGGAGCGTTCCGTGTCGGCTCACGAACGCCAAAAGCTCCTCGCGCATCCGGGGGCCCAGTACCGGCGGGCGGACAAAAAACCTTCGTCGCGATGCCTTGATCGTCTGAGAAAATTAAAGCCGAGGGGGCGAATCGGGTCGCGTGCTGCAGGTCCGCGTGGAAACTCCGTGCCGCCCGACCGAGGACCCGGAGAAGGTGACGGCGGCCTTGCGCAATCTCTTCCCCGATCTGCGCATCGACTCGATGGAGGGCCGGCTGGTCGGGACGACGGAGCGGCTCGAGCGCCTCCGGGAACGGATCCGGAATCAGAGGATCCGGGACACCGCGCGGCGTCAGCTGCTCTCGGGTCGGGACGGAGACCGGACGACCGTGAGTCTGAGCAAGCAGGCGGCGTTCGTGGGCGTCGTGAACTTCGCCGCGGGCTCGCCGCTCGGGGACATTGTGGTGGAGATTGAGTCGGATGATCTCACCGCGGTCATCGACGACGTCGCGGAGAGCACGGTGGATCGAAAGGCCTAGGCGGCGCGGCCGCACCGGGTGCAGGTGAACCGCCCCGCGTCGTACCGGGCCTCGACCCATCCGCACGACGGGCACTGGAACCGGACCGGCGGGAAACCGTACGGCGGCGCGACGTAAGTGGGAGTGTAGTCTCTCGGGATCCGTCCGGAGTCCCGGAAGGGGGCCGCGGGCGGCCCAACCGCCGGACCCGGCGACCAGCCCTCGGGGATGCGGCTGGGCGCCGACGAGGACGGAGTCGCCGCGGGCGGCGGGATCGGGGCTGCATACGACGTAGGAGGCGGCGAGACATACGGGACCGGAGGCGGGCGCGTGGATGGAGCCCGCGTCGGCGGACGGAACTGCGCGATCAATCGGATCAGATGGCGCCATCCGTCGATTGCGTACCACGCGAGGAACCCGGCACCCGCGATCGCGAGGCCGAGGAACATCAGGGAGATGATCGCCTCCAAGGCCGGACCCCCGACGCCTTCGAGCGAGAGCGCGAGGATGTAGTCGTTCACGAAGTGCGCGAGGATCGCGGCGCCGATCCCGTGGCGCAGGAACAGGTAACCGAACCCGAGGCCGGCCACCATGCTGGGGGCGACCTTCCACCATCCCCAGCCCGGCAGGTGGGCGAGTCCAAAGATCGCGGAACTCGCGAACAGGAACGCCCAAGCGGCCACGTGAGCTTCCTTCGGGGAGTCGTGGCGGATCGCGCCTCCGACCAGGTACCGCCACGCGCCCGCGATATACCGGCCCGCCGATCCGGGAAGGCGGCCCGATGCCCCCCGATTCACCTCCATGATCCGGAGGACGGCGGATCCCAGGGCCATCGGGACGCCGATCAGGAGGAGCCGGAAGGCGATCTCCTCGTACACGCCCGCATTCGCCAATTCGAACAGGAGCACCCACACATTCCGACTGTCGATACTGATCGGAGTCGTCGTCTCGATGTCCGCGAGGGACAGCAGGAAGATCACGGCGACTTGAAAGAACGTGACCGCCATCCACACTTGGCCGACGGCGATCCAGGCGCTGCGGGCCCGAAGTCGGGTCCCGATTGCATCGATCGGCGCCCGGACGGCGTTCCAGAACTCCCGCCTCTCCCGGATCGCGTGGAACGCGCCGATCGCGAATAAGGCGGCGACGATGAGCCCGTAATACGCGAGGAACAGGGTTTTGTCCCGCGACACGAGCAGAGGGTACGGCGCGGGGATCGGCACGTACAGCACGACCGCCGCGTCGGTCGCCCACGAGAGTCGGATGTTGTCGAAGCCGACATCCACTGGACCCGAGGTGACGTTCGCGACGAATGCGATCTTCAGATAATACAGTCCCGGGTCCGTGAGCCGGGCGTCCAGGAAGAATCGGTCCGTGATCGTCCAGGACATCGGCCCCGTGAACCGGACCTCGGCGATC
>Ga0184633_10000853_pt1 | contig 11986 bp, 13 predicted proteins | sample PLM31_170_b1_FD_133156 | JGI IMG/M metagenome (GOLD analysis project Ga0184633, IMG submission 133156) | Groundwater sediment microbial communities from an aquifer in East River, Colorado, USA - PLM3-1_170_b1 | ecosystem: Environmental > Terrestrial > Soil > Riparian zone | place: USA: East...
AACCCGATGGCCCGCCTGCGGATGTCCTCGATCGCGGTGGCAGCCCTGATCCAGCGGGAGGTAGGCCTGGAAGCCATCGTCCAGATCACGACGCGCGACCGGAATGTCCTGGGCCTCCAGTCGGACCTCCTAGGCGCCGCGGGGCTGGGCCTCAAGGCGATTCTCTGCCTGGGAGGTGACCCGTTGAAGATCGGGGACTACCCGCAGGCCAAGCAGGTGTCGGAGGTGGATGTCCTGGGACTCCTCCGCATGGCTCGGGGCTTGAACGCCGGCGCGGACCTGGCTGGCAATTCAATCGGCGCACCGACCTCCTTCGCGATCGCCTGCGCGTCCAACCCCGCGGCGTCGGACCTGGAGGTCGAGTATTCGAAGCTCCGCGCCAAGATCGAGGCGGGCGCCACGTTCGCGCAGACGCAGCCGGTCTACGACCTCTCGGCCTTGGAGAAGTTCTTGGAGCGCGAGGAGGCGCGCGCGATCCCGCTCTTGATCGGCCTGATCCCCCTGCGCTCCATCAAGCAGACGCTCTTCTTCGCCAACGAGGTGCCCGGCATCGTCGTGCCGGAGGCGATCCAGCAACGCATGCGGCAGGCTGCCGAGCGCGGAACGGATTTCGAGAAGGCGGAGGGCCTGGCCATCGCGCGTGAGCTCGCCTCCGGAATCGCTTCGCTCGCGCGCGGGATCCACGTGATGCCGATGGGCAAGTACGGCCTCGTGCCCGAGATTCTGGAGGCGGTTCCCCGCCGGGGCGAGAAGGCCCGCACGGCGGGCGCGTAGGGCTGCGTCGGAGCTTTGCGGACATCCTGTCCATCGGAGTGGACAATCCCCCCCGGCTATTCAATAGAATTCGCGGGAATTCGGCCGGCATCTGGCTTGCTGAAACGAGCCTCAAGAGGAGACGAAGATGAAGAAACTGCGCATCCCCGTGGCCCTGGCCGCTCTCGCGATGGCGGGGCTCGCCTTGGCGGCCGCCCAGGCGCGATTGACGGGGAAGGTCACCGACGCGTCCGGCAACCCGCTCGAGGGCGTGAGCGTCACGCTAACGACGCCGAACATCGGCACGTTCAAGGTCGTTCTCAAGACCGACAAGAAGGGACAGTACGGGACGGTCCTCAACGACGCGACGATGCCCTACGCGCTGAAGTTCGAGAAAGAGGGCTACGTCACTTCGGAGGCGAAGAAGAAGATCCCGGTCGGCGACACCGGCGTCGTGGACATGAAGCTCCTGAAGCCTTCCGAGACCGCGGGAGGACAGGCCGCCGCCCCCTCGAAGTCCGACGAGGCGAAGCTCGCCTACAACGCGGGAGTGGACGCCTTGAACGGCGGCGACAAGGCGGGGGCCGAGGCGAAGTTCCTCGAGGCCGTCCAGAAGGACCCGGACCTTCCGCAGGCCTGGCAGGCGCTGGCCTCGCTCGCCTTTCAGAAGAAGGAATGGGCCAAAACGCTCGAGTACGGCCAGAAGGCAGTGGACCTGGATCCCGAGATGACCGCGGTCTACGGGATGCTCTCGTCGGCGGCCGGGAGCGCGGGTGACAAGAAGGCCGCGGCGCAGTGGCAGGCCAAGTACGAGGAGGCCAACCCCGACACACCCGAGGCGCTCTACAACAAGGGGATCGACGCCTACAACAAGAACAAGCTCAAGGAAGCCGAATCGTTCCTAACGAAGGCGGTCGAGGCAAAGCCCGATTTCGCCCTGGCCCACTTCTGGCTCGGCATGACGTCGTTCACGCTCAACAAGAAACCGGCGGCGCGCGAACACCTGCAGAAGTACCTGGAGATCGAGCCTGAGGGATCCGAAGCGGCCACGGCGAAGGAGATCCTGCCGCTGACGAAGTAGGGGGCGGGAGGCGGAGACGTCTCGCTCGGGACCACGGCGCGGCCACCGTGGGTTGACGAGAGGATCCGGCAGCCGCGCCTCGCGAAATCCGCGCAGGGATCGAGTGGCGCAAGAACCTATGTTCCATGCGCGGATTTCGAGGCTCCCTCCGCGAGACGCCTCCGCCCCCTTACGGGGCGGCGCCGCGAAAGGGAGACTTTAGGGACGGCGTTCCTTGCGCCGGGATGCCGGGAGCATCACCGCGAAACCACGCAAGGACGAACGGGAGATTCGTGAGGCAAGAATCAGGACGAACGGGTTCGCGAACGAGGCCGCCGCAGCAGTGCCGCGGGAGCAGTTCCTCTAGCGGAATGAGTCGGCCGCGGCGACGCGGCAGAGGCGCGGGCCGGGCATATCGTCGTCGTCAATGAAGAGCGCCACGACAACCGCCACGGCGAAGACGAAAAGCGCGATACCGGCTCCCGCCGATCCCGAGATCAGCTCCATGTGTTGATTCGGCCTGTTTCGCTTCTCGCCACGACGAGTCCGGCCGACCGCTCTTTGGGGGGGTTCAGGAAAGCGTGAAGGCGCTTCAAGAGATCATCGGCCCAATCCCGGCGGCTCGGCTTGCCCCGCCCGGGGCCCTGGTCGCGACGGATGTCCGGTAACTGGAAGATTTGCACGGCGATTCTAGAAGAGCAAGGCGAGGGCCACCGGCTCGGCCTCAAGAAGAGGCCCATTTTGCGGGCCTTTTCTCGCTCGAGCCCAAAGGCGGGTGACGCTCTTGGGAACTTCCGAGAGCATCTCGAGCGACACTTTCTGACAGTCGCCCGAGGCGCCGCGGAGCCCGCGCATCCGTCTCGGGCGCGTGGGAGAATCCCGGGTATGGGTCGGAAGGGCGCCTTCAAAGATCGGCCCCTCTGGAGGCGGCTCCAGACCATCCACCACGAGATCAAGGAGGCGAGGTTCCCCAATGCGTCGAGCCTGGCGCAGGCCTTAGACGTCTCCTCGAAGACCGTGCAGCGCGACCTGGACTACCTGCGCGACGAGCTCGACGCCCCGATCGCGTTCGACCGAGGCGAGAACGGCTATTTCTACGAGCGCCCCGACTACGTTCTCCCCTTCCTACCGATGGACGGCAAAGACCTCTTCTCCATCGGCGTTGCGGCGCAGGTGCTTTCGCTCTTCGGAGGCACGCCGCTCGCACGGGACCTGAAGTCGTGCTACGAGCGGCTGGCCGAGCTGATGCCGCCGGCTGTGAGGGTCAAGCCCGAGATCGTGCGCGAGAAGCTCGCCCTGCGGGCGGCCGCGTTCCGACCGGTCCGCGAGGGGACCTGGCAGGCCGTGTCGGAGGCGCTCCAGCGCGGTGTCGCCCTCTCGATCCGCTACCACAGCGCGGGAGGCGCCGCCGGAGATGCCCGCATCGTCAAGCCCTATGGCTTCGTCCTCTCCGGGCGCGACTGGATGGTCCTGGCTCGCGACGAGGCCGCGGACACGGTCAAGATCTTCTACCTCGCCCGCATCGAGGAGGCGCGGCTGACAGAAGAGCGTTTTGCGATTCCGAAGAGTTTCCGAACGGACGACTTCTTCCGCAACACCTTCGGTCTCTTCGTGGGCGGCCAGAAGCCCTTCCGATTCCGCGTCCGCTTCTCACCGCAGGCCTCGGACGAGGTGCGGGAGCTGCAGTGGCACCCGAAGCAGAAGCTCACGACCGGAGCGAATGGCGAGGCGATCCTGGAGCTGCCGGCTCAGTCGTTGAAGGAGGCCCGCCGCTTCGTGCTCTCCTACGGGAAGGATGCGCAGGTCTTAGAGCCTCCGGAGCTCGCCGAAGAAGTGGCGCGGGAGGCGCGAGAGATCAGCGAGGCCTATCCGCCCGTGAGAGACTGATTCCATGGAAGAGGTTTCACGTCCCAACCGCCCGAGATCCGCCAAAAACCGGGAGGCGCTCGTGGAAGCCTTCGAAAAAGCGATGTGGACGACTCTCGCCGGCCTCGGGGATCTTTCCCCAGACGGGTAGTTTGGACATGAAAAACTTTCTCGCGATGCCTCACTGGCTCCCGGCTCTCCTCCTCGCTACGCTCTCCTTCTCCTGTGCGGGCGCGACCCTTCGCCCGCTCGCGTATCCCGATCCGGACGCGCCCTGCCCTGCGAGATGGGTGAATTGGAGGCTCGAGATCGCGGACCAGCGCGCAAACCGCGGCGACTCGGAGCGGGTGACACTCCTTCTCCGCGACTCGATCGCCCGATCTTTCCCCGGCTGCCGATGGCAGGCCTCCGCGGACGGAAAAGTTCCGAGGATCCTGATCGAATTGCACCGCTTTGGCGTTGCGCGGGACGGAAACTACTGGGACGCGGCGGCGCAGTGGACCGTGGTGGCAAGCGACGCCGAGGGGCGCACGCTGATGGAATTCCAGGCCGACTCCGAGATCTCGAGGCCAAACTACCGGGGTGCGAACAACGAGCTCGAGGCCATGAAACAGGCCTTCGATCAGGCGTTCCGGCGGACCCTGGAAGGCCTGCGGAACGTCTCCGGCGCGGGATAGTCGTCCTCGGAAGGAGACAGTCCACAGACCCTGGCCCCTGGCAGCGAAGAAGAGTAGGTGCCAACTCTCACAGGGTGCTGAGCTTTCTCCGCTCGAGAAGCGGCGGCTCACCCTACGGGATGGAACGAAACTCGCACGGGATCGTCACGGAGGTTCTATGAAGAAGAAAGCATTCATCGGCCTGGCAGTCCTGATCGCCATGTTGGCGGTCCCCCTGTCGGCGGCCACGCAAAACCAGGTCTTCGATCTCTCCTCGATGCTCTCGGGGACCTGGGAGGGCACGACCCCGGGGAACGGCCTGCGCCTGGCGATCCGGTCCGTGACCACGGATCCGTCGCACCCCTATGATCTCTTCCTCTCCGTGTCGGGAAAGTTCCAGGAAACCAACGTGCGGCAGCAGGGGTTGATCCGCTTGGAGTCCCAGGGAAAGTCTGTCTACTTCGGATATATCCCGCGTTTCGACGCGACGGTGACGGCGCTCTCTCCCGACGCGGCCCGCTTCACGGAGAACGAGGCGAATGCCGCCTGCGGCTTCCACATGAGGCCCGAGGGAGATGGTTTCTCAGGCGAGACGAGCGGGTCTTCCTGCGCGCTCGCGATGCGCGGCGCGACTGGAAAGTGGTCCATCCAGGTCGAGCCGGGCTCGATCCGGCTCCAAGACACGAAGACGCAGGAGACGCTCCGGTTCAAGCGGGTGGCGAAGAACTGAGGCGAGTCGAACGGTTTTCGCAGGCTGTGCCAGTTGAAGGGGGTGGATTCATGCAAAAGAGGGGATTCGTTCTTTCGCTCCTCGCGGCAGGCGCGCTGACGGCCGGCTGCGCCACGCAGGGCGCCACGCCGCCCCCGGAACGCCGGCCTCCGGCCAATCTGGAGATCGCTTTTTCCTCGATGCTGACGGGGACCTGGCAGGGGGTCACGCCTGGCAACGAGCTCCGGCTCGACATTGACAACGTCATGCTCCGGTCGCTCCAGCACCCCCACGACCTCTTTCTTCAGGTCACGGGGCGGTACGAGAACACGAATGTCAACCAAAGCGGCTACATGCATCTCCAGAACCAGGGCAACGATCTCTTCGTCGGGTTCATCCCGCATTTCGACCCCACGGTCACGTCGCTCTCACCCCGCGCCGGCCGCTTCACGGCGAGCGAAGCCGATGCCGCCTGCAGCTTTTACGTGACGCCGCGGGGAGACGGCTTTCACGGGGAGACCCGCGGCGGGCCGAGCTGCGCTCTCGCGATGCGAGGGGCCCTCGGAAAGTGGGAGATCGAGCTCGAGCCTGGCACTCTCGCAGTGCGGCACGCGGAGTCGGGAGAAACGCTGCGGTTCCGGAAGTCTTCGCGCTAATTCCTGACCGTCAACCGGCCGGGGGGTGATCCTCTGGCGGCAGGTATTTCTTTGCGATCTCTTTGACGGGCTGGGAGAAATCCCCTTTCAGGATCCAGCGGAGAAAGCCCGGCTCCTGGCGGCTCATCTCTTTTAGTGTTCGCCCGCGGTTCTTTCCGAAGTTGACGGTAGGCTCTCCCCGGATCAGGCGGAAACGCCCCTCGGGATCCATGTCGCAATCGAGCCCCGCGCAGTAGAGCTCGTGGAGCTCCGGCACCGATCGCGGAAGCTCCGCGTAGCGCTCGAGCTGGCCGACCAAGACCTTCAGTGTCATCTCCGCGTGCGGCAGCGCCCCATGCGCCCCTTCGTGCTCGAGCTGACAGAAGAACCGCGCCGCGGCCGAGAGGTGCCGCGGCTCGCGCGCGAAGAAGATGCGCTGCGCGTCGAGGAATCGCCGGTTCGCGATGTCGAAGGGGACCCCGGCCCGCAGGAACTCCAGACGGAGGATGGGCAGGTCGAAGCCCGTGATGTTGTATCCGGCCAGATCGCACCCCTCGAGGAACCCGGCCAGCTCCGCGGCGATCTGCCTGAACGGTGGGAGCGCCGCGACGTCTTCGTCCCGGATCCCATGGATGGCGATGGCGGCAGGCGGGATGGGCATTTCGGGGTTGACGCGGCGAACCCACCGATCCTGCCGTCCGTCCGGGTCGATCTTCACGCAGGCGATCTCTACAATGCGATCGGCGCGGGGGTTCGCCCCAGTCGCCTCGGTGTCGAGCACGACCACCGGGCGTTCCAGCGGAAGGAGCTTCTCCAGCATCGAGCCGCCATCGTAAACCAGCCCCGATCCGAAAATAAGAAAGTGGCATCGTTGGCTGTTTCTTTGTAGGGGCGGCCCTTGTGGCCGGCCGCGGGCGGAGCAAGAGGCCGTTGAGCCTGGAGACCGAGAGGATGATTCTTTATTTTCGGATCGGGGCCAGGAGACTGCATACGCGGTGCTCGAGGTGGCCCGCCTCTTGCTACGCCAGAGAAGGCCATGCTGGTTCCGCTCTTCCCGAAAGTCTCCGGAATCAAGTTGGAGAGCTCCTGGGGGCACGGGAAGAAGGGAATCGTCCGTTGTCTCGCGCGGCTGACGAGGCCCCTGACGAACGGGCAGGCCGAGCGGCTCGCCAGCCTCCTGCCGCTCAACGAGGCGATCGGGGATCGTGTGGTCGGCTACAGCCTGCTCTCCGAGGTCGAGGAATGGCGGGAGTCGCTCGAGCGCAGTCTCATCCTGGCCGCGCGACCCGCGCCGCGCGCGGAGCGGGGGGAAAAGATCCGGGTAAGGCTTCGCGGGACGATGCGCTGAGGCATCCTCTCTCGCCGGAGGCCTCAGTAATTCTCTGAAAACAGCCAGAAGACCGTCTCGCCCAGCCGGGCGAGAAAGCCCCGCTTCCTCCACTTCTCTTTGGTGAAATGCTCGCTGACCGCTAAGTCCTCCCGGATCATCTCCTCCACAAGCCGCGCGAACCCCCGGTGGTAGACCGCGACGTTCGCCTCGGAGTTCTTGCGCATGGAGCGGTTTACGAAGTTGATCGAGCCGATCGTGCACCAGATCCCGTCCACGACCATCACCTTGTTGTGGAGCATCGTGGGGCGGTACTCGTAGATCTCCACGCCGCCGTCTAAGAGCTCGCCGTAGTAGAAGCGGGAGGCCATGCGCACGATCGGGACGTCGATGTGCTTGCCCGGCACGAGGACCTTTACGTCCACGCCGCGCTTGGCGGCCGCGAGCAAGCCGCGCCGGATCTGGCGGTCGGGGACGAAATAGGCGTTCTCGATCCAGATCCTCTCCCGGGCGGCCTGGATCGCCATGTAGAGGAGGAGCTTCGCCATGGAGCTCGAGTCCGCCTTCGAGCTCGCAATGGCCTGTGCCAGGGCGTCTCCTGCCGGGCCGAGCGGGGGGAACTGCCGTTCCCCGTGAAGGACCTCGCCGGTCGTGTGGACCCAGTCCTCCATGAAGATCGCCTGGAGCTGGGAGACAACTGGGCCCTCCACCTGGATCATCGTCTCTCTCCACTCCCGCGGGTTGCGCGCGTCCCCCTTCCAGCGGTCGTCGATTCCGACGCCGCCGCAGAAGGCGACCTTCCCGTCCACCGTCAGAATCTTGCGGTGCGTGCGGCTCGCGATCTTGTAGATGGAGTAGATGCGCAGGGGCCTGTACTCTCGCACCTTCGCACCCGCCGAGACGAGGAGCTTCTCCAGGTCTCCCAGGTTCGAGCCCCAGTCGTCCACGAGCAGCCGCACCTCGACCCCCGCCCGCGCGCGCTCGGCCATGGCGCGCGCGAACTCGGTGGCGATCTGCCCGTCGTCGAAGATGTACATCTCCATGTTGAGGCTCTGTTTCGCTCCCCGGATCGCGTCGAGCATCGCGGGAAAAAACTCGTTCCCGTTCTGGAGGAGCGTCACGCGGTTGTTCCCGACCATCTCCGTGCCGAGGGCGTCGAGCGAGCGGCGGAACTCAGGGCTGTCCACCCCGTAGCTCGGCTGGTACTTGTAGATCGTCCGTTTCTCCGAGAAGAACCAGGAGCAGCCCGGAAGGAGGAGGACGGAGAGCGACAGAAGCGCGAGAGCGGTCGGAGAGGGCTGTCTGCCGGCTGCGCCCATCGCTCTCATTTCAGCACGAAACGCCCCGCGCGCCGGGAAGATTCTCGAGGCCTGGAGCGAGGCGCCCGATGCGCGATAATGCGCCGCTCATGCTGCGCAGGCGCCACCGCCGTCCCAGGAAGCCGAGGGTCTACCGGATCCGGGTCGAGATGTACCTGATCGCCCTTGCGGTGGCCTTCGCACTCTCCGTCGCGCTCTCGCTGCTGGCGAAGCCTAAGGAGATCCGCTACTCCTTCCCCCACGAGTTCGGCGTGAAGGACGCGCCCTTCTTCCCCTCCGCGCACGCCCTTGCTTCTCCGGTCCCGATCGAAGGCAACAGGATCGAGATCCTGGAGAATGGAGTCGAGATCTTCCCGGCCATGCTCTCGGCGATCGCCGCGGCGCGGGAAACGATCAACCTCGAGAGCTACATCTTCTGGTCCGGGACCGTCGCGAGCCGGTTTCGCGACGCGCTCTCGGAGCGGGCGCGCGCGGGGGTCGAGGTCCGTGTCCTCTTAGACGGAGTCGGCTCCTCCTCCAAGCTCGACGACCGCGACGTCGAGGCCCTTCGGCGCGCCGGCTGCGTCGTGGAGTTCTTCCACCCGATCCAGCCCTGGATGCTCGACGCGATCAACAACCGTACGCACCGCCGCGTGCTCGTCGTAGACGGAAAGGTCGGGTTCACCGGAGGGACGGGGATCGCGGACGTCTGGGCGGGGGACGCCGACACCCCCGAGCATTGGCGCGAGACGCACGTCCGCGTGGAGGGCCCAGTCGTAAGCAAGCTCCAGACCGCCTTCCAGGAGAACTGGGCGGAGGTCCGCGGGGAAGCCTTAGTCGGAGAGAAGCACTTCCCGCATCTTTCCGAGGCGGGCTCGGCGCGCGCCCAGGTCATCGAGTCCTCGGCCCGCACGTCGAGCTCCGCGACGAAGCTCCTCTACGCCATCTCGACAGCCGCAGCGAAGGAGCGCATCTCGCTGTCGAACTCCTACTTCCTGCCGGACGACAGCTCCATCGGGCTCTTCGTGGCCGCGGCCCGGCGCGGAGTGGACGTGCGGATCATCGTTCCCGGCGAGATCAACGATGTTCCCGCCACGAAGGCCGCGGGGAGGGCGCGCTTCGGGGAGCTGCTGCGCGGAGGCGTCAAGATCTACGAGTATCAGCCCACGATGTTCCACCCGAAGACCATGGTCGTGGACCGCGTTTTCTCGACGATCGGATCAACCAACTTCGACGACCGCTCCTTCGAGCTCAATGACGAGCTGAACCTGACCGTCTACGACGCCGAGGTCGCGGGGCGCTTCGAGGCGATGTTCGAGAGGGACTTGAAGCGCTCCAGGCTCTACACCTACCAGCAGTGGAGGAGCCGCGGTTTCTCGGAACGGTTCATCGAGTGGCTTCTCATGCCGATTCGCTCTCAGCTCTGACCGGCTGCTCACTCTTTCGACAAATCATCGCCACAAGTCGAAGGAAACACCTGACAAAAATTTACAAGCTCTCCTTTGAGAGACAAGATAATGATCTTATTTTCAGATACTTAAAGAAATCTGATACATGGCGGATGCTTTGCTATTATTCATCCCGAGGACTCAAAAACCTCACCTCCTCCTTTCGCCCCCCGGGCGGCCCCACCCCGACCCGGGGCTTTTTTTGCCCGGAAAAGGCAACCCGTCGGATGCGCACCCTGGGAAGCTTCTTGAGCGGCCCGGCCGCATCGAGCGGCCGCTTAAGATTGTCTCGAAGTGCTCGTCCTGGCGGGAGACATCGGGGGAACCAAGACCGCGATCGCGCTCGTGGAGATCGGCCGCCGGCGCCTGACGATCCGCCGCACGCGCAAGTATCCGAGCGCCGAGCACGGCTCGCTCGAGGAGATCCTGGAGGACTTTTTCTCCCGAGAGCGCCGGCGCCCGCGGACCGCGGGCTTCGGCGTGGCGGGGCCCGTCGTCCAAGGGCGGGCCAAGATCACGAAGCTCCCCTGGATGATCGACGCGCAAAGGCTTGCCCACCGGACCCGCATCCGAGAGGTAGCCCTGGTCAACGATTTCGTCGCGGCGGGCTTGGGCCTGCCCTACCTTCCACCGCGCCGGGTCGCCGTGCTCGCGCGGGGAGAAGAGTCGCGCGGAGGCCCGATCGCCCTCCTGGGAGCGGGCACGGGACTCGGCCAGGCGGCGCTCATGATGGTCCGCGGAAGGTACGAGCCACTCGCCTCGGAGGGCGGGCACGCCGACTTCGGGCCAAGGACCCCGCGGGAGGACCGGCTCGTCCGGTTCCTGCGCCGAAAGCATGGCCGCGTCTCCCGCGACCGCCTCCTCTCGGGGCAGGGGCTCGCCAGCCTCTACGATTTCCTTAAGGCCGACGGCTTCGCTTCCGAGAGCGCGAGAGTTGCCCGCGCGCTCGAAAAGGAGGACCGGTCCGCCGTCGTGAGCCGCTTCGCACTCGCCCGGAAAGACGCGCTCTGCGAGGAGGCGCTCCGCCTCTTCGTCTCGATCTACGGATCGGAGGCGGGGAACCTGGCCCTTCAGTACCGCGCGACGGGAGGAGTGTACGTGGTCGGCGGAATCGCGCCGAAGATCCTGCCGGCGCTTCTGTCAGGACCTTTCCTGGAAGCTTTTCGGGACAAGCCTCCGCTCGAGGCGCTCCTCACGACGATGCCAGTCAAAGTCGTACTCGAGCCACGCCTGCCCCTCTTCGGGGCCGCCGCCGCCGCCTACCGGACGGCGATGGAAACGACGCGCCCTTCCTCGAAGACAACGAGGCGCTTGACGCGGATGTAATGCCAGCTCGTGCGGGGGCGCCCCTTCTCGACGTACTCTTCGATCCTCTCGGGGTCGCCGAGCAGGTGGCGGACCTCCTGATAGGTCATCTTCTCGTGGATCGCTCCGACGGGCACTTCCACATCCTCCTGCACCGCGGGCGCGGCGGTCTCGATGACCCGGTTGCGCTCCGACTCTTTTACCGCGGCCTTCGAGCCAGCGATCGGGCGTGTCAGGCCCTCGACGAAGCCGGCGACGGTGGGCCGCTTCTGGACGTACCAGTACACGGCCCCCGCGAGCAGGGCCAGAATCAGGAGTCCGCGGACACGGCGCCAACTCATCTGGGCCAGATTACGCCCAAGCGGACGACGGGGAAAGCCCTGCTACGAAAGCGCGAGTTCCGCGAGCGCTCGGTTGGCGCGCTCGAGGAGCTCCTCGAGCTTCCGAACGCACGCTTCCCGCTGCTCCGGACGGACGACCCACACGATCTCCGATGAGGAAAAAAGGGCGTCCTCGAGCGAAGGGGTATCGCTTTCGCGCCCCAGTGTCCACTCCTCGCGCAGGAGGGAACGCCGGGCGTGCCGCAACGCCTCGAGGCTCTCGTCTCGCGCCCCCGTCAGCCGGAACCGGAGCGTCTGACAAGGCTCTCCGTAGGGCTCGAGCGCGCTCGAGCCGGCGAAGTACGCCTCGGCCAAGGTGTCTGGGGCTTCCTCCAGGCCGATCTTCGGGGCCATATCTCATCAAAAGAGTGCGAAGCCCGTGCCGCAGGTAAGGCGGTTCCGTAAAATGCTTGCCCGTCGAGGCTTAGGGTGAGTACCCGGACCTGCGCCAGCCAGACGAGCCGGCCAGAGCGTAACGTTTCGTAACGCTTCGGGACTGAAGGGAAAGGGGTCAGGGGGTCAGGGGGCCAGGGGGTTCGGGGGACCGCA
>Ga0184633_10000854_pt1 | contig 11972 bp, 8 predicted proteins | sample PLM31_170_b1_FD_133156 | JGI IMG/M metagenome (GOLD analysis project Ga0184633, IMG submission 133156) | Groundwater sediment microbial communities from an aquifer in East River, Colorado, USA - PLM3-1_170_b1 | ecosystem: Environmental > Terrestrial > Soil > Riparian zone | place: USA: East...
AGCCGGCCACCAGCGGCCTGATTTCGGGAAACAACCCGTCCAATTCCTCCGGCTCCACGTCCCAGAGCGCCATGGCGCGAAGCCCCGGCGTATCGGCCACGTATCCCCCACCCTCCAGTGACAGAAGCTCCGGTACCACAGTGGTATGGCGGCCCTTGGTCGTAGCTGCGCTGATCGCCCTGGCGGCCAGCCCCAATCCGGGCTGAACGGCGTTAAGCAGGCTGGACTTGCCAACCCCCGAAGGCCCGGCCAGGACCGAAAGCCTCCCTCTCAACAGATTACGCAGGTCCGGAACTCCTTCGCCCGAACGGGCTGAGGTGTAGAGGACCGGGTAGCCGATAGGTGCATACAGGCCGAACAGCTCCTCCGCCTCCTTCCGGCTCACCAGGTCAACTTTGTTGGCGCAGACAAATGCCGGCAGCCCGGCCTGCTCGGCGGCCAGAAGAAAGCGATCCAGCATTCTTAAGTGGGGCGACGGATTGGCACAGGAAAATACGAATAGGGCCTGATCCGGATTGGCGACGAGGACCTGCTCTGCCTGCCTCCCCGGCACGTTGGATTGGCGCGAGAGGACCCGCGTTCGCGGCTCTATCGCTTCGATTGTCCCCCGGCCATCTCCCTGAACTTCAATCTGGACCCGGTCTCCGACGGCGGCCAGGTCGGTGGTTCGTCGTTGCTTCTTGAGGCGTCCGCGCAACTGGCAGACAAACGGCCCGCGCTTGGTCTCAACCGTGAAGAAGCCCGATTGGGCCTTGACAATCAGCCCCGGGAGCATTACTGCACGCCTTTAGAGGCATTCCGAGCATTTGCCTGGTGCTCAGCGCGGATTGCCAAATCCACGCTACTCCGATGGATTCCCCGGCACCTGCGTCCGGGGCAGGTGTGGCAATCCATCGGGAGCTTTTCAGACATCCCCTTAGCAGAAGAGTGTGTCCGAAAAATTAACACGAAACGCCGTTTCGTGTTAATTTTTCGGAGTCCCTCGCTGAGTTCCACCATCGTTTGAGGAGTCAAGGATTTGGGGTAGGGGTTTCCGCCGGGGGCGCCGGCGTCTCGGTTGGCAGAGGTTGGGGAGTTTCGAGAAGCTCCGGAGTTGGTGTCGAAGTTACTCCGAACGCCGATTCCCACCAGTACAGTGTCTGGGGAGAGCCAGAGAAGTAATTTTCGATCACGCGCCGAAAGATGGGGGCCGCGTAGTCCGAGCCTTCGCCAATGTTCTGGACTACGACGACTACCGCCAGGTCAGGCTTATCGGGCCGGTCGTCATAGGTGTAACCGGCGAACCAGGCGTGCGGGTCGCGAGGAGGGTCTTCAGCCGTGCCGGTCTTTCCGGCAGCCTTGACTCCCAGGCCGATGAAGCGATGCGCCGCCGTTCCGTTTGGGGAGGTCACCACTCCGATCATTCCATCTTGAATGGCAATCATCGTGTCCCGGCTGATCGGCAGTGTGCCCTGTTCTTCCGGCCGGAACTCAAAGCTCGGTTCGCCGCCCGGGGGTATGATGCGCTGGATAATCTGCGGCCGATACAACGTGCCGTCGTTGCCGATGGCGGCGATAAAACGCGCCACCTGCAGCGGAGTTACTAGCACATCCCCCTGTCCGGTCGCCGAGTTCACGCTGTCCCCCGCCTGCCAGGCTTCGCCTCGGGTCGCCACCTTCCAATCCGGGTCCGGGATCTGGCCGGTGCTTTCCGCCACCGCCTCAATACCCGCGGCTTCACCCAATCCGAAGGCGCGGGCCATATTCGGCACGGCGAATGGGTCCACATGAAACAGGTCCAGGCCGATGTGCCAGAAGTAGGGGTTGCACGAAGTCACGAGCCCCCCGACGAGGTCCACCGGTCCAGTCGGCGGGATCTCGTGGGAGACCGTCCAGTTCTGCATAGAGAAGCCTCCTTCGGTGAAGTAGGCTCCGCAGTTGTAGACGGTGTCGCGTTTATAGCGGCCAGACTCAAGTGCGGCTGCCATGGTGATGATCTTAAATACCGAACCGAGCGGGTATTGCCCCTGCGTGGCCCGATTGAGCAGCGGCTGCCGGGGATCACTCAGGACCTGACCGAGCAGCGATGCATTGCGGTTCAGCGGGTCGAACAGGTTCGGGTCGTAGCCCGGAGAGGAGGCCATCGCGAGCACTTCGCCGGTGTTCTTATTCAGTACGACAATCGCGCCAGTGAAACCGCCCAGAGCTTCTTGCACCCGGCGCTGGAAGTCGCGGTCCAGGGTCGTGTAAATGGCCTCGGCCGGGACTGTCTCGCTGGTGGCCAGAGTGGTCACTACCTGGCCGCCGGGGCTGACGACCATCAGCGTACCGCCGCGTTTGCCGGCCAGGTAGGGTTCGCCCCATTTCTCCAGACCGTAGATACCCACTTTCTCGTCTTCCCGGTATCCCAGGGCCTTGTATTCGGAGAGCTGTTCGGCGGGGATATATGTCACATAACCCAACAACTGCGGCGCAAGGCCGGCTGCCGTGTAGTAGCGCGTATGAATCGTCTGCATCACCAGCCCGCCCAGACCCGAGAGCACATCCTGGCGCGCCTGCACGTCGGCGGAAGCGGCTTCGCCAACTGGGACATACCAGTCGGGCTGTGCGAATTCGTATTTCTCCTTGATGAGTTCGGACCGCAATCCCAGCAGTCGAGAGAGTTCTCGCAGCAGAGTCTCCTCGTCGGCGATCTGCCCCGGCACGATGCCGATCACGACCGCATCGCCCTGGGCCGCGAGTGCGTTGCCGTTGCGGTCGTAGATATTCGCGCGAGCCGGCACTTTGATGTCCATCACCAGCGTGTTGCCGCCGGCCAGCTCCGGCAGGATCAGTTCGTCGGCCCACGCGATCCGCCACGTGCCATCGATCAGTTTGAGCTGCATGGACATCTCGCGCCGGAGGCTGCCGACCAGTCGGGTATGGTACGTCACGCGGTAGCTCGCCTCGGCCGCCGCCGGCTGAACCACTCCCGAAGCCAGCACTTCGGTCTCCAGGCTGGACAGAGTCGCGGTGATCGCCACGTCTTCGTAGCGCCGAGTAAAGTCTTCCAGACTGAGCGCATCTTGGCTGAGAGGCGTCAGATAGGAGTACATGGCCGCATAGTCGCCCCTCTCCCAGGCCTCCAGAAATGAGGTCACCGTGCCGTCCGGGCTGGGCGGATTGGCGGTCACGAATCCCGGGCCTGGGAGCGTCAGCGTAGGGACAGGACTGGAGGTCGAGTCTGGAGCGGCGAGACCCGAGCAAGCTGTGAGGATACAACCTATGAAAATTGATAAGGCCTTCCGAAAATGAACATGCAACTCTGTTGCATGTTCATTTTCGGAGAATTTCTTCAATCTCATCCTTGCCCCTCAGGAGACGTTCGTAGAGCGGACAATCATGCTGATCGTAATCAGGCAGAGCCTCGCACAGGGTCGTGGATCCCTCCGGCAGCGTCACATCTAAGCGGCGCAGCGCGCGCGTGAAGTGGCAGAGCGGCAGGCCTACCACGTTGGCATGACAACCGTCGAGTTCTGCCACCGGCCGGAATCCGCCGTGCTGGATGGCGTATGCCCCGGCTTTGTCCAATGGGTCTCCGGTGGCGACGTACGCGGCAAGCTCGTCGTCGCCGTAGGCGCGCATGGACACCTCGGTCTGGCAGACCTCGGAGACGTCCCGATCAGCTCTGGTGTCCAGCAGGGTCAAGCCCGTCACTACCTGATGTGTGCGCCCTCGCAAGCGCCGCAGCATGCGTGCCGCTCCGGCGGAGTCCTCCGGCTTCCCCAGCATATCGGATCCGTCCACGACCGCCGTATCGGCAGCCAGGATCAGCGATCCGGCCGGGCTCCGGGCGGCAGCTTCCCCTGCTTTTTCCTGGCTCAACCGCACTACGCAGGCCGCCGGGTCCTCCCCCGGCCGCCGGAATTCCTCCACCCGGGCCGGGAGTACCTGAAAGCTCAGGCCTGTCTGGGTCAGCAGAGCGCGGCGGCGTTCAGAGGCGGAAGCCAGTACAAGTTTCAAGGCCCTGGATTCTAGCACAGCGTGAGAGAGGATAGTACAATTGGAGCATGCAGATTGACATCTTCACCCTCTTTCCGTCCATGCTCGCCGGCTATCTGCAGGAGAGCATCCTGAAGCGGGCTCAGGAGTCCGGGCGGTTGACCGTCGCCCTGCACAACATTCGGGATTATGCAAGCGATAAACATCATACGACCGACGACCTGCCCTACGGCGGGGGAGGCGGGATGGTGATGAGACCGGAGCCGATTTTCGCCGCCGTGGAAGCCGTGCTCGGAGAGCGCCCCTCTTGCCCCATCATCCTGCTCACACCACAGGGGCGCGCCTTCACACAGCAGGTGGCGGAGGAATTGTCCCGATGCGATGGGCTGGCGCTCATCTGCGGCCGATATGAAGGGGTGGACGAGCGGGTGCGCGAACACCTCGCCAGCGACGAGATTTCTGCGGGCGACTTTGTCCTCACCGGAGGCGAGCTGCCGGCTTTGATGGTGGTGGACGCCGTGGCGCGCCTTCTGCCCGGCGTATTGGGCGACCCGGACTCTGCCGTGGACGAATCCCACACCAGCGGGCTGCTGGAATACCCGCACTACACGCGCCCGCCTGCCTTCCGCGGCTGGCAGGCGCCCGAGCCCTTGCTCTCTGGCGACCACGCGCGAATTGCCCGCTGGCGGCGCGAGCAGGCCCTGCGGCGAACCTTCGAGCGCCGGCCGGACCTGCTCTTAAGACTGGACCTGCCTGAGGCAGACCGGGGCTATCTCAGCCGGCTGGCGGAGGCAGCCGTGACACGTGGCACGTGACACGCGACATACCATGCCCGCACCAGGGGCACGTGTCACGTGCCGGGTTCTCTGCTATACTTGAACCTCAGAAGCCGTTTCCAGGTATCTATGAATGACCATGGTTGAGGAGTCATGAGCTCCGACGACGGCGAATTGATTGCCCGACTGCAGTCGGGCGACCTGGATGCCCTCGGCGGATTGTTTGACCGCCACCGGCTGAAGGTCTATCGCACGGCGCTGGCCGTCGCCCGCGATCCGGCCGCTGCTGAAGACATTACCCAGGACGTTTTCCTCCGACTGCACCGCAATGCGGTGCGGATTGACCGCAGTTTGCCCCTGATGGCCTGGCTGTACCGGGTCACTGTCAACTTGAGCTGTACCTGGCTGGCGCGGCGCTCCAGATGGTTTGCTCCTCTGGAGGAGGTCGTCGAGCGATTGGTCAGCCCGGCCCGGCTGACGCCGGAGCGGGAGGCCGAACGCAGCGAAGAGTGGCGAGTCGTGGAACAGGCGATCGCCGGATTGCCGGTGAGCCAGCGCGTGGTGCTGGTGCTTTACTATCTCAATGACCTTTCTCTGATTGAAATCGCGGAGATTGTCGAGTGTCCCGTGGGTACCGTGAAATCGCGTTTGCACTACGGCCGGGAAAACTTGAGACGCAAGTTGGACCTCGGCGTGGAGACGCTGCCGGGGGTGGTATATGAGATTACCTGATCACCTGAATTTCAGAGACGAGTTGGGGCGGCAGACACGCTATGCGCTGTACCGCACTGCCGGCACAGCGTGGCCCTCGCCGGAATTGCGAGCCTCACTGCTGGCTTGTGCTTCACGCGGGCTATCCCGCCCGGAGCGAGCACGGAAAAAGAAAACCATCGGTTGGGGCGGCTGCGCGTATCCGATTCCGATTCCGATCCCGATTGCGATTCGCCTATTGCAGGCCAGTTGGACACCCTACCGGCTGCATGTGGGTTAGTTTGCTTGACGCACCCTGACCCTTGTGCTATATTTTCAGTATTCACTCAGAGGAGGTGGTTATAAGGAAATCACAATCAAAAACAGTCATCCCCGATCGTTCCTACGTCGTTCCCACATTTCACTCTAGGAGGAGAAACACAATGCTTACGCGCAAGAAATGGGCCCTATTCGCAGGGTTTATGGTCCTCAGCCTGATCCTCGCGGCCTGCCAGCCGACGACTGTTGAGGTCCCGGTGGTGCAGACTCAGCTCGTGGAGTCCACCGTGGAAGTTCCGGTGGTGCAGACCCAGATCGTCGAGCAAACCCAGGTGGTCGAAGTCTCGCCAGATATCCTGCAGACCCCCCACCCGATCCTGAGCGACCTGCGGGTCCGCCAGGCTATTGCCTACTGCACGAACCGGCCCGAGCTGATCGCATCGGTCTACACGTTCGTGGCTGACCCGAGCACCCTGCTGATGGACACCAATATCCCGAGCGATCACTGGGCGCACGCCGATGGCGTGCAGCAATACCCGTTTGATCCCGCGCAGGGCATGGCCCTGCTCGACGAAGCCGGCTGGACCCTGGCAGAGGAGGGCGCGCCGGTCCGCACCAATGCCAATGGCGATGAGCTGAACCTGGGGTTCGTCACGACCAACGCGCAGTTTCGCCAGACTTGGGCGGCCGTGTTCGAGAGCAACATGGCCGATTGCGGCATGCGCATCCTGCGCCTGCACGCTCCGGCCTCCTATTGGTTCGGTGACACGACCGGCGTAGCGCGGCGCCAGTACGAGCTGGGCGCCTTCGCCTGGGTGGGCGAAGCCGATCCGGGCGGCGTGAGTCTCTATGCTTGCGATCAGATCCCGCTGCCGGAAAATGGCTGGGAAGGTCAGAACGGGATGGGCTGGTGCAATGAGACCGCCAGCGATGCGATCAAGGCGGCGAACAATACCCTGGACCGCGACGAGCGTATCGCGCAATATCAGATTTTCCAGGAAGAATTCGCCAAGGACATGGTCAGCCTGCCGCTCTTCAACCGGGTGGAAGTGCTGGCCACCAACTTGAACCTGGCCGGCTTCGAGCCGGCTCCTGGCGAACCCTATGTTTCCTACAACGTCCACGAGTGGGAGATCCCCGGCCAGGACACGATCGTGCTGGGCTACACCCAGGAACCGGCCAGCATGTTCACCCTGGTCGAACAGGCCTTCGTGCAGCGCAATGCGTACATCCTGATTGGCGGGTATCCGGTCAGCAGCTTGAACTACGACTTCGCCGCCAACATGTACGTCCCACAGTTGCCCACACTGGAGAACGGCGGGGCGGTGCTCGAGCCGGTGGAAGTGTCGGAAGGCACCATGGTGGTGGATGCCAACGGCGACGTCGCCGAATTGGCAGCGGGAATGACCCTGTTGGACCCCGAAGGCAATAGCTTGGACTACTCGGGCGGCCCGGTCACGATGAACCAGATGACGATGAACTGGGAGCTGGTGGAAGGCATCCTGTGGTCGGACGGCGAGCCGCTCAAGGCCGCCGACATGGAGCTGGCCTCGGCGATCAACTGCGATCCCGAGTCCGGCAACACCACGTTCTTCCTCTGCGACCGCACCGCCAGCGAGACCATCAGCGACACTGCCGTCAGCGTTACCTTTGTGCCGGGTTACACTCCCCCGCTGTACTTCACCATCGGCAACGGCGGTTGCACTGGTCCGTGCTGGTATCCGTCCCACCGGGTGTTGAGCGACGGTCGGACCCTGGCCGACGTGCCGGCAGCAGAATGGGCCACCCTGCCCGAAATCGCGACAAGCCCGATTGACACCGGGCCGTACGTGCTCACCGAGTGGGTCACGGGCCAGTCCATGACCTTCGAGGCCAACCCCCTCTTCTACCTTGGGCCCCCCAAGACCCCGACTATCGTTATCACCTTCGTGGCCGACACCAACCAGGCGGTGGCCCAACTGCTCACCGGTGATGTGGATGTGCTCTTCGGTGAGACCCTGGGCGCCGGTCCGGAGGTCCAGACCGTGCGGGATGCGGCGGACAGAGGTGAAGTCGCGATCTACATCGAGCCCAGCGCGACCTGGGAGCACATTGATATGAACCTGTTCAAGTAAGCAGCGCTTTAGAACCCCATCCATCCGCCGGCCACCGCCGGCGGATGGACAAGTTTCAAAGATGAAGGTGAATACCGGAACAACAGGCAGAGACGTTGCATGCAACGTCTCTACCTGTTGTTCCGGCGCACGGTGCCACCATGGTGGCAATTCCATTTGCGGAGAACACTATCATGGGTAACTACCTGATCCGCCGTTCAATCCAGATGCTGGTGGTTTTGTTCTTTTCGGGGATGGCGACTTATGCCCTGCTCAATCTTGCCCCCGGCGGTCCCCTGCAGGGCCTCCGCCAAACGGCCCAGACCAGCACCCGGCAAATTTCTGAAGAGGATATTGCTCGCATTCGGGCCCGGTTTGAGCTGGACTTATACTTGCCCTACCGCTTCACCCGCTGGCTGATCGGTTGGCCGACCGGCCCAATCACCTTCGGCGGCACGCAATTTCTGAAAGACGTGGAAGTGGGGTGCCGCCTTCCGGTGGAAGAAAGTGTCCTCGTGGACGGCCGCGAACAGATCCGGACGACTGGATGCAATGATACCGTCACGATGGAGGAGCTTGTCGGGAGGCGAACCAGCCGTGGGGTATTCCGCGGCGATTTTGGCGCTTCATGGGCAATTTTGCGCGACCGCCCGGTGTCGGAGGTGCTCTGGTCGCGCATACCGCGAACCGTCCAGTTGATGAGTGTGTCCATCATTATTTCCATCCTGCTCGGGGTGCCGCTGGGAGTGTATTCCGCGGTGCGGCAGTACTCGCGATTCGATTACTTCTTCACCTCCCTCTCCTTCATGGGTTCCTCGATGCCCACCTTCTTTTTCGGCATCATTATGATTCTGATTCTGGCCATTCTCCTCAAACGCGCGGGCTGGTTCTACCTGCCGCCGGGCAACGCAGTAGGGGTGCGAGACTACGTGGTCCCGCTGCTGGGGAGCATCGAGGCCGGTTCGCTGGTGGATCAACTGCTGCGCATGATCATGCCGGTGACCGTCCTGGTGATGGTGAACGTTGCCGGCTGGAGCCGGTTTGTCCGCGCCAGCATGCTGGAAGTGATGCGCCAGGATTACGTACGCACGGCCCGCGCCAAGGGGCTGCTGGAGCAGGTGGTCGTCCTCAAGCATGCCTTCCGCAATGCGCTGATTCCCTTCATCACGATTGTGGTCTTTGCGATCCCGGCCACCTTTGGCGGCGCCATCATCACCGAAACGGTATTCAACTGGCCCGGCATGGGCCGCCTCTTTGTAGACGCGCTGGGCCGCAACGACTACCCGGTGACCATGGCGATACTGCTCATCGGCGCCTTCCTGACCGTGGTGGCCACGCTCCTGTCCGACATTTTGTACACGGTGGTGGATCCCAGAATAAGGCTGAGTTAGAAAAACTCCGGAAAAAAACGACACGGAACGTAGTTCCGTGTCGTTTTTTTCGGATGTTGTTTGTTTTGTTGCGAGGATAGCATCGCGAGAGGAGAGTTTCCGGAAAATGGAGCCAGAAAACCCGGTTTTCTGGCTCCATTTTCCTAGAAATTTTCCCAACGCCCCTGTTCGCTACAGCGCGGGGTGTTGGCCCAGATACAGTTGCCTGAAGGAGTTGACTTATGGCGGTCGCAGCCAGAGATGTAGATAGTATGATCGAGCTCCTTGCGGACCGGGCAGTGCCTCAGGAGCAGAGCCGCTTCAAGGTGCTGGCCCGCCGTTTCGCGCGCCACCGGCTGGCGGTTATCTGCCTCGGGATGCTGCTCATCATCTTCTTGGTGTCCCTCTTTGCCAAGGAGATCGCGCCCTATGGCCCGACGGAAATTGACGTCGGCAATACTTTCGCCTCGCCATTCAGCCGCACGGAAGACGGCGCGAAAGCACACTTACTGGGCACCGATCACCTGGGGCGCGACTATTTCTCGCGCCTCCTCTACGCGGCCCGCATCTCCCTGACCGTCGCCTTCTCAGTGGTCGCCGGCAGCATTACCATTGGCGCTATCGTCGGCGCAGTCTCGGGCTTTTACGGAGGTGTCCTGGACGACGCGTTGATGCGGGTGGTGGAGTTTCTCTTGACGATTCCCACTCTGCCGATCTTGCTAATTCTTTCGTCCATCCTCATCCAGACACCGGAGGCCATTCCCGTGCCGCAGGCGCTGATCAATCTTGCCGGCAAAGTGATGTATATCTCGCCGCGCGAATCGCAGCAGGTCATCATGATTATTATCGTGCTGATGTCCTTTAGCTGGTTGAGCGCAGCGCGGTTGATGCGGGGCATGGTGCTCTCGATCAAGCACATGGACTACGTCGAGGCCTCGCGAGCGCTGGGGGTCTCCAACAGCAGTATCATCCTGCGCCACATGATCCCGAATTCCATGGCCCCGATGATCGTGGCCGCCAGCCTGGGGCTGGCCGACATCATCATCACCGAAGCGGCCCTGAGCTTCATCGGCTTCGGCATCCAGGACCCGACGCCTACCTGGGGCAACATGCTGTCGTTTACCCAGAGCCACATGTTCAATCATCCCTGGCTTCCGCTGGTGCCGGGCACGCCGATCTTCATCTGCGCGCTGGCCTTCAACTTCGTCGGCGACGGACTGCGGGACGCCCTCGATCCGCGGCTCAAGCTGTAACGAGTTACACCAGCTCTGTTGCAAGCTCGCAGGCGTAAGGTCACCCCTTCGGCAGGCTCCCCACTCCCTGCGGTCGGGGACTTCGCAGGGCAGGCTCTGAACGGAGTGAAGGGTCTATACGCCGCATCGAAAAGATGCTTCGCGGAGTTTACCCTGGGGGCGGGTTGAGATTCTTCGCTTCGCTCACACTTGCCCCGGATGCAAGTGCCGGGGGAATGACAGGCGGAGGGCTTGCCCTGAGCGTAGCTGAAGGGGCTCAGCATGACACGCAAGGGTGTCTCCGCAACAGAGCAAGATACCCTCATACGCAGGGAAACTGAGTCCACGCGGTTGCCGATGGCCCAGGTACAACTCGATTGGGTAATAGAGACCGGAGGCAAACGCGACCTGGTGCAAGTGAAGCACCTGGTCAAGTACTTCCCCGTCCGCGGCGGGCTGCTGCAGCGCGTCCAGGCCTGGGTCCAGGCCGTGGACGACGTCAGCTTCACCATCAAAGCCGGCGAAACGCTGGGCCTGGTCGGCGAGTCGGGCTGCGGTAAGACCACTGTCGGGCGCACCCTCCTGCGCCTGATCCCCGCCACCAGCGGCTCGGTCACGTTTGAGGGCAGGGAGGTCTTCGAAGCCAGCAGCGGTGAATTGAAAGATCTGCGCCGCCAGATGCAGATCATTTTCCAGGACCCGTATTCATCGCTGGACCCGCGCATGCCGGTCGGGGACAGCATCGGCGAAGGCCTGCGGGTGCATGATTGGCGCAATCGCCGGGCGCGCTTCGAGACCGTAATCACGACCCTGCGCAAGGTGGGTCTGGAAGACTATCACGCCCGCCGCTATCCGCACGAGTTCTCCGGCGGCCAGCGCCAGCGCATCGGCATCGCCCGCGCCCTGGCCCTGCGGCCCAAATTCATCGTCTGCGACGAGCCCGTCTCCGCCCTCGACGTCTCTATCCAGTCGCAGGTGCTCAACATCCTCAAAGAACTCCAGGAGGAGTTTGACCTTACCTACCTGTTCATTGCCCACAACCTGAGCGTGGTCGAACACATCTCCGACCGGGTCGCCGTGATGTACCTCGGGAAGATGGTCGAACTGGCCGACCGCGACGAGTTGTTCCGCAACCCTCTCCACCCATACACTCAGGCACTCATGTCGGCGATCCCGGTCCCGGACCCCGGGTACAAGCGCGAGCGGATCATCCTCAAGGGCGACGTACCCAGCCCGCTGCGACCGCCCACCGGCTGCCGCTTCCACCCGCGCTGCCCGGTGGCGCTGGAACATTGTTCAAAGCAGGAGCCTGAGTTCAAGGAAGTCAGCCGCAGGCACTGGGTCGCCTGCTTCCGGGTGGAATGAAAATCCTTTGCAAATTCAGTAGATCACGAAAATCGTAGTGTAGCCCCTTGTGGGCGTGGAAATCGAGGCGAAAACGGGCACAAGGCCCTAGGCTACGGAGCCGATTCGTGATCTGCCGAAATTGCATTTGCCCTTGATTCGATAGTGGGGTATATTATCGTTGCGAAGAGCCTTATCTTGACATCCGCCCAAGGAGGGAACATTGGC
>Ga0184633_10000855_pt1 | contig 11969 bp, 9 predicted proteins | sample PLM31_170_b1_FD_133156 | JGI IMG/M metagenome (GOLD analysis project Ga0184633, IMG submission 133156) | Groundwater sediment microbial communities from an aquifer in East River, Colorado, USA - PLM3-1_170_b1 | ecosystem: Environmental > Terrestrial > Soil > Riparian zone | place: USA: East...
CGGGTGAATCAAGCGCCGTTGCCACGACTTGTCTCTGGTCCATTAAGCCTGACGCCAGAAGCCCGAAGCCCATTCCGAAGAGCTGGATTATCTCACGAGAAACACACCGAGCCCGTCGAGGACTGAGACGAGAATGGCGAGGGCCGATAGACCGAGGCAGATCAGGGCGCCGACAATATGGTCGATGCGTTCGGGACGCAGCGGATCCAGCCAGCGCGCGGCCATGTACCCGCCGGCGAACCCGCCAGCGTGCGCGTAGTTGTCGATGCCCGGCATCACGAAGCCGAACATGAAAAGGATGACAGCGTACCTGACAGCTTCGCCGCGGATCGCGCTGCTGCCGCCCCGTCGTCCGTAGTAGACCATTGCGCCGAGCAACCCGAAGATAGACGCCGAGGCGCCGACGGTGAATTGCGCGCCGCGCAGGAAGAAGGGCAGCGGTATCCGAGTCAGGTAATAGCCTGCCGCCGAGCTCAGCACGAAGCCGCAGATGCCAGCGACCGTGTAAATGATCACCATGCGAGAGGGACCAAAGATGTCCGCGGTTGCCGGACCGAGCTGTCGCACCCACATCATGTTGAAGAGAATGTGAAGGAAACTGCCGTGGAGCCATCCGGCGCTGGCGACAGTCCACCATCGCCCGAGCCCAAACACCGGCAGCGCGCCGCTCGCGCCGAACAAGAACAGACTGGGCGCGCTGGGGGCCAGCAGCGACATCAGGCCGTTCATGCCGATGCCGGTGCCGGACATCACGAGCGTCGCGACGTAGAGGACGATGCAGGCGCCCAGGACGAACGTGACGAATCCAAGGTCGCTGCCGAGACTGCGGAGCACGGGCGCGAATCCCCACAAGCCTGGATTGCGCCGCCCGCACGTGTAGCACTGCTCATCGTTGACGCCGACGAGCGATCCGCACGAGGTGCACACGACCGACCCGGTCCGCTGTCTCCACCACATGTCGCTCGTCCTTTGAAATCTAAAGGTCTTTGCCGCCTTAGTGCCCTCTGCGCTAGAGAGCACGTTATACTGAGAAGATGCCCGTGCTCAAGAAATCCGTGCAGACGGTCGCGAATCCGTTCACCCGTAACGTCGCCATCATCGCGCATGTCGACCACGGCAAGACGACGCTGGTCGATGGCTTGCTTCATCAGAGCGGGATTTTTCGGAGCAACGAGCGGGTCGCGGAGCGCGTGATGGATAACATCGACCTCGAGCGCGAGCGAGGCATCACGATTCTCGCCAAGAACACGGCCGTGCACTACCGTTCGCAGGCAGACACACAGAACATGTTGATCAACATCGTGGACACGCCCGGCCACGCGGATTTTGGGGGTGAGGTCGAGCGGACGCTGTCGATGGTCGATGGCGTCATCCTGCTGGTTGACGCCTCAGAGGGCCCGTTGCCCCAGACACGATTCGTGCTGCGCAAAGCCTTCGAGCGGCGATTGCCGCCGATCGTCGTCATCAACAAGATCGACCGGGCCGATGCGCGTCCAGCCGAGGTGTTGAACGAGATTTACGATCTGTTTATTGACCTCGATGCGACCGAGGAGCAGCTCGAATTTCCCGTGCTGTACACAAACGCCAGGCTGGGCACCGCCAGCCGCGATCCATCAATACCCGGTCGCGATCTGCGCCCGCTGTTCGAAGCCATCGTCGACCACGTGCCGCCGCCTTACGGCGATTCGGCACATCCGCTGCAGATGCTGGTGGCGAATCTCGATTCCAGCGATTACCTCGGACGGATCGCGATCGGCCGCGTGTTCAACGGCCGCGTCCGCATCGGCGATCAGATCGCGGTCTGCAAACTGGACGGACGGGTGCAGGAGACGCGCGTCACGAAGCTGTACGCGTTCGATGGACTTCGCCGGGTTGAGATCGAAGAAGCGACGGCCGGAGATATCGTCTGCCTTGCCGGCATCGAGGACATCACGATTGGCGAAACGATCGCCGACCCCGAGCACCGGATGCCGATTCCGCCTATCGCAATCGATGAGCCCACGGTCTCGATGATCTTCGGGGTCAATACGTCGCCGGTGGCGGGCCGTGATGGTCAATACGTGACGTCGCGAAACCTGCGCGACCGGTTGAATCGCGAGCTGCTCGGGAATGTCTCGATCCGCCTGGAAGAGACTGATTCGCCCGAGCAGATCAAGGTCGTGGGACGTGGCGAGCTGCAGCTGTCCATTTTGATCGAAATGATGAGGCGCGAAGGCTACGAGCTGCAGGTCTCGCGCCCCGAAATCGTCACCAAGGATCAGGATGGTCGCGTCGTCGAGCCCGTGGAGGATCTGACCATCGACGTGCCTGAAGTATTTCAGGGCGTGGTGATCGCGCAGGTCGGTGGACGGCGCGGCGCGATCACGAAGGTGGTCAACCACGGAAGCGGCCGCATCATATTGGAATTCCACATCCCCACCCGGGGACTCATCGGCTTTCGGTCGCAGTTTCTCACCGACACACGCGGAACCGGCATCATGAATTACCTCTTTGCCGGCTGGGAGCCGTGGCATGGGATCATTTCGTCGCGAACGACCGGCGCCCTCGTCGCCGACCGGCCCGGCGTGGCGACCGCGTACGCGATTTACAACCTGCAGGAACGCGGTGAGATTTTCATCGAGCCAGGGACGCCAGTCTACGAGGGGATGATCGTCGGCGAGAATGCGCGCCCGAGCGACATGGACGTGAATGTGACGAAAGAAAAAAAGCAGACCAATATGCGCGCCTCAACGGCCGACGAAGCCATCAGGCTCATCCCGCCCCGCAAGCTTGGGCTGGAGCAGGCGATCGAGTTCATCACAGACGATGAGCTCGTCGAGGTGACGCCGCAGAACATCCGCATGCGAAAAAAGATTCTCGCCGCCAACATGCGGCCGAGGCGCATGGCGGAAACTAGAAACTAGTTTTTACTTTCTCGAATCTGTCTTCTTCTTGAGCTCGCGAAGCTCTCTCTTGAGCTTGTGATAGCTCTCGACGTGCGCCGCGGACATCCTGCCTGCCGCGACTGCGTCCTTCACGGCACAGCGTGGCTCCTCCAGATGTTGGCAATCGCGAAAAAAGCAATCCGGCGCGAGCGCTTCGATGTCGTCGAACGTGTCTTGAAGACCTTCTGCTGTGTCCCAGAGCTGAAGCTCACGCATGCCGGGCGTGTCGATCATCAGCGCGCCGCCGGGCATCACGATCAGCTCACGATTGGTCGTGGTATGACGCCCGCGACGATCGCTCACTCTCACGTCGCGGATGCGCTGGCGCTCTTCGCCGAGCAGCTTGTTAATCAGCGTCGATTTGCCGACCCCCGATGAGCCAAGTAGCGCCACAGTTTCGCCCGTACGCAGATAAGTGCCCAGTTGGTCGAATCCCTGGGCGTGTGTGCAACTGATGGCGTGCACGGCTACATCGGATGCGATGCTCTGAACGGCATTGATGGCGCCGGGGATATCGGCACAGAGATCCGCCTTGTTGAGGACGATCACCGGTCGCGCCCGGCTCTCGCGCGCGACCACGAGATACCGTTCGAGACGGCGAAGGTTGAAATCGCGGTCCAGGGCGGAGACAAGAAAAATCGTGTCCACGTTGGCTGCGATCACCTGTTCTTCGGGGGAGGTGCCGGCAATCTTGCGTGAGAACCTACTCTTGCGCGGGAGCACGCCGCAGATCTGCGCGTGACCCGCGCCCGTCGCGGGCCGCAGCGCGACCCAGTCGCCGATGGCGGGAAAGTCCTGACGGCCGCGAACCTCGTGCCGAAAGCGACCAGTGACGCGAGCAAGCAGGTCGCCTGTCGCCGTGTACACGCGATAGATGTGCGTATGCTCGCGGGCGATGCGCCCCGGAATCAAGCCTTCGGCTGCGTAGGGTGCGAACTGGTCGCCCAGCATCTCGTTCCAGCCGTACGTGATCAGATCCGTACCCATGTCAGTACATCTTTCGCTTCATGGTACAGTTCAGCGCAAGGGCGCGGGACAATGTGCTCCGGGCCCCATGGTCGCAGAGATAATGTACTAAGGACCAAGAACCAAGGACCTTTTTTGCCTCACCAGTTCATCTACACCATGAAGGGGCTCGGGAAGGCGTACCCTCCTGATAGCTTCGTTCTCAAGGACATTTGGCTGTCGTTTTTGCCGGGCGCCAAGATTGGGGTGCTCGGTTTGAACGGGGCGGGCAAGAGCACCCTCTTACGCATCATGGCGGGCGAGGATTCCGATTTTTTGGGCGAAGCCTTCCCGGCCGAAGACATCAGCATTGGGTACCTGCCGCAGGAACCTCACCTGGATCAGCGCAAAACCGTCTTGGGCAATGTCGAGGAGGGCGTGGCCGAAGTGCGCGCGCTGCTCGATGAATACGACCGCGTCAGCGAACGCCTCGGAGAGGACCTATCGCCTGACGACATGGAGAAGACCCTCGATCGGCAGGGCCGCATCCAGGATCGCATCGAGGCGGCGGGCGCCTGGGACCTCGATTCCCGTATCGAGCTGGCGATGGAGGCATTGCGCGTGCCGCCGCCGGATGCCGACGTCGCCACGCTGTCAGGAGGCGAGCGCCGCCGCGTCGCGCTTTGCCGGTTGCTGCTGCGACAGCCAGACCTGCTGCTCCTGGACGAGCCGACGAACCATCTCGACGCCGAATCGGTGGCCTGGCTCGAACGGCACCTCAAAGACTATCCGGGAACGGTAGTCGGCGTCACGCACGACCGGTACTTCCTCGACAATGTTGCCGGCTGGATTCTCGAGCTCGATCGAGGATCCGGGATTCCGTGGGAGGGCAACTACTCCTCCTGGCTTGAACAGAAGAAAAGACGGCTTGAAGTCGAAGAAAAGCAGGAAACCAAGCGTCAGCGCACGCTCGAGCGCGAGCTCGAATGGGTGCGCATGTCGCCGCGTGCGCGGCAGGCCAAGGGCAAAGCACGTCTGAACGCGTACGAGGAGCTGCTCAACGCAGATGCCGCCCAGAAGATCGAGACCGTCGAGATCTACATTCCTCCCGGCCCGCGCCTTGGCGACGTGGTCGTCGAGGCGCGCGGCTTGCGAAAAGGCTACGGCGACCGGGTCCTGATGGACGATCTGAGCTTTACGCTGCCTCGAGGCGGCATCGTGGGAGTGATTGGACCGAACGGGGCCGGCAAGACGACGTTATTCAGGATGATCACCGGCCAGGAAGGGCCCGACGCGGGAACGCTTCGCATGGGCGCAACCGTCCAGCTCGGCTATGTCGATCAGGAGCGCGATGCCCTTGGGGCCGATAGAACCGTGTGGGAGGAGATCAGCGGCAGTCAAGACGAACTGCTGGTTGGCAAGCGCACGGTGGCCTCACGGGCGTACGTGTCCTGGTTCAATTTCAAGGGACGCGACCAGCAGCGCAAGGTCGGCTCACTTTCCGGCGGCGAACGGAATCGTGTGCATCTCGCGAAGTTGTTGCGGCGAGGCGCCAACGTGATCCTGCTCGACGAACCGACCAACGACCTCGACGTCGACACACTGCGGGCATTGGAAGAGGCTCTCCTCCAATTTGCGGGATGCGCCGTCGTGATCAGCCACGATCGGTGGTTCCTCGACCGTATTGCCACGCATATCCTCGCGTTTGAAGGAGACAGCCAGGTGGTCTGGTTCGAGGGCAACTATCAGGATTACGAGGCGGATCGCCGCCGGCGTCTTGGCGCGGCGGCCGATCAGCCCCACCGGATCAAGTACCGGAAACTAACCAGAACCTGAAGTGCACAGAGGACAATTCGACATCAAGAGCATTGCAGATGTCAGATTTTGGAATGCACGATTAATCTCCAATCTCAAGTCTGCAATGCGGCGGCCACCAGAAGCCCTGCGACCTCGGCGTTAAAGAGTGCGTCTAAAGAACCGTGACTGAACCCAACAAGGCCGAAAAGCGCGAAAGGCTCCAGAACGCGTGGCAGGAAGCCCGCGAGCTGGTGTGGCAGCATCGCAAGCGGCTCGCGCTGGGTCTGGCACTCATGCTCATCAGCCGGTTGGCGGGGATGGTGCTTCCCGCCTCGTCGAAATATCTGATCGACGAAGTCGTCGGCAAAGGACGACGGGAGCTGATCATGCCGCTCGCACTCGGGATCGCGGCGGCGACCATCGTCGACGCCGCAAGCTCGTTCGCCCTGTCTCAGGTGCTTGGCGTGGCGGCCCAGCGCGCCATCGCCGACATGCGCAAGAGTATCCAGGCGCACATCGAGCGGCTGCCCGTCGCGTACTTCGATTCGACGCAAACCGGCGTCCTGATCTCGCGCATCATGAGCGACGCCGAAGGGATCCGAAACCTGGTTGGCACCGGCCTGGCGCAGTTGACCGGCAGCCTCGTCACCGCTGCGATCGCGCTCGTGGTGCTCTTTTATCTGAATTGGCAGCTCACGGCCATCAGTCTCGTGATTCTGGCCGGGTTCGGCAGCGGAATGGCGATCGCCTTCAAGCGACTGCGTCCGCTGTTTCGCGAGCGGGGCAAGATTAACGCCGAGGTCACCGGCCGGCTGGCTGAATCATTGGGTGGCATTCGCATCGTCAAGGCCTACATCGCGGAGAAGCGCGAGGAGCGCGTCTTTGCGAAAGGCATCCATCGGCTCTTCCGCAACATCGCCAAGTCCATGACCGGTGTGTCGGTCGCGACCGCATTTGGCAGCATCGTCGTGGGCGCCATCGGCGCCGTCATGATCGTGTTGGGCGGCCGCGCGATTCTCGCCGGCAGCATGACCCTCGGCGACTTCTTCATGTACGTCTTCTTCGTCGGCCTCCTGGCGATGCCCGTCGTGCAGATGGCGTCCATCGGGACGCAGATTACCGAGGCGCTCGCGGGACTCGACCGCATTCGGGAAATCAAACGGATGGCGACTGAGGATGAAGAGGACGAACGGCGCGAGTCGCTGCCGATCGTGCGCGGAGAAATCGTGTTTGACGATGTGTCGTTCCAGTATGAGCCTGGAGTTCCGGTCCTCAAGCGCATTTCGTTTCGAGCGCCGGCCGGCTCGACCACGGCGCTCGTCGGATCGAGCGGCTCTGGCAAGAGCACGCTCATCAGCCTTGTCATGACGTTCAACCATCCGCGGACGGGTCGCGTGCTCGTCGACGGCCACGATCTGGCCAACGTCCGCCTTCGGGACTACCGCGCACAATTGGGGGTCGTGCTGCAGGACAATTTCATGTTCGACGGGACGGTGGCCGAAAACATCCGGTTTTCTCGGCCGCAGGCGACGTTCGAGGAAGTCCGGGCGGTGAGCCGGATCGCCCACTGCGACGAATTTATCGAGAAATTTCCGAAGAAGTACGAGACGATTGTGGGAGAACGGGGGATCAAGCTGTCAGGCGGACAGCGCCAGCGGGTGGCTATCGCACGGGCAATTCTGGCGGACCCCAGGATTCTGATTCTTGATGAAGCCACATCGAGCCTCGACAGCGAAAGCGAAGCGATGATCCAGGACGGCCTTCAGACGCTGCGGCGCGGCCGAACGACGTTTGTCATTGCCCATCGTCTGTCGACGATCCAGAGTGCCGATCAAATTCTCGTGTTGGAGGTGGGAGAGATCGTCGAGCGCGGTACGCACGAAGAGCTGCTGGCACGCAATGGCCGATACCGGCAACTGTATGACAAGCAGTACCGAATCGAGCGCGATCGGTTCATCAACCCCGGCGAGGACTTTACTCCTGATCTGCCGAAGATAATTTCGGCCGTTCCCGAGCGGGCAGGTCGCTCCGCTCTGTAGGGCAAACGGTTATGAACAAACGTTACATTGCCGGCGTCGCAATCGTCTTTACGCTTGCTGCGGTGATCGTGCTCGGGGTGCGGTACACGCGCCGCGTCAGTCAATCGCTGACGGGTCTCACATCTTCCTCCACGCCGACCATTCAGTTCGTCAAGAATGCGGTACCTGTTCCCGACCTGACGTTTCAGGATCTGGAGGGACGAACCATTTCCACGAAGGACTGGAAGGGGAAGGTCACCCTGGTGAACTTCTGGGCGACCTGGTGTCCGCCATGCCGCGAAGAGATTCCCGCCCTGATCAAGCTGCAGGACGCCTACCGTGACCAGCTCCAGATCATCGGCGTGTCGTTTGACGAGGGTTCGGTCGACGACGTTCGTGCGTTCGTTCGCGAGCACAAGATGAATTACCCCATCGTCATGTCCACTCCCGAGTTGCAGAAGGGCTTTCCGGGAGTGTTTGCGTTACCGACGACGTTCGTCCTGGATCGCGATGTCAGGACCGTGCAGAAACATGTGGGCTTGATCAGTCCCGCGATATACGAGCTCGAGACGCGCGCGCTTTCCGGCATCCCGACCGACGTCAAGGTCGAGAGAGTGGAAGACACCGGAAAGGTCCTTCTGACCAATGCAGCCCTTGCCACTGAAATTCCCGGCGTCGATCTTTCAAAACTCACGCCTGCGCAGAAGACGACAGCATTGAAGCGGCTGAACGAGGAGGGTTGTACCTGCGGATGCAAGCTGACGGTCGCGCAATGTCGAATCAATGACGCCGAGTGTGCGATAAGCCCCACCATCGCCAAGAAGATCGTCGGCGAGGTCGCCGCCCAGTAGCCATCGTCCTCAGAAAGAAAGCTCACTCCCTAACCGAAGGTCGCAGAGCATTCTTCCAATGAGACCTGCGTGCTCTGCCCAGCTGTGCGTTTTCTGCGTTCAAAAAATTCCCAGCTGAAGCTTGGCGGCGTCCGACATGCGGTCTTTGGTCCAGGGAGGCTCCCAGACGATCTCGACGCGGACCTCCTTCACTCCCGGAATGTCGCGGACTCGCTGTTCGACCTGTACCGGAAGGGTTTGCGCAGCGGGACATCCGGGCGCGGTCAGCGTCATACGGATCTCGACTGACGCCTCGGCATCGATGGCGATGTCGTAGATGAGGCCGAGCTCATAGATGTTGACGGGGATTTCGGGATCGAAGATCGACGAGAGTGCGGTGGCGATTTGCGGCCGGAACGTCTCGGTCGTGGCCGGATCGGGCACGAGCGGTGGGCGCAGGCTGTCACTCGCCGATACAGCCGGCTCACCTGCAGCGTCAGCGATTAATGGGATGACCCGCCCCTCGACGGCGGCATCATTCCGTGGAGACGACATCCTGCTTCGCCTCCAGCGCCGCTCGCAGGGTATGCCATGCGAGGCTGGCGCACTTGACACGCACCGGATATTCGCGGACGCCCGCAAAGACGACCAGCTTGTCGAGCTGTCCGGTCTCGATTGGCGCGTCCGCGGGGGACGTGACCATGTGGTGGAATTCCCGGAAGAGGCCGTCGGCCTCGCCGAGGGTCCGCCCTTTGAGAGCGGCCGTCATCAATGACGCGGAGGCTTTGGAAATCGCGCACCCGGAGCCTTCGAAACTGAGGTCCTCGATCCGATCGCCGCTGAGTCTCAAGTACACGGTGATCCGATCGCCGCACAGCGGGTTGAACCCTTCAGCCTTCTGGCTGGGCGGCTCGATGGCGCGGAAATTCCGCGGCCGCTTGTTATGATCGAGAATGACTTCCTGATAGAGCTCGCGCAGATCGGACATCAGCCGAAAATCTCACACACCTTGCCGAGCGCGGCAACGAGCGTATCGATCTCCCCCCGCGTATTGTAAAACGCCAGCGACGCTCGGGCCGTCGCCGGCACGCCGAGCCGCTGCATCACCGGTTGTGTGCAGTGATGCCCGGTGCGAATCGCGACGCCTTCCTGATTCAGGATCGTGCCGATGTCGTGGGGATGAATCCCTTCCATGACGAACGACAGCACGCTGGCCTTCTCCTTGGCGGTGCCGACCATCCGAACACCAGGCACGGCGGACAACCGCTCGGTGCCATAGACGGTCAGATCGTGTTCGTGCGCTTCCAGCGCCCGCCGGTCGAGCGCCGACAGGTAATCGATCGCCGCGCCGAGACCAACCGCGCCGGTAATGTTCGGCGTGCCGGCCTCGAACTTGTGCGGCACGACATTGTACTCGCTCTTCTCGAAGGTAACCGAGCTGATCATGTCGCCCCCGCCCTGGTACGGCGGCATCGCCTCGAGCAGCGCACGCTTCCCGTACAACACGCCGATGCCCGTGGGACCGAACATCTTGTGGCCGGAAAACGCGTAAAAATCGCAGTCGAGCGCCTGCACATCCACGCTCATATGTGGCACCGCCTGAGCGCCGTCGACCAGCACTGGAATGCCGCGCGCATGAGCCGCGGCGATCATCTCCCGCACGGGATTGATCGTCCCGAGCGAATTCGAGACGTGCACCACCGACACGAGCCTGGTTCGCGAGGTCAGCAGCGGCTCGTAGCAGTCGAGCCGTAGCTCGCCCGCATCGCTGATCGGAATGACGCGGATGCGCGCCCCCACCTGCTCGGCGAACAGCTGCCATGGCACGATGTTCGAATGGTGTTCGAGCCCCGAGATCACGATTTCATCGCCAGCCTTGATGCGCAGCCGTCCGAACGACGCCGCAACCAGATTGATCGCTTCCGTCGTGCCACGGACGAAGACGATCTCGCGCACATCGGCAGCGTTGATGAACTTTCGCACCTTCGCGCGCGCGTCCTCGAAGGATTTGGTCGCGCGCTCGCTCAGCTCGTGAACGCCCCGATGGATGTTGGCATTCTCTTCGACCAGGCTTCGGACCATTCGGTCGATGACGATCTGTGGCTTCTGGGCGGTCGCTGCGTTGTCGAGGTAGACGAGCGGCTTGCCGTGAATCGTCTCGCTGAGGATGGGGAAGTCCTGTCGGATCCGCCGAACGTCGAAAACCGCTCGTGGTGTCGAGACGGCGGTCAGACTGCTCATGCTGCTGCTTCCCTGGGCAACTGCGTCAGCAACGCGGTCTCGACGAGCGCCCGCAGCGCCGGCACGTTCATCCGGTTGATGATGTCGCCCGCGAAGGCGCGAATCAGCATGGCGCGCGCTTCCGCCTGCCCGAGTCCGCGTGCCCTCAGGTAAAAGAGGGCATCTTCGTCGAGCTGGCCAATCGCGGCCCCATGCGTGCACTTCACGTCGTTGGCGAAGATTTCCAGCTCCGGCTTCGTATTGATCTGCGCATCGTCGGAGAGCAGCAGCGCTTTGTTGGTCTGCTTCGCGTCGGTCTTCTGAGCGTCCGGCCGCACAATAATCTTGCCGTTGAACACTGCGCGCGCGCGTCCCCACAGAATTCCCTTGTACACTTCGTGGCTGCCGCCGTGGGGCAGCGCGTGGTCGATCGTCGTGTGGTTGTCCACCAGCGTGGTGCCGCCGCCGAGATAGAGACCGTTCAGCGTGCAATCGATTCCCTCGCCGCGTAGCACAGCCATGACATCGTTTCGGACCAGGCTGCCGCCGAGCGTGAGCGAATGCGACGAAAAGTTGCTGCCGCGCTGCGCCTCGACGTACATGGCGCCGAGATGAAACGCCTGCGAGCTCTCGCGTTGCAGTTTGTAATGGTCGATCACGGCGCCGGCGCCCGCCACCACTTCGGTGACGGCGTTCGTGAAATATGGCCGTTCGCCTGCTCCGGCGTAGCTCTCGATGATCTGCGCCTGGCTGTGTTCACCGGCGACGATGAGCACGCGCGGGTGAGACACCGCGGTCGCATCCGACTGTCCCGTCGAAATGAACAGGAGATGGAGAGGCGCGGGCAGAATCGCGTGTGCAGGAATCGAAACCAACGCGCCATCTGCCAGGAACGCGGTGTTCAGCGCAACAAACGCCTGATTCGGCTGATTCGCCACCCGTGTGAGGTGCGCCTCGACGAGCGTTGCATGGGATTCGAGCGCAGCGCTCAACGGCGACACGACGACATCCTTGGGGAGCGTAGACAGCGCGGAGAGCTGCGGCGCGAACCGGCCATTGACGAACACCGCCAAAGCTGAGGCGCCATCGAGCGTCAACCGCCGAAGAACGTCGCCGCCGACAGAAGCCAAGCCATCACCGGCCGGCACCGTCGTCCGATCCACGATGGGCGCGACGCTGGTGAATCGCCACGTTTCCTGCCTGGCTGTCGGAAACCCGAGCTCGGTGAACCGGGC
>Ga0184633_10000856_pt1 | contig 11969 bp, 13 predicted proteins | sample PLM31_170_b1_FD_133156 | JGI IMG/M metagenome (GOLD analysis project Ga0184633, IMG submission 133156) | Groundwater sediment microbial communities from an aquifer in East River, Colorado, USA - PLM3-1_170_b1 | ecosystem: Environmental > Terrestrial > Soil > Riparian zone | place: USA: East...
ACGCCGAAGTGCGCGCCGTCCAGGCAGCGTGCCGGGTCAGGCAGTCGGCGGACCTCACCGGCCTCACGCTCTACGCCCGTTCATGCCGGCGCGCGCACCGGTTAGCGAAACGGAAGTCCGCCTCTCGACCATCTGACAGCTGCCAAAACAGCATCTCCAGAGCCCAGCTGGGTGCAGAACGCTGCATCCCCCTACTGGGTTGCTAGGGAGCAACGGGTACAACGAAGACGAAGGAAAACGACCACGGACTTGCGTTGTCTGCAAAGCGCGTCCCGTCAATGACGTCGTTCCGCCGAGGAAGCCCGGTGGCGACGTAATCCAGCGAACCTTCCAACTCCACGCCTCGAAGCCAGCGTCCTTGCGGCAGCCAGTTGAAGATCGACACACTGGTGTCGAGCTCGAAATTCAATTTGTGGGTGTACGCGCGACGATCACTGGGGCGCTCGGCCGCGCTGAACTTGTCCACGACGTCAAAGTGCGAGGCTACCCACCCGCGAGTCCGTGCTGCCGGCAGCCAGATGAAATTGCTCTCGAACTCGAGTTCCGGGGTACTGTCACGCTCGAACGGAAGGAAGATCGCTTCCACGGTGAACTCGAGCCAGCGGATCCGCGTCGGCAGGCCTAATGACAGAATGACTTCGAACTGCGCTTGGCGCTCTTCTCGAGTCGTACCCTGGTCTCTCGTAATTCGCGGCGATCCAAACAGGTTTGTGAACGTCACCGTCGGCTCGACGTTGAACTCCGGACTGCACAACACTCGACAGCGCTCGGGCTCCTGCGCCGCAGCCGGACTCGCGAGGACCACCGCCGTAGCGAAAATCAGCGGTGCCCTCACCGCAGTTCTTGCCGCTTCGGCTCGGTGATGGACACGATTCGGCCGGCCCGCATTTCCACAATGGAATCGGCGAGAGCGGACGCATCTTCTCGGTCGTGCGTGACGTATACCGTCGTGAGCTTTAGCGCGTGTTGAAGTCGCGCAAGTTCCTGTCGTAGCGTCGACCTCAGTTCGGGATCGAGGCTCGACAGCGGCTCGTCGAGAAGCAGGATCCGCGGTTCACCGACCAGGCTACGTGCGAGCGCGACACGCTGCTGCTCCCCACCGGACAATTCGTGAGGGTGGCGGTCAACCAAGGTCTCGATCCGAACGATTCGTAGCGCCTCCTCTACTCTCGCCGTCCGAGCCGCCGGCGGGACTCGTTGCGCCTCCAGGACGAATTCGAGATTCTGCCGCACGCTGAGATGCGGCCACAGAGCTAAATCCTGAAACACGAACCCGATCCGTCTCTCATGAGGCGCGACGAGGTTCCGACCTGCGTCTGTGACGCGCGTGCCCCCCAGCCAGATCTCACCGGTGTCCGGTGTTTCGAGTCCGGCAATCACCCGCAGCAGTGTCGTCTTGCCACAGCCGCTGGCTCCTAGGACCACCACACAGGCGCCCGGAAGGACTTCAATCGAGACGCCATCGAGTGCCTGATGCGATCCGAATCGTTTGGAGATGCCCCTGGCAGACAAAGCCGTGGACGTCAATGGGCCTCCCGGAGGGATGCGACCGTTCCGAGAACTGCCAGAGGCGTAAAGATGACGAGCGCTTGCAACAGCGCCAGAGCGGCGACCTGGGCTGGCGGCGCGTTGGCGATGATCGTGTAAATGCGAATGGGCAACGTGGACTCGCCGGGCGGTGCGATCAGCACGCTGGCTCCGAGCTCGCCGAACGAGAGCACGAACACCACGATCCATGCTGCCGCGAGCCCGAGCCGAAGTTGCGGCAGCACGATGCGCCGCATCGTGCGGAGCCAACCGGCACCGGCGGCTGCGGCCGCTTCCTCATGGGAGATCGGCACGTACCGGACCGCCGCGGCGAGTATCAGGGCTGCGACGGGGACGAACCGCGCCAGATACGCCAGGATGAACATCGTGTCTGTGCCGTAGATGGTGCCGAACACTCCCGGGCGATTCCACAAGCCGATCAGCCCCACGCCCACAATCGTGCTCGGGACAGCAAAGAGGACAACGAAGAGAATGTCCGCAAGGTTGGCAACTCTCCCGCGCGCCCTTGCACGCGCGTAGCCGAGGCACACGGCGACAGCCGCGACGACCGTCGCCCCGATGGTCGAGAGGATCAGGCTGTTCGCAATCGCCTCGCCAGAGCCGGCAAGAGAAGCACCCCCGGCTCGACCGTTCAGGGCCTCACGAGCCAGCACGACGATAGGCAATCCAACCGCGACGAGGATCACCATTGCGACGGCGAGTCGCGCCCCGCGTCTCCAGCGGTCGAAGAGCGGCGGATGACTACCCGTGAGCCGCCGCGCCGACACGATGCGGTCCCCCAGCAACCGCGCCGCGACCGCACCGACAGCGGCACACAACGTCAACAGCGGAACAGCCAGCACGATCGCTCGTGAAAAGTCGTAGAGCGCGGCAAACGCGGTAAATACCTCCGTCGTGTACACGCGCACACGTAGCAAACCGGGCACACTAAACTCCGATACGGCGAGCACGAAGATAATCAGTGCCGCGGCGGCGATGCTTGGTGCAGCAAGCGGCAGCGTGATCCGTCGGAGGACACGCCCTGGAGACGCCACAACCAGGCCGGCTTCCTCGAGACGACCATCAATTCGTCGTAGTGCCACCTCGCTCGCAAGCATCGAGAGCGGATAGAACACAAGGCTCAACACAACGATCGCCGCGGGCAAGCTATAGGTCCAGGACGCCACAACGTCGCGGTCGACGAGCGCCGCGAGAACACCCCCCCTGGTGCCGAGATACATCCACGCAAGGGCAACCACGTAGGGTGGCAGCAGCATCGGCGCGGCAAGCACCACACGAATGGCGGCCTTTCGTTTCAACGGCACGCGCGCCAACGTGACTCCAAGAGGCGCACCGATGGCCGTTGAGAGCACCGCGGCACCAACCCCCAGCAGAGTCGTGTTGTAGAGGAGCGTCCGTTGACGAGCGTCGAGAAACAGTGCCGCGGCGGCTGCGTCTATTCCGGTCAGCGATGTTGTGAAGAGGTACGCGACCGGCAGGATACAGCCGACGGCAAAGATGAGCCCTGCGGTGCCGATCACGAACGTTCGACTGGAACGCCAGCCCCACATGGATAGTGTGTGCTTTGTCGTTATCGCGCGGTCGGTGGCTCAGAGTCCAAGAATGTCAGCGAGCCGTTTCGTCGCGTCCTCGACCCGATTGGCGACGTTCGCATAGTCGAGCGTCATCGGCTTGAACGTGTCAATCGCCGGAATGTTCTTGGGACCCTGCACACCCGAATGCAGTGGGATCTGCACCGCCTCGGATTGCGCGAGCTGCCGCTCGACGTCAGCCGACAACAGGTAGTCGACGAGTTTCCGTCCTTCGCCAGGGTGTGGCGCATTCGCGATCAGCGACACCATGTTCGGCATGACTGGGACTCCGAGACCGTCCTTGTCGGGCAGCACCATCGCGATCGGCTGCCCGTTCTCGAGCGCCACATTGACGTCGTCGGTATCCGTCAGCCCTACTTTGACCTCGCCACGGGCAACGAGGTCTCGAACGACGGAGTTGCCATCCACAACGCGGACGCCGTTGGCTTTCAATCGTCGAAAGAAGTCGTCCACTTTCTCGTCGCCGGCAAGCGCATACAGGGCCGCAACGTGGAACGACGTCGAGCCGAACCGTGGGTCGGCGATCGCCACTTGGCCGCGCCATTTGGGGTCGGCCAAATCAAATACGGAGCGCGGCGCCTCGCCGGGCTTCACGAGCGTCGTGTTGTATGCAATCACGCGGATTCGCGCTGAGAAGCCCGTCCAGTACCCATCGGTGTCGACGAGGACCGTGGGAATCCCCTGCGCGCTCGGCGACTTGTACGAGGCAAGAGCGGCTCGCGATTTCAGCATGAGCGTGCGGACGGGCTCGTTGGACCAGAACACGTCGGCTTGCGGTCTCGCCTTCTCGGCAAGCAATCGGTTGGCGAGGCCGGTGGACTTCGTTTCCTCGGTATCGTAGACGGCGTTGACCGTGACACCGGATCGTTTTTCGTACTCACGCAGCACAGGCTCGGAGAAGACCCGATCGGTGGAGACGTATACCGTGACCTGCCGCCCGGCACTCGGTGTCGGCTCCAAGGATTGGCAGGCGCCCAACCCTACGGCGGCGACGACAGCACAAACCTGAATCGAGATGGGACGGCTGACAGAGGGCATAGGAACTACTTCGTCACGATCGTGACGTCATCAAACTGCGTGACGGAATCCGCCTTCGTCCAGAGGCCGACCTTGCCAGACTGTGTGAACGTGGTGTCCTCGACCTCGTAAAGCTTGCTGCCATTGAAAAACACTTCGAAGCGAGGCCCGGCCGCGACCACTCGCAGCGTGCTCCACTGTCCTGACGGGACTTGCGCCTTCTTCCCGTACGTGCGGCCTTCTCCCTTGACGGCAAGGTCGGTGCGCTTGCCCTTCTCGACCTTGTAGAGGACCACGTTGTTCTCGAGCGCGTTCGCGCGAACGATGTAGTAGTTGTCCTCATTCTGGAACCGCCACACCAGACCGGCCGCCTGATCGACCCGACCCGATACCGGTTTGAAACGGGCAGACAGATCGACGTCCGCAGCCGCGACATCGGACACGACAGCAACGGGAAACCGCGATCGCGTGTTGTTGGGATCAACTTGCGCAAGGTACTTGTTGGTGCCTTCAGCCTGCACCACCCATTTGCCCGGCGCGCCCGCCTTTGCCGTGTGGCCGAACTCGAACCCTTTCGGAGCCTGGCCGACGACGTCTTCCGAGAAGTCCACCTTCCGCGTTGCGCCGTGCACGACGAGCGTCATGCCAACAACGATACAAACCACCAACAGGTTAGCCATCCGCATCGGAATGCTCCTTTCAACCCAGGGAACCAGTCGTTCGCAGACACCTCGGCAGACCTCACGCGGTCGATGTCCGCGAACGCGCCGTGATGGAAAACGCGACCGCCATCGTGAAGGCAAGCCGCCATGATTTGAAACATCCGCGCATAGCCGACCGCCACAACGAGCAGGCCCGCGACGAGAGCCAACCATCTCTGTCACGTCGCCGTGCCGAGCCGCTACGGGCTGCACCCTCATTGTAGAACCGCCTTACCGCACTCTTCTGGGCCGCCGTGCCTTGTCGGCCCGAGCTGCTGGCTTCTTCGGCCGTGCGAGTGGTCGCGGTCCGGCGGATCGCCCAGACTGCGCGAACGACCGATACAGCGAATCGAAGAGCGTCATGCCCTGCGCCAGCAGCGCGTCATCGTCCGTGTACGCGAGCTGAAGGCCCTCAATCATCGCGCCCACTGTGGCTCCCTCCGGCGCGCCGAAACGTCCGTCCTTGAGATCGAGGTCATGCACGATCGCGGCGATTCGTGAGATCGCAGCCTCACGAATACCGAAGACGGAACATAGAGTTTCAAACGTGCAGCCGTCGCCTTGATGGCTGAACTCAACCCCGAACATGTCGAACGGCACGCCGTCGTCGGGGGCCACCTGCCGGTCGGCGGCGAAGCCGAAGCGCGCCTGAGGATCGATGAATCGCCGAATCAGCCAGGCCGAGGCCATCCGATCGACGCCTGGCCGGGGACGGGTAATCCATAGCCGCCCCTCATACGACGTCACCTCTCCCGAGTCTGCTGACGCGGACGACGTCTTCGGTTGGCTCGCATCTGTTCGGCCCTCCAGTTGATCAAGCAAGCTGATGACGCGGTCGCGGCCGGCACTTCCGAAAAAATCAATGCCCTCGATGCCCGTCAAGCGTTCTCTGAAGATGTCCAGGAGGCGACGTACGGCCGGTGCGCGTGTGCCCCGAGGTCGCCGACCGCCGCCCGCTCGTTTCAGCGCTTTCTCCGCGTCTCGCGCCAACGCCGCGTAGGCAGCCTGCCGCGATCGTCTGAATTCCTCGACGAGCGCGTCATCAGACCACGCATCCACGTTGTCAGCGGCGAAAACGCTCGCGTCACCGCCCATTGCCTTCACCTCCGTCTTCAGCCACTCGAAGTCTTCCCGCGCGTTCGGCGTGTCCGGCAACACGTAGACGGCTTGCCTGATCGGAATCGCGCCCAGTTGTTGCAGCCGACGCCAGGTGCGGACTCGGAGATTCGAGGGATTCGACGGGAGCTGGTGAACGAACAACAACCAACGGCGCGCGCCGGGTTGCGGTTTGGTCGAGGTGGGTACCCGATCGGCCTCTGGGTGTGACGTCATAGGGCGTTTCGGCAGCGGTAGTGAAAACCATTTGACCACGTAACGTTCGTTTCAGAGTATAAGATGAGTGTTACGATAGTCAACGCAGATCGAAATCATCATGGACGAGGACGCCGCTGACGTTCCACGGAGGGTGTTTATGCGAAGAGGAGTTCTGGTCTTGGGTCTGGTTTTGGGTACGGTTGTAGCGGCACAGCAGCAACCCAATCCGCGTCAACAACCAGGCGCGATGATCACGATGTTCGCGCCCGAACAGCACGACCTGTATGACGGTCAGTACGTCTTGTCGGCCAATCGAATCTATATGGTCGGCGGGCTGAACGACCCAGCAGGCTGGGACCACATGGATAACGAGGCCAAGACGGTCAAACCCGTCTCGGGGACGGCGGAAATCGACGTCAACGACCTTACGAACACAGGCAAGTTCGAGGCGCGACTCAAGATTCCTGAAGGCGATCTCGTGCTGACGACTGACAAGTTCAACGAGTTCAACCCGTGTCAAAACGGCGGGATCGTCGGCTTTCTGCACGAGCACGGGACCGACTCTGGATGTGGCGACAACAACTGGCCGAAGACCTTCGTCTACCTTGCCGGCTGGGGATTTGGGCATGCCACGCTGAACAGCAAGTCGCTGTATCAGAACTACGAGATGCATTTCATGATCACGCAGGGGATTCGCGATCGGAAGACGTTGCGCGTGAACTACCCCATGGCCAACAAGAAGCAGCCCGCCGGCGAAGTGAATCCGGCCACGCAGCAAATCGATTTCTACATCCGCAGCCCGCAGCAGAATCCGAAGAACCGGCCGAACCGTGAGGTGTTCATGCACTTCTTCGGCATGGAGGTCAGCTGGAGGTAGAAGGGTGGTTATCAAGGCGGCGGCGGGGAGACAGTGACCGTCGGCGCCACCAGCCACTCCCAGATAGACTCCTTGACGTACCGGGGGAAGGGACCCCACAATGTTGCCAATTCACGAAGAGGTGTGCCCATGAACATCAAGACCGCTGTTGTCCTCGTCGGGGTCGGTCTGCTCCTGGCCGCGCGGCCACTCGTTGCGCACCACGCGTTTGCGGCGGAATTCGACGCCGATAAGCCCGTCACGCTGACGGGCGCCGTCACGAAGGTCGAGTGGACGAATCCGCACGCCTGGTTCTACATCGACGTCAAGGACGAGACAGGCAAGCTCACGAATTGGGGTCTGGAAATGGGGAGTCCGAACGGCCTCATGCGGGCTGGCTGGACGCGGAATTCGATGAAATTTGGGGACGTCGTCACCGTAGAAGCCAGCCGCGCCAAGAACGGATCGAACAACGCGAACGCCCGCGTGGTGACCTTGAAGAGCACCGGTCAGAGGCTGTTTGCGGCTTCGAGTCAGGGACAGGGACAGCAACCGTAAGATCGAGAACGGGCTGCTGCTCAATCCATGCGGTCCGCGTTTCATGCCGGTTTTCGCGTCGGCATGCAGGGGAACGACAGGAGATCAGGAGGCTGCCATGAACCGGTGGTTCACCGCGGCAGTGTTGACCGCCATCGTGGCGGCTCTGTCACCGTCGCTGTCGGCGCAGTGGCCGTTGTATCCCATATCCGGGCTTCCGAAAGGGCCTGACGGCAAGCCGAACCTCACCGCGCCTGCGCCACGAGCCGCCGACGGCAAGCCGGACCTCTCCGGCATCTGGGAGGTCTCGGCGCGCAGGGAGAAGCCGGGCAGCGCGCCGCCGGGACGCCCGCCGCTGGCGATGTTCGCTGACATCGGGGCAAACTTTATAGGGGGGCTGCCGTTCCAGCCGTGGGCGGCGGAGCTCTCGAAGAAACGCGTCGCGAACCAGCGATACGACAACCCGGATGCGCTTTGTCTCCCGCAAGGTCCGCTTCAGTACCATCTGGACCCGCAGCCGCGAGAGATCATCCAGCTGCCGGGGAAGATTCTCATCGTCTATGAATCGAACTACGGCATTCGCACCCTCTACACCGACGGTCGGCGTCTTCCCCCGCAGGGTGACCCACAGCCGTATTGGCACGGGTACTCGGTCGGACGCTGGGAGGGCGACACGCTCGTGGTCGAGTCGAACAACTTCCGCGGCGTTCAGGGCGGAAACGCGGCCGACGGATGGTTCGACCAGATGGGCAGCCCGTTCACCGACGCCTTGCGGCTGACCGAGCGGTTCCGGCGCGTGAACTTCGGTACGATGGAGATCGACGTCACGATCGACGATCCGAAGGCGTATACGCGGCCCTTTACCGTCAGAGTCGAGCAGCAGATCGTGCCGGATGGCTCGGAGATGATCGAGTTCATCTGCCACGAGAACCAGATGTTTCTGAAGCTCACCGGCCGGGCGCCCTAGCATGCGGTCTCCGCCGAGCCTCGCGCTGATTCGAGCTCGGGAAGGCGCAGCAGTCCCGCTGGTGATGCGCGATCATTCACTGTAGTAGTTTTGAGACGTCTATAGTTACTGGAGGAACTTGGGCCATGAGAACGTGCCTGATCGCCGTTGTGGTTTCCCTGCTGGGGGCATCGACGCTCGCGGCGCAGGACTCCCCGACATTCTTCAAGGACGTCCTCCCCATCCTCCAGGCCAACTGCCAGACCTGTCACCGGCCGGGCGAAGTTGCGCCGATGTCTTTGCTGACCTACGAGGAGTCCCGTCCGTGGGCGAGGGCTATCAAGGCGGCCGTCGCGATGAGAAAGATGCCGCCATGGTTCGCGGACCCAACGTTCGGTCACTTCGCGAACGAGCGGAGACTCAGTAATCAGGACATCGAGACAATCACATCGTGGGTCGATGCCGGGGCGCGAGCCGGCGATGAGCGCACCGCGCCGCCGCCGCGCACGTTCGAGAACGGGTGGAACATCAAGCCCGACATCATCGTCGAGATGCCGAAGCCGTTCGAGCTGCCGGCCCAGGGCACGATCAACTACAAGTACGTGCTCGTAAAGACCGACTTCAAGGAAGACATGTGGGTTACGGCCGCTGAGATGCGCCCCGGCAATTCCGAGGTGCTGCACCACGGCAAGGTTTGGGTGCGGCCTCCCGGATCGAAGTGGATGGTCAACGCGGTTCCCGGCGAAGCGTACGAGACGGAGAGCCATCGCGATCTGATGGGCCGCATCGCGATCGAGGAAGGCAACGACATCCTCGGCAAGTTCAACCCAGGTCTCGGCGCGCAGTACTTCGATATGGAGGGCGCCGCGAAGTTCATTCCCAAGGGCTCGGATCTCGTGTACGAGCTGCACTACACGACCTCGGGCAAGCCGACGTCAGACGTATCGAAGCTGGGCCTCGTGCTGGCCAAGCAGCCGCCGGCCACACGGTACTTCTTCCACGCCGGGCCGACGGCGCTCAATCTGGCGATTCCGCCGGGTGACGGCAAGGCGGAGGTCGTCAGCGAGATCACGTTTGGAGAAGACGCCAAGCTCATGTACGCGCAGCCGCACATGCATCTGCGCGGGAAGGATTTCGAGCTGCGCATCGTCTACCCGAACAGCGAGAGCACCACGGTGCTGAAAGGCGATTGGAACTTCGAGTGGCAGGTTGGCTATCAGTACAAAGATCCGATCGCCCTACCGAAGGGAACGAAGCTGCGGCTGATCAGCCACTTCGACAACTCCACGGCCAATCGCTACAACCCTAATCCGACCAAGAAGGTCGTGTGGGGACCGCAGAACTGGGATGAGATGAGCAACTGCTTCATCGGCGTGCTCTTCCGGAACGGCACGGCGCCCGAGAAGGTCTTCCTGCGATCGGGACCGAGCCTGCTGCCGCGCGGCGAAGCAGGTCCGACACTGGCAGCGTTCGACCTCGTCGACCCGAACGCGGTGGCACCGGCCACCAACGGCAGCGTCAATGCGAACATTGCGCCGGCAAGCAAAGTGGGACCGTCGAGCGTCGAGCGCTAGAACGCGGCGCTCCCGCTGTAAGGTGCTGGGACTAACGATGTAGGGTGCTCGGGACCACGCGGCGCTATCGCGGTAGGGTACAACCGCCACGTGGGTGCTCGAGCCACCCACGTGGCCGTCAATCATTTCATATAAGTCGTTTATTTCAAATAATTTAGAGCTTGCGGAGAGGGTGGGATTCGAACCCAACAGGACCCTTTGGTTTCTGTAACTTGCGGATTCTAAATTGCCAGCAGTGCCGTAGATGCCAGGGATGCCGTGGCCCCTTGCCCGCTATTGCCCGGCGGCCATTACGCGGCTCACCAGTCTGGACGTTCTTCGCGACTGGGTCATGAGCCGCGCCAGAGAGCGTTTGCTAAACGGAAATCCGCTTCTCGACCACCATCGATTTTCCTCACAAATCGCGCGGAGGCGTACGCTGAGCACGTCGATCATACGCATGCCGCGAGACGACGTAAGCGTGAGCGAGTTGCCGTCGATCCGTGCGGCGCTGTCGCCCGCAAGGATCGCGACGTACGTGTTCTCGAAGGCCATGGTAGGACAGGCCGCACGCGTGCAGGCAAGCAGTGGACCGATGGTCAGGGCCTGACCGCCAACCACCAGGTTGCCGCCGCAGACATTGCAGTCGGCCTTGGCGGAGACGCGACCGTCGGCGAGCGCCAGCGCGTAGGACGTGCCAGCCGGGACCGACTGTTCCGTCTGGCCCGCGGGTTGGATCGACAAGATGTTCCGGCGATCTGGTCGGCGGTGAGTGTCGTGTTGCCACCGCCCGCAGACGGGCTGCCGGGACTCAAGGGGTAACTCGAGCACCCCACGGCGAAGGGTTGTCGGATGTTTGGCGGTGAAGAATTCGAGGTCGCGGTCATCCTCAGGTGTCCTCCCGTAGTTCGCCGCGCTCAGCTTCCTCTAGGAGTTCGATCATCGTGGCGGGAGTAATAATCCGGGTGGATTTGTGCTGTTTCAGGAAGAGGAGTTCCTTGTCGCCGGTCACGAGGAACTCGGCCTGGCTGGCTTCAGCCATCGCGAGCAGGTACCTGTCCTTGGGGTCTGGCGCGACGGGCCCGGAGGGCAGGTCCCGGCAAAAAAAAGAGAAGTCCCGAAGGCCCGCCGCGAGTAACTCGGCCGCGCTGGCGCGAAGTCTCGCCCGGAAAAACTGCCGACCGGCTACATCGCGGAGTTCCTCTATGAGTGCGTCACAGGCGACGAGCGTGAACGTATTGCGCTCCCAGGCGTCGAGAAGCTTTGCAGGCGCGCCAAGTGGCGAGAGAAGGGCGGACAGCAGGATGTTGGTATCGAGGATGAGGCGCATCAGGCCCGTTTGGCGCGCTCCCGGTAGTGTTTCGCCCGGACGTCTTCGACGGCCTCGTCAATCATCTTCTGGAGCTCGTCCGGGGAAACGTCAGCGAAAGCTTCGCGGGCTTCGCGGACGGTCTGATGAAAGATGCGCCAGCGGACGGCTTCCTCAATGAACTTCGAAATGTCTCCCTTTCTCATGCCCTGGGTGCCAAGAAACGAGCGCAGAGCATGATCGGCTTCTTTAGACCAGGTAATGGTCAGACGGGTGGTTTCGCGCTCGGACATGGTACTCTTCGTCATATAAGCATCTATCAACTTATAAGCGTAAGCTGCTGGCGTTGTCAAGACGTTTGCGGTCTGCTCTGATGCCGCCATGTCCCAGCCGTCGACCCAACCAACGCTCTACAAAGGCTACGCTTCCCGCCGGAGATCATCAGTCATTGCGTGTGGCTCTACTGCCGCTTCGGGGTGTTATCTGTCCCGCATTGTGTGCGCCGATCCGTGCCGGGACGTCCAATTGCCCGCGCAACATCGGTTCGCGAAGAAATTGCCCTGATCGCGCCAGCGTCTGGGTGCAGTCTTTGGAAA
>Ga0184633_10000860_pt1 | contig 11956 bp, 9 predicted proteins | sample PLM31_170_b1_FD_133156 | JGI IMG/M metagenome (GOLD analysis project Ga0184633, IMG submission 133156) | Groundwater sediment microbial communities from an aquifer in East River, Colorado, USA - PLM3-1_170_b1 | ecosystem: Environmental > Terrestrial > Soil > Riparian zone | place: USA: East...
GATCGGCTTTGTAGTCGCGCCCGTAGTTGGTGTTGAGGACGTGATAGCCTTCCTCGTTCGCGCCCGCGACCAGATTGGGTGAGGACTGAACCGCGTCGTCCACGACGACCAGTAGGGGCGTTGCAGGCAACGCCCTATCCTTCAGTCCAAGCGGCGAGGCGTATCCCGGAACCGCGCCGACCGCCCGGATTTCGGCCTCGCGCGCGGGGCGCAGGTCTTTCGCCTTCACCGCGTTGGCGAGTTTGGTTTCGTTCAACTCCATGTCGCCGCGCACGACCGCAAAGACAAAGCGGTCCACGTCCTTGTCACCCTCGCTGAGGGTGGCGACCAGGAAGACGGCTTTGGCCGTCTGCGACTTGGGCACGCCCAGAAATTCCGCCAACCCCGCGATGGTCGTCATGTGCGGCGTGGCGACTTTCTCCATTGACTTCGGTCCTTCCTGCGCCGCTGCGGATTTCTGGAAACGCGCGATCTGGCGATTGGCCGTGTAGCCGCAGTGATCGCAGAGGATCAGCGTATCCTCGCCGATGGGTGTGAGGTACATGAACTCGTGCGCCATCTGGCCGCCCATCATGCCCACGTCGGACTTGACGGCGATGACAGGCAGCGCGCAGCGGTTGAAGATGTTGAAGTACGCCTGATAGTGCGCGCGATATTGCTTGTCCAGTCCCTCCCAGTCCGCATCCAGGCTGTAGCTGTCTTTCATCGTGAACTCGCGCACGCGGATCAGCCCGGCGCGCGGGCGGGGGTCGTCGCGCCACTTGGTCTGGATGTGGTAGAGCAGGAGGGGCAGTTGCCGGTACGACCGGATTTCCTTGCGCACCAGATCGCCGATGACTTCCTCGTGCGTCATCGCCAGCGCCATCTCGCGCCCCACGCGGTCCTTGAAGCGCCCCATCTCCCCGCCAATCTGAAACCAGCGCCCGGTCTCTTTCCACAGGTCGGCGGGGTGGATGACGGGCATGGTGATCTCCTGCCCGCCGATGGCGTTTATCTCCTCCCGGATGATGTTCTCGATTTTGGTCATCGCGCGGCGGGCCAGCGGGAGATAGCTGAAGATGCCCGCGCCCAGTTGGCGGATGTAGCCCGCGCGGACGAGCAGTTGATGGCTGATGACCTCCGCGTCCGCCGGGGCTTCCCGCAGGGTCTGGCTGAAAAGACGGCTCATGCGCATGGAAACTGGACCTCTGTTCTGAGAGTGACTTGAACCACGCGGACACGAAGTTTCTTCGTGTCCGCGTGGCGAGATTATACGCTGGGATGCGCGGTAAGCGTAGCCCGGCTGTTTCGAGACTTCGGCGGCTCGACGAAACGCTACTTCATCGCCAAAAAAATCATCGCTGGCCGTATTGGCGCGTGTAACGCTGATGGAGTTTGGCTATATCCTCGAGCGCGATTTCGTCTGGCTGGCCCAGTTGCAGAGCCAGCCACGTCGTGCGCGCCACGTCTTCCACCATCACGGCCGCTTTCACGGCAGCCTCGGCGTTTGGGCCGATGGTGAACACACCATGGTTCTTGAGCAGGACGGCGCACGAAGTCCCAATCGACTCGATCACCACTTTCCCGATCTCTTCGCCGCCGATGAGGGCGAAGCCGCCGCATGGGATCGGGCCGCCGAACTCGTCGGCCTGCGCCGTGAGGTAGACCGGGATGGGCCGGTTCACAGCGGCGAAGGCAGTGGCATACGGGGAGTGGGTATGGACGATGCCGTCCACGTCCGGCCGGTGACGATAGATGTAGAGGTGACTGGCAGTGTCTGACGACGGCTTTAGCGCGCCTTCGACGAGGTTGCCATCGAGATCGGTGATCACCATATGCTCGGGGCGCAACTGTTCGTAGCGAACACCGGACGGTTTGATGACGACGTAGCCGGTCTGTGGATCGCGGGCGCTGACGTTCCCGCTCGTCCATGCCACCAGGTTATTCTTTGGCAATTCAAGGTGCAAGGAATAAAGCTGCTCGCGCAGGGTTTCTAGCATAATGAAAGCTCACTATCGCCGATAAAATCTATTATCAGTAAAGCCAGTCATTGAGAGCCTCCCTGTCGCTTCGCTCATGGCAGGCTCCGCCGGCGATCCTGGGAATGAGCCGCGCCTTTAGTGATGATGACGATCTTGTCGCGCAGGCCCCATGCTTGCATCCACCGGCCGATGATGCGCTCGCTGTTGCCGTTGCTGTAGACATGCGCCGTGTCAAGGGCGTTGCAGCCCATCTCAAAAACCTGATCCAGCACCGCAAAACTCTTCGCCTCGTCCAGATCACTTCCGATCATCGTCGTGCCTTGCACGACGCGCGCGACAGGTTTATTCAGTCCAGGGATTTCTCCGTAGCGCATGTTGCCTCCAGACAATGTAGTTCCTCCTGACATTGTTAATTCTTTTGACTTTGGGAAATACTTCCGCCTATCCGGGATACCATACGATCCGGGGATCGTCCTGCGCTCTCCGATATTCCCAGGCCGAATCAATCATCCTTTTCAGGTTGTACTCGGGCCGCCAGCCTAACAGGAACTTAGCCTTCGTGTTGTCTAACCACGTCGAATGATAGGGTGTGCGGATGCCCACCGCAGGCAGCCCACGACTCTCGGCCAGATAGCGGCCCACTTCTTCGTAGTCCACCGGCTCGTCCATGCAGACGTTGAAGGTCTGTTGCCGGGCGCGAGGATGATCGAGCGCGAGCAAGATCGCGCTGGCGAGGTCTTCGACATGCACGAAGTTGCGCTTGACCGGCGGGCCCGCCGGGTCGAGCATCACAGGAATGGTCTGCGTCCGCACATATTCGTCTGCTCTCTCGGCCCCGGCCAAATCACGCCACCGGGGTCCGCCAAAAACATCTTCACCGAACGAAAGCTGGTATTTGAAATCATCCTTCTCCATCATCCATGGGGCGCGCAGGCAACAGCCGTTGAGGTCATACTGGAGGTCATACTGCTCCAACATCACTTCTTCCAGCGCTTTGGAGAGGGCGTAACAGCCCGGATAAGCGGAGTGCTTCTGCTGCTCGGTGACCGGAATAGGATGCGGATAATAAAAGTGCCCTATTCCGGCGTCACCGCCAATCAGAATGAATTGTTTGAACGTCGGGCTGGCGCGGCAGGTTTCCAGCAGCCAGAAGAGGCCTTTCACGGCCACATCCATGATCTGGCTCGGCGTCTCTTTGCAAGTCGCCAGGTGCAACACATGGGTCACACCCTCCATGGCTTCCTGTACGGTCTCAAGTTGTGCAATAGAGCCTCGGACGATTTCGACTCGTTCGTGAGGCTCGAGCATCCGGTTGTGGCACAAAGCCCGTACCACGACCGAGTCAAATTTTGGATCAGCCAATAAGCGCCTGATAAAAGTTCGGTCCACTTTGCCGGTAGCGCCCGTCACGAGCACGCGTTTGGTTTCAGACATGAGTTTCCCTCGCGCATTTTTACTCTCCGGCTACTTTGATTTGAATCGGTCTCTCCTCGCGCGCTGCCGTTTCATTCTTCTCTAACGGCTCCGGCGGTTAGACCTTCCACCAACCGATTCTGCACAAACGCGAAGAGAATGATGGTCGGCACAATGGTTAAAACAGTCACGGCCGCTAAATCGCCCCAGCGAACCAGAAGGGACGCGGAAAGCCTTTGCATCACCAGAGTGATCGTCGCGGTCCGCTGGCTCTGGCTGATGATTGAAACGATCAGGTAGTCGCCCCAAGAGACCACAAATGAAAAGAAGGCCGCCACCATGATTCCCGGCGCGGCCACCGGCAAGATAACGTACAACAGGCGCTGGGGGATGCCGCAACCATCTATCCTGGCCGCCTCGTCGAGTTCTGTGGGGATATTGTCGAAATAGCCCTTCAACATCCAGACTTGAAACGGAAGCACCAGAATCAGTTGACCCAAGACAACGCCGATCACTTTATCCAGCAGGGACAACGAGAAGATGACCAAATACATGGGAATGATGAGCAACACCTGCGGAAACATTTGCGTCGCAAAGATACCGACGATCAACGCATTTTTGCCCTTGATGTCGAAACGGCTTAGACCGTAGGCGGCTGTAATGGACACAAAGAGCGAAGACAGGGTAACGCTAGAAGCGATCACGATGGAATTCTGAAAATAGGCCGGGAAGTCCGTCACCAAAAGGATGGTGTCGTAGTTCTCCAGCGTATACTCACGGAGCGGGGAAATGACCGCGCCAGTGAAGATGGATGCCTGAGTGCGAAAGGACGTGTAAACGATCCACAGCATCGGCAGAATAAAATAGATCAGCGAGCTGATGACCACCAGGTAAGCGAGCACCGCTGTGAGTGTTTTTCTTCTGGACCGGGTCATGGCGTAGTTTCTCGCCTTTCGTAAAGGCGCATATAAACGACGAAATAAATCATCAGGAGGATGAGCATGACGGCGCCGATGCTTGCCGCGTAACCGAGGTCATATTTGTCCCAGCTTTGGCGATACACGTAAACGGGCAGCACGTCCGTGTCATTGACCGGCCCGCCGCCCGTAGACAGGTACACAAAATCAAAGTTGTTGAAGGTCCAGAGCACGTGGATGGTGACCATCACGATTATCATAGAGCGAATGCCGGGCAGGGTGATGTGGACAAACTTGCTCCAGGCGTCCGCGCCGTCAATTTCGGCGGCTTCGTAATAACTCCGGGGGATGGCCTGCATGGCCGCGAGAAACGCGATGCTGTAGAAGGGAACGTTACGCCAGAGATGCAGCAGCATGATAAACGGGAAAGCGGCCGCTCGGTTGCCAAACCAATAGATGTTCGCATCCTGGAAGCCTATCGTTCTAAGGACGATGTTAATGAAGCCGACATCTGGCTGGGCCATGAATTTGAACATGGTCACGGTGGCGGCGACGGGGATCACCCAGCTCGCCATGATGATGCTCTTGAAGGCCCCCATGCCGGGGAGCTTCTGTTGCATCGCCCAGGCCAAAATCAATCCCAACCCGAACTGGAGCAAAACCACGACAACAGTCAAAACGATGGAATGATACAGAGAGAGCCAGAAGACGTCGTCAGAAAGTAAACGCGCAAAATTGTCCAGCCCCACAAATTCAACGCTGCTGCCTAACAGATTGTTATCAGTAAAAGCCATCCACAGGCTATTCAAAAGCGGATAGACCGTAAAAACCCCCATAATAATCACGGCGGGAAGAACTAAGAAAAGTCCTTTTTGTCTTTCTGCCATAACCAGAATCCTCTTCCTGCCTGAGGCCGCTGAGCCAACTTGGATAAAGATGGGGCATGTGGGAAACATGCCCCATCTCCTCAAATGGCGCTGTGGCGACGACGAACTCGGTTACAGGTTCGGCTCCAAGCCCTTGATCTCGTCAAACAGCCACTGCGCCGCATCGTGCGGTGATTTCTCACCGTAGACCACATAGTTCACGGCGCGCATATTGGCCTCGTTCACCGGACCCCAGTTCACGGCACTCAAGGCGACGGACTGAGGCAGCAGATCGGCGTAACCCTTGATCCACCAACCGATGTCGCTCTTGGTGAACGCATCTATCTCCAGGGAGTCCTTGCGGGCTGGAATACCTCCAGAATCAGCCAACCACATCCCCATCTGGTCTCTGGAGCAGATGAACTTGATCAGCTCCCAGGCCTGATCCTTGTTCTTGGAAAAGGCGTTCAGCATGATGGGCTTGACTTCCAGGTAGGTGGCTGGTGTCCCGCCTTCGGCGACCGGCAACGGGGCGATGGCGGTCTTGTTTTCCAGGATGTCCTTGGCCGTGTCGCTTTCGGTCCGTCGGCCCCACAGCCAGGGGCCCATGGGGGCCATGGCCCATTTGCCGGCCACGTAGCCGGGGTCTTCCACCGGCCAGCCGGTGCCGCGCTGGTTGAGGTCGGCGGCGGTGAAGTCGCCCTCTTTGTAAAGCTCGCCGTACAGGTTCAACACTTTCTCGAACTGCTCCACCGTCGCGGCCAACTGCGGCTTGCCGCTCGACAGATCGAACATGTCTTTCTTGCCGCTCACCTGGAAATACCAGGAGATGAACTCCTGGGGCGCGCGCGGATCGCCCACGAGGGTGCAGACAAAAGCGCCATAGGTTTCTTTATTGGTTAGCTCGGTGATCTTGCGGGCGGTCTCTACGAATTCGGTCCAAGTGGTGGGTACCTTGAGGTTGTGCTTCTCGAAGAGGTCTTTCCGGTAGACCATGCCACGCGCGTTGGTGTTGTAGGGGATGCCATACAGTTTGCCATTGATCCGCAGCGGGTTCAAGGTGGACTCCACAAACTGAGGCTTGTCAGCCCAGGCGTTAAACCGGTCATCCAGGGGATCAATCAGGCTGTTCTGAACGTACACGCCCATATCTTCCAACAGGCCTTCAATCACATCAGGCGTCGCGCTCTTGGCCTGCAGGAGGAATTTGTCCCTCTGGGGCTTGTACTCGCCTGGCCCGTAGAATTTATCTACGGTGACATTGGGCAAGGCTTTGGCGACAGCTCCTTCCCATTGCACGACGTACTCAGGCGAGACCTCCTGGGTCACAAAGGGCATGTTCCAGAAAGAGAGGCTTGTGCTCGCTTGAGGTGCTGTTGTGGCGGGGGCGCTTGTCGTGGCGGGCGCGCCACAGGCGGCCAAACCGGCACCCGCTGCGGTGAGGGCGCTGAGGCGTAAAAACTCGCGCCGGGTAAGTTTTTGGGCTTTCATCTTTGTCTCCTCTTAGGGTGTGAGAGTCCGTCCAATTGACTCTTGTGCCGAGCCGAATTTGGGCGGAGGGTGAAACATAGATCGTCAGTCACGACCGAGACTTTAGACCCGGATACATCTATCGGTGCATCACCTCCTTCCAGCCTGAGACTACAAATTCCCGCAAAGAGTTGAGTTTCTTAGTGGCCACGGGCTTCGACTTTGATGTGCTTCAGGCGTTTCATGACATCATTTCCACCTCCTCCAAAATAGTTGTGCAGGGTCAGGTACTCGGCGTATAGCTGGTCATACACCTTCTGCGCTGATGGGTCAGGCTTGAACGTTTCTTTCTTCAGCCGCGCCATCTTCGGCGCGGCGTCGAAGATAGAGTCGTAGCCGCCCGAAGCCTGGCCCGCCGCCACCGCCCCGAACATCGCCGAGCCGAGCGCGGGGGTCTGCCGGGACGCCGTCACTTTGAGTTCCCGCCCGGTCACGTCGGCGTAAATCTGCATCAGGAGTCTGTTCTTCTCCGGCAACCCGCCGCAGGTCACGATCTCGTTCACCGGCACACCATTCGTGTCGAAGGCTTCGACGATCACGCGCGTGCCGAAGGCCGTGGCTTCAATCAGGGCGCGATATATCTCCGGCGCTTTGGTCGCCAGCGTCGCGCCGAGCAGCAGGCCAGTCAGGTCCACATCCACCAGCACCGAGCGGTTGCCGTTCCACCAGTCGAGCGCTAGCAAACCGGACTCGCCCGGTTTGAGTTTCGCCGCTTCATCTTCGAGCAGTTTGTGCAAATCCACCCTGCGCTTGTTCGCCGCTGCGTGATACTCCGGCGGTACGGCGTTGTCCACGAGCCAGGCGAAGATGTCGCCCACGCCGGACTGCCCGGCCTCGAACCCGAACAGGCCGGGGATGATGCCGTCTTCGACGTAACCACAGATGCCGCGGACGAGCCGCTCCTTGTTGCCCAGCACCATGTGGCAGATGCTGGTGCCCATGATGGCGACCATGCGCCCTGTTTCGGTAACGGTGGCGGCGGGCACCGAGACGTGCGCGTCCACGTTGGCGACGGCCACCGCCGTGCCGGGCTTTAGCCCCATCCACTTCGCGGCCTGCGGCGTGAGGCTGCCCGCCCGCTCGCCAATTGGGCAAATCGTTCGCGACATCTTCTCGTCAATCACGTGTTCCAGTCGTGGATCAAGCGCGGCGAAATAGGCATCGCGCGGAAAGCCTTCGCGCTTCGACCACAGCGCTTTATAGCCCGCCGTGCACGAGTTGCGCGTCTCCACGCCCGTCAACCGCCACACCACCCAGTCGGCGGCTTCGATAAGACGGTCGGCGGCGGCGTAAATCTCCGGCGCTTCGTCCAGTATTTGCAGCGTCTTCGAGAAGAACCACTCGGATGAAATTTTTCCTCCGTAACGGTCAAGCCAGGCTTCGCCCATTGTCCGCGCCGTGGCGTTGATTTTGTCGGCCTCGGGCTGGGCGGCGTGGTGCTTCCACAGCTTTACCCAGGCGTGCGGGTTGCGGCGATACTCGGGCAGCACGCAGAGCGGCGTGCCGTCGGCCAGGGTGGGGAGCATGGTGCAGGCTGTGAAGTCAATGCCGAGGCCGATCACGTCAACAGGATCAACATCTGACTGCCGCAGCACGGCGGGGACGGTGCGCTTGAAGGTGCGGAGGTAGTCTTCCGGATCCTGCAGCGCCCAATCCGGTTCCAGCCGCACCGGCTTGCCCTCCCCAGGTAGCACTTCGTCAATGACGCCGTGAGAATACTCGTAGACGGCGGTGGCGAGTTCCTTGCCGCTCGTCACGTCCACCAGCACGGCCCGCCCAGACTCGGTGCCGAAGTCCACGCCAATGGCATATTTGTGTTTACCCATAACCCGTCCCTTCTGGGATTGGAAAGAGGCATCGTGCCGGCCAGGCGATCAGTTCACGCCAGGCCCCATCCTCCGCCCGCGCCCGGCGAACCGTTTTCATACGATCTCCAAAATCGCCGGTCGTTCTATCATTTGCCCATCCACGCTCACCGTCACGGTTGGCCAATCGGGGATCGCGGTGAGAATTTCGTTGCCGTTTTCACCCACCAGAATCGTGTCTTCAGATTTCGTGCCAGCGATGGAGGGGTTCCACGCATAGGCTTGCCCGATGGATACGTCGCCGGTCGAATCCGGTGTGGCGACAATCTCGCGTGGTTCGTATCCCGCCGGGCCGCCTTGATGGTGTCGAGTCCACTCGTCCGGGAAACCCGCTTGGGCGTAGGCGGTCGTCGCGTGGTGGAAGATTTCACCCAGAGAAGTGCCGGGGCGCGTGGCGTTGATAAAGGCGGCGTCCACGCGGGCCACGGCTTCGGCCTTGCGCCGCAGGTCGTCGGGGAGGCCGCCAAAATGGACGAAGCGAGTCGCCGAGCACACCAGCCCATATTTGCGCCCGCACAACACCAGCATCGCGTAGTGTTCAAGTTTCTTTGCAGTCGGCAGCGGGTGGCGAAATTTGAAAATACGCTCGTCGGTGGCGATGAGATTGACGATAGCCTGCACGCCCCGGCTCTCGGCCGCGTTTGCCAAAAGCCCGGCGATCTGATATTCGGTCTGGCCGGGGCGCACGGAGCGAATAGCGGCATCTATCGCCTGGGCGCACAGGTGACCCAATAGGCGAAAGCGTTTACCCTCTTCGGGTGTGAGTGTGGCGCGCCAGGAGGCCAGTTCGCCGGCGAGATCAGTCGCGCCGGGATACGGGCCGTCCGCGCCCAATTTGAGGCCGCGGACCAATTCGGCGATCACGTCCGGCGACTCGTGCCAGCCTAAAACGCGAAACTCCCAGCCCTGTTCGCCGAGTTTCTCTTCCTGTTCCAGCCGCGTCGCCTCGATGTTGTTGGTGACCACATAGCGGCCCGTGGGCGTGATGAGGAGCGAGGCCACACCGTGACTGTCGGCGGTGTTGACATACGAGGCGGCCCCACAGGTGGCCCAGGCAAAACTGCTGACCCGCTCAAGGAGCAGTGCGTTGAGATGGTGCTGGGCGAGTAGCGCCTGTATGCACGCTTGTTTTTCATTAAATTCGCTCATGCCGACCCTTGCCCTCTTGTGACGGCTAAAAACAATGAAAAGACAGTTACCGTTTGGCTTGCGCCAGGCGGTAATACAGGTCATTCCAGCGCAGCTCTTTCTTGAATTCCGGCAGCCGGGTGTCGTTGTTAATCAACAGGAATTCCACGTCCGCCATCTCGGCGAAATCTTCCAAATGCTCGGTGGTCACGGCTTGGCTGAAGCCAGTATGGTGCGCGCCACCCGCCAGAATCCACGCCGCCGCCGCCGTTTTCAGGTCAGGTCTGGGCGTCCACACCGCTCTCGCCACCGGCAGTCTCGGCAGCGGCTCGTCCGGTGGAACGACGTCCACTTCGTTGACGATCAGGCGAAACCGGTCGCCCAGGTCAATCACCGAGGCGTTGACCGCCGGGCCGCTGCGCGCGTTGAACACCAACCGCACCGGATCCGCCTTGCCGCCGATGGACAGCGGATGGATCTCCAGGGACGGCTTCCCGTCGGCAATGGATTCGCAGATTTCGAGCATGTGCGCGCCCAGCACCTTCATGCCGTTTTCGTTCAGGTGATAGGTGTAGTCTTCCATAAACGAAGTGCCGCCCTCCAGTCCCGCGCCCATCACCTTCATCGCCCTGACCAGCGCCGCCGTCTTCCAGTCGCCCTCCGCGCCGAAGCCGTAGCCTTCGGCCATCAACCGCTGCACGGCGATGCCCGGCAGTTGTTTCAAACCGTGCAAATCCTCGAACGTGTCGGTGAAAGCTTTGAAGCCGCCCTGTTCCAGGAAATGCCTTAACCCCAACTCGATCCGGGCCGCGTCGCGAAGTGATGGGCGCTGGCTGCTGCCGCGGCGCAGCGGTTCGGCGACCACATAACGTTCATCGTATTCGGCGACGAGTCGGTCAATCTCGGCCTCCGTCACTTCATTCACGTGTTTGACGAGGTCGCCGACGCCGTAGCCGTTGACGGTATAGCCGAATCGAAGCTGGGCTTCGACCTTGTCGCCTTCGGTCACGGCGACCTGGCGCATGTTGTCGCCAAATCGGGCGATCCGGGCGCCCTGCGCGTCTTGCCACGCACACGCGGCGCGGATCCATGTTCCGAGTCTCTCCTGGACATCTTCGGCTTGCCAGTGACCGACGACCACTTTGCGGTTCAACCGCATCCGGCTCCCGAGGTAGCCAAATTCACGGTCCCCGTGGGCCGATTGATTGAGATTCATGAAATCCATGTCAATCGTTGACCAGGGGATGTCGCGGTTGAACTGCGTGTGGAGGTGCAGGAACGGCTTTCTCAGGGCCGCCAACCCGGCGCTCCACATCTTCGCCGGAGAAAAGGTGTGCATCCAGGTGATCAAGCCAATGCAGTCCCTGGTGTTGTTCGCGTCGAGGCACAGATCATGGATGGCCTCCGGCGTTGTCACGACGGGCTTGAAAACAATATTGACGGGGATCTTGCGAGACTGCGAGAGCGCCTGGACAATTTCCTTAGCATGTTCGGCCACTTGGTCAAGCGCTTCAATGCCGTAGAGGTGTTGGCTTCCCGTTACAAACCACACTTGGAATTGTCGAAGGTTAATCATTGTTTAGTTCCCTCCTGCTTATTCGAGAGCATGCAGGATCACCTTGCGCCCGCTCGCGCACGGGCGATCAGAAGAACAGGTCTTTGATTTCAAACTACGTCTCTACGCCAGCCTCCTTCGGAGCACCGCTTGCAGCGCAACGGAGACGACGATGATCAAGCCATAGATGAGCTGCGTCCAATAGGCGGTCCAGCCTGCAGCGACGATGCCTGGGTTAATGATGGCGATGATGAAGGCGGCGACGAACGTTCCAAAGATCGTGCCCGTCCCGCCAAAGACCGAGGTGCCGCCCAGGAACACAGAGGCAAGCGTGTTCAACAGAGAACCTTCGCCCAACGTGGGCCAGAGGAAGAGGACTTCTTCGCTGACCACAAAACCCGCAAAAGCAGCCGCCACCCCTACAATGGCAAAGGTCAGTATTTTGGTTCGTCCCACGTCTACGCCCATCAGCTTAGCGCTTTCCACGTTGTCGCCAGTGAGATAGACATGTGCGCCGAACTTGTGGCGGTTCAGGAAGAACCAGGCGACCGCGGCAAAGATGATCATCCAGATGAACTGCATCGGAACCACGCCACCGACCCGGCCGACCAGAGCAGGGTACAGCAACGTCTGCCGGACCGGCGTCATTCCGAGCCCTTGACCGTTCGTCACCACCATCACCACGCCCCGCCAAAAAAACTGCGTTCCAATCGTCGCGACC
>Ga0184633_10000861_pt1 | contig 11953 bp, 8 predicted proteins | sample PLM31_170_b1_FD_133156 | JGI IMG/M metagenome (GOLD analysis project Ga0184633, IMG submission 133156) | Groundwater sediment microbial communities from an aquifer in East River, Colorado, USA - PLM3-1_170_b1 | ecosystem: Environmental > Terrestrial > Soil > Riparian zone | place: USA: East...
CGGCGCCAACCGAGACAATCCCGGGCAGTTCTTCTACGATAACCTGATCATGGGCGCGCTCCTGATGGAGCAGGCCAGGCTGTTCGGCGTGCAAAAATTTGTGGGGATCGGCACGATCTGCTCATATCCAAAGTTCACCCCGGTCCCGTTCAAGGAGGACCACCTCTGGGACGGCTATCCTGAGGAGACCAACGCCCCGTACGGGCTGGCCAAGAAGATGTTGCTTGTCCAATCGCAAGCGTACCGGGAACAGTATGGATTCAATTCGATCTTCCTCCTTCCGGTGAATCTCTACGGCCTTGGCGACAACTTCGATCCCGCCTCCTCCCACGTGATCCCGGCCTTGATCAAGAAGTGTGTTGATGCGAAGGAACGCCGGGAGGACCACCTCTCCGTCTGGGGAACCGGCCGGGCTACCCGGGAGTTCCTGTACGTGGAGGATGCGGCAGAGGGGATCGCTCTCGCGGCGGAACGCTACAACAAGAGTGACCCGGTCAATCTCGGGGCGGGGTTCGAGATTCCGATCCACGAGTTGGCGCGGCTTATTGCCTCGATCGTCGGCTTCCAGGGCGAGATTCGGTGGGACGTGTCAAAACCTGATGGCCAGCCCAGGCGTCTCCTGGATTGCACCCGGGCGGAGGCAGAATTCGGGTTCAAGGCCAAGACGCCGTTCGAGGTGGGTCTCCGAAGGACCATCGAGTGGTATCTCGAGACCCGGCCTGTTGCCGACCACCCGCATCCTCAACGGGGGAGATAAGGACTGCCTCCCCATCCTATCTACACCCCTCCTGGAGCGGCTATGCCACCGCGTGCCGGTCTCAGCAGGTAAGGGGGGGATGGTCAGCCAAGGAGTCTGAAGGCGCAACCCACTCATGGAGAAGACCGGGCAGCGGCACCTCTTCGACGCGATTGCCCCTCAGCGGGATGCGTGGAAGCGGAGAAATTGGTACTACCATGAACAATTGCGAGATCTCGTCTCGTCGATGGTCCGACCCTACAGCAGTATCTTGGAGATCGGATGCGGCACCGGCGACCTGATCGGCCATCTTCACCCGGCGCGAGGGGTCGGGATCGACATCAGCGAGGGGATGATCCGGATCGCCCGGCGCAAGCACCCTTCGATCGCTTTTTGCGTCGGCGACGCCGAGGCCCTTCCAGTGGCAGGCACCTTCGATTACGTGATCCTGTCCGACCTCATCGGTCACCTCTTCGATGCCTGGCAGGCCTGCAGAGAGCTGAGGCGGGTCACGCGCCCGGACACCCGGATCATCATTACCTATTTTAACTACCTCTGGGAACCGATCCTCCGTCTGGCCGAACGGCTCCACCTCAAGTTGGCTCAGGGACACCAGAACTGGCTGTCGCTTGAAGACGTCGAGAATCTGCTCTCTCTCCACAACTACGAAACCGTCAAACGGGGCAACCGCCTCCTGCTGCCGAAATACGTGCCGTTGCTTGCTCCGCTCCTAAACCGTGTCTTCGCGAAGCTTCCGGTGCTCCGAGGCCTCTGCCTCATCGGATACGTCGTCGCGAAGGGGCGAAGCCCGAGTGAAACCCGGCCGCAAGAACTGTCGTGCTCGATCGTCGTTCCCTGCAAGAACGAGAGGGGAAACATCGAGTCGTGCGTGGAGCGGATCCCAGAGATGGGATCTCACACGGAGATCATCTTTGTGGATGGGAACTCCACCGACGGGACCCCGGAAGTGGTCCAGAAATGTATGGAGAATTACCGGGGAACAAGAGACATTCAGTTGATCCATCAAGGCCGGGGCGTCGGAAAGGGGGATGCCGTCCGGAGAGGCCTTGATGCCGCACGCGGCGACCTGCTGATGATCCTCGATGCCGACCTTACCGTCCCGCCGGAGGATCTGCCGAAGTTTTACCTCGCGATAACGGAGGGAAAGGGAGAACTGATTAACGGCTCCAGGCTCGTCTACCCTATGGAGCGCCAAGCCATGCGAACGTTGAATCTGGTCGGCAACAAGCTGTTCAGCCTGGCGTTCACGTGGATCTTGGAGCAGAGGATCAAGGACACCCTGTGTGGGACTAAGGCGCTGCTGAAGAGAGATTATGAGAAGATCGCAGAACATCGCGGTTTCTTTGGCGACTTCGACCCGTTCGGCGACTTCGACCTGCTCTTCGGAGCTGCCCGATTGAACATGAAAATCACAGAGATGCCAATCCGGTACCGCGAGAGGACGTATGGTCTGACCAAGATCAGCCGATTCCACCATGGATGGCTCCTGCTGCGGATGTGCTGGATCGGCTTCCGGAAATTGAAGCTGTCATGATCGGTTTCCTGCAAGATTCCGAACTTGGGAGCATCCTCCGCCTTTGTGAGGATCGCCCACCATTCACCTAGCCATTCTGAGCGCTGAAGTGCCTGAGGGACGGAAAAAACTGCTGCCAGAGAGGGAACCCTACGCTTGGACACCCTGACACCCAAATTGGAACTTGACACCTGGAGGTCGCGTGTGGGGGAGCGGATGCTGCTCGTCACCTTCCTCGTGCCACTCGTCATTTCGTCAGGCTTCCGAGTCCTCCTGCTCTTCAATAGAGGGTTCGATCCCGATGAGTATATCCACATGCATTACGCCTGGATGGTCATGCAGGGCTATCGGCCATACCTCGATTTCTTTGAGAACCACCCCCCGGGTTTCTGGTACCTCCTCGCTCCGCTTGCAGGATTCTTTGATGAGAGTTCGGCCTATCTGTTTGCCTGTCGGGTCGTGATGTGCCTTGTGACCCTTGCCATTTTCAGGATGGTGTACAAGCTGGCCGCCGTGAGCCCGGGGCTTGCATGACCGCTCTTCTCGACTTCCCTCTTGAGCATGGTGTTCATCTTCCTCTCGAAGACGCCGTAGGTTCGGCCCGATCAGCTCATTGTGCTAAGCTGGCTTCTTGGCGCATGGTTCCTCGTCCGGCCCCCGGAAGGTGTTCCACGCCGGGCGTATGTGGCGAGTGGATTGTGCGTCGGGGTTGGGTTGCTCTTTTCGCCCAAGGCGCTATTCGCGATTGCCTCGTTGGGGGGAGCTCTGCTACTGCTCCGGTTGAAGGGGCAGGTCCAGGCGCCGGCGTGGAGGGATATTGCGGCGTTCGGGCTCATGACTCTGGCGCCCTTCGCCTGCATCCTTCTCCTGATGTGGTCTCGTGATGAGGAATGGGCGGCATTGTTGGTCCAGTATGCCTTTCTCTATAATTTCGCCTATCCTGAGCGACTCTCCGGGTTCAAGGTGATCTACCCGTTGGTCCTGGACGCCCCGGTCTTCTGGGTGTCCGCCGGGTTTGGCGCCCTTCTGGCTGTCCGGCAGTGGCGTCGGGCCCAGTCGGAGCAGGAAAGAAGGAGGATGGTGATCCTCGGGGTTTCGACGGTGGGGGCCGCCCTGGCTCAGTTCGTGTTCATACCTGCCCCCTATCCTCAGAGCGTGCTGCCCCTCATCGCATTCCTGGCGATCCTCGGAGCGGAGTGGGGGAGGTGGATCAGTGGCCAGGTCGCGATCATCTCAATCGGGGGCGGCAGGCGAAGCGGCCTCGCGGCCTGTCTGGTTGTGGCGATCATGGGGGGATCATTTCATGCGCTGACCTCTATTGTCGAGAAAATGCGTCCCTTTACGAGAACCAATAGCGAATACGTCAATTGGCTAAAATCCTTCCTGCAATTGACTGCGAAGTCAGATGCGATTTTGGCTGGTGAACCCAAATATATATTTCGACCACAGGCGTCCTTCTACGGTTTCTTGGCAATCGGCTTGCTCCAGGAGATCAGATCCGGGAAGATCAAATACGATATCCCTGAGCGTTGTGCGGATAGGGGATGTCCAGTCGTCATCCTGGATAGGCGGCTACTAGAGGTCGGTCCGTGGGTCAAGGGGTTTGTCCAGGAAAATTACGCGCCGTCCTCCATCAAGGGGGTGTATCTCCGGCAGGACGTTGCGGACCGCGGAATGAGCGCGCCTGACCGATAGGGCTGCTTCGACAGGTTTTTCCCTGGTGGCTGCAGGAACGCGGTTGCCTCTTTGGTGGAGGTGTGGTATCACTCCGAGGTCAGCACCTCGATCAGCCGCCTCCTAAGCGAGGGTGAGATGTGATGGGGAAGCGCTCGATACAGCTCAAGATGATCATACCGTCAGCGACACCGGCCCACACTCGGGATCCCCAGGAGGGTCAGCCTCCTCAAGAGGCATTCGCCCTCAGCCGGTCGCTCTTTGGCGTTGTTGGGTGCGGATTGGTGGCGGTCTGCTTGATGTACTGGAACCTCTCATATGGGGTGCCGTACTACTACCATCCTGACGAGCCGATCAAGGCCATGTCCTCCATGGAGCTTGTTCGGGGCAGGATCCCGCCAAGATTTAACCACCCTCATTTCATGCTCTTTTTCAGTGTTCCGTTCATCCATGTCGGCAGGACCCTCGGCGTTCATCCCATCGTGGCCGCCCGCGCCTCGGTCGCTACGCTGGGTGTGGCGACAGCTTGCCTCCTCTTCATCATTGGGAGATCGCTGGCTGGCCTCATGGCAGGGGCTGGCGCCGCGCTCATCTACGCCACGGCCCCTCTGGCAGTCGTCGCGGCCCATGATTTCAAGGAGGACATTCCCCTGGCCCTGTGGCTCACGGTCCAACTCTTCTTTCTCGTGAGCTATCTGCGCGGTGGTCGCTCTCGCGATCTCTTCCTGGCTGCCGGTGCCCTTGGCTTCGCGGTCGGGACAAAGTACACCGGTCTGATCGCCGCGCCCTTGCTGGTTGGCGCTCTTCTGGTCGGGCCGGTTTCAGGCCGGCGGCTGAAGGCGCTGGGGATCGCAGGCCTGCTCACGGTCGTCGCGTTTCTGCTCTCCACTCCCAGCGTCCTGCGGTATCCGGGCGAATTCCTCACAGGCCTCTCCTTTGAAGGCCGGCACGCCATGTCTGGGCACGGGATCCTGGAACCCTGGAATACCGGGAGCGGGGCAGCGGCGAAGTCCCCCAAAGACCCTCTCACAATCTCTCCTCTTTCGTCCCTATGGACCTACCATCTACGACACAGCCTAACGCCCGGCATCTCTCTCGCCGGGATGTTCCTGGTGATGATCGGAGCCTTTATCGCCATAACCAGGGGTGACCGGGCGTGGTGGGTGGTCGCCTCGGGTCTTGGTCTATTCTATCTCGTCCTCGAAACATTGCCCCTCAAGCCGCCCCCGTTCGCTGCCAGGTATATGGTGGCCGCCTTGCCATACGCCGCGCTGCTGGCGGGGGGCACCATCGCCTATGCCCGGGAGAGTCGCCTTCCCCTCAAGGTTCTCGTCTGCCTCTTGTTCGCGGCGACGATCGGATTGAACGGTTTCAGATCCTTCCAGCAGCTCGAGGCGATGCGCCCGGATACCCGCGACGAGGCCAGGGCCTGGATCCTGCGGAATATCCCTCATGGCGCTCGCCTCATCATTCCCGGCTTGATCTGGTATACCCCGTTTGCCGGTTCATTTCACGGGCAGAACTTTCCGTACGAGATCGCCGCCGATGAAGATCCCCCGGTTCCCCAGCTCCTCACCGCAAGCCTCAATCCACGCGCGTACCTCCTCGTGAGCAGCTTCAACTATGAGCGCTACCTCGATCACCCGGACTTCAATCCGGAGATGTCCCGGTTCTATCGCTCGCTCCTTGAGCAGTACACCCCCCTGGCGACGTTTCGGGTGCCGTTCCGGTCACTGGGGTACCACAATCCCACAATCATGATCTTCCATCTTGCGGGGGGGCCTTCGACTCAAACGGCCCCATCGACTGACGTCGGTAGCGACGCGTCCGCCGAGCATCGCAGCTCCCCTCCGGATCGATAAGGATGCCGACACTGCCAGGTTCAGGGGAGGCCGAAGTAAGGTTGCCTGCTTCGTCGGAACCATCGCGGTTGCCTGGGCTGTTTCGCTTGGGCCTGGTGGGGTGGGTCTCAATACTGCTTCTCGGCTGTCTGGTTATCCGAATCGGCAGAGCCGCGAACGTTGTAATCCATACAGATGAGTTCCATTTTTTCCACTCCGCCTGGATGACCGGGCATGGGTATCTCCCGTACCGGGACTTCTGGACCAATAATTCCCCGCTCTTCATGTACCTTCTGACCCCCGTGGTCGCGTACTTTGATGAGAATCCCTCTTCCCTGCTCGCCATTGCGCGGCTGCTGAATTTGATGATTAACCTCGGCCTTGTTGGGATTGTCGGCGTAATCGCCTCGCAGCAGCGATCCTGGACCACCGGTCTGTTTGCCGCCCTTCCCCTGAGTTTCAACCTCATCGTCTTCATCAAGATGGTGACCGTGCGGCACGACTCACCGACTCTCATCTGCGAGTTGGTAGCCCTGGTGCTTCTCGCCCGAGGCATGAGGGCCGGGCACCACCCTCGCCTTGGCCCTAGCCTTGAGTCCGAAGGGGTTGTTTGGGGTCAGCGGGCTCGTCATCGGCTGCCTCGTCCATCATGTCTCCTCCTCTCCCGGAACCGAGCGTCGCCAGGCCATCATGCAATCTGGCGCTCAGATCGCATTGCTCCCCTTCTCCCTTGAAGGGAGGAGGAAGGGCTGAGGGGGGGCGATGAAGGACAATCAATCAATGAGAAGCGTTGATCGCAGGGCTGCAGTGATGCGCGCCTCAGTCCCCCTGGTAGTGGTGCTCCTACTGACTGTGGTTGCGCTCTTCCTTCGGGTTCAGGGGCTGAGGGGCGCTGACGGCGACCTCGGAACGGATGAGTCGCGGCTGGCCTTGGCGGCCCAAGGGGTGCTCGCCACTGGCTTGCCCACGCTTCCCTCCGGTCGAATCTACACGCGCGCCATGCTCAATGCCTACCTGATGGCGCCGTCGCTCTGGATGCTTGGTCCTCATGACTTTGCGGCGAGACTGCCCAGTGCTGTGTTTGGCGCCTTGCTGATCCCCCTGGTCTTTGTCTTCGGCCGCGCTGTGGCGGGCACTGCCGGAGGCCTCTGGGCAGCGGCCTTTTCCGTTTTCCAACCCGATCTCATCAAGTGGTCGGGCAAAGCCTGGATGCCGTCCCTCTTCGTGCTCGTCTTCGTGGGAGCAGCGTATCTGCTGTATCTCGGCTTCGGTGACGACCGACCCTCGATGCAACTGGCCGGTGGCTATGGCTTTATCATCGCCCTATTCGTTCATGAGCTGGCGGTATTACTCCCAATGGCGGTCTTCGCTTCTCTTGTCATCCGTACGACGCGGCGGGATTTCCGTTGGTTCGCAGGGCGGAGCAGCGTCTTAGCCTTGTTGGTCTTTGGTTTCGGTGTGACCCTGTTGGTTGTCCTCGGGCTGCTGTTGCGGATGGGGACCGTCGCTGGATCGACCGCAGAGTTTAGCACCTACCTTGCGCCTTCATTGACGCTCACGAACCTCCATTTTTATTATCATACCTTGGTTCGCGGGTATCCGCTCCTGCTCGCCGGGGCAGCGTTTGGGATGCCGTTCGTGGTCCGTTCGCCCAAGGCGGGGATGCTCTTCCTGTACATGACCATGGCAACGGGCATGCTGACCCTGGGCCTTCTCCTCTACAAAAGCATGGAGCGATACGGCATTATGTTGCTGCCGGTGCTGGCGATCATTACGACTTGGTCAGTCATCACCGGCACGCGTCTCATCGGCAATCGGTGGAAACTCAAGCCTCCGGCTGCATCAGCCCTGCCCGCGATCGCGCTTGCCCTGATTTTTGGAGTGTCCCTGCAAGGGGATCTGCGTGCCGCGCCCCGTTCGGATGATCCCACTGCTCACTCGTGGCTGGCGGAGTTTCAGGCGTTGGGCCCGGGTCCGGAAGACCTTTTGCTTTCTGACGCGCCGACCGTTGTGGCGTTCTACCGTGGCAGGGTGGATTACTGGGCCCGCGTTGAGAACTACGAGCGGTATTCATACAGAGCGGGAGACGTCATTCGAGAGCTCTACACCGGGGCGATCAGGATCGGCAATGCGGAAGATCTCCGGCGGGTGGAGCAGCTTCACCCCGGGCGTACACTGTGGTTCTTGGGAAGACTCTGGCGGCTCGGTCAAGTCGATCGAGCCCTCTGGACTCGCCTACAACAAACCGCACGGGCGTCGAAAATCACCCGAGATGGCTGGGTCATCTTCCGGATCGATCTGTGAGCTAGGGGATAGTGGGTAGGCATAGCCTGCCACACCTTCCCATAGGTTGTTGGCGGACACGACGTTGCCGGTTTTTGGTGAAGTCGAAAATGGGCGCCATGGTCTTGGGGAAAGAACGCCGGTTCCTGACGTTGGCCCGTTATTATTGTAAGTCAGTCATGGTGAAAGAAGGAGTTGTACCGGTCGAGGAGAGACGATCTCAGCCGGTGACCGGTTTGCTGCTGCTCGGCTTCATTTGCCTTGGGATACTTCTCAGGATCTACAATTTCTCGAAGGACGGCCTGTGGATAGACGAGTATACCACTTGGTGGGTTATCGCGGGTACAGACTGGGGCGAGGTCGCACGGCGCGCGTTTTACTTCCAAGGCCAATCGCCTTTCTATTATTTCATCGTAAAGCTGTCGTCTGACCTTTTTGGCGTCGGGATCGCGTCACTTCGGCTTCCTTCCATTCTCTTCGGCATTGGCGTACTGACATTAGCCTATCCTGTCGCCCTCCGGACGTTCCATGATCGACATGCCGCGCTGCTCGCCCTGGCAGCCTTTGCAGTCAACGAGCCGTTGATCTATTTCTCACAGGATGCGCGGCCCTATTCCCTCCCCCTGCTGTGCGCCATGCTGTCATTCTTTTTCTATCTCTCTCTCCTGGCGAAGGAAAGACTGTCATCCCGTATCGGCTATCTCCTGGCGACAGCAGGCGCCTACTATGCCAATTACCTCCTGTGTTTCGTGATGGTGATTCACGTCATTCATTTGTGCGTCGCCCGTGGATGGTCATGGTTGCGGTCAAGGGCATGGAGAATCACGTTCGCGCTCCTGGCCGTTCTCTGTCTGCCCGGGACTGTCCAGATGTTCGCCTATTTTAAACGCCGCCCAACCTGGGATGATCTCGAACCTACGGGGATCTTTGGCCCGGTTAAACTGGCGGTCGATTTCCTGAACCCTTGGGTATTCTTCCCATTGGTTTTGGTCGTTGTCGCCATTCACATTCTGACTAAGGAAAGGGACAAGCGGCACTGTTCTGGTTTGGATCTCGTGCTCGTGTGGTTTCTGTCGCCCATTCTGTTTTTCGGGGCGATTCCGCCACTGTTTGGGATTACGCTTCTTCGGAAGAGATATGTTCTGGTCGCCATCCCAGGAGCCATCCTATTTGTGGCCTGGGTTATGGCTGCTGTGCGAAAGACGTTTTGGCAAAAGTGGATTCCGCTCCTCGTATTCTTCTCGATGACCTTCGCATGGACCCTTCTCCCTGCCTTTCGGGCAAATGGCACATTCAGCCGACGTCCGGAAGCGGGCTGGAATATGGCCGCCGCCTTTCTAGGGAAAAAAGCTCAGGATGGTGATCTGGTCGTGTACCGTACCGGGTTTATAGAAGCGGATCAGTTAGCCCTGCCGAATCCCGATCCGCTCCTACCGTCCTTCGTCGGTTGGCCTCTTGCTGCTCATCTATCATCGAATCATCGATTTCAAATGGTGGGACTCCCTTACGGCAAAGATCCTCAAACCGCCCCTTACATCTCTTCTGTGCTCAAGAAGGCCACTGAGAGTCGCCGTATCTGGATTATCGGCAGGGGATCTCTGCTAACCGGATTTGCTGAGGCATTGCTTGGCACCGAACGATATAAAGTCCGTCGGCACATCATCTTTGACGGCGTGTTGCTAATGCTCCTCGACCAGAACAGCGAAGGGAGCCAAAGGTCTCCATAAACGTGGGGAGACGCCACTCGATCATCGAGCAAACAGGTCAGGTGGCTTGGTCCTGGTCATGCTGAAGGGGCTGGCGGGACTGTACTGATCGGTCACTCCAGAGGACAATCGGACTTGGTGATCACATGCGACGCTATCTTTTCAGTTTCTCATCGATGAGAGGCCCCGGGGCCGAAACGCACTACAGACAGCTCGGCGCGATCCTGATCGTCTCGTTCCTGCTTCGGATCTCGGGAAATCTGTATGACATGCCCTACAGGTTCCATCCCGATGAGCACCATTTCCTCGACAGGGCCGTCATGATGATAGGCGAAGGCACGTTAAACCCCGGGTACTTCAAAAATCCTCCGCTCTACACTTACGCCATTCTGCTGGGACTCTACGCAATCTTTGGCGTGGAGTATGTGGTAGGAGGTGTGAAGACACCTTCGTGGACGGTCGCGCATGCGATAGCCAGGGGCCTTAGCGCTTTCGCCGGGACGATGACCTGTCTGCTCCTCTTCCTGATCGGGAGGAGGTTCGGAGGTGGGCTGGCCGGCGTCCTGGCGGCCCTGTTTTCCGCGGTGGCGTATCTCTCGGTCCGCGATGCCCACTTCGCCGTCAACGATGTCGCTATGGTCTGCCTGGTGACACTGGCCTTCCATTTCGCTGCTCGCCTTCTCGATGAAGGCCGCACACGTGACCTGATCTGGGGTGGTCTTGTTGCGGGCCTTGCCGCGGCGACGAAGTACAACGGCGGGATTGCCTTCCTCCCGCTGCTAGTCGCCTGCGCGCTCACGCGGCCAGAAGGTGAAGGAGTCATGGGACCAAGGAAAGTTGCCGGGATCGGCTTAAAATGGATGATTCTGCTTGGTCTCGGACTGGCTGGCTTCCTGCTCGGAAACCCGTATGCCGTACTTGACAGTGCCGCCTTCCTTTCTCACTTCAGATCCCAGTACGGACTCCGAGACACGATGTGGGAGGGTCAGAAGCCACTCCCCGTGACGCTCCTGGAGCTTGAAGCCCTTGTCGTCGAGCTCGGGTGGCCGCTACTCCTCCTGTTCCCGCTCGCCGCTGGCTATTGTCTCGCGCAGGGCGGGCGCCGGGCGAGGGCGGCGCTGCTCGCCTTGAGTATCGTCCTACCTCTCATCGTCTTTCATGCCTTGCAGCCCCTTTTCTTCGCAAGGTTTCTGCTCATTTGCACGCCATTCGTGGCGCTCACCTGCGCCTGGGGGATCGTCGCGTTCCGGGAGGTGAGCCCAGCGCCGTGGATGCGCCGGCCGGTGATCCTTGGTGGAGCCCTGGTACTCCTGGTTGCCTCCCCGCTCGCGCGGAGCCTCTACCTCGATCTGATCCTCCAGAAATCCGACACAAGGATTCTGGCGAAGGAGTATCTGGACCGGATGGTATCGCCCGGGAGCACGATCGTCCTGCAGAAACCGTCTATGTTTGCCCCACCTGTAGACCGCAGGCGTCACCGCCTCCTGAGCCTGCGATCTGATCCCTCGCTTCTCCATCCGACACAGACGCCAGCCGACCTGTACCTCTTTAACAGCTTTGAGGTAGGGCATGTGTCCGGCATCTTGGAAGCCGATGAACGGGCCCTCATGGCAGCGCTTGATGGCCAGGGCTTCACTCGCGTCACCTTTAGCCCGCTCCGAGACGGCGGTGATCTGCCGTTTGAGGCCGACCAGGTCTACCTGCCGTACCGCCACCTGTTTCGATACTTGAGGCCGGGCCCCACCATTTATCTGTACGCGCGTCCAGGAATCCCGGTGCCGCTGTTCCCCGAAAGGCCGCCGCGATCGGAGGGGTTCGGCGGCGCGGTCGCCTTCGCGGGCGAGGGTAGGCTCCCCCCCGAAGAGGGCGTCAGCGGGAAGTTGTGCCCGATCCTCGAGCTCTCGTGGAGGAGATGAAGCTCGCTCGAGCGCTGAGACAGGCGCTGCGCTATGGCCCGATGGCCTTGGTGCTCCCGCTCCTCTGGGTGGTTTCCGAGGGAGAGGTGGCGGTCAAGCCGGTGGCGTGGGTCGCGGTCGCGGCCGTCGCCGTGTTCAGCCTATGGACCGCCTTCGGAGCAGGCCGTGCGCGCTGGCTCGATGGAGTCCTGGCCGGGCTCCTCGGGCTCGCGGCCACCCACCGGCTCCTGTGGCCTGGGTTTCCCCAGGGTACCGACACCGAC
>Ga0184633_10000863_pt1 | contig 11936 bp, 12 predicted proteins | sample PLM31_170_b1_FD_133156 | JGI IMG/M metagenome (GOLD analysis project Ga0184633, IMG submission 133156) | Groundwater sediment microbial communities from an aquifer in East River, Colorado, USA - PLM3-1_170_b1 | ecosystem: Environmental > Terrestrial > Soil > Riparian zone | place: USA: East...
ACGACGGCACCGACACCGCACAGGTCACGACGACGAGCGGCGGCTCGCTCCAGGTGGAATGTGCCGCCGGGTGCGGTGGCGCAGCCACCTTCGTGGATGGCGCAGCCACCTTCGTGCAGGAAAGTAGCAGCGTGAACGCCCCATCCGGGTTCATCGTGGACGATACGGTGGGCGTGGCGCTCGCGGAGAATGATATCACGGCGGCTCGTATTACTCCGGCCCGCGCCCAGGTCATGCGCGTGGAGGGCGTGACGCGCGGCACCTTTGCGACACTCACGGGTACGTCGGTGGACGTGAACTGCACCGGAGGCTGTGCCTCGCCCCCATCCCTCTTACCTGTGACGGTCTCCTTTAATGAGTCCGTAGCAGCGCCAACCTTACTAACGTGGTATCAGAAGCGCACGTGGGTGCCCCCGGCCGGCAGCACGTTCAAGCCGTCAAGCCTGTCGTCCACCGTGACCACTGTAGGAGGGCGGACCTTCATCGGGGCCGGTCGGTCGCTCGGCTCGTTCAACGTGTCCACCAACGTGTTCACGGACGGCACGTCGGTCGCGGCCCCGAATCACTTCTCGCGCCTGTTCACCTGCGTGACCACGGTCCTGTCAGCGGTGGCGACGAACGTCACCGTGACGTATACGAACGAGGTTGGCACGGCTGGACGGACGACGGTGGCGTTGACGATTCCCGCGTCGGCGCCGGTCGGGAACTGCTTTGAGTTCCAGCTCGCCGCGACGACGGGGCCACAGCGTGATGTCGGCGTCCGTGACGTGACCGCCGTGTCCGATACCGCCGCGCCCACTGGCGTCATTCAAATCTGGGGCTTCAATTCATTACACGATGCGACTGGATTGGCCGCAGCGATGGAGTTGAGCACCCCCAACAACGTGGCCTTCACAGACGCGGATACGTTGATGATCATTCTGTGGCAAACCGCGACGACGGCGCAACTGCGCGGGGCTACGATCACCGGATCGATCCAGTAAGGAGAACAGAATGGCCGCTATCGAATCTTGGTTGACCGAAGGCCCCAAAGCGAGCGCCCTAGATGGAACAGTCCTTGCGGACACGGGACCCGCCGACGAGGGCTTCACCACGTTGCAGGTGTCGCTGCTCATCGCGTCATCGGTCGCTGCGCGCGTCGATCTAGAGCTTCGGGATGACACCAATACGATCTCGATCAGAACCGTGCCGATCTTCGTGGTGGCTGCCCAGACGTTTCAGACAGCCCTCACAGCAGGGATTGTGTTAGGGTCCGGCCAACGACTCCGGTTGATCACCAATGGAGCCGTCCTCGGGACCATTGGTGGATCGATCTTTACTCAGTAGGAGACATCATGTTCATCTACGAATCCAAAGACGGCGAGAAAGAAGTCGAAGTCGAAAGCGCCAGTCTGATCACCGCCGACAGCGAACTGGCGATCTTTTTGTCACGGCATCTTCAAGCGATCCACGCGGCGGTGCCGTTGACGAACTTCGTGTTTACGAAACGGGCAGGCACCGATCCGGCTGTCTATGACTACGTGCTGACGACGGCCGACATCGGGCATTCCGTGTGGCGACAAGCCCTGACGTTTCTGGCGGGAAATCGGGTGCGGCAGACGTTCAACACGCCCGAGCCGGGATGGGAGCTGCCGGAGTTCATCCTCCAGCGACCGTTGCGCGATCTGGTCATCAAATACGTCTTTTCGCACGGCGTGACAAAGATCGAGGTGACATGGTAGCGACCGGGTGGTAAAGTCTGGAGTTCTGTATGGCCTATCGCTCTCGTCCATCCGCCCGCTCAGCAGCCCCCCTCCCCCCGGCACGCACGCCGCGCGTCGCACCGATTCGCAGGGCCGTGCCAGCAATCGAGGACACACTAGAATATCTCCCACCTGATCTGCTATCCTCACCCCCGTCAGAGGAGATCGCCCATGTGCGGACCATCGATGACCAGCGCGGAGTCGAAGAAACGGGACGCGGACTACCGGGCGGAGGAGGATCTGCGGACGATCACCCGCGCGGAGGAAGTGCGGACGGATCAAACGCGGATGGCGGGCGTCGTGAAGATCCAGCGGAAGCAACTGTCGGCCCTGCAGCGGGTGGGGAAGGCGATCGCACAGCAGTCGGTGAACGGGACTGGGACGACCCGTAGACGACGACGCGGCGTCTCGCAACGCGCGTAGAATGTAGGAGCCTGATCACATGGCCAATGGATCGAAGCCGTCGCTGATGGAGCGAATGCGCGGCAAGCGGACGAAAGACATTCGACTGCCGCAGGAAGCGCATACGGGACGTGACGAGCGGTTGCCTGCGGCGACCCCCCTGCAAAATATCCGCGAGAACATCGAGCGGACGCGTGATGCGCTGATGGCACGCGGGCCGAAGAAAATGGCCAAGCGGAATGGCGGGCGGCGGATGGCCGCGCGGAGAGCGTAAGCGACATGCCACCGTACACAGCCGTCAAAAGTAAATCTCAGTCGCGAAAATTATTCGCCTTGGCGGGACGCGGCGAGATCGCCGAGTCTGAGGCCCGCGGCAAAACCCGAGCCGCCAACTTCAAGTCGCTCCCCGAGCGAAAAGGAAAGAACAAGCGTGCAGCTCGACGCCGCACACGACGGTAACGGCTATACAGCCGCCATCCGGCGCCTGCGTGATGCGGGCTGCCGCTGTCCCCTCCGCTGGGACGCCGTGCAGCACCGCTGCATCCCGGCCACCGGCTGCGCGCAGTACCCCGATCGCTCGACGTGCTATTTTGTGTCTGTAGAGAACAATCCATGCTCCGACGGTACCGTTCAACCCCCGGCGGCTTGAAGGTCGATGCTGAGACACCTGCGCCAGTCCCTCCAGCACCTGTGGCAGTCCGTGTGCGCCCCCTGGCGCGGGCTGCGCGCCCTCGTCCAACTACCGTGGCTGTTGATGCAGTGGCATGCGATCCTGCAGGAGCACACGGCGGTCGTGCGGGAAACGAACGATCTGTTTCGGGAGCTGCTGATCGGGATTGGCCACGGGCCGTCCCAGACGCCGGAGACGCCTCGGCTGGTGTCGTCGCTGCGCTCGTCGTCGAATCAATCGAGTGGACTGCCAGCGCAGGACGAGCCGTCGCAGCCGTCGCAGCCGCCGCTCCAGTCAGTCCCCCTGTCGGAGCCGCAGAATCCGAAGCGCCTGCGAACGGCACGGGACGTGACGTACAGTTCTCGGCAGTTCCTGCGCGAACAGGACGCACGCGTCGAGGCCGCGCAAGCACCCTGGCGCACACCGGGGGCGTAGATCGCCGTGCCGGGGGCCGGCACATGGCCGATCCGATCCCCTTCAATCTCAACAAGCAGGACGAGATCCGTTTGAAACTCCGAGATGCCGTACGGCGGATCTCAGGGGGCAATGCCGCGGGGCAGGAGAAGATCATTCCTACCGATCTCCCGACGATCCCAGGTGTGCAATCCCTCTCGATTGCCACGCGGTACATCGACGGCGGCCGGCCGCGCTTTATCGAATTTCTCCAGATGGGGATGTTGAATCAGTTGCCGAACTGCTGCAAATTCTGGATGGTGTACGCGGATCTTCTCCCAGGTGAACGACACATCGTCAGCTACGACGACGTGTGTGCTGCTGCAGGCGTGCGCCCCTCCGAGCTGATGGCCGAAGTCGTCTCGACGGGCATGGAGTTCGGCACCGATGTGGGCAATCTGGCTGCCGCCGCGCTCCACCCGGCCATCGTGCATCAGACCGGCAAGTCCGCCAAGCGCATCGCCGGCCAGTACGCCGAGATCGCCATGAAGGATCGGCACGCCATGCTGCAGGCGCGTGGGTTTCTGCCGATCCCCAAGGGCGCGACGGTCCACGTACACGCAAACGCCAGTGCGAGTGCGCAGGCAGCAGCGGCGGCTTCTGCTGATCCATCCGTGCCGTCGTTCGCGGACAATATGGCGTCGCTGTCACGCCCGCGGCAGGTGGTGCAGCAGCAGCTCGTCGAAGCGAATCCTGATCTTGCCCCGCTCACCGCCGATGACATCGCCGACGCCGTACTCGTCGATCGGGACGCGTAGCGATGTACGATCGCCTCACCACCCAGCGCATCGTCGAAGCAGTCAATCGCGAGCAGGGATGGGAGCTGAAATATCACACCCAAGGCCAGATCGAACACGCGATCAGCCATTTCAAAAATCTGTACGATCCCGAGCAGCGATCGCTCGTGCGCCCGCTCGCCCAGGACGAAGCCCGCTTCATCGAAAACGAACAGAAACTCTGCGCACTTGATTTCCGCGGCTATTGGGTCCGGCGCTACGCCAAGATCGTCGACTGGGCCAAGCGGCCCGTGCAGTTCATCCCGAACGTCGCGCAGGAAATCGTCGTGGATCTCTGGGCCGAGCGTGAAGCGCAGGGGCTGGCGATCTGGATGCAGCAATTGAAAGCGCGGCGCCTCGGCGTGTCGACGATCTCAGAGCTGGCGGTGTGTCACCGGTACCAGTTCCACCCGTTCACCAACGCGGTGGTTGCCTCGGCCGATCCGGACAAAACCGTCCAGATGGCCGGCATGATCAAGTACGCGCTCGACGAGCAGCCGTGGTGGTTGCTGCCCAAGGTGACGAAAATCAAAGGGGGTATTCCGGTCGAGTTTGCGGATCTCCATTCCACCCTCACCGCCGAAGCTGGCAACCAATTTACCGGCGTCGCCCGCGGCGCGACCCCCAACGTCGTCCACCTCTCGGAGCTGTGTGAATGGCAGGACGCGGAAGATCTGGTCGACGCGGCGCTGATGCGCGCGATCATCGACACGCCCGACGTGTTCGGCATTCTCGAATCTACTGGGGGCGGGGTCGGCAACTGGTGGCACAAAACCTGGGAGCAGAACAAGCGCGACTATCAGCGGGGACGCGCACGGGTGATCCCCGTCTTCCTGCCGTGGTTCGTCGGGACTGACCTGTACCCCTCAGAAGCCGATCTCCGTGCGCGGCCGATCCCGCGGGACTGGGTACCCACCGATCGCTCCGTCCATCACGCCGAGCGTGCGCGATCGTACGTCCTGACGAATCCGCTGCTGTTTAAGCATCTCGCGAAGGGCAACCGCGATTGGAAAATGTCCCGTGAGCAGATGTGGTTCCGCGAGATCGAGTACGAAACCGCGAAGGAAAAGAAACAGCTCAACATCTTCCTCGCTGAGCTGTGCGCGGACGATTTTGAAGCCTTCCAATCCTCCAACATTCCGGTCGTCGATCAGGAAGTGCTGATGGCGTACCAGGAGCGCACACGTCCACCCCGTGCGTGTTACACGATCATCGGGCCGGAGATCCCGCCGTCACTGATCGTCGCCCGCCGACACTGGGATCAGACGCAACCGACGATCACCATCAAAACGCGCGAGATCTTGCCGCGGTTCGACGCGACGTTCCAACTCGTGCCGCTGAAATTCGAGGGCTATCCGTCGTTTGATGAAGCCCTCAAGCTCCTGATCTGGGAGTTCCCGGAAGACGGCTATTCGTACGGCATCGGCGTTGATACCTCCGATGGGGTCGGTCAGGACAACTCGACGATCGAAGTCATGCGGGAGTCGACGCCGACCCGACCGCCGGGCCAAGTCGCCGAGTTCGCGTACGACTACATCAAAGCGATGCAGCTCTGGCCGCTCGTCATGGCGGTCGGTACGTGGTACTCCGTCTTCAATCCAAAAGTCGGCCGCCGGACGCAGACCAAGCTCTGTATCGAGTGCCGCGGGAACGGCGAAGCCTGCCAGTACGAATTACAAAAGCGCGGGTGGTCGGGGTTTCACGTGTGGAAGCGTTACGACAACAAAAAGCCGACCCCCGATATGAACGCCAACAAAATCGGCATCTACACGAATCAGTGGTTCCGGGCGCAGATGATGGACATGCTGCTGACGTGTGTCGACGAGGAGTCGATTGACTTGCCGTCGCCCTATCTCGTCCAGGAGCTAGTCACACTCGAACGCGATCCGGATCAACAGAAGCAGAAGGCTGCCTACGGCGCCAATGACGATCGGGTCATGGCGATCGGCTTTCCGCTGTTCAGCCTCCACGTCGGCAAGCGCCCGAATCAGCAGTACTCGCGCCGGAAGGTCGAGTACGCACCGGGGCTGACGCCGGATCCGTCGATCCCCCACCCAATATGGCAACCGCCGTCGCAAGGCAGCTCGCGGCCATTTGGCGGTAGACTCGTGCATCAGGCACGCTCACTGCGCGAGGCGGTGCAGGAGGGTGGACTCCATCCCATTGTGAATCAAGGGATGCCGAAAGGATTTCGCTGATGTTGATCGATGTGACGTGTACGCAGGATCACATCCACGAAGTCAATCGCCCGCTCGCGATGTGGCCAGCGACGCCACCGTGTGTGACCTGTGGGCAGCCTACCGTGCAGATCCACTTGCCGCCTGCGCTGCGGGCCATGCCCGATCCGGTCGTCGTGTTCCGCGGACCGGATGGCACCTTCCGCTTCCCTGGTGATGCCCATGGCGCGTCGGCGGCGCGGTACGCGCGCGAGGGCTTCGAGCGCATCGAACTGCGTGGACACGCCGATGTGCGCCGCTTTGAAAAAGTGATGAACGCCCACGAGTACTCCCGTGCCGCCCGGCGCGTCGAGCACCAGCAGCAGTTCCGCGAACAGCGCGAGAAGCACTTACGGGGCGAGCTGCGGCAGCAGATGCAGTCCATGTCCGAACGGGGGCGGGACTTTGCCCGGTTGGTCATGCGGCAGAACGATCACAAACCAAGGGAACGGGCACAGGACGCAAACTTCCACGCGGAAGTGTATAGTTACGACCGTTCCAATCGGGATGAGTCCCGAGACGCCCAAGGACACCGGAGGCGAGACTGAATGCCCCCAACCCAATACGAAATCCCGCTCTACGGCACGCCGTCCGATCGGCTGCTCGGGTGGTGTCTCGAAGCCCAGGGCGAAGGCGAAGCATGGCTCAAAACCCAAGGGCCAACCCGCGGCTGGGACGCTGACCTAAAGATGTTGTCCGCTCCTGCTGGCGACGTGGAAGTCGCAGGCATGAGCAACACGGGGTACAATAAAGGCAAGCGTGTCGCGCGTGAGCTGGTCGCCTCCCTCGCCAATTTCCGGCATGCGGGCGAGTTCAAGGTCACCTGGGATCAGTCGCTCTACGATCAGGCGCACACGCTGTCCAACCTCGATCGCAACTGGGACCGCGTGACGTTTGCGCACGCGGAACTGCGCCGCGGCCTCCAGTTTGCGGTCGGTATGGGGACGACCTATTTCTGGCAGACGTGGGACAAGCACTTTCACTCCCCCTACCGGGGCGACATCCGCCTCCAAGCCCTCTCGCCGCAGGATGTCACCTTCGTCCAACTCCCTAAGGATCACAACATCCAGCGCGCGTACGCGGTGATCATCCGTGAGGAACTGCCACTGAATCTCGCGCGAGTGGTCTATGCCGAAACGAATCGTGCCTTTGCCGAAGGGCTGAAGCCCGATCGGGAGGCGCCGGGCTGGTTGCAGAAGGGATTGCAAAAGGTCCAGCAGTTCCTGTCGCCGGCCCTCCGCGTCGCCGGACGCATGCAGAAGGACAACACCGGATCGTTTCCGACCGTCGATATCTTCCATATGTACACGCTAGACCGGTCGATCAACGAATCGCCGTTCCCGGTGCAGATGGGACCGTGGGCCGAGAACAAACCGCTGACGAACTGGAGCTACAAGGTGCCGGCGCTCGGCGATCCCCTCCCGCAGGAGAAGATCAATCCGCAGACGGGCAATCCCTTCACGCTCCCTGCAACCGCGGAGAACTGTCGACTGTTCCCGCTCCGCCGCTACACAATTTTCTCGCGCACGGGCGTCTGCTACGACGGCACAGCGACTGCGTGGCACGGTGATGTGCCGCTCGCGCGTGTTCGGTTCAATGACTGGGCCTGGGAAGCTCTCGGCTCCTCGCTCGTCGGTGAGACGCGCACGATGCAGCAGGGCATCGAAGCCCTGATGCGGGCGGTCGAAGACAGCGCCGCGGCGCGGCTCGACCCGCCGATGATCTACGACGATACGCGCGTGGCGCAGTCGTGGGCGCAGTCGTTCAATCCACGCAAAGCGGGCGCGCGTGCCGGTGCCGATCTTAATGCGGGCGAGCTGGTCAAGTACCCGGTCGATCCAGGGTTCTACGACGTGGGGACGTGGATCCCGGACTGGATCAAACAGCAGGAAGATCGCATCGACTACATGACGGGCGTGCGGGATCTCGTCGCAGTCGCCAAGGCGCAGCAGATCCCCGGCGCCGACACACTCGAAAAGCTGATGGAAATGGCCGGGCCGATCGTTCAGGATCTCGTCCGCGCACTCGAACAGCCGCTCCAGCAGCTCGGCGACTGGCGAAAGGCGTACTACTATCAGTTCTACACCCGCCAGCGCATGCTGACCGTGACCGGTCCTGATGGTGTCGATCAGGACGTGTTGTACATGCCTGAGCAGTTGATTCCGTTGCAGGGCCTGATCAATCCGCAGACCGGCAAGTGGGCCGCGACAGAATCGTCTGCGGATCGATCCAAGCGCGTGGCCGGCGACTCGCCCGAGCAGCGCAACACGCGGCTCCGTCGATCGCTCGACGAGTTCCGGTACGAAGTCACCGAGTCTGGCATCAACGAAATCCACCGGATGTCGACGAAGCTGTTCTACATCCAACTGATGAAGGTCGGGTTCCCGATCTCGTGGTGGACGTTCGCCAAAATTGCCCAAATCCCGAACTTCGGGCCACCGCCCGAGGGAACCAACACGGAAATGGAACGCTGGATTGCCCAAAAGCGGATTGAAACCGATCTCCAACTCGATCTCCAGGAACAGATCCAAGCCCGTATGGGGGACATGGGCGGTGGGGGAGGCGAGATCGCCCCCGGTGGGACGCCGGGCAACGCGCCTACAGGACAAGCGGGGCCGGGCCGTCCGCAGAGCTTCCAAAAACCACCGCGCCTCCAGTCTAAGGAGGGGGGTGCCCGCAGTACGATCACCACGTCCTGAGCGCCAGAAACTTGACACTTGACAAGCGGTCTGCATACACTATCGCGCAACCGTAGTTTGGTGAGGAGCACACAACATGGCACGGAAAGCAAAGAAGAGTCCCGGTGGCGGCCCAGGCGTCTCCACGATGGGGCAGGTGAAGACGACACAAACGCCTGTGTTCGGTCAGCGTGTGGCTGGCAAGCGCGCGGCGAAGTCAGGTCGCAGCGGGCGACGGTAAGGGATCATGGCTGAGGGAGTCGCAGGCGCCGCGTCGCCTACGTCAGCGTTGCAAATGATGGGTGCTGGCGCCCAACCCCCAGGTGCCGGCGCTGAAGCCGTGCAAGCGCAGCTTCAGCAGACTGTCCAGCAGATTCGCCAGATCGGCGATCTCGTCCAGCAAGTTGCGGCCACCAATCCGATGATCGCACAGGAAGCGCAACAGATTGGTCAGCTCCTCAAGCAAATGATCATCAAGTCCGCGCAAATCACACCGCAGCAAACGATGTCCGGGGCGATGGTCCCTGGAGGCGGCGTCTAACCGTGATTCGCCCCCGGAAGCTCGCACGCGTGAGCAAGGGCGGATTGCACACCACGTCCGGAACTGGTGGGCCTGCGGCCTGCCAGAAGGCGTAGGAGCCAGAATCACATGCCCATTCCACAGTGGATGAAAGCCGATCTTGCCCTCACCGACGACGAGGCCAAGATCCTCGATCCGTTGCTCACAGAAGACCGCGCCAGAAAGCTCGACGAGGGGCATCTGCGGCAGGCAGACTACTCGAAGAAAATGAACGAGCTGGGTGGGGCGCAGGATGCCCAGAAGAAAGCGGAAGAGAAGCTCGAAGCGGAGATCGCCGAATGGGCGACCGTCCAGGCCAATGGGGAACAGGTCACGAAAAAGATGCGCGAGGATATGGAAGCCGCGCAGCTTAGCGTCACCAAACTGCAGCAGCGTGTGCGCGTGATCGCCACCGATGCTGGCATGGATCCCGAGAAGGCGCTGGAGGGTATCAACGTGGTCGTGAAGAAAGAGGAAGCCCCGGCCGCACCGGACCTGACCGGCTACGTCAAGGCGGGGGATCTCCACACGCAGCTCGGCTCGCTGGCCGCCATGGCGCTGCGCCTACCAGCGATCTTCTCGAAGATCGGCCGTGAGCATCGGGTGCTGACCGGGCAGGATCTCGACGAGCAGGCGATTGTGACCGAGCTGGAAAAGCGCGCTCAGACCAAGGGCAACAGCCGATCGCTGGACCCGATCGCCATCTGGGAGGAGCTGCACGGCATCCCGGAGAAGCGCACCGTCGCAGCGAAAAAGACACACGACGATGAGATTTCGGCAGCCGAGGCTCGTGGACGGGAAGCGGCCCTGTCGGAAGCGTCGGTACCGGGACAGCAGCCACAGGGGCGGCACGCGCCGGTCTTCCAGACGAGTGAGGCAGGGAAGACGCGCGAATCGGTGCTCAAGCGTCCGCAGCCGGGTACCATCGTCAACGCGGCGGTGTCGGCGCTGCGCACAGGGAAGTATCGAGGCGAATCGGGAAAGAAGTCCGCGTAACTTTCGCGCGTGGCGTTGGTGTGTGACCGCGCGCAACAAGGGAGAACGACATGGATCCTGCAGTTGCTGAACTGAATGCGGTTACGCTCCACGAGATCTATCCACGCACAGTGGAAGACGAGTTCTTTCTCGCCACTCCGCTCCTCGCGTACTGGCGCGACCACTGCCTTGTGCCGTTCACGGGCGGCACCTTCATGCAGTCGCCGATTCGGTACGCCCCGATGATCGGCGGCTTCTATGCGCCGGGCGCGGGCTTCAATATCACCAAGCGCCAGACGCTCACGGCGCTGCAGTTCGACACGCGGTACTGTTACGTGTCGATCCCCGAGTACAAGGAAGAGATCCAGGTCGAGAACAAAGGCGAGCTGGCCGTGGCCTCGATCCTTGAAGCCGACATGCAGAACGGCGTCGACACGATCAACACGATCGTGGCGATCGCCAGCAACCAGCATGGCCAGAACCTCGCGGGCTCCAATCGCTCGCTCGCGATCAACGGCTGGCCCGAGGCGATCAACGACGGTCTGAACCCGTCGTACGACGGCAACGTCTACGTCAACTACGGCCTGCAGCCGCGCAACGGCGCCATCATGTCGGCGCTCAATTCCACGCCGCAATGGTGCGGTGATGCGGCGGGCAACCCCGGCGTCATCAGCTACTCGCTGCTGGAGGAGGGCTACCAGGACGCCTCCATCGGCAAAAAGGAGCCTAACCTGGGCGTCGGCAACAAGGCCGTCATCGCCTTCGTGAAGGAAAAGCTCGTCGTCCAACAGCGGTTTGCGCAGGAGCGTGATCCGGTGTGGGGCGTCATGGGCTTCCGCTTCAACAACGCGATGATCCTGAAGGATGACTACTTCCCATCCCTCCGGTACGGCCGCACCAACGCACAGAATCAGGGGCTCGGTTCGACCCTCACTGGCAGCTTCGTCGTGCCAGCCACCGCAACAGCCGCCTCGGGACTGCCCGTAGTGGGCACCACCTGCGTGGTTGGAGAAGTCTTCAATTTCTTCAACACGTTCGACTGGCTGTTCCGCGTCACCGACAACGAAGAGTTCGGGTTCGGGTTCTCGGGCTTCGTGCCGGCGCAGGACAACACGCGCGTGGTCGGGCAGATCAAGGCGATGGTCAACGAGCAGTGCCTGTCGCCGCGCACACAGAAGCAGTTCTACGGGATCGGCGGCTAGTGCGGTAGTGGGCCGCGGGCAGATCCGCCATTCGCTATTGCGGATCTGCCCTGCTTAGGCGCCTAAGCAAGTAGATTGTTGAGGGTTAGGAGTAATCGATCATGACGCAATCACAGATCGCACGGATCCCGCCAGGGCTGATCAACGAAGTCAACGATGAAGTCATCGGTGGTACGCCAGTCGGCACAGGGCAGAACTTACTTAGCAAGACGGCCGGGCAACTCGGCAAGTGGGTCGATCTCGACCCGGACATGCTGCGCTTC
>Ga0184633_10000864_pt1 | contig 11930 bp, 9 predicted proteins | sample PLM31_170_b1_FD_133156 | JGI IMG/M metagenome (GOLD analysis project Ga0184633, IMG submission 133156) | Groundwater sediment microbial communities from an aquifer in East River, Colorado, USA - PLM3-1_170_b1 | ecosystem: Environmental > Terrestrial > Soil > Riparian zone | place: USA: East...
CGAGCTGCCGGGGGTGGCCGGGCGCGGCGCCCGCATCGCGCTCGACTTCATCGATCCCGGCGGCGCGGGGACGGGCCAACTGCTGCCCACCGGCCGGGCCCGCGAGGTCATCGACGGCGTCGAAGCCTCGCTGGTCGACGCCACGAACCCGATGGTGTGGGTGCGCGCCGTGGACGTCGGCCTCCGCGGGACGGAGACACCGCAGGCGATCGACACCAACCGCGCACTCATGGCGCGTCTGGAGGCGATCCGCGTCGAGGCCGCGCGCCGGATGGGGATGCCGGGCAGCGCCGCGGTCCCCAAGGTCGGCGTCGTCGCCGCGCCGATTGCCTTCACGGCCCTCGACGGCACCGCCTACGCGGCCGCCGCAAACGATCTCCTCGCGCGCGTGATCTCCATGGGCAACTGTCACCGCGCTCTGCCCCTGACCGCCGCGATGTGCCTGGCGGTGGCGGCGCGAATCAAAGGGACGGTGGCGGCGGAGTGCGTGACGTCGCGGAGCGGCGATGTGCGCATCGGCCATCCGTCGGGCGTGCTGCCCGTCGCCGCGGCCGTCGCCGTCCGCGACGGCGCGCCATGGGCCGAGCGGGTGACCGTCTACCGGACGGCGCGCCGGCTCATGGAAGGCTTCGTCCGCGTCCCGTGAGCTTTCTCCATCTCCTCGGCGACGGCGAGGAGATCACGCGGCGTCGCGGGCTCGCGTCGAAGGCGCGGGTGATCGAGGCATGGCCCGACCTGCACATTCGGGGCCTCTTCTGGCTGGGGGACGAGTCCAAGACGATTCTCGACGATCTTGGACCGCCGCTGATCCCGCAGCTCTCGATCCCGGCCGACGTCGTGCCTGTCTACTACGGACCTCAGCTCTGCGACCTCGAATCCCTGCCGACGGAGGAGTCGCTCCGTAGCCGCGTGCTCTCCGCCCACGGGATCGCGGCCGCCTGGATCACGCTCGACCGCTTCGGCGAGCGCGGCGCGCACGCTCCGACCTCGCCGCTCGACCCGATCTTCCACCTCCGCCGTCTCGGCGGCGGCGCCGGCCATCTCTGGCGCTTGTTCACCACGCGAGAGGATGCGGCCCGATATCTCGGCGACCACTACGGTCGAGACTCCGAAGCGCACGAGTGGGCCGAGGGCCTGCCCATCGACGATTTCGACACGCTCCTCTCCCGATACACGCCTCGCGCAGGCCGATGAAAACGGGCCATGCCTGACCCCACGCATCTCTCTCAGGCCACCCACGTCAGTCCCGGCCTCGCCGCCCCCGATAAGACAGACGGGTTTTACGAAGCCGTTCGGAGGATCGCGCGGTTCTGGCTGTGGTTCTTCTTCAAACGCGTCGACGTCCGCCACCTCGAGCGCGTCCCCGCCCTGGGTCCCGTGCTTCTCTGCGTGAACCATCCGAACAACTTCATCGACTCGCTGCTGGTGGGCGCCGCCATGCCCCGGAAGGTCCATTACCTGGCCACGGCCGCCCTCTTCCGCAATCCCGTGCTCGCCCGCTTCCTGCGCGCGTGCGGCGCGATTCCCGTCTATCGCAAGCAGGACGACCCCGACAAGATGGACCGCAACACCGACGTCTTCGCCGCGTGCTTCCGGGCCTTCGACGACAGCCGCGTCGTCGTGATCTTTCCGGAGGGGACCACGCACGCCGAGGCGCGGGTGCAGCGCATCAAAACGGGAGCGGCGCGCATCGCCCTCGGCTACGAGGCGCAGCAGCCGGGAGCGCTCCGCGTGATCCCCATCGGCCTGTCCTTCGAGGCGCGCAAGTCGTTCAACGCCCGCGTGCTCGTCTCCTTCGGCGAGGCCGTCCCCGTCTCACCGTACGTGTCGGCATACCGCGAGGACCCCGTCAAGGCGGTGGAGGCGCTGACGACGTCGATCCAGTGGGCCATGGAGGCGCAGGTCGTCCACGTCGACCGCATCGACGCGGCGGACCTCGTGCGGGCGCTCGAGGCGCTCTATCGCGGCGCGCTGATCCGCGAGCTGCAAGCGGAGCGGGGGTTCGGGGAAAAGCAGGTCGATCTCGTCCGGCTCTCGCGTACGATCGTGGAGGCCGTGAATTACTTCAAGGAGCGGGATCCCGAGCGGGTCGAGCGTCTCTGGCAGCGCATCCAGGGCTATCGCGCGCTGCTCGCCAAGCACCACGTCCGCGATGAGGCGGTCCGCGCGCGCCTCGAGCCCGCGCCGGCGCGACGCCGGCTGATCCACTCGTGGCAGGCCACGGCTGGTTTGCCGCTCTTCCTCTACGGAGCCACCGTCAACGCGCTCCCGTACTTCGTCCCCCGCTGGCTCGCGCACCGCATGGCCCGCAAGGAAACGGACTACGCGACCGTGCGGTTCCTGGCGAGCATCGTGTGCCTGCCGCTCGCCTGGGGGCTCGAGACCTGGATCGTCTGGCGCATCGCGGGCGCGGCCGCCGCCGCCGTTTTCGGGCTATCCCTGCCGCTTACCGGGCTCCTCGCCTACCGCTACCTGCGCGGCGCCGGGCGTCTCCGCCACGCCCTGCGCTTCAGCGCGCTGGCTTTCACCCACGAGCAGACCGCCCGCCGTCTCGTCACCGAGCGCCAGGCCATCGTCGCCGAGCTGGATCTCGCGAAGACGGAGTACTTGACCGCCACCCGGGGGAGCAGCTTCTGAACGTTCATCTGCTCGAGGAGATGTCGATGCCCGCGCTCGATGCGCTCGATCGCGCGCGCACGCTCGTCGTGCTGACGGCGAGCCCGCTCGAGGAGCACGGGCCGCACCTGCCGCTCGGCGTCGACGCCTTCACCGCGCGTCACTTCGCCCGCGAGGTCGCCGAGCGCCTGGTGGCGGCGCGGTCGGGGTGGTCCGCGGTGCTGGCTCCCACGCTCTACCTCGGCTCGTTCACCCTCGACGGTGTGGGCACGGTGAAGATCCGCCCACGCGTCGTGCGCGACGTGCTCGTCGACTACGGCCGCTCGCTGGCCCGCGCCGGCTTCCGCTACATCCTCGTCGCCAACGGCCACGCCGGCCCGACGCACCTCACCGCGCTGGACGAGGCGGCCGCGATCGTCTCGGGGCAGGCCGGAGTCACCATGGCCTCGCTCAGCGGCCATCTCTCGTGGGAGTTCCGCTCCGGGCGGTTCCTCGATCGCGTCGAGCAGGCGCTCGGTCGGCCGCTCAGCGCGGAGGAGCGGCAGGCCTTCGCCAACGACGCGCACGGCGGTTGGTGGGAGACGTCGATGATGCTCATGCTCCGCCCCGACCTGGTCGACGACGCCTACCGCGACCTGCCGTCCGCGACCTACTCGCTGCCCGAGCGCCTCGTCCCCAACTATCCCTTCCGGAACGGCGGCCGCGGCTACGTCGGTCACCCCGCGATGGCCGACCCGGCGTTCGCCAAGGCGACGACCGAGGTGCTCGTAGCCGAGGCGATGGAGCTGGTGGATGGCCTGATCGCCGGCACCATCCGCCCCTCGCAGCACCGCTCGCCCTTCTTCGCCGTCCCGTTCTTCCGCACCAACTTCTGGCCGCTCGCCACCGCCGGGATGACCGCGGTCGCGGCCGCCGCCATCGCCATCGCCACCCTGGGCCGCGCGCGCAAACGCACGTGATCGATGTTCGTGTCGTAGGGCGGGGGCTTGTCCCCCGCTGCTCGCTGACCGATGAGAGATGGCGCCGGCGGGGGACAAGCCCCCGCCCTACAGACCCACAAAACATGTCCGACGCCAACGACCATCGATCATGAATAGTTCACGCCAGTGATTGAGCTGGAGGTCCACGGTGCGGTGGCGTGGCTGCGTCTCAACCGGCCGGAGGCGCTGAATGCGCTCAATCTGGAGCTGACGGCGGCGCTCGAGACCGCGGTCGAGGAGATCGCCGACCGTGACGACGTCACGGTCCTCGTCGTCACCGGACGCGGCCGCGCGTTCTGCGCGGGCAACGACCTCGTGGAGATGGCGCGGATCACACCGGACGAGGCGGAGGCGCTGGCCACCCGGCAGGCGTCGCTCATGGACCGCTTCGCGCGCCTACCTCAGGTGACGCTCGCGGCGATCGACGGCCACGCGCTCGGCGGCGGCCTCATGCTGGCCATTGCCCAGGACCTGCGCATCGCCTCCGACCGCTCGCGCTTCGGCCTGCCCGAGGTCACGCTCGGCTTCAATCCCGCCTACGGCATCGCGCGCCTGCTCGACGTGATGGGCGGTGGTCACGCGCGCGATCTCTTGCTCACGGCGAGGACGATCCACGCGAGCGAGGCGCTGCGCCTCGGCCTGGTGAACCGCGTGGTGGCCGCGCCGACGCTCGAGACGAGCGCAGGGGCATGGGCGGCGGACATCGCCCGCTCGCCGCGCGCGGGGCTCAGCGCGACCAAAGAGATCGTGGCCGCGCTCCGCCGTGGCGCGCCGGGCGAGGAGCCCCGGCGCTACGGCGCCTTGCTGCGCACGAGCGAGGCCGCGCGCGCCCGCATCGCCGACTTCGTGGCGCGCCGGCACCTGGCGCGCCAGCGCTCGGCGAAGCCGTAACGGACTGACGGCCTCAGCCGCGCGACGGCCGGAACTGCTCGGTCTGGTATCGCTCGATCAGCGCCTTGATCCGGAGAGCGTCAGACTTCCAGTGCCCGCGGCAGACGATGGGGCCCGAGCCGCCGCTGGTCTCGACGATCACCTCCGAGAAAATGAGGTGGGTGTTGACCTTGACCGACGCCACGTGGGAGATGTGGATCGACTCCTCCTCCTTGCCGATCCACCGCGGCGTGTGCTGCACGACGCTGGTGGGCGTAACGGCGACCTGGGTGGGAAACAGATGGTTCCCACGCGACCAGCGGCTCTCTCGGAACACGTCGCCGTCCATGAACGGACGACCCTTGCGGTAAACCACCCACACGAGCGCCGCCACGAGCACGCCGAGCGCGACCAGGCCGTACGTGACCCACGTCCCCGCGTTCTGAGTCGTCATCCTTCCCCTCCCTCGCGCCCCGACTCTACCGCATCAGGCCGAGCAGCCGCGGCCCAGCTCGAACTATTCATTGATCGATGTTCACTGGCGTCGAACAGATTCTACGGATCTGTAGGGCGGGGGCTTGTCCCCCGCCAGCGCGATCTCTCATCGGTCCGCGAGGGGCGGGGGACTACACGAAAGTCGATCGCCTCCCACGACCAATCGGTCCGGCTCACGCGTGCGAACATATACGACTCCGGAACGTCGAACGGCCGCCTGTCGCCGATGCGAACATCGCCGAGTCCACTTTGCCCCGCACCCGTTGCGTAAGCGGCTCCCAGGCACGAGTCGATCGCGGTCCGCGCGGAGACCTCGTGTAGAATCGCGGCCAGGGAGGTGCGCCGGGTGCAGTGCCCGTCCTGCCAGACCGACAATCCCTCCGCCAACCGGTTCTGCGACCAGTGCGGCGGACCCCTTGAAGCGCGCTGCCCACAGTGCGCCACCGTGCTGCGCGCCGGCGCGCGCTTCTGCGGCGCGTGCGGCCACCGGCTGGCGCCGTCTCCCGCGTCGGCTGAGGGATCCCCTTCGGCGAGCCCGCCGGCGGCGCCCGTCGCTCCACCGTCCGCCCGGCCGATCGCCTCCTACACGCCGAAGCACCTCGCCGACAAGGTGCTCAAGGCGCGGTCGGCGATCGAGGGCGAGCGACGCCAGGTCACCGTGCTGTTCGCCGACATCGCCGGGTTCACGAGCCTGGCCGAAGAGCGCGACCCCGAAGAGGTCCACCAGATCGTGGACCGGTGCTTCGAGGCCATCACCGCCGAGGTCCACCGGTTCGAGGGCACGATCAATCAGTACACGGGCGACGGTGTGATGGCGCTCTTCGGCGCGCCCATCGCGCACGAGGACAGCGCGCGCCGCGCCGTCCACGCCGCGCTCGGGATCCAGCGCGCGCTGCGCGATCTCAGCCGCGAGATCGAGGCCCGCCAGGGCCCCGCCATCCGGATGCGGATCGGCCTCAACACGGGCCCGGTCGTCGTCGGCCGCATCGGCGACGATCTCCGGATGGACTACACCGCGGTCGGCGACACCACGAACGTCGCGGCCCGGCTGCAGCAGGCCGCCCGCCCCGGCGGCGTGCTGGTCAGCGAATCGACGCTGCGGGCGATCGGCGGGTTCTTCGAGACGCTCGACCTCGGCGAGCAGGCCGTGAAGGGTCACGCGCCGGTGCGCGCTCACGAGGTGCTGCGGCCACGGGGCCGGCGCACGCGCCTGGACGCCGCCATCGAGCGGGGGCTCACACCGCTGGTGGGGCGGGCCCGAGAGCTGGACATCCTCCGCGAGCGCTTCCGCGAGGTGCTCACGGGACGCGGGCAGGTGGTGTTCGTGGCGGGCGAGGCTGGCATCGGGAAGTCGCGGCTGCTCCTCGAGTTCCGCCGGGGACTGGCCGAGGCCGGCGAGGACGCGACCTGGCTCGAGGGGCAGTGCGTCTCGTTCGGCCAGGCGATCCCGTTCCTGCCGGTCGTCGACCAGCTCCGGCGCAACTTCGGGATCGAGGAGCTCGACGGCGAGCCCGAGATCATCGCCAAGATCGAGCACGGCATGCGGCGGATGGGCGGACTCGATGCGCAGATCCCGTACGTCCGCTACCTGCTGGCCGTGGACCCGGGCGACCCGAAGGTGGCGGCTATCGACGCCGCGGCGCGCCGCTCGCGCATCCTCGAGGCCGTCCGCGCCCTGTCGCTGGCCGGCGCGCAGATCCGCACGCTCGTCCTCGTGTTCGAGGATCTGCACTGGATCGACGCGAGCAGCGAAGAGTATTTGGCGAGCCTCATGGACGCGGTGGCGAGTGCGCGGATACTGCTCGTGCTCACCCATCGGATCGGCTACGCGCCACCGTTCGGGAGCCGAAGCTTCTACACCACCCTCACCCTGCACGCGCTGTCGGAAGACGACGCGCTGGCCATGGCGGGCAGCGTGCTCGGGGGCGCCGATTTCCCGCGCGAGCTGCGCGAGGCGCTCACGGCCAAGGCGGAGGGCGTGCCGCTCTACGTGGAGGAGGTCGCGAAGACGCTGCTCGACGTCGGCGTGCTTCGCCGCGAGAACGGTGGCTACCGGCTGGTGCGCCGGCTCGAGGAGGTCAGCATCCCCGACACGATTCAGGGGATCATCATGGCCCGCCTCGACCGTCTGGGTGAAGACGGTAAGCGTACGGTCCAGCTGGCTTCGGTGATTGGCCGACAGTTCCTCAAGCGATTGCTCGGGCGCATCGCCGGGCTCACGCACGAGCTGGACGGCCTCCTCGGCGAGCTCAAGACGCTCGAGATCGTCTACGAGCTGGGTCTGCTGCCGGAGCCGGCCTACATCTTCAAGCACGCGGTCATCCAGGACGTCGCCTACCAGAGCCTGCTCGTGCAACGGCGCCGCGACCTGCATCGCGCCGTGGGCCAGGCGATCGAGGAGCTGTTCGCCGATCGGCTCGCCGACCACTACGAGGAGCTGGCCCATCACTTCGCCCAGGGCGAGGCGTGGGCCAAGGCGTTCGACTATCTCGTCCGGTCGGGGGACAAGGCCCGCGACACCTATGCAAACGAGGCCGCCCTCGTTCACTACGCGCGCGCGATCGAGGTCGCATCGCGCGTGACGCCCGAGCTCGCGCTGCCCACGGTCCTCGAGATCTACCAGCGCCGGGCCCGGCTCCAGGTCGTGGTCGCGAAAAACGTCGAGGCCATCGAGGGCCTGGAGAAGATGCTGGAGCTGGCACGCGCAGCCGGCGACCGCCGGCTCGAGGGGGAGGCGCTCGCTGACCTCGCGTTTACCCACGGGATGACGCTCCTGTGGGAGCACCAGCCCGTGGCCGCGAGATACGCGGACGAGGCCGTGGCCCTCGGCCGGGAGATCGGGGACGATCGGATCCTGACCAAGGCGTTGTCCACGCGCGGTATCGTGCATTGCTCCTACGGAGAGCTCGATCAGGCCGTCCGGCTCATCGAGGAATCGGTCCGGCTCGGCGAGCCGCTCGGCGCCCCCGACCTGTACCTAACCGGCCTCGTCTTCCTCGGCATCTTTCACAACTGGCAGGGCGAGTTCCATCGGGCCATCGCGGTCCAGCGCCGGGTGGCGCGAGAGGCGCAGGCCATTCACGACGAGTTCAACGAGGGGCTCGCGCTGTGGAACCTCGGCCTGGCCCATGTCGGGCACGGTCTCTACGCGGAGGCGCGGGGGGTTCTCGACGACGGCCTGGCGAAGGCCCGCGAGCGCAAGAGCCACTACAACGTCGGCCGGATCACCAACAGTCTCGGCTGGCTCCACCAGGAGTTGGGGGACTTTCGGCGCGCGCTGGAGCTCGACCGCGAAGCGGCTGAGCTGGGCCGGCATCACAAGATCGGCAACGTCGAGGTCAGCTCGCAGATCAACATCGGCGGCGACCTGGTCCGAATGGGCGAGCCCGGCCAGGCGCTGGCGATGCTGGAGGGAATGGTCGCCCAGGTGGAGAAGGGGCTCGGCTCTCATCGCTGGCGCTGGGACATGCGCGTGTCCGTCGGCATCGCCGACGCGTTGATCGCGCTGGGCCGCGGCGACGAGGCGCTCGCCTGGATCGAGCGGGCGGCGGCGACCGCGCGCTCGACGGGGTCGGCGAAGTACCTGGGCAAGTGTCACGCGCTCCGAGGCGACATCGCGATCCTGGGCCGGCGCTGGGACGACGCCGTGACCGAGCTGGGCCAGGCGCTGGCGATCGGCCGCCGGATCGAGTACCCCACGCTCACCTGGCAGGCGGCGCACCAGCTCGCGCGGGCTCAGGCCGCGGCCGGCAAGCTCGACGAGGCCGCCGTGACCGCGCGGCTCGCCGTCGAAACCATCGACCTGGTGGCGGCGCGCGCCCCGGAGCCGGCCCTGCGGCGGACCTTCACCGAGTGGGCGCGTGTCCAGTCCGCACAGGAGGACCTGAACCGGATCCTCCGCTGATCAGGCGGTGCCAGACTCGAACGTTGGACTCACTGATGAAGAATCATCGGGTCACTCCGTCAGGGCGCCGGCGAGCAGGCCGCGCACGAGCCAGCGCTGGAGCAAGACGACGATCAGCACGGGCGGCACCGAGGCGAGGATCGACGCGGCCGCGATGTCGCCCCACGGGACCTCGAACACGCCGGGGAACAGGGCCAGGGCCACCGGCACCGTGCGGCTCGCCTCCGTGGCCGTGAACGTGAAGGCGAACAGGAACTCGTTCCAGGCCGACAGGAACGTCAGCAGCGCGACCGAGGCCAGGCCCGGCGCGGTCAGCGGCACATAGATCGTGACGAGCGTGCGCCAGCGGCCGGCGCCGTCGAGTGCCGCGGCCTCCGCCAGCTCGCGCGGGACCTCGCGCATGAACCGGGTCATCAGCCAGATCACGAACGGCAGCGCGAAGGAGGCGTCGGCGAGCACGAGCGCGGCCCACGTGTCGCGCAGGCCGAGCCCGCGCATCACCAGATAGAGCGGGCTGACCGTGGCGATCTGGGGGAACGCGGTGCTCGCGACGATGCCGAGCATGAGGGCGCCGGCGGCGGGGACGCGCAGCGTCGCCATCGCGTAGGCGGCCGGCACGCCGAGCGCGCACGCCGCGAGCGTCGCCAGCGCGCCGACCCCGAGGCTGTTGAGCAACGCGCGTGGCATCGCGCTCTGCGCGAAAACGACCCCGTAGTGCTCCAGCGTCAGTCGGCTCGGGAAGAGCGGCGGCACGCGCAGCAGCTCGGCCTCGGGCTTGAACGACGTGAGGAGCTGCCAGAAGAACGGCACGACATAGAGGACCAGCAGCGCGAGCACGGCGACGTCGGCGATGAGCGGACGGCGCCTCACGCCCTGGACTCCTGGCGGCGCAAGACCGTGAGGTACGCCGCGGCCACGAGCATCACGAGCGCGAACACGATGACGCCGATGGCCGAGCCGAAGCCGAGCCGGAGCGTCTGGAAGAGGCTCCGGTACGCGTAGACAGTCAGGGTCTCCGTCATCCCCGCCGGCCCACCGCCCGTGAGCACGAACATCAGGTCGAAGGCGCGGAGCGCGTCCAGCGTCCGGAAGAGCAGCGTGACCAGCAGGACCGGTACTAGCAGCGGCAGCGTGACGAAGCGGAACGTGGCGAGCCGCGTGGCCCCGTCCACCGCGGCGGCCTCGTAGACGACGTGAGGGATCGTGAGCAGCCGCGCATAGCAGAAGAGCGCGACGAACGGCATCGTGCGCCAGACGTCGGCGAGGATCAGCGCGAGCAGGGCCAGCGCCGGGTCGCCCAGCCAGTTGAATCGCACGCCGAGCGCCACGTTCACGAGCCCGGCGGCGGGATGATAGAGCCACTCGAAGAGCCGCGCGGTCACCACGCCGGGCAGCGCCCACGCCAGCAACAGCAGGCCCAGCGCGCTCCGGCGGCCGGCGCGCTGGCCGCGCAGCGCGAGGGCGACGCCGAGGCCGAGCAGCAGCTCGAGCGCGACCGACGTGACCGTGAAGATGGCGGTCACACGGAAGGCGCTCCAGAAGCGCGCGTCGGTGGCCAGGAACGCGTAGTGGGCGAAGCCGGCGAACCGGTCGATGCCGAACACCGGCACGCGCTGGCGGAGCGAAAGCCAGAACACCCAGAGCGCCGGGCCCGCGGTCAGCGCCGCAAGCGTGAGAACGGCCGGCGCGACGAACGCGATCGCCGCCCGCCGCTCCTCCAGGAGCCTCGCGGCATACTTCGAGGACCGAGCGTTGGGGTCGAGGAGCGCCCCGGCTTCGCCGGGGCGTGACGAGGGTTGAAGGGTATGGAGGGCCATATCGGGGCCCCCCATGTCGGCAATCACCGGATCCCGCTCAGCGCGTACTCGAGGTGGCGGCGCGCGTCGGCGACGGCGCGCGCCGGAGACTTCACGCCAACCACCGCCGCGGACACCTCGGGCTGCAGGCTCGTGGACAGCATCAGATAGGCGGGTGTCACCGGCCGCGGGCGCGCGGCCAGCGCAAGGTCGTGGAACGCGGGCATGTGCGGCCGCTTGGCCACGAGGGCGGGGTCGGAATAGAGCGCCGTCCTCGTCGGCAGCACCGAGCCGCCCGCGAGCACGCGCTGCGCGATTTCACCAGCCAGGAACCGCGCGAGGGCGACGGCAGCTTCGGGATGCCGACTTGCACGGCTCACGCCGAGCAGTGAGCCGCCGGTCGAGCCCGGTGCAGGTACGCCGGTGACGTGCTGCGGCAGCGGCGCGATGCCGACCTTGCCGCGCACCGGCGAGCCAGCTTCCTGAAAAAGATCCATCGCGTAGAACCAGTTGCGCAGGAAGATCGCGCGCCCGTCGCCGAAGGCCCGGCGCGTCAGCTCCTCGTCGGCGGCCGACACCCACGGCGGGCTGATCCCGCGATCGATCCACCCGCGGAGCCGCGCGAGCGCGTCCTCGGCCCGCGCGCCATCAGGAAGCACCTCGCCGGCGGGGCCGAGCAGCGTGGTGCCGCTCGCCCACAGGGCCTCCAATGCGTTACACGTGAGCCCTTCGTACTGCTTGCCCTGCCAGACGTAGCCGTCGAGCTTGGGATCGCGCTCGGCGGCCTGGATGACGTGAACCGAGCGCGCCAGCTCGGTGTCAGTCCGAGGCGGCGTGAGACCGTGGCGCGCGAGCAGGTCGGCGCGGTAGTAGAGGAGGCCGACGTTGAAGTTCCACGGCAGGGCCCACACGCGGCCGTCCCAGCGGGCCGCCGCGGCGGCCGCCGGGAAGTGCGCGTCCAGCTCGCCCGGCGCCAGTGACGGCGTGAGGTCGAGCAGCCAGCCCGCGCGCGCGAACTCCGGCACCCAGATGACGTCGAGCATCATGACGTCGAAGCCCGGACCGCGTCCGCGCCCGAGCGAGCCCTCGAGGTTGATCACGAAGAACTAGTGCTGCTCATCGCTCGACGAGCCGAGCGCCTCCGTCCGGACGCGCACGCCCGGATGGCGGGCTTCGAAGGCGGCGACGAGGCGCGGAACGGGATCGTCGCCGAACATCCGGGCGTGCTTGAAGACGAGCGTGACGGGCGCGTCGGGGCGTGCACGCTCA
>Ga0184633_10000865_pt1 | contig 11930 bp, 15 predicted proteins | sample PLM31_170_b1_FD_133156 | JGI IMG/M metagenome (GOLD analysis project Ga0184633, IMG submission 133156) | Groundwater sediment microbial communities from an aquifer in East River, Colorado, USA - PLM3-1_170_b1 | ecosystem: Environmental > Terrestrial > Soil > Riparian zone | place: USA: East...
CACGCAGAAGCCGATCAGGAAGCTCGTGAAATAGGACGGCCGCGCGTCGCCTGAAAAGATCGACTGCCCGCCCATCACGCAGTTCGACGATGGTCCGACCATGCCCACATCTGGATGCCGGAAGAAAGCCGCCATGCGCCGGAGCCAGAGCCAGGAGCTACGTGGAAAGAAAAGATCGTCGTTCAGGAAGCCGACAATCTTGCCGTCGGATTCGACGAGCCCACGTGCTAGGCCGCCTTCCCAACCGAGGTTCTTACCCGCATCGATCACGCGAGCGTTGGATCGAACGAAGCTGGGAATCGACTCTTGCTCGCCGTTATTCACGACAACCAGATCGAACGGGCAAAACCGCCGATAAGCCAGAAGCGACGACGCCGTGCCGTAGAGGTACTCGGGGTTGTTGTAAGTCGGCACGATCAACGTGATCTTCAAGCGTCGGTCCTCATCTGTGCCAGCTTGACTGAATCGTCGTCGGGGTAAATCTTCCGCAGCTCGTCCGTCTGATTCGTTCGCTCGTAGCAGTCCTCGTCCACCACGATCGGATCTCCGAGGTGCCCGAGCTTGATGGACGTGTCGCAATAGACCTTGAAGCCCACCTTCTTCGCCTTGTGGCAGAAGCCGATGTCCTCACCGACCCGCGACCAGGTTGCGAACCACGGCTTCTCGATAGCCCGCAGCACCGCGGTCTTGATGAGCACAGCGCCGAAGCCGACGGCATCGCATTCGATCAGCCGGTCTTTCGGGTAGGTCTTGACCGAGAAGTTCTGGAAGTAGGCTTGACGCGCTGCGTTATCCCATCCCTCTCGCACCGTGTAGATGACCGGGTGATGCGGCGGCTTGCGCATGAAGGCCAGCGGGGCGACGATATCCACGTCGTGCGCCAGGAGCCGCTCGAAGACATCGATTGGCATCAGCATATCGTCGTCGATCATGTAGAGGTAATCGGCGCCGAGCTTGAGGGCTTCGTCGGCGAGCACCTCGCGGGCGATGTGCGCATGCATTCGGCCGGCTGTACCGACGAAGAACTGGAACGGCCGCTTGCGCAACATCAGGTCGAGGAACGCCGTATTGCCCGGCATGATCTCAGCCAAGCGCTTGGAAACCGACGCCATCTGCTCTGGGGAGAGCATCGCAGCCCGCAGCGCTTCGGCCGCGGATGAGAGCCCTTCGAGAATCCCGAGATGCAGATGCCCGGTCAGCCGATTATCGTAGCTCTCCGGGATGGTGTGGCCTTCGTTCGGAATGAAGACCGCGATTTTCAGCGGCTGAACCGCCTCAGGCGGCTCAGCCGCTTTTACTGGATCAATCCGAATGTCCACAGGAGCCTTTCCTTCAAGCTGAGCTTCACGGGCTGGCGGATGTGGTGGCCGAGGTGCTTCGCAAGGTTCTCTCGCCGCACTAGATCACCGTCCACATCGCAGCGGCACCAGTCATCTGGAAAAGGATTGCTGTTGAATCGCTTCAACTCGGCTTTTTCTTCCATATCGGCTTTTCCCGAGGTGGGAGGGGGAGAAGCTCTCTTCCGCTTCTCCCCCTTGGGTGGGGTTAGATCGCTCGCACCATGGCCTTGGTGTAGTTCAAGCCACCGCTGATGTTCGTGGTGGCGAGGTTGTAGATGTACTTACCGAGCAGAGTCGATACCGCCTGCGCCGTCAGCGTGGAAGTCATCTGGCCCGCGACGGCCGACGGGGACAGGTACGTGATGGCGTTCAGGCCCACCGTCTTATCCGCTTCGGCCGAGAGCAGCACCGAATTCGCCACGCCCCAGCAAAGTAGCCTGCCGGCGGTATTAGACGGGATGTCCCCTGCAGCGATGCCGACGAAACCCGGCCATCGGCCGATGGTCGAAGCCGAAACGCTCGACCCGTCTGCGCTGGCCGTCTCGGCGGCCAGTCCTCCCAGATAGCAAGCCCCCAAGCCCGTGGTGAGCGTGGCGGCGTCCGTGTTCAAGACCACGAGATAGATTTTCTCGCTGTCTCCACGTCCGATTATGCGTTGAAATTGCATTTGACCTTTTTCCTTTCTCGGCTAGGCCGACAGACCGGACAGCAGGCCGAGATTTCGGCGGTTGTTGGTGACCAGGTTTCCCTCGAAGAGCACCTGCGCCGTCGAGGCGTCCTGATTCTCCGGGGTGACGAACGGGGTCGTCTCGAAGTCCGCTCCCGACAGCACGCAGAACTTCAGGTAGCGGCTGTTCAGGATGTAGATCGTGTTCGCCGTGCAGTCCCGATCGAAGATGACCGGAATTCCCCGGAAGGCGAGCGTCGTGAAGCCCGCGTCGCCTGCGGCCTTGTTCGTACCGACGTAGCTGTATTGTTGCTTGGTCTGAAGTGCCGACTCGTAGCGCTCGTGGTTCGTCTGATCGGTGAAGAGCGCGTCGGGCATGTCGTTACCGCGCGAGATCGTGTTGACGCCCGTGCGAATCGCGTCGATGCCGTTGGTGGCGAAGCTGCCGACACTCAGTGCCGCGTAAGCCTTCCACCAAGCGAACGTGGCCGGAGCGAGTCCTCCGACCGTCGTGGTCGTCGAGACCAGAGCCGATAGGCCCGTCAGGTTGAGCGAGCCGTTGCCGGTGCCGTCCGAGAAGGCGTCGCGGCTGAGCCGGTCTCGAAGGCTCATCTCGGTCTGCATGGTCTTCGCCTTCAGGAGCGAGACCAGTTGCTGCTCGGAGCGGTTCACACGCCGTTCGTGGCCGCTCATCGAGATCGCCGCGGAGTATTGCTTCCAGGAGAAACGAGCGATCGTCATTCCGTCCTGGGGCGTGACAGCCAACTGTCCGTAGTTGGAGTAGCTGTCCACGGTCGAGTTCATTTCGTAGAGCACTTGCTCCACGATCGATTCTCCGCCCTGCTTGACCTCCTTGACCGTCGAGCCCCTCATCGCCATTCCGAGCTTCCCGTTCAGCCAACTAAGGAACGGGTTTACGTCGAAAATGTTATCGATCAGTTGCTTTCGGTAGTTCGCGAGAGTCGTGGTCAGGACGGCATCTTGAGTTCTGGTTTCAGCGATGCCGGGCATGTTTTATTCTCCCATTTCGAGTTTCGTGATGTTCAGCGTCCGCTTGGCTGCGGCTAGGGCTTGCTCGATGGTCTTGGCGGGGCCGATTTCGGCGATGGCCGATCCGGCTTGACCGTCTGCGACCTTGGCCTTGCTCTTCTTCTCTAGCTCCGACTGGTACGCTTTCTTCCCGATATCCTTGATGCGCGGACCGATTGCCCGCAGGAAAATGGTCTCGACCAGTTCTTCCGTGGGATGGTCCATCATCTGTTTGATGCTGGGATTGGAAAGCGCGGCCTGATCGTAAAGGCCGATCAGCTGCTTGAAGGCGTCGAGGTTGTCGGTCCATATTTCGCCGTATTTCTCGGCCACCGTGGATACCGCCGAGTTCGCATCGGCTTCTGCGGCGCGAGCGCGAGCCGGCTCGTATTCTTGCCGCAAGATAGCGAGCTTTCGGTCCGCCGCCTCTTCGGCCTTGCGCTCCGTGAGAGCGGTCAAGTACTGGATCTGTTGCTGGGGCGTGAGTTCTTCCCAGTTTTCCGTCCCGTACTGCTTGGCTAGAAGTTCAGTCTCGGCCCACGCCTTGAACTTCGGGTTGGCGGCGAGGTTTTCGAGCACCTGCGCCTTCCTGGCGATATCGCCGATTTTCTCTTTCTCGGCGTCCCATGCGGCTGCTTGTCGGCGCAGATCGGCTAGTTCCTGAGTCGTTCGCGTGTACTCGCCTTGGAGCTTCTTGTAGTCGCCAGCGGACTTTGCTTGCGTTGGGTCGCCTTTGTCGTCCGAGTCTCGACCCTTGATTTTCTCGGACGCTTCCTTTTCCGAAGCAACGCGAGCAGCGTCAGCATCGGCTGCGGCTTGCTCAGCTGCCTGAGTGTCCACTTCATCCGATGCCGGCGTCTGTTCCTCGATCACTTCGCCTTCGACTGTCATGTTGTTTGCTCCTAGTTGAGATAGGGGACAGCCGAGCTGCCCCGTTTACTCGTGCCAGCGACCGAGTAGATCCGGCCGCGTTTATCGCGAATGCCCGTATCGCCTTTCTCGGCCCATCCTTTGGCGGCGAGCTTACGGCGTTTGTCCTGGTGGGACTCGAAGTGCATGCCTGCGAATTCGTCGTAATGTGGGGTGAAGCCGTGGACGACGGGGAGCGAGAGAATTCGGGCTGCGGGCTCTCGGCATAGAGCGCATGCGACCAAACCTGTCCGTTCGCTCATTCGCGAGATGACCTCGGTCGTGTGGCCCGAGTCGCAGCGGTATTCGTAGAGGGGCATGGTCAGACCTGTCCCATCGCGGCGCCGAGTGCGGTCATCGGGTCTTGTGCCCCGCCGTTGCCGGCGGGAGACGCGGGTTCGGCGGCCATTGCTTGGGCCTGCGCCTGCATCAAGGCAATTTGTTGCTGCTCGGCTACCTGCTTGTCAGTCAAGAGTAGCCGTTCGTCGCGTTCCCCGAAGGCTTCCAGGAGCCGGCGGCGCAACTCACGCTGATCGACCAAGGCATCCCCGTTCAAAAGCTGGAAGAGCGCGTGCAGCTTCGTCTGACGTACCGCGTCATCGAGAGGCTCCGTAGATCCGATTTCGATCTCGAACAGGAACTCTTTCTCTACGTCTTGCGGGATTTGCGCCGGGTCGAATTTCAGGAACAGGTCAAGCGAAGCGGCGTCGGCCCCGAGCACCGGAATGAATTCCTCTCCGGTCTTGAATTGCCGCATGACGGCGGCGAATTTTGGGACCGCGCGACGCCAGAAATCCTCGAATTGGCTTCTTCGATCGTCCGACCGGGCTATCGACGGAGCCTGGATGTACGTGGCCTCCGTGGCGGTCTGCACGTTCTCTCGTGCACCCCGATCGAAGAGTGTCACGCCGAATATCTCGCGCATCTGCTGCTTGACGTCTTCTTTGACCTGCGAGTGGTTGAATTGCAGGGGCGGCATGGGAACGATACCGATGGCTTCCAATGGGGGTCCCTTGATCTCGACGAGCGAGCCCGTTTCTCCGCGTTCGAGTTGGTCGAGCGATTCACCATCGAAGTAATTCCCCTGATACAGCAGCTTCGGAGTGAACCGTTTGACGTGCCGCAACTCCTCGCTAGAGAGCTTATTCAGCTCGATCTGCTGGTCTTTGTAGGTGGACGTATCGGCGATGCCAATCGACTCGTCGGGCACTTCGTTAAATTCGAGGAACTCGGCCGGGAAGCCGTCCAGGTCGAACGGCCAATCGTCCTCGAAGATGAACTTATCGTGCCCGGGCACGTAGACCATCATGTGATGGGTCTTGCGGTCCCAGATTTCCCATCGTTCCACACGCGCGAATTCCGCTTCCACGGCTCCCATGAGACCCGGATCTCGCCCCCACAGTGTGGTCTGTGCACCTTGCTTCTCCAGGTCCACGGTCAGGTTCGGGCGCAGGTCGGAGGTGCCGCGGTATTTCGGGTTGCGTTTCAGGTCCTCTAGTGCCGACACGGATCGGAACGCCATCCACCTCGCTTCTTCACGCGAGCGGACTTCGGTGTCCCAGCGAACGTCTTGCGGGCTCCACCGAACGATATACGGGGCCTCGCTTTTGACGAATTCGTTCATTTCCAGAAGCTCATCGTCGCGAATCCATTCCGACTCGACGGTGTAGCCGATCTTGACGCACCCGTAGGGTGTCAGCAGGGCGTCGAGCAGCGCGCGGTCCATCTGGCGCTTGATCTTCAGGTCCTCGATGTAATAATTGATGGCCGCTTCCAGGGCGCGAGACGAGTCGGCAATGGGTATCGTGTCCCCCTGCCGATCCGGCCTGCGCGGGCGCACGAAAATCTTCGGCCTACGAAATGAGATCCGGGGCATCAGGATCTTGACGTTGGAGTAGACCATGTTGATGGTGATCCGCTCCCCGTCCTGGAAGTTCGCGACGGTCTCTTGCTGCTCGCCCTTGTACCAATCGATCCAGTGCTTGTAGTTTGGCTCGTGTACGCGATGCCAGCGATCATGAGACATCTGCAAACGCGCTTCCCAAGCGGCGAAGTCTGTACTCTTGGACATGCTACCTGCTCGCTCCCATGACGCGCTCGCGCCGTTTTTCTCTCTCCAAGCCGCGCTTCCACCAGGCAAACGAGTTAAACGGTACGACGGTACGCTTCGCAGGACGCGGGCGTGGGCAGCGCTGCAAGATGTAGCTGAGCGGATCGATGGCGTGGTCGTCCCCAACGGTCTGCTCTTTGGCGTGCTCCAGGAACGTTCGCTCTTTCCAGCGCAGCAGCTTGAGTTCGCGCACCAGGTTCGGGCACGATTCGAAAATGTAGAGCCCCGCGCGCTGCGTATCTGGATTGATCGATAGGAAATCCACGATGCGGCTGCGCGATTGCTCCCTGCTCTTGTGGCCGGAGTCCGATGGGATCGTCGCTATGCCGTAGCCGGCCAAATCGATTCTGAGCTGCGCGCCGCTCCGATCGGCTACGGTGAAGTCGAATCGCTCGTCGCCCGAGTAGTCGAGGATTCGCTCGGCGTGGCTCTTCGTGGATGGTTCGCCGGTCTCGTAGTATTCCCGGTACACGTAGAGCGTGCCGTCGATTGGGGACTGCGCGACCCAGAGGCAGCAAAATGGATCTCTAGCTCCGAAGTCGATTCCCCGATACCGCTTCCAGCCGGCGGGGATCTCGAAGGGCGCAATCACATGCAGCTTCGGCTTGAGCCGGAAGACCGCGCCCGTGTAGAGCACCCACTCGCCCAGGAACTGCTCGCGGAAGCTCTCCTCGGTCATGACCCCCTTCTCGACGAGTGCTCGCGCCAGATCCAATTCCTCGGGCGGATAGTTCGGGTTCTCCAAGACGGACCAGTTGAACGACTCGACCCCCACCTCGTTAGACTGCCCGCCCAGCTCGTAGTACCGCCAGACCCAATCCGAGCCCATCTGAGGAGTGGTGGACACGATCGTTCTGCCTCTACGCACGCGCAAGGTCGCGTCCACGTACCGCTCGTACACATCATTATTGATTTGTGCGGCCTCGGCCATGATGACCCAATCGAGTTCCTCTCCGAGAAGACCGGCCGGCTTGTCGGCGGATTTCGCGCGCACTTCGGAGTGCCACGGAAATTTCAGCCACATGTCCCCGGTGCGCGGATCGTATTTCTTGTGGACCGGCTTCGGCACCCCGAGCGACGGTCCGCGTATCACCAGGTCGTCCCAGATGTAGCGGAATTCCTTCTCGGCCAGTTCGTAGGACGGCCCAACGATCCAGCCGCGCGTGCCGGGCAGCAAGATCATCGGCTCGACGTCGCGAGCCGCGCAAAACGACTTCCCCGCGCGCCGCGCGCAGCATGCTACCTTGATGCGCGCGTCCGAAGCGTGGAACGCCGCTTGCCCGGCCCCCGGCTTGTAGCTGAGCCGCTCGAACCATGCCGACTTCTCGATCACCTAGAGAGATTCCTCGTCTTGCCGGGCGCCGGCAGCGGCTTCGGCACCGAGCGCTGCCGATTCGGAAACACCACGCCAGGCGATGGATGATGCTTCTTTTTCTTTTTCGTCCCCCATACCGGGGCCGTCCCAGCCGCCACAGTTCCCAATAACGTGAATGCTTTCTTCGGCATTTTCAGTTACCTCCCCAGCCACCGGCAAGAAGCCGTCCTAGCAACGTGGCAAATGGCGCATTCGGATCGACGCTCTGCGGCCAGCCCGAAGCACTGGCCACAAGCTGCCCAAACGGTCCGTAGCGCCCAGAGGGCGGAGAGACCGGAAAAGGCCGGGGAGGATAAGGGCCCGCATAAGGGCCCGTCATCGGGGGAAACACCGGGGGGCTTGGGGGACCTGACCTAAGCTCGGCTAGTATTTCTGGCGGGATACCGCCAAAACCAGGCCCAGGCGGCTGCGCTCCTGGCAGACCAGGCCCCCACGCCCAAGCCAGAGGCGGGGGAAAAGGATTGGGAGGAAGAACAGGGGGAACCGGCGGAAAGGGCCGAGAAGGCAGTCCAGGAAGCCCGGACGGAGGCCCTAAAAACTGCGGCGCAAGCCCGTAAAGCGCAGGCCCCAACGGGGGGGGAAGCCCATGACGCGCTGTAGAGCCCGCAAGCCCGGACGGAGGCCCCAGAAAATCAGGAGGCCGTCCACTACCCCCAGCCGTCTGCCCGCCCGCGCGACTCCGATGCAACGCCTGCGCCACCGAAACCGCATTCGTATCCCACGGCCTTCTCGCCGCACTCCCCCCATTCGCCCCCTGCCCTTGCCCCTGCATTACTCTTGAAAGCGCACTCGCTGCCATCTATCCCGCCCCCTCTTTCTCCTCCGGCTTCACTTCACCCCGCTCCCATCGAAGTGCCGAATCGTGATCCGTAAAACGATACGAACGCGGGTAAAATCCGTCAACGTGACTCCAACCAACCCACTCGGCATTATCGCCATTACCCTGCTCAATATCAAAACTGTGGTTGTGCCTCACCGACACCATCCCACACTCACACTCTCTAACCACCACTCGCCTTCTTCTCCGCCTTGACCACTATCTCCACAGGCCCAGAGAGCCGCTTCGCCCCACCCTTGATCTGATCCACCAACTCCAACCACCCTGTCTGCTCATCCTCCCCAGCTCCCTTCCTCATCTTCACATACGCTATCGACGCCAATCTCCCACTCACATCCATCATCCGATTGAACACCTTCGCAAACTCAAAAACCGCCCGATTCTTCTCCGCCCCATTCATGTCCGCCTGCGCCAAATTCTCCATCGCCCTGCGCATCAACTCCCCAACCTCATCGTATCCAGTCTCAATATACGCAAAGGCCTTCCGCGCTACCCGATTGCACGCCTCCCGTATCTCACTCTCCTCCACCTCCCGCTCCCGCTCCCACTTCCGCGCCTGCTCCTCTATCGCCTGCTCCTCCCGCTTGCGTAGGTCGTTCCCTATCCCGCTCATCGCCCCTCTCCTCCCCTAGTCAGCCCCTTACCTCGTTCCATGCCGTGCGGCCGTGACAGGGAGGGATACATAAAACTAGAGGTGGCCGGGGGAGGGGGTGCCGGGGGTCGCATTCCGTTATGACGCACTGAGTCACGAATGGCGTTCTGAATACGTGGAAACCAGTTAAGTGCATGAACTAACTGCATTTTCTCTGTTGTTGTCATAATAGCCATTATCAGACGTAGCTGTAATCATGCGGATTGACAGCGAAATCAGAGAGCTTTGTATCGGTTAGTCTGGAATCTGTCATCGGTCAGGGTTTCCAGGTCGAAAACATCTCGGAATCACTCAGTTATTGGCACCAGGGATGCATTACGATCAGCACAACACGAAAAACTGTTAGTCTGATGTTCCACGTGAAACATATTCAGTTGGTTGGTCAACCTTCGGCCCACTGATCGAAGGCTGCGCCATGAAGATGAGCGATGGTAGGGGAAGTGAGGGGGGAACCTAAGCCGTGACGGTGACAGAACTCGATAGCGCCGTGATTGCCGTAGAGGATGAGTGCGAGTCTGCGGACTTCGGAGATGGGGATGACGACGGCAGGATCGGAGCGGCGAGATCTGTTGATGACCCAGAGGCGGATGAGTTTATGCCTACTCAAGAGGGTTTCGAGGAGACTAATTGAGCGGGAGATGGCAGCGGCAAGGCGTTTGATGGACCAGTGGAGGTCTGGGTTATAGGCGACCTGTTCGTAGTCGCGGCGGTAGTGTGTGCGGTGAGGCATACGCGCCGATAGCGCTGTTCGCAGCGAACGAGGAAGACGGGCGAGAGAGAGAGCAGGTTTTGACACAACATGTCAAGAGAAAAACGAGCGGTTAAGAATTGTGTTGTAGTGGCGTTAGGTTACGGGTTTTACGCTGTGCGTCATTTAGGTCCAAGGCTGCGGGGCGCAATCACAACTACATGCCCACCATGCTCTATGGCTCGGCATGCAAGCCGCGCTGCGTCAAGAACGGTGTTTGGCGAACGGCGGTTGGAACGCACGTTAGTGGGCGTGTGTACGACAATGTTGTACGTGGGGCGTAGGGTTTTTTAGTTCTTTCGGACTAGAGCGGGTTAAATTTGTTGGGGTTTTTGGGGGCTAAATCTTGGCATGTGGCGTGCATTGTATGGGAGCAAAGGGGATGACCATGGCATACAATCGCGACGCACTAGCGCACTATGTTGGTAAGGCACAGCTTGCCGCATTGCGGCAAGGTTACAACGGAGAAGAAGGCGTGTTCTTCGCGGACAAGATGCGCGAATATGTCGAACGCATTAAGGCGATGCCGCAAACCTATGCGCAAGACGGCCTCGGCGCGGCGGCGCTCGTTCACTTGCACTACTTCAGCGGCGCGTCGGACTGGTACATCACCGAGAAAGATAGCGATCCCGACGCTGAGGGTCAGATACAGGCTTTTGGGCTCGCCGACTTGTTTCATGACGGCGGCGAGCTCGGTTACATCAGCATCAAGGAGCTGATCGAGGCGAACGTGGAGCTGGACTTGCACTGGTCGGTTAAGACGCTCGAAGCCGTTCGAGGTGCGTACAAGCTCGACGAGGGCGACGAGGGCGACTGACAATGATCCCCGACTTGCTCATCAAGCTCCCGCTTTGCCGCGGAATATTCGTGGGGGGGTGCGTCGAGCGCGGCGTAGGGTCTTCTTTTCGCGCCGTTGCCCATACTCACAACCTCCGCAGCGATCCCTTTTTCGGCTGGATCTGCTTTCGAAAGGCAACTAAACTGATGGATTATTTCAAGCCTGAACCAAGCCCGATGCTCTGGCACGAATACGCACACCTGCTCGCGCCCGATAGCGGCCATGGGCCGGCTTGGAAAAGGGCCTGCGCGACGCTTGGCCGAAGTCTCGGCGTTCACGTTCACTCATACTACAAAGGCAAACGAAAGTGATTATCGTCTGCCCATCTCTCGCCTTGGCCGAAGCCGACCTAGCCAAAGCGACCAGCATGGAAGCAACGCTCGAAGCGGCGAAGGTCCGCCAGATCCATCTGGAGACCTGCCCGCGATGCCGGCGCGAGCGCATGGAGTGGCTCAGCGACCGGCGCTGAAGCCGTTCTTGCTAGCGAGCTGAAAAAAATGAAACCAACGATAGTCCTACTAGCCTTGACCCTGTGCGGATGCGGCACGGACGAAAGCTCTACGCTCGAAGCTCTTCAGGCGGGAGCCGTGACCGTGCAAAGCATCGGCCGGGAGCTCTACGCAATCACCGTGGTCAATCACCTCGTCCCCTGCGACAGCCAGACCCATCACGACACCTGGATCAACACCACCGGGCGCCCGATCTACGTGCGCAAGGTCGAGATGTTCGAGGGGGCAAACTTCCAATCCTCGGTTTCCGACGTGGCCTTCAAACTCGGCCGCGCCCCTGACGACATGATAATTGCCACCTACCCGCGCGACGCCTACGAAGGGTCAAGCCGCAATTGCGCGCCGCACGTAACGGATTTCCACGGGGATTTCATCACCGTCCGCCCCGCAGAGGGCCTAGTAGCCCACCAATTCTGCTCGAACATCCGCTCGTCCCCCGAGATGCTCTTCACGGCGACCGTCTGGTACGCATGGGCCCCATGAGCCCATGACGCACCGCGGGTCTCGCAGGAGCCCCGCAGAGCCCCGCGACGAACTGGGTCCAGGCGGGAATGCCTCCTGGTGCCCGAAAACGCGGCCTTGGGTCCTCTCCGTGCGTCCTGGGGGCATCCCTGACCCCGCCACGCACCGGTCTGGAGGCTCCGCTCACCGCTGCCACCACTCCTCACGCTCGGGCTCGTAACTCGGCATTTTATGGCACCCCTTTGACGGCCGCGATCTGTTGGATCTGACGTAAAAAAGCCTGCGCTTCTTCTTTGGATGCCGGCAGCTCTTCTGGTTTGACTGGCTCATCCCGCTTGGGTTTTGCCGGCGCAACGGGTGAGCTTCCAGGACGTTCATCCTCCCAACGGCGGTTTTTGATCCACCGCTCGGGCCACTGCATGGGATAACGCTCGCCTAGCTTGAGTCCAGGCC
>Ga0184633_10000867_pt1 | contig 11920 bp, 10 predicted proteins | sample PLM31_170_b1_FD_133156 | JGI IMG/M metagenome (GOLD analysis project Ga0184633, IMG submission 133156) | Groundwater sediment microbial communities from an aquifer in East River, Colorado, USA - PLM3-1_170_b1 | ecosystem: Environmental > Terrestrial > Soil > Riparian zone | place: USA: East...
GGTACTTCGTGGCGACCGGCATCATCAGCATGCTGGCGCGCCCGCTGCTCGGCCGTCTCTCGGACAAGATCGGCGCGGGCCGATCGCTGATTGTCGCGTTCGCGCTGGAATCCGCGGCGTTGACCTTGATGCCCTTGGTCAGTAATCTTGCGGGCATCATGTTAGGCGGCGCGCTTTATTTCATGGGCTCGGCGATCGGCGGAACGAGAATCCTCGCGCTCGCCATGGAAAAAGCGCCGGCCGAAAGGCGCGGCCGCGCCATGGCGAGTTTTTCGGTGGCGTTTCCGTTGAGTAACGGCACCGGCGCAATGCTCAGCGGGCTCGTCGTCGACCTAGCCGGTTACAACTGGATGTACATCACGGCCGCCGTGCCATGCGCGATCGGAATCATTCTCACGGCGAAAAACTGGCTTAGTTTGAAGTAACTCATCCCTATACGACCTCTTGTTGAAAACTCGATCGATGATATAAGCGTGGTCGTGCTCGCGCCGCCAAGATCGCCACGGGAGGTCGCTATCATGAACCTTCGACTACGCTCATTGATTGTTCTCGCATTCATCGTGTCGTTGGCGCTGTGTAATCGCGCCGCCGATGCGAAAAGCTACATCGCCTATATTTCGGATTCGACCAATTCGTCGGTAGTCTACTGGATTGCCAAAGAAGCCGGCATCTTCAAGAAACATGGGCTCGAACTCGACACGATCTTTATCAACGGCAGCGTGCGCGGTATTCAGAGCCTGATCGCGGGCGATCTCGGCTATAGTGGAGCGGTGGGACCGGCGGTGATCAACGCCAAACTCGCCGGCGCCGACATCGCGATCATTCAAAGTCAGATGAACACTCTGCCCTACTTCATCATCGGCAACGCCAATATCAAGTCGCCGGAAATGCTCAAAGGCCGCGCCGCGGCGGTCCACATCCCCGGCACCTCGGCGGATTTCGCTATGCGGCTCGCCCTTATGAAAGCCGGCATCCCGTACAAAGACATCAAAGCGATCACGGTCGGCGGCGCTCCGGCGAGGCTCGCCGCCGTCACGCAGGGCCAAACGGATTTTACCGTGGTCACCGATGGCGAAAGAATCCAGGGCGAAAAATTGGGACTCAAGGTGATCATCGACATGGCGAAGCTAAATGTTCCGTTTCAGTTCAATTGCAGCGTCACCACGCGCAAAAAAATCCGCGAGAATCCCGACGAAGTGCGCCGCGTGGTTTGGACCATGGCGGAATCGATTCATTTCTTTAAAACCCGCAAAGACGAATCGATTAGAATAATGCAAAAATACACGCGCGGCTTGCCGCGCGATGTGTTGGAAGGAGCCCACACGGCCAACTCCGAGCTGCTCATTGAAGACACCTATCCGACTCTAGAAGGTCTGAAGCAAACGCTGGACGTTCAAGCCTTGACCGACCCGCGCGCCGCGAAATTCAAAGCCGAGGACATGGTTGAGCTACGCTTCGTCGACGAGATGAAAAAGAGCGGATTCGTCGACAAGCTCTACGGCCGGAAGTAATCTTAATTATTGCGAGGACGATAAGTATCTAATACTTTTTGCGCCTTACGCCTGACCCCTTACCACTTACGTCAGGGGTGACGCGTGAACGGTAAGGGGATCTCCCATTGATCATTCCACGCGGCGGCATCGCCGACCTCGCCGCAGTAGCCGCGCACTACGACGATCTCGACGAGCTCTATCGAAGTATTTGGGGATCGGACATTCATCACGGCTACTGGATCACGGGAAGTGAATCCAGCGAGGAAGCGGTCCTGAACTTGACGCGACTGGTCGCCCGGCAAGCTTCGATCCGCCCGGGAGATCGGGTTTGCGATATCGGCTGCGGTTACGGCGCCGTGGCGCTGACGCTGAACCGCGAATACGGCGCCCAAATTACCGGACTTACCGTTTCGGAAAAACAATACCAACGCGCAAATGCAGCAGCGGCCGGAAACAATCAAGTAAACTTTCTACTTTGCGACGCTCTCAGCAACGATCTAGGCGCGAATTCGTTCGACGTTGCGATCGCAGTCGAGAGCTCCGAGCATATGCCGGACAAGCTCGCATTCCTCCGCGAGGTCAACCGTCTCTTGCGTAGTGGCGGACGATGCGTCGTCGCCGCCTGGCTTGCCCGCGAGCGGCCAGGAGCATGGGAGTCAAAGTATCTTCTCGAACCGATCTGCGCGGAAGGCCGCCTGCCGAATATGGCATCGCCGACGGAATTCCGAGGCATGCTGGAGAGCGCCGGCTTTGACGACGTAAGTTTCTTGGATCTGACCCTCAGCGTAAGAAAAACCTGGAGCCTGTGCGCGCGTCGAGTCACGAAACGAATCTTCACCGATCCGACCTTCCGCCGTATTCTTACCGACCCTCATTTCACCAACCGCGTCTTCGCCAAAACAGTTTTTCGCATCTGGCTCGCTTATCAAATCGGCAGCATGCGTTATGGCTGCTTTTCGGCGCGAAAGTGAGCCGGCGGTCGTCCGGCTTTCACCGCGAAATCCATTTCCCGGATCGAATCGGCGACTCGGGATATTGATAGATATTTTCGTTCTCTTGAGGTACAACCGGCTCATTCATCCAGGGCTAAAGAATGAGATCGGAGTCCGCGTCCAATGAAATTTGGCATTTTTGTTTTCGGCGATAACCACCCTGAGCTCGGCCGTTCGAATCAGAAGTATTACGAGGAAGTTCTGACGATGGGCGAGTGGGCCGAGGAGTTAGGCTTCGAGTCGTTCTGGCTCGGCGAGCACCACCTTTACTGGTACGGCACCTGTGTGTCCCCGCCGATGATAATCGCCGCCCTCGCCCAGCGCACGAAGAAAATTCGTTTGGGGCCGGCCGTGGCGGTTCCTTCCTTTCACAATCCGCTCGTCGTCGCCGAAGAATACGCTCTCGCCGACAATCTTTGCGGCGGACGGCTCGAATTTGCTTTAGGTAGCGGCTTCTCACCGGTGGAATTCAAAACCTTCGGCATGACCATGGAAGAGGCGAAAGAAAGGTTCTGGGAAGCCACCGATGTGATTTTGAAAGCATGGCGAGAAGAGGAGTTCTCACACAAAGGGAAATATTACCAATACGACAACGCCTCTCTTTACATGAAACCATTGCAGAAACCGACGCCGCCGATATGGCTCGCGGCGTCGAGCGACGATACGCTGATCAAAGGCGGCCAGTTCGGTTGGCCGATGATGGGAATTCCCTTCGCGCGCTCGAACAATCTTGGCGACGTGAAAGCCAAAAATGATCTGTACCTGGATTCTTATTCTAAAGCCGGCCACAATGGCGTTCCGCAGATCATGGTCGCTCTGCACGTTTATCTTCATCAAAATGACAATGAAGCAGCCCGCCTTAGCCAGCCCTACTTCGACCGCGTCACTTCTTTCACCAAAACCCACCGCCGTCCGGGATCGAAAGTACCCGATTTCGGCGAGGTAAAACGAGACAAACTCGGCGTGTTTACCACTTCCACAGAGGCGAATGAAATCTTCAGAGCCTATGAAAAGACCGGCGTCACCCATGTGATCGCCATGGTCAACTTCGGCGGCGTGCCGATGCCCGACGTGCGCCGGACCCTGGAACTGATGTCGAAGGAAGTTTTCCCGAGCTTCGTGTGATGTAAACGAGATAGTCAAGCTCATCGACATTTCATCGCAGCCAAGATCGCTGTATCCAACGCGGCCACTCGCCGGGTACTTACCTCATCAACTTCAACGACAACGACATGGAAACGGTGCCGGCCTTCGTTGCTATCTTGCTACCGGCGCTTGTCGGTATCACACCGATCAGTTTCGTCACCTATATCGAAAATCGCTCGGGCACCTGGTAAGAAGATTTACGGCTCTATGAACGCTCGATCACCGAGTTTAACTATGAGGATTGAAGAAATGTTTTGTCGACTCTTCTTCATATTCATCTTGCTTGTGCCGGCCTTCCGACTCGGCGCGGCCGAGCCGTCGCCTGTCGGCCTGTGGAAAACCATTGACGACAGTTCCGGCCAACTCAAGGGATTGGTACGGATAAGAGATGTGAACGGTCAATTTGAAGGCAAAGTCGAGAAAGCCTTTCCGAAGCCCGGCGAAGATCCGGCGCCGAAATGCGATAAGTGCGACGGCGCCCAGCGCAATCAGCCGGTGCTTGGCATGACGATCCTTTGGGGGCTCACCAAACAGGGAGACGAGTATCAAGGCGGCGAGATTCTCGACCCCGAGAACGGCAAGATTTACCGCGCGAAGATGAAGCTCACCGACAGTGGCAAGAAACTCGAAGTGCGCGGGTTTATCGGCTTCTCGTTGTTCGGCCGCAGTCAAATTTGGCTGCGCGAAGAGTAAAGCAAGGAAATCAGCTCGAACGTATAACTACTTTTTGTAGCGTCGCCCGCGAATCATGAATTTCCATTCCACGACTACCGGAACAAATTGAAAGATTACCCATGAGCGAAGTTCGTTTTGTCGATACTACCCTGCGTGACGGCCAGCAGAGCCTGTGGGCTTACAACATGAGAACCGGCATGATCGTCCCCATTGTCGAGCACATCGACGAAGCCGGTTTCGAAGCCGTCGAGCTCGGCGGGCCGGTGGAGCTGCCGAAATGTGTTAAAGAGCTTCGCGAAGACCCGTGGGAGCGTTACCGTTTGGTCATCCCGAAATTTCAAAAAACCGCGCTGCGACTCATCCACGGCACGCGCAGCGGCTTTTCGATTTACCCACACGCGCTTCATCAGCTTTACGATACCTGCATGGCCGATGTCGGCGTTACCGAGGTAAGAATTTCCGATTCTTGGAACGATCCCGCCGATTGGGCGTGGCGCGTCGAACAGGCGAAGAACGCCGGCCTCAAACCGATTATCAATCTCATTTACACCGTTTCGCCGCGTCACACCGACGAGCACTTCGCGCAAAAGATCCGCGAAGCGATCGCCCTGGGTGTCTACCGCGTCATTCTCAAAGACCCCGGCGGCATTTTGACTCCCGAACGAACCAAGACGCTCGCTCCCGCCGTGCTCAACGCCGCCAACGGCACGACGGTTGAATTGCACACGCACTGCACGACGGGACTCGGCACGCTGTGTTGCTTAGAGGCGATCAAAGCCGGCATGACGAACGTCAACACGGCGATCCCGCCGCTCGCCGACGGATCTTCAAATCCGTCGATCTTTAACGTTGCCATGAACGCCCGCGCCTTGGGTTACACGACGGTGATTAACGAAGAGCCGCTGCGCCACGTTGCCAAACATTTCACCGCCTGTGCCAAAGCAGCCAATCTCCCGATCGGAAAAACGCCTGAATACGACTATGCCCAGTACGTGCACCAAATCCCCGGCGGTATGATATCGAACCTACGACATCAGCTTCGTCTGGTCGGCATGGAAAACAAAATTGACCAAACCCTGGAGGAAGCGGCGCAAGTGCGAGCTGAATTTGGTTATCCGATCATGGTCACGCCGCTGTCGCAATTCGTCGGCAGTCAGGCCGCTATCAACGTCATCGTCGGCGAGCGCTACAAACAAGTCACCGATCAGACGATTGAATACGCCATGGGCATCTGGGGCAAAGAAGGCGCAGAGTTCATGGACCCAAACGTGAAAGAAAAGATTCTCAATCGCCCGCGCGCCAAGGAAATAGCCGATCGCCCTGACCCGACTGACTCGCTGCAAGACTTGCGGCGAAAGTACGGCGGCCAGGGCGTTTCCGATGAAGACTTATTGCTGCGCTTTTTTACCAGCAAAGACGACGTCGACCGCATGCACGCCGGGGGTGCCGCCCGCGCGTACGCGACGAACGGCAATCCGCTGGTGAACTTGGTCGCCGAGCTCAGCAAACAAACCGAGCGAAATAGTGTTGTCATTCAGAAGCCGAATTTTTCTCTCCGTCTAGAGAAACGGCGGGCCAGGTAAGTTTTTTGCTTCATCATGGCTCGTCGCTTTGAATCGATTCTAAAAAATAACGGCCCGTTTCATGTATGTCTGGCGACGGGGCGCACTGCAGCCTCGACTGCCCGTCGCCCAAACCACACGCACTAGAAAATTACGACCGCGAAGATTAACTGCAGGAGCCGTGGTGGTTGATTGCCGAAGGCCAGGGGGGAGCAGCGGCAGGATGTCAAGACTGGATCATTCAAGAGCAACAAAAACCGCCGCGATGCTGTCCTCATATACAATTTTAAAACGCGGATCAGATCGTAACAGCGAAACAAGCATGCGCTGCTTATTAGCGATGACGAGTTTAGCGCCGGCCAGATCCGGGTCAGAGTTCCAGCCGGGGCGCCCGTCCCAGGTATTCAACGAACGTTCAAGCCGGTCTTCGCCGTATAGGTTTAATCGCCCATCGATCGCCACCGGCAGCCGGGGCAAGCTCCAAAGCAAGTAACCACCCCAGTCGTAGTCGTTAAAAAGCGGCCCGGGTAACTGATTTGCGTTAACATAATTGACCGCTCTCACCGGGAACTTTTGTTCGACGATCCCCTGAAGGCTTGCCGCGGAGATCTGACGGGCAATACCTACGAGAAACAAAATAGCAGCCACCGCGACCGCGCTGGCTGCTATTTGTGCTTTACTGAAAGCGAACGAGCGTCCCGGCCATAATGCCCGGCCACAGTCCCCGATAACCCAGATGGCCGTGCGCACCAGGAACCAAGCGTCGCGACGGGCCCGAAATGCCAGGACTGCCCCCAATAAAAACAACAGCGTCGGAAACGGCAGCCAGTTTCGTCTCCAGCCTAAGATAAAAGCCGTCGTTATCGTCAACATCAAAACTAGCCAACTGTCCGGTGAACGGAAAAACATTGGATGCAACTCGCTGATATTTAGGAAGACGCCGGTTTGACCGACATATTCAAGAATCTGTTTGTAAAGCAGATAATGATAAGGTGTTAGGAAAGTGGCTGCGATACACGCGAGTAATACAAGCATCAGACGTCCCGGCGATAATGCGGGAGCTTGAATTGTGATTCCCGACCGGTGAAATGCGAACACGAGCACGGCCTCCGCTAAAAGCAAACCGAGAACGGCTAGTCCGTAGACGAACTGAATTTGGAGATTTGCCCAGATGGCAAAAACCAACGGCAGCGCCCAGAGCAGTTGGGATTTTCCTGAATGTCGCACACGATCGATAATGAGAAGTTGGATAGAAAACAAAACGATTGTGAACAGCCAGGGGCGCGGCGTCATCAAGGGCTTTATAGCGCCCACGGCTGCGCCAACGAGTGCGACCTCGGCTGGTAAAGGCAACCCGAATCGGCGGACGAGTTGATGCCCCAAAAACGTGATGATGAGCGCCATCGCGACGACGAAATAAACCACTCCAGGAAGATTAAATAGCGCGTAGGATGCATAGATGAGCAGCTCAGACAGCCAGCTATACTCAATCCACGGCTTGCCCATCGCATATGTCGAAAAATAATCTTCGAGCGGCACCGAGTGATTTTCGACAATCCACTGGCCAGTTCGGAAACGCCATCACATATCAGGATCGTCGACCGGCAACATCGCGTGAACCGATGGGATCAAATACAATAGAACGACGAGCGCTATGCGACGAAAGCTTTGCTCGCTGTTCGTTACGGTTTCGGTGACCTTTTGCATTTGCTCGAAAACAATATGGAAGATTTTAGCCGGGATTTCCGTTTTTGCCATCCTGGCCGGCATCGGGCATACACCCAACAGGCTCGGATAGGGCCATTTCTACCATCCTTACCATTCCGAGCGACTCCTTTGGCCGACGAAGGATCCACCGTGAGTGCGCTAAGAGCGAATCCCAGCCCAACAGCGAGAGCTTTACGCCGATTGTTCTGACTTCCTCGGCGCGCCATCTTATATTACCCGCCGGTCGTTAGTAAATTATCGCCAGTATACGCGAAATCAAATCACCGGTCTTCACAAATCGAGTAAGCATCCCGAATAGAAATTTGCCCGGCGTTCAGCTAAGAATAGGCGCAAGCGAAATCTCTTTTAGGAACGAATGATGGCACGCGTACCACTGATTGACGAAAATGACCATCCCGAGCTCGCTGAGTCCATCGCCAAGATCAAAGGTGCGCGCGGCGGCCGGCTGATCAATATTTACCGTTTGATGTTGCATAGCCCGGCGCTGGCGAATGCGTGGTTCGACCTGAATCAGGCCGTTCGTTACGGCACTGAAATCGACGGGCGGAGCCGCGAGCTGGCGGTGATTCGCGTGGCGGTCTTGAACGACGTCGAATATGTTCAGCGCGCCCACGGTCCGGTCTACGCGCTCAAAGAAGGACTTACGCCGGAGCAAGTCGCGGCGGTGACAAATTGGCAAGGGTCGCATCTCTTCAGCGACCAGCAAAGAGCACTGCTAGCTTATACAGACGCGATGACTCTCGAAATTGATGTCCTGGACAGAGTCTTCGCCGATGTTCAAAAACATTTCAGCGAGCGTCAGATCGTCGAATTGACAATGCTGATCGGCGCCTACAACATGCTGACCCGTTTCTTGAAAGCTTTGCAGGTCGATCCCGAACCGCCAACCGGAAATAGTTAATGTCCCTTTTCATTGTGAACACCAAAAGATGCTTCGACAAGCTCAGCATGAGCGGAGTTAGATGCTTCCGTGTTTTCTTTACCGCTCATCCTGAGCCGGTCGAAGGGCGAGCGGCGACTGCAACAAAAATCGAACCCTAAAATATGTCGTCACAACCCCGCCTCAAATTTGTCGTCGAAAACGACAGTTTTCTCCGACTCATCCAAATCGTCCTCGACCCAAGCGCTCCGCAAGAGCGCATCGAAGCCTTCGCTCATTTCTGTAAGCACGACACACCGGACTTTGACGGTTGGTGCGATGGAATCCGCGCACAGGCGCAAAACATTTATTCCACGAACGTTCACCTTGTAGACAGTCAGGCCGAGTTGTTGGCGAACGCTTCCGGCGCGAGCGTCATTGTCGTCGAGGAACTCACGGTCGGCGCAAAAGAAATAGCCGCTGCCGGAAGTGCGCTCAAGTTCGTCCAAAAGTATGGTTTCACCACACGGAACATCGACCGGACTCCTTGCGAGAGTGCAGGTGTTCAAGTCCTGACCATCAGGCGCCGGGCAAACATTTCCACAGCGGAGCAGGGATTGACTTTGATGCTCGCGCTCGCTCGGCAACTTACGCAGAACGCGAACCTGATCAGCGTCGAGCAGCTAAAAAACGCCGGCTACGAGCCGACTATATATGACCGCTCCCATACGCCAAACGGCAACTGGGCGCGCATCCCTGGCATGGTGACTCTTTACGGCAAGCGACTCGGCATCGTCGGCCTCGGAGAAATCGGCAGAGAACTGGCGCTGCGCGCCATCGCGCTCGGCATGCGCGTCGTCTATACCCAGCGTGCGCGTCTCCCCGCGGATGTCGATCAACAGTATCAGGCGATTTATTGTTCTCTGGATGAGTTGCTCGCCACTTCAGACTGCGTGAGCCTGCACTTACCGCGCGGCCCTGCAACGATTAATTTTATCGGTGATCGCGAACTCTCGCTTATGAAGACTGGTGCATTTTTGATCAACGTCTCACAGCCCCATCTTGTCGATCGCGAAGCGCTGCGTCGAGCTCTCGCTTCCGGACACTTGGGCGGTTACGGACTCGATACATTTTACGAAGAGCCCGGTAACGCCAATGATCCGCTAATCAAATTTCCCAACGTCATCGTAACGCCCCACCTCGGCGGTTCGCCGCGCTGGAACTCCCTCGACGATATTGAAGAAGTGATCGTCAACCTCGGGCGAGCGCTAACATCCTGAAAAACTCGTTTATCGACTTTTCACAGTTCACCACGTAGCGAAGAGGGCGGGTTTGTAACCCGCCTTTACAAAACCTTCGGACTCTTCTGTCCTTTCATGGTGAAAATCTTTGCTTCTTCCGTGGGAAGACACTACTTCAGCACCGCTTCCGCCAACTTCGCGCCCGGGAACCAGGAGTTATTACACTTGTCTTCGGTGAAGTTCTGAAACCGTCTGAACTCTTCCAGCGTCAGCACGTCTTTCGCCGCCTGGCCATCTAATCCTTTGGTATCGACGTCCAGGCGGCGCGTCGGTTGCTGCGCGGTTCTTCCGTGCAGATCCTGTCCCTCGCGGCTCAGCAGCCAATTGAAAAATAGCTTCGCGGCGTTGGGGTGCGGCGCGCCTTTGATGATACCGATGATGCCGTTGCCGCCGCTGACGTAAGTGCCTTCTTTAAAAGTCGGTAAATGTTTGACCGGCAAGTTGGCGTCGAGAAACGAATCGAAATCCCGGAATCCCACGCCGATGGTCAATGACAAGCTTCCTTTAGCCAGCGCGTCGGCGATTTGCCTGGCATTACGGCTGATGAACATTTCTTGCTGCGCGAGTCTCTTGATGTACTCCTCGCCTTTTAAGTCCAAGAGAAAAGCCCACATCGCCAGCCCGCCGCCCGGCACGCGCGGATCCCTGAGGCCAATCTTTCCTTTCCACTTGGGATCGAGCAGGTCGTTATAACTGCGCAATTCCTTCGGCTTGACCACCTGCGTGTTGTAATAAATCGACGGCGTCATCTGCGCGACAAAACTGTATAGAAGATTCTTGCCGGTCTGATTGTCGGCCCACAGATGGCCGCCGAACCATTTCGACGGGTCCTTTACCTCAGGCAAAAGCATCGCCGGCGCCAGGGGTTCGAATAGATCGGTCTTGAGCAGCGAGTTCCCCGTGCACGGACCGATCAAAAAAGCATCGACGGAAACCACGCTGGCTTGCTTTTCCGCGACGATCTTACTCATGAGGCTCGGTCCCGGCGCCTGAACGAACTCGCTATCGAGCTCGAAGCGTTTCTTCAACACCGCCTGTACTTCGTTTCTGAAATCGCTTCCCGGCGGCGCACCGATGACGACCTTGCCTTCCTTCTTCGCCGCGGCAACCACGCGTTGCCATTCCGCGTCGGCATCCGCGGCTTCGAGTCTAATGGGTAGTATTGCGATTAGAACGATACCCGAGAGCAGCATTGATCTTTGTAGACTCATTTCTCTACCCTCTTCTCCGTTGCCGTTTGGATTCGCCTCATCGTCGCGCGCTCGACAAGCTCAGCGCGAGCGGGAAGTCACCATTGTGCCGATCATAACCACGATCATAATTACATGCCAACGGCCCTCATGCGCATCGCGGAGGTCCGATTGACAGCAAAATCTCCCGGACGATATATTCCGCCCACTCGTTACTATCCTGACAGGCGCCACTTTGTCATCGTACTTTAGGAGAAGATAATGCGTCGATCGTTGCTATACGTGATTGCTATCGCCATTTGTCTTTCATTCCCTAAAATCGCCAGCGCCCAAGAGCGCATGCGCATCGCCTGGGCCGGCAGCACGCCGTCGAACACGCCGATCTGGGTTGCTGATCAGAAAGGCTTCTTTAAGAAAAACGGCCTGAACGCCGAAGTCATCGCCATCAGCGCCAGCACCATTGTCATTCAAGCGTTGCTTACCGGCGAAGTAGATTTCATCATCGCGCCTTCGGCCACGCTGGTGACCTCGCGGCTTGCCGGCGCCGATACGGTGATGGTGTCGACCAACTTGCCCCTGTTCATCGATCACATCGTATCGCTGGCAGACATCACCTCCGTCGAACAATTGAAGGGAAAAATCGGCGGCGTCAATCGCCTGGGGACAACCTCGGACATGACATTGCGCCTCGCGCTGCGCCGTTTCGGCATCGATCCGGAAAAAGAAACCAGGATCATCGCCACCGGCGAAAACCCGCAGCGGCTTGCGGCGCTGGCGCGGAACATCACGCAATTCACCCTGCTCGGCGAGCCTTTGGTTCGAGAAGCGGAGAAAATGGGATTCAGAGACTTGATAGATATCGGCACGCTCAAGATTCCGTATCACGTGAACGCCGTGGTGACGCGTGAAAAAACCGTCAAAGAGAGACGGCCGTTTGTGGTGAAAGTCGTGCGTGCGTTCACCGAAGCGCTCCA
>Ga0184633_10000868_pt1 | contig 11918 bp, 11 predicted proteins | sample PLM31_170_b1_FD_133156 | JGI IMG/M metagenome (GOLD analysis project Ga0184633, IMG submission 133156) | Groundwater sediment microbial communities from an aquifer in East River, Colorado, USA - PLM3-1_170_b1 | ecosystem: Environmental > Terrestrial > Soil > Riparian zone | place: USA: East...
ACCTGAGTGGAGGTAGACACGCTGGGCCGTCGCGCGATGGTCACCGAGACCAGAATCGTGTTATAGCAGACGAGTCCCAGCATAACCAGCGAGCCGGTCTGAGCCCATCGATGATAGGCGTTCAAAGCCAACTTCCCCCACGCCAGGGCCAAAATGATGTTTAACCCCAGGTGGCCCGCGAGGCCCCAGCCCTTTCGAGCGTGGGAGGTCACCGTCTCGCCGTGTTTCAGGCCAAGTTGTCCTGCCATCTCGGTGGAACCCATATATCGCCGACTCACCTCTTCATCGCGGCCATTGCCTTGAACAGGATGATGTACGAAGGCCCGAGGAGGACCAGCAACGTGGCGGGGAAGATTAACAACACCAAGGGGAAAATCATCTTCACCGGGATCTTCGCAGCCCGCTCTTCGGCCCTTTGGCGCCGTTTCGTTCTGAGGCTGTCAGCATGGACGCGAAGGGAGCGAGCGATTCCGGTCCCCATCCTATCAGCCTGGACCAGCACCACGGCCAGGGCCGATAGCTCGGCCAACCCCACACGCTCCTTCAGCGCCAGGAGGGCCTCAGACCGGGATCCTCCGGCCCTCACCTCTTGGCTGACGATCTGGAATTCCTCGCTGAGAACCTGTTTCGTGAATTGTCGGTCCTGCGCCAGCCGCTGGAACGTCGCATCAAGGCCCAGTCCGGCCTCGCCACAGACAACCATGAGATCCAAGGCATTGGGCAGAGCATCCGAGATCTCCTCCTGTCTCCACTTCATTCGTTGCAACACGAACCAGTGAGGCAAGAGGAGACCTCCGGCCACGAGGGCCAAAACGGCAGCCAGAAGGCGCGGTCCGTTCCATCCCTTGATGTACGGAGCGATGAGAAGAAACACGACAGGGAAGAGCACTGCAAGGAGGATTCGATACCCTTGAAATGCCAGGACTGCGTTCGCTTTTCGGTATCCCGCTTGAACTAACAGCTTCTGCCACTTTGATTGCGTTTTCGGATTACGGGACGGTATCGCGCCCCCAAGGCGCTCGACGATCTGCTGAACCCGAGTCCAGGCACGGCTTCGCCTCCTGGCGGACGTCAGATCGATGAGCTGTGCACCTGCAGCGGAGGCGCCGGCTTGCTTGAGCCTGACAAGGTGGGGGTTCGGAGTTGGGACCAGCAGGGTGAGGAGGACCGTCACGCCTAAAGCCGTTCCGATGAACGCCAACATTATCGCGAGGATCAGCATGCCGCTTCGCTGCCCCTCAGATCTTAATTGTCATGACCCGTTTCATGGCATAGAACCCCAAGATCTGCATCACAATGGCAGTTGCCACCAGGGTTCTCCCAACCTCCTCCTTGAACAAGACCATGATCATGTCCGGCTTCAGAAGATAGACAATCACCCCAATAACAAACGGCAGGGCGCCGATGATTCTGCCGGCCAGCCGATTCTGAGCAGACAGCACTCGGACCTGCCCAATCAACTTGTACCTCTCGCGAATCGTCTGACTGGCATTGTCGAGGATCTCTGTCAGGTTGCCGCCCACCTCTCGCTGGATCAAGAGTGCCGTTGCGAGCAGGTTGAAGTCCAGGTTCTCGACGCGGTCCGCATGCGACCTGAGGGCCTCGCGGAGCTCTCGCCCAAGGCGGAGTTCCTCAAATGTGCCCCGGAATTCTGTCTGCGACGGCTCGGGCATCTCTCGGGCCACCGCCTGGACCCCCTGCATGAATGAGAGGCCGGCCCGGAGAGACCGGGTCAGCACGTCGAGAGCATCTGGCAACTGCTCTGCATACAGGCTCAGCCGGAGCCGCCTTCGACGCTGGACGTACAGGAGCGGAAGGCTGCCGGAGGCGATCATTGCGAGTGCGGACCAGAACCACGATGAGGTCAAACCTCAGACAAGACGGCCGCTCAGAAGGGCCAGGAGGAGCACCATGCCCAGAACCATGCCCACTCGCTGTGCAATACCTGCCTGTTCGAGGTATCTCGCGAACTTGCCGGCAAAGGCCACACGGCTCAACCAACGGTGAAGCACCGGGAGGGCGCTCATGGATTCATCGCGAAACACGCGGACAGTTGCCTTCTTTTCGCTGGCAGCGGTGAATCGCTCTCGCAGGAGGCGCATTGGCGATCGCCGGAAGCCCTGCCCGAGCGAGCCCAAGACCAGTGCCAGCAGGAAGCTCGCCAGGAATGTCAGCGCAACTGACAGTGCTACCATCGCCTACACCTCGGTCTCCGACCAGTCCTCGAAAAGATCAATCGGGAGCAGGATGCCTGCCTGCATCAGCCGCTCCGCGAACTTCGGCCGGATCCCTGTCGCTTTGTGGCGGCCGGCCATCATTCCTTGCTCGTTGATCCCCGCCTTTTCAAAGACGAAAATGTCCTGCATGGTGATGACATTGCCTTCCATGCCGACAATCTCGGACACGGCTATGATCTTCCGCGTCCCATCGCTCAGACGAGCCAGTTGGATGATCAGATCCAGGGCCGAGCAGATCCATCCCCGCAAGGCATGCTCCGGGATGCTGATCCCTGCCATCAGCACCATCGTCTCAAGCCTGGTGAGCGCGTCGCGCGCAGAATTCGCGTGGATGGTGGAGAGCGACCCGTCATGCCCTGTGTTCATTGCCTGGAGCATGTCGAGCACCTCGGTGCCCCGCACCTCGCCGACGATAATCCGGTCCGGGCGCATCCGGAGGGCGTTACGTACCAGGTCGCGCTGGGTCACGAGACCCGTCCCCTCGATGCTGGCCGGTCGGGTCTCCATGCGCACGACATGCTCCTGGTGAAGCTGCAGCTCCGCGGAATCCTCTATGGTGATGATGCGTTCCGACTCCGGGATTGAACCCGATAGGATATTCAAGAGCGTCGTCTTCCCCGACCCCGTTCCCCCGGAGACCAGGACGTTCAACCGCGCTCGCACCGCCCCCATCAGAACCTCAGACATCGCGGGTGTCAGGGTCTGGAAGCTGAGAAGGTCCTTCATCTGCAGGGGGTCCTTGCCAAACCGGCGAATCGACAGGACGGGACCGGTCAATGACACAGGGGGGATGATCGCGTTCACGCGCGAGCCATCGGGGAGACGAGCGTCAACCATCGGAGAGGACTCGTCCACACGCCGGCCGACCTTTGAGACAATCCGATCGATAATCTGCATCAGGTGCGCATCATCTTTGAACACGACTTCGGTCAGCTCCAGTTTTCCAAACCGCTCGACGTACACATGCTGGCTGCCGTTGACAAGGATGTCCGAGATCTGTGGGTCGTGCAGCAGCGGCTCAAGAGGCCCAAGTCCGAGGGTCTCGTGCAGCACCTCGACGATGAGCCGCTCCCGCTCTGCTCGATTCAACAGCATGCTTTCGGTTTGAACGAGCGCCTCGACGGCACGCCGGATTTCGGATTCCAACACCTCTTCGGGGATGCGGCTGAGATTGGAAAGATCGAGACCATCGATCAGCCGACGATGGATGTGTGATTTCAGCTCCTGATATGCCTCGCGGGCCGACCGATGTTCCGGTTCGATGACTACCGGAGGGGGAGAAGCCCTGGCCGTCTCGGGAGCCGGTCCGAATATCTTCCCCAAACGATCACTCAGTGCCACTGTCGTCCTCCCGTGCGCTCATCATTCTCCGTCAGCCCGAAGCCGCTGTGGCGTAATGATGTACGGGCCGGTGCAGACCCCCTTGACCGTATCCGAGGCATCTTTCGCGACGTGCTTGCTTCCAAACGTCAGCAGGTACGCGATCCCCGACATCACAGTCGCCGTCCCGCACAACGCCGCTTTCAGCGGGACGTGCACAACGGTGAGAAGCGTGCTGCTCGCGCCATAGGCGAACTGGGTACCCACGGACTCCTGCGCTTCCTCAGCCGACGCGACGGTGGAGACGACCTGGCTGAACGCGGACACAAGCACACACACTGCGATCGCGTTGATGATCCGCTGGCGCGCCATCTTACCCCTCCTTTCCCTGACCTCGCGAGACATTGACAGGTCTCGCGCGAAACAAGCTCCGGAGACCTTTCGAGGCCCGAGGTTGCATGGCATCCGAACCTTTCTTCCCATTGAGTTGTTCCGCCAAAGCCATGAATCGAGCAGCAAGGGGGGAATTCGTCCCGGCGCGGACAAGCGGCTCGCCGGCAATCAGGGAAGCCATCACTGCCTCATCCTCAGGGAATTCCCAAAAGACCGGACGCTTGAGAACCTCTTGGGCCATCTTTGCCGCCCTCCGAAGCGGGGCAGGGCATCGATTCAGGAGGATCTTGACTTTCGCCGGATCATACGCAAGACGGTCAAAGAGATCCAGGCAACGCTGAGTGTGATACAGGCTCGAGAAGTCCGGAGCCGTCACCAGGAGCAACTCATCGCACGCATCGAGGGCAGCAAGCGTCCGTTCGTCATACGTGGGAGAGGTGTCCACGACGACGTAGGCAAAGCTCGCCTTGAGGAGCGAGAAGAGTTGGCTGATCCGGAGCGGCAGGATGCGATCGGCCTCTTCGATCCTCCGCGGCGCAGCGAGGAGCGACACGCCCGAAGAGTGATCACACACCAGGCTCTTCAAGAAGAGGGCATCGACCCGATCCATATTCTCGACAGCGTCGTGAATGGTGTAGGGTGGCTTGATGTTGAGGAGCAGGCTCAGGTCACCGGCCTGCAGGTCGAGGTCTACAGCGACCACGGAACCACCAGTCCCATTGGCGAGCGCCACAGCGAGGTTGAGGGCAATGACGGTGGTCCCACGCCCTCCCTTGCAGCCGAACGTCGTGATCAACTTCCCTCTCGCGGCGGTATCCGCTGCCGCGAGGGCCCGCTGGCGAGCAATGCGCTGGATGGCCCCCAACAGATCCCTCTTGCTCACCGGTCTCACAAGGAACTCCTGGGCCCCGGCCCGTATGGCCCGCAGGATCGTTTCGGCGCGTTGGCCCTCGGCACTCACGAAGATCGCGCTTTGCGGCGAAGCAACCAGGAGCCGCTCGACGACAGCGAGCCCCGGATCAGGTGGATTGCCGAGATCGAAGATCACGATCGCGGGCTTCAGTTGACCGACGAGATGGTAGCCGGCCTCGGGGTCTGCCGCCTCCGCCTCCACCTTCGCGCCTTCGTTGTCTTTGAGCAGTTCCCGAATGGCGTGGCGGCGCATAGAATCGCTATCAATGATCAGTACCGACAGAGGTTCCGACATCTGTCCGATTTCTCCGGTTATTGCACCAGTTGGACAACTTGGAGGAACGAGCATGCGGGATCGGGGATTCCTCCCTGACTGGCAACTAGAGTATAACGCCCCGTGACATCTCCATTTGATTGAACGCCTTCGATGAAGAAGCCGCCGATCTTTATGACCGTGACAAAGTTTCGCCCGGAGTCCACAGGCTTCGAAGGATCAAAGAGACCCATTCGGATCAGCCTCGGGCTGCTAGTGCCCATCGACGAGCTCATGCACCCTCCCGGCGTGACGCAGGCTGTGTCCCAGAATGCGCTCGGATCTAGAGCGTATAGATCCTGCACGCCCTGCCGCGTGGGCCCCACCATATTCCCGGGCTCCACTTGCAGTTGATCGCCAATGGCCACAAAGCTGTCGGGCCCGCATGCGGCGATATTGTCCCTGTAGTTTTGGCCGCCAGTGGCCGGGGTCCCCCGGTTGAGGGGAGGAAAATCCACGGCGTAGAAAAAGCCGGGGGTGATGGTCGCTTGAGGATTTCCGACCTTGAGGACGACCTGGACGCCGTTATCCGCGGGCAGATTGTAGCCCGTCCCAGCGGGGTCGTACAGGTCCGTTCCGGCGTCGAATCGCCCGTTCGGGGGAATGGACAACTCATCCCAGCGATCGGCGACTGACCAGGGCTTAAAGCAGTCGCTGCTGCACGTGTTCAGGATTCTGGCGGTGGCGGTAGCCGACACGTCGGCAGTGTTCCGTCCGAGGCCGAAGAGCTGGAGCACCGGCAAGAGGAACAGCGGCAAAGGGTTGCCACCAGCCAGGTCCCGGTGGGTGATGGTCCGAACCTGGTCGGGGGTTGCGCCGCCGAAACTGCTCTCGAGGAAGACCTCAACCTGCGGTGGTCCGGGGGTCAGGAGCTGTCCGATGATCGGAGTCCGGCCGGCGAATGCCCCCGCGTCTGTTACCGCCCTGGCTTGGCTGATGATCAGGCCGTAGGCCCCGGCCAGCGCGCCGGCATCCGCAGCCGTCTGGGCCTGCTGCCTGGCGACGTAGAGGTATGGGATGTCGGTCGCCAACCCGGCGAACGCGATCAGAACGGCGAATCCAACAGCGGCCCAAATCAAGATGGACCCTTCCTCGCCCTTCGGAAACTGACCCATCCTCATGTTCATCTCACGCAGCTCGGCCTCTCCGGTCACCTCTAACGGGAGGGCGCGGTTTCGCCTCCGAACCGCACCGACGCGCCCTCGTCCCGTGGTTCCTTCGCGAGGAGTTTTTGCCGCTTTTCCCGCATTAACAGGACGTCGTCGCTCGCCAGTCCAGGGACAGCGCGCCGGGCGCTCCGGCAGAGCGCCTGGGCGTCATCAAGGGCTCTAAGGGCTCCCCAATATCTCTCCTCGGAATACGTGGCCCGTGCTCCCACGAACTGAGTTAAGACCTCCCGGAATTTCGCTTCGCCGGCCTCAAACGTTTCTCCGTCAAACTCCGTGTACCCCAGCTCGCCGACAACCCGAGATCGCTCAAGCTCTGTCCAGGTCGCCTTCAGCCGGGTTGACAGAAGCCCAGCCAATCGCAGATTGGTCCGGCCTTCAGTCTCCTTGATCGACCGCAAGGCTTGCCGTACGCTCTGTTCGAGGGCACCCGGTGGGCGAAAGGTTTGGCTCTCCCGCACTGCCTGGATTGTGCTCCGGAGCTGCTCATTTGTGGGGTAGAACGGCTCAAAGCCGCCCGCATGAGCGATTACGGAGAAGAGGAGAGTCACGGCCGCGACCGGTAGCGCGTCCATAATCGACCTTCTGCTCCACATCGGGGTTCGCGTAGAGGCGCTAGTAGGCATCGGCTGCTCACCTGCCCAAGGGGATCTGGCGCATCTCTTTGTCTTCTGCCGGCGTCATTTTCATCTGCTCCTCCAGATTTGGCGCCTGTGCCGGTTCGAGCGGTTTCACGATTTCGGGGGTCACAAGGATGATCAGATCGGTTTCATTCCGGATAAAGTTCGTGCTCCTGAAGAGAGCCCCCAACACCGGAATATCGCCCAGGATCGGAAACTTCGAGATACTCTTGCGGTCATCAATCGAGATGAGTCCCCCGATCGCCAGGCTCTGGCCGGGCTTGAGGTCAACGATGGTGCTCGCCCGCCGTGTGCGGAGGGCCGGGATCCGGAAGCCGCTGATCACCACCGCATTCTCGAAATCCAAGTCGCTGACCTCCGGAGTGATCTTGAGGTTGATCGACCCGAGGTCGTTCAGCGTCGGGGTGAAGTCCAACCGGATGCCGAATGGCTTGAACACGATGGTGACAGTATCCCTCGTGACGATCGGCACCGGGAACTCACCCCCCACCAAGAAATTGGCGCTGGCCCCGCTCGCCGCGATGAGATTGGGTCGGGCCAGTGACTTAATGAGCCCCTTCTGCTCCAGTGCCCGCAGGAAGGCTCTCGTTCCGCTTGAGTCGTGAGCAATGAGCGCCGATGTGCGTTGGTCAAAGGTTATGGTATCTGCGCCTTCTGTCCCCCCCTTTGTTGTTCTATCGAGAATCGTAGAGAGGACGCCGGCGGTCGTGCCCCCTAAGACCCCGACAGCAAAGGTACTCCCCAGGTTGTAGAAGTCGAGGCCGAGCTCGCGGAGAGCGGTGCGGTTCACCTCCGCGACCTCCACTTTCAGCATGATCTGGTGGGGTTCGCCAAGCTGGAGCAGATTGACAACCGCTGCCTTGTCCGGAAGGAACGCCTTTGCGACGTCGCCCGCCTTGGCGATCTGCGAAGGGTTGGAGACGGTCCCGGAGAGGACGACCGAGTTCTGGACAGCCCTCACCCCGATCTCCCCGTCAGGGGCGATTTCCTTCATCGCCTGCTGGAGCAGTGAGAGATTGGACTTGACCACGATATCGTAGTATCGCCTCTTCTCGTTGACCCAGGCGATCAACGTCGTGATCCCGGGAGCCTTCCCGTTGACCAGGATCTGGTTGGGGGGGACGATCTGGATGTTGGCAATCTCGGGATTGGTCACCGAGGCTCGTTGGAGCTGGCCTGGTAGATCGACGATCACTGACGTCCCTATGGTGACGTGCACCTGAGTGGCTTCTTGGGCGATGAGAGACTGCGGGGCAGCCGAGGATCCGCCTTTCTCCGCAGCCGAGGTCTCGGCTATCGAAAATGGGGGGGACTCATCTCCCTTTCCCAGGGGCGGGAAGGGGGCCACGGTGCCTGTCGCCAGCGTCCCCGCCAGGTCGGGCGATCGAGACGCTGCACGCTCTCCTGCCAGCGGTTCGGACCCTTCATCGCGTGTAGAGACAGAACCCTTTTTGGTCTGCTGCCGATACCTGCGCTTTTTCGCGGCCCGGCGCTTTTTCTGCTCCTTGATCTCGGTACCGGCTGGGCCTGTTGTCCCTACCTCATGCGCCTCTGCCACGAGGCCCCAAATGGCCGCTAGGTTGTGATCTGCCCAGGCCCGGGGGAGGGGCGCTCGGGTCATCGATCCAAAAATGACCCCCGCCATGACAGAGCCGATCACGCTCGTTGGCTTCCGCCACCGGCGTCTGGCTGAAAGCGGATGGCTCGTCATTCCAGGATGGGCCTGTGTATGTATCAGTGGGATCCCTCTTGCCAGTCCGCAATCTCCCATTATGAAGAGCTTACTAAGCCTAATATGACTCGAGGGTCCGCTTGTCCCCTCGGATCACATCGACGGCCAACCCGCTGCTGCCTCTCCTTCCCGCTGTTGTGAGCCGGGCGCCTGCTGCTCCCCGTCCTGCGGCAGATCCACGGGTGAGGGTTGAAAGACGGGCCTCCTGGGTATCTAGAATGGATCGCAGGGCGATGTGGATCTTCCCTTCCTGTAAAGCCAGGGCAAGCCGTTCCGCCTCCACGGGGGTCACGGCCAACGTCACTGTGGGAACTTCGATGTTTTGCTTGCCTTCCTGCTCCAAGCGCTTCCCGACCGCCAACACCTCTACATTCTGCAAAATCGTCTCGGTTGACTTGTTAGTCCCCTGGTCGGTTCTGGTCGCGATCACGTCAATCCGATCTTTCGGGAGGACGAAGCCGCTCACCCCGATTACCTCGTTGACGCCGACCGCCATGGCGCGCATGCCTGAAGGGACGAGCACTGACATGACCCCTGGTGCCCCGGCCAGGTCCTTCGGGAACAGGCGATGCTCGAGTATCGGCTCGTCGCGAGCGATCTGCCCTTTCACAAGGCGGCCCAGGACTGCCTCCGGTTCAGCCACCGCCCCCTGAGGCACCCCGGACTTCGGCCAGTCTCGCTTCCCAACGAGACTTGCGGTGAGGCGGGTTCCGACTGGGATATCGTTCACGGCGATGACGATCGGGCGGGTCTCGATCCTGCCGGCTCTCGCCTCTCGTTCCTTTTCCCGGATGTACCGGACGACGACGAAGCTGGCCAGGAGCCCGCAGAGGACAGCCGCGGCGAGGATGATCATCACTCGCCTCGTAGGCATGTTCCTCGCTCTAGGCACCGACTAGTGCCATTCCAATTAACTTCGCCTAGCGGTGTTGCTGGTCCCCAGAGCGCTCCCTGCGACGTACCAGATAGTGTACGCCTCGGTCGGCCCTGGGGTCCGCGCCTTGTTATGCTCGTTTCTTGGCTCGGCACAACGTGCCACCAAGTTTGGGCGAAATATGTTGGAGGAGCACTAGCGCTCATAGCGCATTGTGGCCGTACTGTTCAGCGCAATGGTCCCGCCGGGGAACGTGAACCCGTAAAACGGGCCGAACCCCGTTATGAAGCTGAAGTTGAGAGTCGTGGTGACCGTCACCGAGGGTGGTGCCCCAGCCGGGGCCGTATTGGTCACAGTGGCCCCGGTCAACCCGGCGTTTCCAAGGATAGTGTTCGCCATACTCACCACCGCGCCATCGTTTGCCACGAGAGGTGTGGTGACGGCTGCAAGTCTCACCGCCTCCCTGGTGGCGTGGTTCATTGTGTTGACAGTCAGCCACGCTCGCCCGAATTCGAAGATCCCAAAGGTCAGGAGCAGGAAAAGTGGGAGGACGAACGCCATTTCAACAATGGCTGCACCGGATTCCCCACCAATGACCGATCCCCGCCTCCGTGGCTTACGCATCTGTTTCGTTTCTCAGCTTAGTGGAAAGGCGATCCGGCCCTCGACACGGCGTACACGCACCATGCCGGGGGCCGGGTCCCTAGCGACCGCCCTTGTCACGTAGTGGGCCACGAATTATAGGGCAGTGACTATCGTCTGATAGGCCCCGACGACCGCCGTCCCAATCGGAGTCATGAGCGCGATCGCTCCTGCAATGATTAGGGCGGCGTAGATTCCGAACTCGGTTATTTCGGCTCCGCTCTCATTGTTGAGGGGCCGCCGTGATTGGCTTTTCAACATGCTCATCGTGTTTCTCCTTTTGACTGCTGAGGTCCACCATTCAACGGTCTTCGATCTGCGCTCGGTAACAGAGATCGTTCAGTTCATAGGCCCCACCTCCTTTTTCCTCGCTAGTGTCCCTGTGCGCTGCTTGGCCTTGGTCTGACTAGTGCCATTCCAATTACCTTCGCCTAGCAGCGTTGCTGGCCCCCAGGGCGCCCCCTGTCCGCGATCCCGGACCGGGCTCACGGACCGGGACGACGTACCAGATAATGTACGCCTCGGTCGGCCCAGGAGTCCGCGCCTTGCTATGCTCGTTTCTTGGCTCGGCACAACGTGCCACCAAATTAGGGCGAAATAGTTCGAGGAGCACTAGGTCCAACCTGCTGGCCTCGGCTGTTCAGCAACCTGATATCCTTGCCATGGTACAGCCCCATTCCTGCTCGCCGTTAATTCACGCGCCGCGAAATACCTGGATAGAATAGCGTCTTACCCTAGTCCCGGAGTCCCCCTAAAGCAATAGGCTATTAAGCGTATTTTCTTAGAAAAAGAGACCTAGGTCTTCGGTTTGGCTTGGCACCTGGCATGCTGTAATAGGCCCCGGATTCTGCCATCCAGGGATATACGTTTCCTCCCAGTTTGTGATCCTCCATAAAGTCTCTCCCCCGCCCCGTTGGCATCCTCTGGCTCGCGACTGACTTAGGCAATAAAAAAGCCGAACTCGCTTGGGGCGCTCTTTTCTCGCCTTCGGCGGCTCGGCCGTCAGTATCGGATCTCAAGCCTAAAATGTCTAACAGCAGACTCGCGTCCCGCTTCTAACCGTGAGATCCGAGGCTGACCCGTAGCTTTCCGTCCTCCCCTCACAGAGAGTTTGGCTTTATCGGGGCAGGAATTACATCCTCAGGAGCGTTGCTTCGGTTCATCCCCTCCATCCCCATCCGAATCGTTGTCTCCGTTGCGAAGCCTAGCAAGTCAACGAATCTTTATACTTATCCACGCGCTATCTCCCTGTCAAGCGAAATCTACGGTTTTTTTGATATCCTGAGTTATCCCCATTATCTGGGTGCCGACATCTCCCGGCCTAAAGGCTACCTCCCACCACAAGGAGGCGGGAGTGACCATGACATGTGGGGCCTTTTATCGTAGCAGGGAACGGACGCGTGGCTCAGCCTCGAGACCAGTTTCTCACTGTATTAGGGGATCACTCCCCTCGCCACACAGGAAAAAGAGGCGACCACATTCTCGTTGAAATCTGGTAGCTTCTGGCCCGATATGAGGTTCAGGCCGCACAGGCCGTCACGACGCATTCAGCGAATAGCAGAGTTTAGGGGTGAGTCGCTTCCTTTGGGCGCTCGATCAGGGCAGGAGAGACGCGGGTGCGGCCCTGCTCAAAGGGGAAGTCTGGCGTCAGGATCGGTTTGTACTCATCAGGGAGCGCGATCGGAAAG
>Ga0184633_10000869_pt1 | contig 11915 bp, 20 predicted proteins | sample PLM31_170_b1_FD_133156 | JGI IMG/M metagenome (GOLD analysis project Ga0184633, IMG submission 133156) | Groundwater sediment microbial communities from an aquifer in East River, Colorado, USA - PLM3-1_170_b1 | ecosystem: Environmental > Terrestrial > Soil > Riparian zone | place: USA: East...
CGGCTCTTCACCGTGCCCACCCGAAGGTGCAGCACGTCGGCGGCCTCCTGGTAGGACAGGCCGAACACCTCGATCAGCAGGAACGGCTCGCGGTGCTCGTCCGAGACGGCCTCGAGCGCCGCGTGCAGCTCCACCCGGGCCTCGGGGTCGGGCGGCCCTACGGTGGGGGGAGGCTCCTTGGCTAGGTGGCTCTTGCGGGCCCGGATGGCGTCCATCGCGCAGTTTCGGGCGATCCGGAACAGCCAGCTCGTGAACTTCGAGTCGCCCCGGAAGCTCCGCAGGAACCGGAACGCGCGAAGGAACGCCTCCTGAGTCACGTCCTCGGCCAGGGACCGGTCTCGGGTGAAGTGGTAGGCGAACCGCCACACGTCGGCCTGGTACATGCGAACCAGCTCTTCGAACGCGCCGAGGTCGCCCTCCCTGGCGCGCCCGAGCGTGCGGGGGTCCGGGTCCTGCACGTATGCCCTCTCAGTCCGGCCGGCCAATCAAGCTTAAGCGCCCGTCCCGCGACCGGATACCCGCTGAGCAGGCGCTTCCCGGCCGGGCCAGGGACTGCCTCCTCTCCGGATGAGGCTGGTCCGCCCGTTACGACCGGGCCGGCGGCCTGTTGGTTCCGTGCCTACCGGGCCGCCAACGAGGAGGGGTGCTCCAGTCGCTCCGCGAGGCGTTCCGCGCGCTCGGCCGCGTCCCGCACCCGGCCCGCGGTCACGGCTCCCGTGATGGTCAGGAGCTCGGTCGCCACCAGGGGCCCGATCCGGCCGGTGCCCCGCCTGACAAGGGGATCCAGGCGGTCTACGGCCCGCTCCAGGCGGGCCAGGGTCCGGCGGCCCCGCTCAGGGCTGAGTCCTTCGGCCGGCAGGTGGTTCGGCTCCAAGCCGGGCTCGTGGTCCGGCTCCGCGCCGCTCCCTGGGCGGCGGCGCCAGGCTTCGAAGTCGATAACCGTACCCACAACCCGAAGCGTAGACCGGGGGTCTGACAATTTCCCGGAAGCTCCGGACCCGCGTCCGGTGAGCCTGGTGTCGGCGCATCCGGTAGCACTTGCCCTTGATGTTCACGACCGTGGAGGTCGCTGCTTTGGGTAAGAATATACTTGACTCACCTGGAGCTCCTGAGTAGTAGACTCACCTCGTGAGCGTGAAGAAGAAGCATCCGGACACCCTCATCGAGGCGATCCGCTACTTCGCGGACCTCGACGTGGCGACAGGGTTCGTCGCGGCCCTCCGCTGGCCGGATGGTCCGGTCTGCCCCGAGTGCGGCGGCAAGCACCACTCCTACCTCACGACGCGACGGCTGTGGAAGTGCAAGGCGTGCAAGAAGCAGTTCTCCGTCAAAGTCGGGACCATCTTCGAGGACTCACCAATCCCGCTGGACAAGTGGCTCGCCGCAATCTGGATGATCGCGAACGCAAAGAACGGTGTTAGCTCCCACGAGCTGGGCCGGAGCATTGGACTCACGCAGAAGTCGGCGTGGTTTGTCCTTCACCGGGTGCGCCTCGCCATGCAGACCAAGACCTTCGACCGGCTCACAGGCGAGGTCGAGGTCGATGAGACGTTCGTGGGCGGCAAGGCGAAGTTCATGCACCCGGCCAAGCGCCGCGCCAAGATCAAGAGCACCGGGCCTCACGACAAGACTGCGGTCGTTGGGGTGCTGAACCGGGATAGCGAGGTCCGGGCCTCCGTCATCCCGCACATCCACAAGGCGACACTGGAGAGGTACGTGCGCCGCCACGTGGAGCCCGGCTCTGCGCTCTACTCCGACTCCTCCTACGGCTACGCCGGGCTCGCCGGTGACTACGACCATTGCGTGGTGAATCACGCCGTCAAGTACGTCGATGGGCGCGTCCACACGAACGGGCTGGAGAACTTCTGGTCGCTGCTCAAGCGAGGGCTGAAGGGAACCTACGTGAGCGTGGAGCCCTTCCACCTGTTCCGGTATCTGGACGAGCAAGTCTTTCGGTTCAACACCCGCAAGGACAATGACCTCGGGCGCTTTGTAACAGTCGTTGCTCGGGTCAGCGGCCGTCGTCTTATGTACGATGCCCTGATAGGCCGAGCAACGACCTAGCGTCCCTCTTGCGCGCCCTGGTCTGTTTCCTCGATCTCCCGCTTAGGAACTGCAACCAGTGCCTCGGTGAACCGCTCGAATCGCTTGAACTGGTCGTCGTCCTTGATAACGACCTTTGGTTCGCCGACCGGATTCGTCGTCGCGGGGGTTGCCTTCTTCTTCATAGCGAACCTCCTTTGGGGACGTCGATGGCCTCGAACGAAACGCGACCTGCTTCCTTGTTGTCTGCTTGAAAGATCCAGGTATACGCACCCTTCTGGAGGGCGAGTGCGGGAAATCGGATTGAAAGGACTGCATCGAGCGTCGAGCCTGGACGCGTGCCGGGCGGTCGCCCAACTTCGATCTCGCCCTCAAGCATCACCGGAGTTTCGTTGATCACCACGGATTGCCCATCCTCAGTTACGAGTTCGGCCTTGAAGGGAATTTGTCGATTCGCTTGGTCCCAAGGAATCCCCAACTTGATCGCAAGGGCCACGGGGATGGGAAGATTCGCCGCCATGCGCGACCAGCCGCCACCCAGGATGTACAGCTTGCCATTGATCGACTCAGCCCAGTCGCACAGAAGAAGGGTGACTTCCACTCACTGAATCGCTTCGCGCGGGGACCAATCCCAGGTAGACAGAGCGAGGGGATTGGACACGGCCAGCTCGAACGTTCGACGACGCGCTGGCGATGTCCACGTCTGCCAGTCGATCACCAGCCCCACTATACCCTTTGGACGATCAACACTAATGATGGTTCCACCGCACTCGTGACCCGCTCCGTCGAACAAGTCTGCCTCTTGTCCGACAACCAGATCGCGCTCAAGAAAGAACCCAGCGAACTCAAGGTCCGCCTCGACATATTGCTCGCTCTCAATCTCGTTGAAATCCACCCATAGGCGCATGGTGGTCATCGGTTCGGTCATCATCTGCTCCTTGCCATCCGGTTCGGCCTCGACCGTCCGAAAGCCCGAATCACTACGTCGATGTCGTCCTGCGAGGGCTTCCCCTCGAAGACTATGCTCGCGTGTCCAGGGCGCGTTTCGTCGGTCATGCGAACCTCGAACCCCGCCCGGCGAAGGACCCTAGCACGCGTCACACAGAAATCGTCGTGCGGCAAGCGGGCACGGCGGGCGATGCCTTGCCCAGTCGAAGCCCGGAACGTCAACACGGACAAGCCGTAGTACCCCTTCTGCTTGAAGGTTCGCTTCGCGCTCACGTCTAGACCACTCAACGGGGCACCTCGCACGAGCCGAGCCCGCCCTGGCGGTACTTCTCTCCTCCACTCCCGCCAAGCCTTCGCTCGCACCTCATCTGCCTCACCAGAATTACAAACATGTCCTTCTACCTGCGAAAACGAGCGGGCACCCCCGAATGTTCCCACGAACGGTATGTTCGGCGCATCCCCACATTTGACTACCCTGCGGGTGAGGCAAGTATATCATTCCCCTGCTTTGGCGTCCGTGCTCATCCAGCGACGGCCCCCTCCACGTGGGCCAAGGCCGGGTCGACCGGCTCCCGGTCGGTTCTGGGCCGGGCTCATGGTCCGGCTCGTCACCGGTCCCGGACCGCTGGCGCCGCCAGGTTTCGAGCTCGATGACCCGTCCCACAACCCGACGCGTAGACCGGGGGTCCGACATTTCCTCGGAAGGTCGTGTGAACCGCGTGTCCCCCGGTTCCGTCCTGTGTCTTGGAAGACGTTGCCAGCCGAAGGAGGGGCCATGAGACGGACCCGTTCGATGCTGGCCGTGGCGCTGGTGGGAGGGCTCTTCATCCTCCTGTCGCCGGATGCGGCGTGGGCGGGCGGATGGGACTCCATAGAGCCGAAGCGCGATCACTACCTGCCAGGACAGACCGCCGTCCTCCGCGGACGCTTCGCCTCGAACCATCTGAAAGGCAGCGGGCGGATCGAGGGCGGGCCGTACTACGCCTACCTCCTTCCTCCGTCGGGCGGGGGATTCGCCCTGATCGACCCGCCAACGATCCCTGAGGGTGCGATCAGTCTGGGGGTCCTCCGGTTCGGCGCGCTTTCCCGAGAGGACGATGGCTGGCTGTACGCGACGGCTCGGCTAACGTTCACGGTGCCCGATGTCCCGTCCGGCCACTACCCCGTGAGCTTCTGTAACGACCCGTGCCGCTCGAGCACCATCGGGTGGCTTGGGGGCGGGGGCATCAGGATCGTCCACACGGCGCTCGAGGCCAGGCTCATGGATCGGAACGCGCTGCTGGAGAGCCGCCTGCGCGGCATGCGCTTGGCCCTCCGGCGGAGCGAGAAGCAGGCGGAGGCGCTCATCGAGCGGGTGGACAAGGCCAAGGCCTCGCAGGGTGCGCTTCAGGCCCAAGTGGCGGCCATGACCGATCGGCTGCGGACCGCCTCGAAGCCAGCGCCGGCAGGGTCCCCTGTGCCTACTTGGGCAGCAGTCGCGGCGATCGTCGCGCTCCTCCTGCTGGCGCTGGCGGTCGCGAGCCGCCGGCCCCGATCCCGCCGGAACGTGCGGCCCGTCACGGACACGTCCCCCAACGAGCTCGACGAGCTCCCCCGGGTGCTGGCGGGATCGCTCCGCCGACTACGCTCGCCCGGCGATCGCTGCCGCGCTCAAGATCCCGCTGAACTAGCTACGCGGTCTCATCCGTGAAGCCAGCGTCGTGGAGGCCGTGCATCACGGCCGACTGGATCATGCCAAGGATGGTGACGCGGTCATCGCCGTTCTTCAGGATTCCCTCGGCCAGTTCGTAGGCGGCCGCGCTGAGGGTATTCGCCTTGGCATCGAGCCACTCCATGAACTCTGGATCGGGCTCGTCGGGCACCTTCAGCCTGCCCGCTTCTTCCCCGACTTCTCGGCCTCGGTGATCTCCTTCTTCGGGACCGAGACAAGGCGCTTGGTCAGGCGCTCGAAGCGGTCGAACTCTGAGCCATCCCTTGATAAGCCGTTGTCCGTGGCGCTAGGTGTTCGGCGCCTACTCTTCTTCCTCATCCTCTAGCTCCTCGGCCTCTTCGCCCGCCTCGGCTTCTTCCTCACCATACCCTAGCTCCAACTGTTCAGGCAGGTTGGGCCTTCCGATGACTAGGGGAGGATTGCCCACCGTCCCGCTCAGCTTGATCAAGGAATCGTCGAAGGTGTCCAATTGCACGCAGCCCCCTTGGATCGCCGTGGCGACGTGAATCGCATCCTTGTGCCAAAGGGTCTCATGGTTCCACATCAGTTGTCGCGCGGCCTCCGCGATCCGGCGGTCGCACTCGATGACCACGATCCAGTCATGTTTGAAGAAATCTCGGATCTTCTGCTCCGACTCACGCTTCAGCCGCGGTCGGTCCTTGGTCCTCACGACCTCCGCGATCGTGATGGCCGACGTGACGATCAGGAGCCTTCCGGCGTCCGCAGCCTTCAGGACCGTCTGACAGTCCGGCACCTTGTCGTTCTCCCCCAAGAGAATCCCGAGGAAGGCGTTGGAGTCCCAATAACGCCTCTGCAGGCGCTTAGGGCTCACTCATCGCCACCCAAGATGCCGATCATCTCGTCGATGCCCGGTAGCTTTTCCTCCGCCGGGAACACGTCGAAGGACTCCACCCTGACGCTTAGGCGCTTGCCCGAGGCGCTCGCGAAAATCTCGCCGTAGGCGGCAACCCGCCTGCCAAACGCCTTCATGACTCCTTCGAGCTGCTCGGGCGCGAAGTAGCAGGCCACCCGGTTGCTGGTGAGGGGCTCAAAGATGGAGAACTCTGGCTTGCCGTGGATGCTGATGACTTCGAGAGTGCCCTCGACGGTCCCTTCACTTGAAGTCTTGGGGCCGATCAACTCGTCGACGTTTGCGGATAGGCGCTTCGTCACTTCGACCGTGGCTCGGCCGTTCCGAACCTTGATGGAAGTGACGTTGCGCTCGTGCAATTCAGCGAGGTCCTTGGCATTTGCCAGCGCTCGATCCGAGAAATACTGAGGACGGCGTGCACTGTGTTGGATCGTTCGCAGACCTTGAGTCACTGCCTTCACCGTTTTCCTAACCATCTCAGGCTTGACCTCAGCCCTCGCCGGGTGGGCGACCAACTCGATGAGCAGCGGGCTAGCCTTGCTAATGCTCTGGATGACCCATGTGACGTTGGGCTGGCCCCCAGCGACCTGCCGATCTACCGAGCGAAGGAGGCCGTTCCATGAGCGGGCCGCCTGGACGAAGGCATCCCACGCGACCTCAGGACCATCCAGGGTCAGGGACAGCCTGTACGCGCCAGAATCCTGCGGGCTCATCGGCGATCCGACCATGTTGTCCACAAGGTATCCACAGGCGCCGACATATTCTCACGCCTTCCCGGTGAGTACCTGGTAGGTGAGCCGCCGCCCGGCGACGGCCTGCAGGACCAGCCCGAACCGCTCGAAGTCGGTGGCCTTCCGCCAGGGTGAGCGGTACTTCGTGAGACATTGGGGCTGGGACCGACCAAGGATGGCCAAACTACACGCATGGTATTAGGATGTGCTCCAGACTGCTGGCGGGAGAGTGAGGCTTGATCAAGTACATCGGGTCGAAGAGGTGCCTCGTGCCAGTCCTCGGCGGCCGACGTGCCAGGAGACTCGCCACGCGTGACACTCCAGCAGCTGATCGCTTCCGGAATTCTCGTTCCACCGCTGCGGGTCGAGCATTCTTTCAAGGGCACGCGGCTCATGGCAACGATCACGGAGACTGGCGATGTTCGCTACCGGAGCCGTTTCTTTAGAGCGCGCCAACGGGAGCCCACTCTCGACGGTCGCGGGAGTAGCTCTTGCCACCGTCACGGAACCGCCCGAAGGGCGTACGACGGTGCCAGCGGATGGCTGGCTGTTCTGGCGCTTCCGGTGGGGCGATGGCCAGTTCCGCCCACTGGATGTCCTTCGCCAGAAATACCGTGAGCGGATGATCGGAGCTCATCGATAATGAGGTCCGTGCAGCCTTCGCTATGGAAGGAAGAAGCGCCCACGGTGGTCGGTGGACGACTTCCCCATCCCATCCCTTACCAGGGGAGCAAGCGGCAGCTTGCGGAACGCATCCTGGCGTTTGCCACCGGCCGATACCAACGGCTGTTTGAACCCTTCGCTGGGTCAGCGGCGATAACGATCGCGGCAGCTTCTCGGTCCCTAGCGCACCAGTACGTGATATCCGACACGCTGGCTCCGCTCATGGCGCTCTGGCGTGCAGTTCTCGAAGACCCTGTCGAGGTTGGAAACCGGTACGAGGAGGTGTGGACGGGCCAGCTTGACGACACTGGTCACTTCAACCAGGTACGGACACGATTCAACCGTGACGGCGATCCTGTAGACCTCCTCTATCTCCTTGCGCGCTGCGTGAAGAACGCTCCGCGCTTCAATGGTGAGGGTCTCTTCAACCAATCGGCAGACCTGAGACGCAGGGGAATGAGGCCGGAGAAGATGCGCCGTGAAGTCCTCGGCGCGTCGCTTCTTCTAAGCAGCCAAACGCAGGTGTTATCCAAGGACTTCCGAGACGTGCTTGAGACAGCACAAACGACTGACCTCGTCTACATGGACCCGCCGTGGCAGGGGACCACCTATGGGACAGACAAGCGCTATCACGCAGGACTTGAGCGAGACACACTCATCGATGCTCTGCATTCGCTCGACGAGCGAGGCGTGCCTTACTTCCTGAGCTACGACGGTCGATGCGGTGACCGACACTACGGAACGCCTTTGCCCGAATCGGTCAGCGCGGTTCGCTTTGACGTCGAAGCTGGCCGCTCTAGCCAAGCTACGCTGGTCGGCCGGGAAGATGTGACATTCGAATCCCTCTACGTCTCTCGGCTACTGCTGTCCGATTAGCTCAACCGCTCCTTTAGGTAATCGGCCAGGTCGAGGCCCGCCTGGTCGGCCTCCCCTTTCAGTTGATCGAAGACGGGAACCTCTCCTGCCTGCCAAGTGAGGGTCAGCCGTCGCTGCTGCACAGTCGCCACGTGTTCATAGTCCTCCGGGAATGCCCACGCGCAGGACGCGCAAACCGAGGGATCGCGCTGCTGCCAGTTCGGGCAGTGTTCGCAGGTCCAGCTCTTCGAGCGATTACATGAGCCGCAGACGAGCATGAAGTCATCGACATTGAGTTCAACCGCTGCGTCTCCACCAATCTCGTAAGGGATGCGGTGGTCGATCTGTAGTGCGCGCGATTCCATGCGGGCCCCGCAGAGATGGCAACGGCTGCCGTATCTCTCCAAGAGCGCCTCCTTGAACGCCTTGGGAAACGCGCGGCGTCCCCCAACCCGGGAAGCATCCACGGCGAGGTCCGCAGGCAGCCTGTAGCCGGCGATCGAACGCCCATCGGGCCCCTTGACTTTGAACGTCTCAAGTGGGATCCCTGCTTCTCTGACATCCCGCGCCGCACGGGGCGGGTGGTTGTAGCCGTACAGGCTCTTCAACTCATCGGTCGTGATGAATCCGTGTTCGAGGATGTGTTCCAGCACAGTGCGAGGTCTCTTAGACGTGACGCGTCCGATCGCTTCCAGGATCTCCTTGCTGGGCTTCTTGGCCAACTCCGCCGTCCTCGGGTCGCCGACGAGCACCACCACCATAGCGGAGTGTCTTGGATCGCCGGACCCGAGTGGTAGTGTTCAGCCGGAAGTGGCGACTGTGGATGTAGCCCCGTGGGAAGATGGCCCTCTGCGGGCCCTCGTCCCCTTGTGCACACGTGGTGAGCTCAAACGCCAGGGCATGGACTATGTCTGGGTGGCGGGTATCGCGCACCATCTAGAGGCAGCTCAAAGCGAGGACTTCGCACCGGGCGCTCATCTCAGCCTGCGCGGCGAGCTAGACAACCCGGATGATGCCGAGGCGGTCGCAGTGCTTGATGCGCACGGGTCCACGATGGCGGGATACGTCCCTAGGTCTCTTGCCGTGAGGCTGAAGCGGTTGACGAACCCATCCGCTGTGGCGATCGGAGAGGGAAGGGTAGACGGAAGGCGTGTCGCCATCGCCATGCTTGTGTCTGGGGAACCCATAGAGCTGCGGATGGAGGAACGACCTCGGGACGAGGTGCTCGGCTACGTCTCGCTCATGCCGCCACTCCGGCTGCCAGGAGTCGGGAACGCGGTTGACCCACTGGAACAGATGGCCTCGATGGCCGCCTGGCTTAGCCGCCGCTCTCGGCGTGACGAGGACTCATGAAGTCACCTCAGGCTTTCGGCGAACTGCCGAGTGAAGCCAGGCGAGATCTGCTGCTCGTTCTGACGTCTCCCTCGCATGTCCGCGCCGACGTCATCCGGCAGTTCCACGAGCGCGGGAAGGGCAACATGGTCGAGGTGCTGATGGAGCTGGAGGCCGACGAGCTCCTCCGGCTCCAGGTGATCGAGACGCTACGGCAGCTTGACCTGGCGTGAGTCATTGAACTCCCTCGCGCCGGGAGAGAGGGAGACGCACGATGCCGGATCGTCATGTCGTGAAGAACCCGGACGGCGGCTGGGATGTGAAGGCCCCGCACGCGAAGCGGGTGTCATCGCGCGAGGAAACCCAGGCGGCGGCCGAGCGCCTGGCGAAGGAGACCGTGTCGAATGCTGGCGGCGGCGAGGTCGTCATCCACCGACCGGACGGCTCGATTCGGGACAAGGACACCGTACGGCCGCGAAACGACCCGAACCCGCCGAAGGACAAGAAGCACTAGGGATGGACGGCTGGGCACTGGTAGCAGGCGCGGCGATCTCCGGGTTGGTGGGAGTAGGCGTGGCGTGGTACCAGCACCGCCTTGACCGCAAGGCGACCGCTCAAGATCAGCAGCGCGACGCGCTTCTGGAACTCGCCCGAGTGCTGCTGCCCCTCCTCGTCGAGCTCGAACGGCCCCTGCAATCACATGGCTACTGGGTGCGGGACGTTCGCGAGCTCCGCCGCCTCGGGACGTGGATCGTCGACCCCGAGGAGAACGCGCAGCAGGCACCCGACTGGGACCGGATCAAGGTGTTGGTGCAGGAAGTCGAACGGCGTTGGTGGGGCGACCTCCAGGCGCGGATGAAGGATCCCCAGATGCGGAGCCTGCGCGAGGAGTTCTACGACGCCGGACTGTACGTCGCGATGCCGGACGCTGCCCAGCCCACGATCAGCCTCGCCCGTCTGGCGAAGTGTGTCGAAGCGACTCTCGACTGCATTGGCGAAGTCACGGGAAGCGGTCTGCGCGTCGCAGGAGATCGCCCACCGCGTTACGCCGCGCCGGAGGGCTCCATTCCTGACTAGGCTTCGTTCAGTGGGCTCCAACAACCTTCGCCGACTACCCCCAGGTGCGCGGCAGGAGCTCCTCGTCGTCCTCACGTCGCCGTCGAAAGTCCGCGGTGACGTCATCCGGCAGTTCCACGAGCGCGGCTCCGAGGACATGGTCGAACTGCTGGTCCTGTGTGAGGAAGAGGAGTGGAGGCGTCAAGCTGTGATCGAGGCGCTGGAGCGACTTGCTTGATCGCCGTGACCGAGGGGCAATGGCTCGCGATCGCCGCCGGCGTGTAGACAATCGCCGCGTGTTCGTCGCGATCTTCACGATTCGGCTGGTGGGGTGGACGCACAGGCTGTCGAACTTCACCAAGGACTACGTCGAGGCCGGGTCCTCTGACGGCACCCTCTCCACAGTCCATCCACGATCACGATCTAGTCGCGCCCGGGCTGCCGGGGGAGGGGGTGTACCCTGGGGCAATGGCGATCGACTGCCCACACTGTGGGACGCGCACGACCCTCGTGCTGCACACCCACTGGGACGTCCTCACACGGCGGGGTCCCGCCAGCATCCGCTTCGGCGCGTGGAGCTGCGGGTCCTGCGGGGAGCCGATCGTCGGGGATGTGATGAACGACCCAGTGGAGGGCGAGGTGCCGTCGACGGGGTTCTACTACCCCACGAAGGTGCCGAACCCGACCTACCCGGCGAACATGCCAACCGACGTGTCTCAAGACGCGAAGGACGCGCACAAGTGCTTCGCCATCAGCGCGTGGCGGGCGTCGGCGGCGATGTCGAGGCGCGCGATCCAGGGCGCGTGCATCGACAAGGGAGCACCGGATAAGAAGCTCGTCGAGCAGATCGACTGGCTGGAAGAGCAGCGCCTCATCACCCCGCAGATGAAAGACATCGCGCACAAGATCAGGCTCGGAGGAAACGCGGGGGCGCACCCCGACAAGGACGGCTTGAAGGACGTGACCGAGGACGACTCTCGGCGGCTACTTGAGTTCCTCGAGGACTTCGTGAAGTACGTCTACGAGATCCCCGGCCGCCTCGGGACGATGGACGCTTCATCGACGGGAAACTAGAAGGCCGCCCCGGAGGGCGGCCTTCCGTAAGCGGCGGGTGGTCAGCTCTTCCGGTACTTCGCCCCCGTGTAGCGGACGCCCTTCCGGACGCGCTTGGCGAGGGGCTGCGCGATCTCACGGGCCTCGTCTTCGGTGAAGTCGGTGCCGAGCTTGTCGTTCGCAACGAGCACCGCCGAGGCGAGCCGGGCGGCGTTGCCCTCGCTGGCCTTGGGCCAGCAACAGGGGACGCGGTCGTTCAGGCGGATCGCCCAGTCGCCGGTCTTGCGGTGCCACGCGAACACGGTGCCCGCGCGTGTCTCCGTGGGTGCTTCCTTCATCCTCTCCTTCCGCTCGAACGTGCGTTCGATAGGTAGATTCTCGGACTGTTGGGGCGGCGAGGAAATAGGCGAAAGGGCTAAAGGCCACGCGCCGGCGCGCGGCAGGCCGCGGTCGAGTCCGACGAGGGCGCGGTCCGGTCCGTGGCGCTGGAGGCGGCGCCGGGCCTGGACCCGGCGCGCATGGACGTGATCATCGAACGGACGGGTGGACGAGGCGAGCCCGTCAGGGTGACGGTCGGCTACGACGCGACGATCGCCGTTCCTCTCGCCGGCTTGTTCCTGCCGGAAAGGGTCCGGCTCGACGCGGCGGCCAC
>Ga0184633_10000871_pt1 | contig 11911 bp, 8 predicted proteins | sample PLM31_170_b1_FD_133156 | JGI IMG/M metagenome (GOLD analysis project Ga0184633, IMG submission 133156) | Groundwater sediment microbial communities from an aquifer in East River, Colorado, USA - PLM3-1_170_b1 | ecosystem: Environmental > Terrestrial > Soil > Riparian zone | place: USA: East...
CATAGAGATCAGAGCGCCGCCGCGGCCGCGCACGACTTTCATGTCAATGAGCTTCACGAAGCCGGTGTTGCGCGCTTCGAGTTTCGACTGCTCCGTGACGCGCGTGGCCGTGCCGCCGATGTGAAACGTGCGCATGGTCAGCTGCGTGCCGGGCTCGCCGATGGACTGCGCGCCGATCACGCCGACGGCTTCGCCCAGCTCGACCATGCGGCCGGTGGCCAGGTTGCGGCCGTAGCAGCGCGCGCAGGCGCCGCGGCGCGTCTCGCAGGTGAGCACCGAGCGAATCTGAACGCGCTCGATGCCCGCGGCCTGGATCGCGTTGGCCAGCTCCTCGGTGATCTCCTCGTTGACGTCCACGATGATGCTGCCTTCGTAGTCTTTGATCTTGTCCAGCGAGACGCGGCCCACCACGCGGTCGCGCAGCGGCTCCACTTCGACGCCCGCCTCGATGATCGGCTCGACGTAGATGCCGTCGGCGGTGCCGCAATCGATCTCGCTGATGATCACGTCCTGCGCCACGTCCACCAGGCGGCGCGTCAGGTAGCCGGAGTCGGCCGTCTTCAGCGCCGTATCCGCCAGACCTTTGCGGGCGCCGTGCGTGGAGATGAAGTACTGCAGCACGGTCAAGCCTTCGCGGAAGTTGGACGTGATGGGCGTCTCGATGACTTCGCCCGAAGGCTTGGCCATCAAGCCGCGCATGCCGCTGAGCTGCCGGATTTGCTGCTTCGAGCCGCGGGCGCCGGAGTCGGCCATCACGTAGATGGGGTTGATGACGCCCTCTTTGTCCTGCTGCTCGAGGGCCTTGAACATCTCGTCGGCGACTTTTTCGGTGATGTCGCTCCAGATGGCGATGACCTTGTTGTAGCGCTCGCCGTTGGTGATCGCGCCGTCCAGGTACTGCTGCTGGACTTTGACGACTTCCTTTTCGCCGGCCTCCACCAGGCGCGCCTTGTCGCCGGGGATGACCATGTCGTCGATGCCGATGGAGATGCCGGCCTTGGTGGCGTAGAGGAAGCCGAGCTCCTTCAGCTCGTCCAGCATCTTCACGGTGCGCTCAAGCCCGAAGCGCAGATAGCAATACTGCACGAGCTGCTGCGTGCCCTTTTTCTTCAGCAGACCGTTGATGAACGGCATCTCCTTGGGCAGGTGGTCGTTGAAGATCACGCGGCCCACGGTAGTGTTGATGAACTGCCGCTTCAGCGAGATCGGCGCGGCGTGCGGCACGTCCTGGTCGTCGTAGGCGGTGGTCAGGTCGATCGCCTCGCCGGTGTAGCGCAGCCGGATCGGCGTCAGCAGCTCGACTTCACCGGCTTCGAGCGCCAGCAGAACCTCGTCGGTCGCGCCGAACGCGCGGCCCTCGCCCTTCGCGCCGGGCTTCGACTTGGTCAGGTAGTAGAGGCCGAGCACCATGTCCTGCGTCGGCACGGCGAGCGGCAAGCCGTTCGCGGGCGAGAGGATGTTCTTCGTGCTCAGCATCAGCACCGCCGCTTCCACCTGCGCTTCGGGCGAGAGCGGAATGTGCACGGCCATCTGGTCACCGTCGAAGTCCGCGTTGAAAGCGGTGCAGACCAACGGATGGATGCGGATGGCCTTGCCTTCGACCAGCGTGGGCTCAAACGCCTGGATGCCCAGCCGGTGCAGCGTGGGCGCGCGGTTGAGCAGCACCGGGTGCTCGCGAATCACGTCCTCGAGGATGTCCCAGACGATGGGATCCTGCTGCTCCACCATTTCCTTGGCCTGCTTGATCGTGGTGCAGTGGCCGGAAGCTTCGAGCCGGTGATAAATGAACGGTTTGAACAGCTCGAGCGCCATCTTCTTCGGCAGGCCGCACTGGTTGAGCTTGAGCTCCGGCCCGACGACGATCACCGAGCGGCCGGAATAGTCCACGCGCTTGCCGAGCAGGTTCTGGCGGAAGCGGCCCTGCTTGCCCTTCAGCGTGTCGGAAAGCGACTTCAGCGGGCGGTTGTTCGTGCCGCGCAGCACGCGGCCGCGGCGGCCGTTATCAAAGAGCGCGTCCACCGCTTCCTGGAGCATGCGCTTTTCGTTGCGCACGATCACGTCGGGCGCGTGCAGCTCCATGAGTTTCTTCAGGCGGTTGTTGCGGTTGATCACGCGCCGGTAGAGGTCGTTCAGGTCGGAGGTGGCGAAGCGCCCGCCGTCCAGCGGCACCAGCGGCCGCAGCTCCGGCGGCAGCACCGGCAGCGTGTCCAGGATCATCCATTCGGGTTTGTTGCCGCTCTTGCGGAACGATTCGACCACCTTCAGCCGCTTTGCGTACTTGATGCGCTTCTGCAGGCTGGGGTCGCTCTTCATCTTTTCCCGGAGCTGTTCGCTGAGCTTTTCCACTTCCACGCGCTTCAGCAGCTCCTTGATGGCCTCGGCGCCCATGCCCGCGCGGAACTGCCCCGCGAATTCCTTCTGCACTTCGCGGTATTTTTCCTCGAGCAGGACTTCATGTTCTTTCAGGCCGGCGACCTCGCCGGGGTCCACGACCACGTAGCCTTCGAAATAGAGGATGCGCTCCAGATCGCGCATCGAGATATCGAGCAGGTACCCGATGCGGCTGGGCAAACCTTTGAAGAACCACACGTGCGAGCAGGACGACGCGAGCTCGATGTGCCCCAGGCGCTCCCGGCGCACCTTGCTGAGCGTGACTTCGACGCCGCACTTGTCGCAGATCACGCCGCGGTGCTTCATGCGCTTGTACTTGCCGCACAGGCATTCCCAGTCCGTCACCGGGCCGAAGATCTTCGCGCAGAACAAGCCGTCGCGCTCCGGCTTGAACGTGCGGTAGTTGATCGTCTCCGGCTTGGTGACCTCGCCGTGCGACCAGGAGCGGATCTTTTCCGGGCTGGCCAGGCTGATACGGATGGAATCGAAATCGGCGATCAGGCTGGCGCGGTCATACGGGCTGCTGCGATACAAGGTGTTTGCCTCCTGCCCCGCATCCTCGAAAGGACCGGAGCGAAACTTTTCGGGCGGGCCCATGGCCCGCCGCAGGGGCGGCTCCACGCCGCCGGATTATTCCGCGGGCTTTTCGGCCTGCGGCTTCTGCCGCTTCATCAGCTCGACGTCCAGGCAGAGCGACTGCAGCTCGCGCACCAGGACGTTGAACGATTCGGGCACGCCCGGCTCGATGCCGGGCTCGCCCTTGACGATGGCTTCGTAAATCTTTGCGCGGCCGTAGACGTCGTCCGATTTCGCCGTCAGCAGCTCCTGCAGGATGTGCGCGGCGCCGTAGGCTTCGAGCGCCCACACTTCCATTTCGCCGAAGCGCTGGCCGCCGAACTGCGCCTTGCCGCCGAGCGGCTGCTGGGTGATCAGCGAGTACGGGCCGATCGAGCGCGCGTGGATCTTGTCGTCCACCATGTGCGAGAGCTTCATCATGTAGATGAAGCCCACGGTCACCGATTGCGCGAACTCGTCGCCGGTCATCCCGTCGAAGAGCGTCACCTTGCCGGCGTGCGGCAGGCCCGCCACTTCGAGCAGGTGGCGGATTTCCGCCTCGCGCGCGCCGTCGAAGATGGGCGTGGCCATAGGGATGCCCTCGCGGAAGCTTTCCGCGAGCTCGAGCAACCGGTCGTCGTCGAGGTCGGCCACCGACTTCCAGATCGCCGTGTCGCTGAACACTTCTTTGAACCACCGGCGCAGGCCCTCAGCGCGGGATTTAGTGCTCAGCACCCGCGCGATGCTCCGGCCCAGCTCCTTTGAAGCCCAGCCCAGATGCGTCTCCAGGATTTGGCCCACGTTCATGCGCGACGGAACGCCCAGCGGGTTCAGCACGATCTCGACCGGTGTGCCGTCCGGCAGGTAGGGCATGTCCTCTTCGGGCACGATCCGGGCGATGACGCCCTTATTGCCGTGGCGGCCGGCCATTTTGTCGCCGACGGAGAGCTTGCGCTTCATGGCGATATAGACCTTGGCCAGCTTGATCACGCCCGGGGGCAGCTCGTCGCCCTTCTTGAGCTTGTCCTTGCGCTCGTCGGTGATCTTGCGCAGGACGTCGATCTGCCGCGAGGTCATCTCCTCGATCTCGTCGATCTTCTCGATGAGCAGCGGGTCCCGGTCGTTCAGCTTCAGGCGCTTCAGGTTGCGCGTGGAGACTTTTTCAATCAGCTCGCGCGTGAGCGTGACGCCCTTGGTCAGCAGGCGCTTGTTGGTCTTCTCGTCGTGCAGGTCGGCGACGAGCTTCTGCCCGCCGAGCAAGTCGGAGAGGCGCTTCAAGCGCTCGTCGGTGAGGATGCGGATTTCGTCGGCCAGGTTCTTCTCCAGCTTGAAGATCTGCGTGGCTTCAATGGCCTTGTGCCGCTCGTCTTTTTCCGCGCCCTTGCGGCAGAAGATCTTCACGTCCACCACCGTGCCCTCGATGCCCGGCGGGCAGTAGAGGGAGGCGTCGCGGACGTCGCCGGCCTTCTCGCCGAAGATCGCGCGGAGCAGCTTTTCTTCCGGCGTGAGCGTGGTCTCGCCCTTGGGGGTGACCTTGCCCACCAGGATGTCGCCGGGCTTGACGGTGGCGCCGCTGCGGATCACGCCGCTCTCGTCCAGGTTGCGGAGGAAGGTCTCGCTGATGTTGGGGATGTCGCGCGTCACCTCCTCGGGACCCAGCTTCGTATCGCGCGCTTCGATCTCGTACTCTTCGATGTGGATCGAAGTGTAGTAGTCGTCCTTCACCAGCTTCTCGCTGACGAGGATGGCGTCTTCGAAGTTGTACCCGCGCCACGGCAGGAAGGCCACGAGCACGTTGCGCCCCAGCGCCAGCTCGCCGCGCTCGGTGCACGGCCCGTCGGCCAGCACCTGGCCCTGCCCGACGCGGTCGCCCACGCGCACCAGCGGCTTCTGGTTGATGCAGGTGTTCTGGTTCGAGCGCTTGAACTTGGTGAGCGTGTAGATGTCGGCGCCGACCTCGCGGCTCAGCACGCCGGAGTGGTCGGATTCGACGCGCACGATGATGCGCTCGGAGTCCACCTGGTCCACCACGCCCTCGCGGCGGCAGATGACCACGGCGCCCGAGTCGCGCGCGGTGACGCGCTCCATGCCCGTGCCCACCAGCGGCGCTTCGCCGCGGATCAGCGGCACGGCCTGGCGCTGCATATTCGAACCCATCAGCGCGCGGTTCGCGTCGTCGTTTTCAAGGAAGGGGATCAGGCTCGCCGCCACGGAGACGAGCTGCTTCGGCGAAACGTCGATGTAGTCCACTTCCTCGCGCTGTTTCAGGACGAAGTTGCCCGCCTGGCGGCAGTTCACGAGCTCGGTGGTGATGCGCCCGCGCTCGTCGAGCGCCACGTTGGCCTGCGCCACGACGTAGCGGTCTTCCTCCCAGGCTGACAGGTAGAAGCAGTGCGGCTCCGAGGTGACCCGCTTGCGCTTCAGCTCCTCGTTGACGGCCTCAACCTTCTCGGCCTCGACGATGTCTCCGGCCTTGAACTCGCTGTCGCCGGCGTTGACCACCAGCGCGTAGTCCACCACGCGCCCGCCCTTCACCTTGCGGTAGGGCGATTCGATGAAGCCGAACTCGTTGATCCGCGCGAAGCAGGAAAGCGAGCTGATCAGGCCAATGTTGGGGCCTTCCGGCGTCTCGATCGGGCAGATGCGGCCGTAGTGCGTGGGGTGGACGTCGCGCACCTCGAACCCCGCGCGCTCGCGCGAAAGCCCGCCCGGGCCCAGCGCCGAGAGGCGCCGCTTGTGCGTGATCTCGCTGAGCGGGTTCGTCTGGTCCATGAACTGGCTGAGCTGGCTCGAGCCGAAGAACTCGCGGATCGCGGCCATCACGGGCTTGGCGTTCACCAGGTCGTGCGGCATGGCTGTGGACATTTCCTGGTACACGCTCATCTTTTCCTTGATGGCGCGCTCCATGCGGACCAGGCCGATGCGGAACTGGTTCTCGAGCAGCTCGCCCACCGCGCGCACGCGGCGGTTGCCCAGGTGGTCGATGTCGTCCACCGTGCCGATGTTCTTGCGCAGCTTCAGCAGGTACTTGATCGCGGCCACGAAATCGGCCGAATCGAGCGTGCGCTGCTCGAGCGGAGTATTCAGACCCTGCTTGATGTTGAACTTCAGCCGGCCCACCTTGCTGAAGTCGTACTTGCGCGGGTCGAAGAACATTCCGTTGAAGAGCGCCGTGGCCGTTTCGAGCGTCGGCGGGTCGCCCGGGCGCAGCTTGCGGTAGATTTCAATCAGCGCCTCGCGCGGCGAACGGACGGCGTCCTTCTCGAGCGTGCGGCTGAGGACGCCGCCCACGTCGTCGCGCTCAGGGAAGAAGACGTCCACTTCGTTGATGCCCGCTTCCGCGAGCCCGGACCAGAGTTCCGCGGTGAGCGGCTTGTTCGCTTCCAGCAGGATTTCGCCCGTCTGGCGGTTGATCAGGTCGGACACCGTGTATGCGCCTTCGACGTCCGCCACCGCCGCCCTCGCCTGCGTGACGCGCGCCTTGGCGAGCTCCTTGAAAAGCGCTTCAGTGAGGCGCTTGTGCGCGCCGACCAGCACGTCGTCGGTCCGCGGGTGCTTGATCTCGTGCGAAAGCTTGCGGTCGATCAGCCCGTCGGAGACGTTCCAGTAGAGCTCGCGCTCGCGCAGCGAGATGCGCTCCACCTGGTAGAACGTGCGCAGAATCTCTTCGTTCGACTTCATGCCCAGCGCGCGCAGGAAGATCGAGCCCAGGAACTTCCGCTTGCGGTCGATGCGCACGTAGAGAATGTTCTTCGTGTCGTACTCGAACTCCACCCACGAGCCGCGGTAGGGAATGATCTTGCCGAGGAAGTAGGTGCGGTTGTTCGCGCTCTCGTAGAACACGCCCGGCGAGCGGTGGAGCTGGCTGACGATGACGCGCTCGGTGCCATTGATGACGAACGTGCCGTTGTCCGTCATCAGCGGAATGTCGCCGTAGAAAACTTCCTGTTCCTTGATGTCGCGGATGTTCTTCGCGCCGGTGTCCGGGTCCTTGTCGTAGATGGTCAGGCGGATGGTGACCTTGAGCGGCGCAGCGTAAGTCATGCCGCGCTCCTGGCACTCGTTGACGTCGTACTTCAGCTGCATGGCCACCGGGTCGCCGCACTTGTTGCAGAACGTGGGCGTGTTCTTGTTGAACGTGCCGCACTTGGTGCACAGCACGTCGCCGGTCTGGTAGGGGTTCGTGACCACCGAGGCGCCGCAATTGCGGCAGGTGGCGCGCAGGTGGTGCAGCCCCTTCAGGTTGCCGCACTTGCACTCCCAGTTGCCGATCGCGTAGTCCACGAAGTCGAGCTGCGAGAGCCCGCGAAAATCCTGGATGGGGAAGACGGAGCTGAAAACCGACTGCAGCCCGGCGTCTTCGCGCTCGCTCGGCAACAGGTCCATCTGCAGGAAGCGCTGGTAGGACTTGCGCTGGACTTCGATCAAGTTCGGAATCTGGATCGTGCTCTTGATCTTGGAGAAGTCCAGCCGCTCGCGTTCCCGGACGTTATGATTTCCATTCTGCATTCGTTATCCCCTCATGGCCGTGCGGTTGGGCCCGGACGGCCGGCGTGCGGGAAAGGGCGGCGTGCCGCTCCGGAAAGACGGAGCCTCTGGCCACACCGCTGCCGGCGGTCCTGGCAGGACCCGTTGTGGTTTTTGGGTTCCCGATTGCAAACGCGCGTAAGCGAAACCTCACGCCGCAGCTTTGCCCGCCGCAAGCTGCGGCACCCTGGCCCGGTTACTTAATCTCGACTTTGGCGCCCGCATCCTCGAACTTCTTTTTGATCGAGGCGGCTTCGTCCTTGTTCACGCCTTCTTTCACCGGCTTCGGCGCGCCGTCCACCAGGTCCTTGGCCTCTTTCAGGCCCAGGCTGGTCACTTCGCGGACGGCTTTGATCACGTTGATCTTGTTGGCGCCCACTTCGGTGAGCACGACGGAGAACTCCGTCTTCTCCTCGACCGCAGCTGCGCCGCCGGCTGCACCGCCGCCGGCCATGACCACCGGAGCCGCCGCTGCCGCGGAAACGCCGAAGGTCTCTTCCATCTTCTTGACCAAGTCGGCCGCTTCGAGCAGCGTGAGGCCCTTGATTTCCTCCAGGATCCCTTCGACCTTGTTTGCCATTGCTGTTTCCTCTCCTTCGGATTATTCCGCGAACTTATTTGCCTTGACCGCCTCGTTCGCCACGACGGCCAGATTCCGGGGAATGGCCGCCAGCGCCGTGGCGATGCGCTGCGCCGGCGCCTGCAGCAGGAACATGATCTTGCTGAACAGGTCGTCCTTCGAAGGCAACTGGGCGAGCTGCTGAATCTCTGCGATCGAGAGCACGCGCCCCTCGACCACGCCCGCCTTGAACTTGAACGCGGGCACGTCCTTGGCAACTTTCGTCAGCGCCTTGGCCAGCGCCACCGGATCGGTCTCGGTGTAAGCGATCGAATTCGTGCCCGTCAGGTTCTTGAGCAGCGGCTCGGCTGCAGTGCCCGCGCCGGCGCGCTCGGCCAGCGTGTTCTTCACCACCTTGTAGTGCCCGCCCACCGCCTGCACAGCGCGGCGGAGCTTGGTGTCGTCCTCGACGGTGATGCCCTGAAACGTCGTCAGGATGACGGTTGAAACCTTCGCCAGGTCGGTCTGAAGCTTCTCGAGGTCCTGCTGTTTTTCGCTGCGCTTTTTCATCTCTCGACCCCGCCCTTCGGTTTCGCTCAGGACAAGCTACGCGGCCACGGCCACTGCGGCTTCCGCCTCGGCCGGATCGATCAGGATCCCCGGCCCCATCGTGGAGGTCAGCGTCACGCGCTTCACGTACTTGCCCTTGGCGGCGGCCGGCTTGGCCTTCTGGATCGCCGCCAGCAGCGCCTGCGCGTTTTCGGCCAGCTTCGGCGCGTCAAAGCTGATTCTTCCCACCGACGAATGGATGATGCCGGTCTTGTCCACGCGGAACTCCACCTTGCCGGCCTTGATTTCCTTCACGGCGCGGGCGACCTCGAAGGTCACTGTGCCCGTCTTCGGGTTGGGCATCAGGCCGCGCGGCCCGAGCACTTTGCCCAGCCGTCCGGCGGACTTCATCATGTCGGGCGTGGCGATGACGGCCTCGAAGTCCGTCCAGCCTTCCTGGATTTTCTGCACCATGTCTTCACCGCCGACAAAATCCGCGCCGGCTTCCTGCGCCTCGCGAACCTTTTCGCCGACGGCGATCACGAGCACGCGTTTCGATTTCCCGAGCCCGTGCGGCAGCACCACGGTGCCGCGCACCATCTGGTCGGAGTGCTTGGGGTCCACGCCGAGGTTCACGACGAGCTCCACCGCTTCGTCGAACTTCGCGAAGTGCGCCTTCTTCAGGACTTCGGCGGCTTCCGCCAGCCGGTACGCCCGCGGCTCGACGAGCTTGCGGGCCTTCTCCGTGTTCTTTCCCACCTTGCGGGCCATTTACCCCTCCACCTCGATGCCCATGTTGCGCGCCGTGCCCATGACCGTGCGGACCGCCGCTTCGAGATTGGTCGTGTTCAGGTCCACCAGCTTCATGCGCGCGATTTCTTCCACCTGCTTGCGCGTCACCTTGGCCACCTTGTTGCGGTTCGGCTCCGGCGAACCCTTCACGATGCCGGCGGCGCGCTTCAGCAGCTCGGAAGCCGGCGGCGTCTTGGTGATGAAGGTGAACGTGCGGTCGCTATAGATCGTCACCAGCACCGGGATGATCATGCCTTCCGGCTCTTTCGCCGTCTTGGCGTTGAACTGCTTGCAGAAATCCATGATGTTGACGCCCTGCGGGCCGAGCGCCGTGCCCACCGGGGGCGCCGGCGTGGCCTTGGAGGCCGGCAACTGCAGCTTCACCTGCGCTTGAACTTTCTTTGCCATCGCGATTCCTTTACCGGGTAGCCTCTGCCCAGCCCCGCAGGGCTAAGCGATCTTTTCCACCTGCACAAAATCCAGCTCCACCGGGGTGGAGCGTCCGAAAATCGTCACCGAAATCTTCAGCGTGCTGCGGTCGGCATTGATATCCTCGACCATGCCGGTGAAGTTGGCGAACGGCCCGTCCACGATGCGCACCTGCTCGTTGCGCTCGAAGACCAGCTTGGGCTTGGGCTTGTCCACCGAAGTCCTCACGCGGTGCACGATGTTGTCCACTTCCTGCTCGCTGAGCGGCGTCGGCGTCTGCCCCGAGCCGACGAAGCCCGTCACGCGCGGCGTCGAGCGCACCACGTGCCACGTGTAGTCGTCCATTTCCATCTCCACCAGCACGTAGCCGGGATAGAACATCCGCGGCGAGACCACTTTCTTGCCGCCGCGCACTTCCACGACGTCTTCGGTCGGGATCATGATCCGGCCGATCTTGTCCTGCAGCCCGAACGCCGCCACGCGGCTGTCCAGGCTCTCCTTCACCTTTTTCTCGAATCCCGAGTAGGTGTGGATGATGTACCACTGCATCGCCATCTCGCCGTCTCTTTAACGCTTGAACAGGCTGAACACGCGCTCCACGCCATACCCTATGCCGCTATCCACGAGCAGAAAAAAGACCCCGAAAAACGCCACCGTGGCGATCACCACCACCGTCGTGGAGATCACGTCCTGGCGGGTCGGCCAGGTGACCAGCCTCAATTCCACGCGCACCTCGTGCAGGAACTGGCGCATGCGCTGGAACCAGCCCACCAGCCGGTTGACGGGTCTTGCGACCGCGGAGGGAGCGCCTCCTCCGGCCTCTCTGCCCTCGTTATTCACCTTGGCCGCCTGAAACGCCATGTCGCGTGTCGCTCACCTGTCGAATCTCGCGCCCGGTCCGCCGGCCGCTGCCTCAAAGTGGCAGGGGAGGAGGGAATCGAACCCCCACATCCGGTTTTGGAGACCGGCGGTCTACCGTTGAACCTACTCCCCTTTGCCCTGAGCCCGCGCAGCGGGCGAAGGGTTTACCCCCGCCAGCTTTGTTTTCTTCTCGCGGCTCCAACCCTTGATTTCCTTCTCTCGCTTGCGCGCGGCATCTGAATCTCCGCAGCGCTGACGCCAGATCAACTCAACGGGTCTCCGTCGGGCCGTAAACTTTGGTCCAACTCCCCAGTTGTGCCGTTTCACTCGTTCGTTCACGTCCTGTGCAATCCCGACGTAAAACGAGCCATCTCTGCACCGCACCATGTAGCAGAACCATGGCTTTTCCGCCTCTGCCACAGTGGCTCCAGTCTTTTCGACCCTTCGACCCGACTTCGTCGGCCCTCAGGGCAAGCCGGCGGTCTACCGTTGAACCTACTCCCCTACGTTTACTTCACCTCGCGGTGTGCGGTGTGCTTCCGGCACGTATTGCAGAATTTCTTTGTCTCCAACCGGTCCTGATGCTTTTTCTTGTTCTTCGTGGTCGTGTAGTTCCGGTTTTTGCAATCGTTGCACTGCAGCGTGATGATCTCTCGCATCGCTCGTCCTTCGCCCTATTCGACGATCTCCGAGACGGCGCCGGCGCCGACGGTGTGGCCGCCCTCGCGGATCGCGAAGCGCAGCCCTTTCTCCAGCGCTACCGGCGTGATCAAGCTCACTTCGCACGACACGTTGTCCCCCGGCATCACCATCTCCACCCCCGCCGGCAGCTTCACGTCTCCGGTTACGTCCGTCGTCCGGAAGTAGAACTGCGGCCGGTACCCGGTGAAGAACGGCGTGTGCCGCCCGCCCTCTTCCTTCGTCAGCACGTACGCCTCGGCCTTGAACTTCGTGTGCGGCGTGATCGACCCCGGCTTGCACACCACCTGCCCGCGCTCCACTTCCTCCTTCTCCGTCCCGCGCAGCAGCAACCCGATGTTGTCCCCCGCCATCCCTTCGTCCAGCAGCTTCCGGAACATCTCCACGCCCGTCACCACTTTCTTCTGCGTCGCACGGAAGCCCACAATCTCGATTTCTTCGCCCACCTTCACCTTCCCGCGCTCCACCCGGCCCGTCACCACCGTGCCGCGCCCCGAGATCGAGAAGATGTCTTCAATCGGCATCGCAAACGGCTTGTCCACGTCGCGC
>Ga0184633_10000872_pt1 | contig 11910 bp, 7 predicted proteins | sample PLM31_170_b1_FD_133156 | JGI IMG/M metagenome (GOLD analysis project Ga0184633, IMG submission 133156) | Groundwater sediment microbial communities from an aquifer in East River, Colorado, USA - PLM3-1_170_b1 | ecosystem: Environmental > Terrestrial > Soil > Riparian zone | place: USA: East...
CCACCTCTCCCGCTACGCGGAGGGGCTCACAGTGGGACAGAAGGTCGCTCGGGGGGACGTCATCGGCTATGTGGGCTCGACCGGCCGGGTCAGAGGCGGGCCGCACCTGCACTTCTCGATCACTCGCCTCCCGGAGGATGACGACAACTTCCGGGAGGGCCTCGCAATCAACCCCTACCTGCTCTTCCTGGCCGGCGTTCCCTGATAGAGACAAATTCGAATTTCGAAATTCGAATTTCGAAATTGTCAGACCACCCTCGGATCTTCTATCGCGAACAGTCTCTCCATCCAGAGGTTCGTCAGCTTTTCCGAGACCGTGTTCTGGCGCAGGCGCGCAGCGAGGTTTTCCCAGTCCATCTCGTCTAGCTTCTGATCCTGGTTGAAGCAGGAGAAGACGATCTCCTTTTCCTCACCCGTCTTCGGATCCACGTGCCGCTGGAGGCACTGCGCACAGACCTCCTTCATCATGCACTGCATGGGAGAGTTGATCGAGCCGATGCCGATGTGGTCGGCGTTCAAGTACGGAGCAAGCGCAGCGCGCCGGGCACGCGCCACGGCGGCCATCATCCGGTCGGAGCCGATGACGATGGCGCGGTCCACCTCCGAGAGGGGAATGGGCGTTTCGCCGAGCTTGCCGGTCGCGTAGGCGAGCATGGCCTCGACGATGTTTCCCACGAACTCCCGGTCCGAGGGACGGCGCGCAGAGATCACGTCGCCCCAGTCCACCGAAAGCACGAGGACGTCAGAGGCGGCCTCGAGGTCATCCCTCCGATAGAAGTCCTCGGCCTTCTTGTAACCGGCGAAATAGAGTACCCGGTTTCCCTGCTTCCGCGCTTTCTTGCCGATCGAGAAAAGCACCGCGTTGCCGAGGCCTCCGCCGCAGAGCATGACCGTCCCGTTCTCGGGCAGCTCCGTGGCGCTGCCCGTCGGGCCCATGGCGACGACGGGCTCCCCGGGCCTCAGAACCGAGCAGAGGCGAGAGGAGCCTCCCAGCTCCAGGGCGATCATGGAGAGGAGTCCCCGGTCGGCGTCGACCCAGGCGCCCGTCAGGGCGAGGGGCTCGATCAGCAGGGGGGAGCCGCCCCGCGTCGGGGCGAACGCCTCCAGATTCTGAAGGCGGAAGAACTGGCCCGGCTGGAAGTTGGCCGCGGCCGCGGGCGCTCGCACGACGATCTCCACGATCGTAGGCGTCAGGCGGTTGACCTCGACCACCCGGGCGGTGAGCCGGTCGGCGATCTCGCGGCGGAAGCCCTCCCAGTTGGCCTCGGGCACCTCCGGCCGCTCCCCTTCACCGAGCAGGACCGCGTCGATCGCGACGTACCCCTTCTTCGCAGAGGCCATCGCCTTGACGACGTTGCCGTTGTAGGCGGGGTGGTTGTCTCCGAAAAACGTCACGAGCTTGCCGCCGCGGGCGTATCCCGTGAAGAAGGCTCCCTCATCGTCCGAGGGAGCGGGCGCGAGACTCTGCCCTCCCTGACCATCCGGTACGGCCCGGTGCGGCTGGAAGAAGCGGCGGCGATCGTCCAGGAGGAAGGACCCGGGAAACTCTTTCTCGTATGTGATATTTGGCGTCGTCCCGGCCGCGACAAGGCAGCTCCGCGCGGGAAGCTCGATCCGCTCCCCGCTTCCCTGCCGGCGGAAGCGCATCGCCCGGAGCTTGCCCGACTCGTCCGGGACGGCCTCCTCGGGATCTAGCCCCTCGATGAAGGAGATTCCCTCTTCGAGCGCCTTGATAACCTCTTCGTGGTTCAACCGATAGGCGGGGGACTCCTCCATCGTGCGGCGATAGACGATCGACACTCCCCCCCACTCGCGGCAGAGACGGGCAAAGTCGGGGGTTTCGCCGGCGGCGCGCGCGCGGTCCCGCTCGCGCCGGACCTCGGTTCCGTGGTGGAGGAGCCGGTCCAAGGCCTCGCGCTCCTCCGGGTCGAAGACGACGCGCACCGCCGTTTCCCCTTTCTCGGCGACCAGCGCCTCGTAGCGCAAGAGCGTCTTTTCGGCTTGGAGAGGGTAATACGCCATCAGCTCCGTCGCCGTGTCGATGGCGGTCAACCCGCCGCCGATGACGAGCGCCGGTAGCTCCGCGTGAAGGTTCGCAAGCGCCTCCTCCTTGAAGGCGCCGGTCAGTTGCAGCGCCATCAGGAAATCGGAGGCCTTCCGTACTCCCCGAATGATGTTGTTCTTCATGCCGATGATCGTGGGCCGGCCGGCCCCAGCGGCGATCGCGATGTGGTCGAAGCCCATGTCCAAAGCCTGCTCCGCCGTCAGCGTCCCGCCGAAACGGACGCCCCCTAAGATTTCAAAGCGGCGGCGGCGCGCGAGCGTCAGGTGGATGAGCGTCAGAAAGTTCTTGTCCCAGCGGACCGTGATGCCGTACTCCGAGACACCGCCGAACCCCGCGAGCGGCCTCTGGTCGAGGCGCCGCGCGATCTGGGTGTAATTGCGGATGGGTTGGATCCCTTGCCCGTCGGCGCCGGTCCAGTCGGCGGGCAGCGGCTCGATCTTCAGGCCATCCACGCCCACGACGCCGAAGCCTTCGTTGACGAGGTAGTGGGCAAGCGTGTATCCGGCGGGCCCGAGGCCAACGACGAGGATGTTCATTCCGTTGTAATGGAGGGCGTAAGGGCGCGCGGGGGAGAGGGGGTTCCAGCGGGTCAGGAGACCATAGATCTCGACCCCCCAAGGAAGCGCGAGCACGTCCGTCAAGACACCCGTCTCGATCTGAGGGATGTTGACCGGCTCCTGCTTCTGGAAGATGCACCCCTTCATGCAGTCGTTGCAGATGCGGTGGCCGGTGCCGGGGCACATCGGGTTGTCCACGCAGACGAGGGCGAGCGCGCCAATCGAATCCCCCTCGCGGCGGAGCTGGTGCATCTCCGAGATCTTCTCGTCCAGCGGGCAGCCCGGCAGCAGGACCCCGAGCGGGTTTTTCTGGAACGTGCCAGTCTTCGCGTCGAAAAAGCCTTTGGAACAGGAGTCCTTCTCCCGCTCGTGGCAGAGGATGCAATAGTGGGTCTCGCCCAGGACCTCGCGCCGTGTCATGCGGGGGTCCGTCAGCGCAAAGCCCTGCCGCCGGCGCCGCCGCCGCTCGGGGCCGACGCGCTCCTCGGGCATCTCCGGGTTTGGCCGCTCGGTTTCCACCAGCGCCGCGTAGTCGAGCGTCTCCGGCAGGTGGAAGGAGTACCAATGGGCGATGCCCTGCTGCAGCGCGGGGTGCACAAGCCTCAGGTGCGACCAGAAGGCGTAGCCCTCGAGGAGCGCTTCGAGGAACTCGAGAAGCTCCTCATCGGATTCGCCGGCCGCGGCGGGGAGGCCCGATCCCTTGAGGGACGCCGCTCGTTTCGCCAGCGACATCGCCTCTTGCCTCGCCTCCGGTGGGACCTCCGGCTTTTTTTTGAGCTTGAGCGACGCTATGAACTCGCTCTCGAGGTCGAGAAGCGAAGACACCATGCGCGAAGTCGCCAGCTCCGCGTCGGCCTCCCAGGCGAGCTCCGCGTAAAGCTCCCGCTCCAAGGCCCGCGCCGGCCGTTCGAACGGCGCGAGATCCAGAGCGGCGATGTTCTCCGGGAGCTTGATCCGGATCGCCCGCCGCTGGAGGAAGTCCCTCCGGAACCGGAAGAGCACGGCCTCGGGGCCGGCGCTCGCCGCCTGCTCGCGCCACTCCTTCTCGATCCCGAAGAGGCGCGCCACGAACCGGGCGAGCGGCCGGGCGGCCTCGACGAGGAGGCGGGAGCGGGCGAGAGGGTCGAACGAAGTAGGATCCGCCCGGTAGGCGGAAAGGCGCGCGGCCAAAGCTCCGTCTTCGCGGCCAAGCTCCTCTCGGAACGCCGCGTCGAGCTCCCGCAGGCGTTCCTCCCGGTGGAGATCCTGGTAGGTGAATCCGGGAACGCCGAGAGGGAAGTCCCTCTCGGCGGGAATTGGCGGCGCGGTCGCGGTCTCCAAGGCCGTCGATTCTAGCGCGGCAGGGTTGACCGAGGCGCCGACTTTATCAATAATAAGTCTCGTTATCGATATAGATCCGCGCTTCCCAACGGTCGTTCGGCGCCAGACGCGCCAGCGCCGGCGCATATACGAGGTGGTCGCCTCGACCAACTCCCATCCGACCGCGGAATGGGTGTACGAGCAGGTACGGCGCTCCCTGCCGCGCGTCTCGCTAGGCACGGTCTATCGCAACCTCCAGCTGCTGGTGGGCGAGGGAAAGCTCAAGGCCTGGTCGCGCAGCCGAACCACCCGCTTCGACGCCGACGTGGCCGTTCACGACCACTTCGTCTGCGACGCATGCGGGCTTCTGCTCGACGTGGAGCAGACGCACGAAACACTGGCGGCTGAGAAGAAGCTCCGCGCGCGAGGGCACGCCATCGAGACCCGAGTTCTGGAGTTTCACGGTTTCTGCCGGGATTGCCTGCGGGGCCGCAGTCCAAGTCCGACGACGGAAGGAGAAAAGAGATGACTCTGCAACAGTCCAAGACCCACGAAAACTTGAAGCACGCGTTCGCCGGCGAGTCTCAGGCCAACCGGCGTTACCTCTATTTTGCCCGCCGCGCCGACATCGAGGGATACCCGGAGGTGGGCGGACTGTTCCGCGACACCACACCTCGGCTCCCGGTCGCAAACAGATTCTGTTTCGGCAGCGCGCCGAGCTGCGGCTACATGATGAAGATCGAGTGGCCGGAGCTCGTTCCAACGGAAGACTGCAAGTTCGTCGCGGCGCCATAACATTGTCGAGAGGAACCAGCCAGCAGAAGAAAACACCCAGAGAGGAGAAGGATCGACGTGCCTAATAAGGAAAACACTACGAGCGTCAGCGAAAGCGAGAACCCTGCAATCCCCTCCCCGACTCCCAAGCGGACTCGGCCGAGTTCAAACAAAGACTGGTGGCCGAATCAGCTGGACCTCTCGGTGCTCCACCACCACTCGCACCTATCCAATCCGATGGAAGAGGACTTCAACTACGCAGAACAGTTCAAGTCCCTCGACCTCGATGCCCTGAAGCGGGACCTCATCGAGGTGATGACGACGTCGCAGGACTGGTGGCCGGCCGACTACGGTCACTACGGGCCGCTCTTCATCCGCATGACGTGGCATGCCGCGGGCACGTACCGGACCGCCGATGGCCGCGGCGGTGGCGGCGACGGCCAACAGCGCCTTGCGCCCCTGAACAGCTGGCCCGACAACGCAAACCTCGACAAAGCGCGCCGGCTGCTCTGGCCGATCAAGAAGAAGTACGGGCAGAAGATCTCCTGGGCCGATCTGCTGGTCCTGGCCGGCAACGTGGCCATGGAATCGATGGGGTTCAAAACGTTCGGCTTCGGCTTCGGCCGGCCCGACGTCTGGGAGCCCGAGGAGATCTTCTGGGGCCCCGAGGACACCTGGCTGGGAGACGAGCGCTACAGCGGCGACCGGGAGCTCGCCCGTCCGTTCGGCGCCGTGCAGATGGGCCTGATCTATGTGAATCCAGAAGGGCCCGGCGGCAACCCGGATCCGCTGGCTGCCGCCAGGGACATTCGCGAGACCTTCGGCCGCATGGCCATGAACGACGAGGAGACGGTTGCGCTCATCGTCGGCGGCCACTCGTTCGGCAAGACCCATGGTGCTGCCCCGGCGGTTGAGAACGTCGGTCCGGAACCCGAGGCCGCCCCCCTCGAGGAGCAAGGCCTCGGCTGGAAGAACAAATACGGCAGCGGCAAGGGCGCCCACACGATCACCAGCGGCCTCGAGGGCGCGTGGACCAACGAGCCGACCAGGTGGGACAACGGGTTCCTGGAGAACCTGTACAAGTACGAGTGGGAGCTGACGACGAGCCCCGCCGGTGCGAAGCAATGGACTCCGAAGAATCCCGAGGCCAAAGGCACCGTGCCGGATGCGCACGACCCGTCGAAGCGGCACGCGCCCATGATGCTGACGACGGACCTGTCGCTGAAGGTGGATCCGATCTACGGACCGATCGCGAAGCGTTTCCACGAGAATCCGGACCAGCTCGCCGACGCGTTCGCCAGGGCGTGGTTCAAGCTGCTTCACCGCGACATGGGCCCCCGGTCGCGCTACCTCGGCCCGTGGGTTCCGGAGCCGCAGCTATGGCAGGACCCCGTCCCGGAGGTCGATCATGAGCTGATCGGGGAGCAGGACATAGCCGCCCTCAAGCGCAAGATCCTCGCCTCGGGCCTGTCCATCCCGGAGCTCGTGTTCACTGCCTGGTCGGCTGCGGCCAGCTTCCGCGGCACCGACAAGCGTGGCGGTGCCAACGGAGCACGGATCCGCCTTGCGCCGCAAAAGGACTGGGAGGCAAACGAACCGGCCCAGCTGGCGAAGGTGCTGAAGACCCTCGAGAAGATCCAGCAGGACTTCAACAGCTCGCAGTCCAGCGGCAAGAAGGTCTCGCTGGCCGACCTGATCGTCCTTGGGGGATGCGCCGCCGTCGAGCAAGCGGCCAGGAACGCCGGGCACAACGTCACCGTCCCGTTCGCGCCGGGTCGCACGGACGCCTCGCAGGAGCAGACCGACGTGGACTCGTTTGCCATGCTCGAACCGACCGCCGACGGGTTCCGCAACTACATGCGAGCGGGAGACCCGCTGTCGCCGGAGACCCGCCTGCTGGACCGGGCCAACCTGTTGAAGCTGACCGCGCCCGAGATGACGGTTCTCTTCGGCGGCATGCGTGCCCTGAACGCCAACTTCGGGCAATTGAGGCACGGCGTTTTCACCGACCGGCCCGAGACGCTGACCAACGACTTTTTCGTGAACCTGCTCGATATCAGCACGGCGTGGAGACCATCGGCCTCGGCTGAGAACGTGTACGAAGGTCGCGATCGCGCCACGGGCGGGCTCAAGTGGACCGCCACGGCCGCCGACCTCGTGTTCGGCGCGCATTCTCAGCTCCGGGCGCTGGCGGAGGTCTACGCAAGTGACGACGCGAAGGAGAAGTTCGCGCGTGACTTCGTGGCTGCCTGGAACAAGGTCATGAACCTCGGTCGCTACGACCTTCTCGCTCAGGCCCGGAGCGGACGCCGGCGCGCGGCCGCGGCCAGCGCCTAAGTTCGTTACCAGTACCGCTTTGTTGCGTTCCGTTGCAGTCGTTCGTAGCGGCGGCGCGATGCGCCGGTGATTTCTTGATCGCGAGGCTCGGGATCCCCCCGGTCCATGCTCGAATCGCCTAACGCCGAATACATGTTCGATCCCTCCGCTCCCGGCTTCTCCCACGCGGGAGCCGTCGAGAAGGAGATCCGGCGTGTGTCCGACATCTGCCACACCTGCCGGCGCTGCTACAACCTCTGTCCCTCCTTCGACGTCCTCTTCCGGGCGCTCGATCGCCCGGAGGTGGATGGCGAGGCAGACCGGCTGACTGGGGCGGACCTCTCGGAGTTCTCGGACCTCTGCTACGAGTGCAAGCTCTGTATCCCGCACTGCCCTTACTACCCACCGCACCGCTGGGAAGTGGACATCCCGCGCCTGGTCTTTCGAGACCGCGCCGCCCGAGTCCGGCGCGACGGCAAGCCCAAGTTTCGCGAGCGAGTTCTCTCCTCCGCCGATGCCCTCGGCAAGATCGGAACTTCCGCCGCGCCGATCGTCAACTCGGTCAACGAGAGCCGCCTCGCTCGCGTCCTTCTCGAAAAGACCCTGGGGGTCCACCGCGACAGACTCCTCCCCAGCTACGCCGGAGAGAGCTTTCTGTCGTGGTGGGACGAGCGCGGCGGGGCAAAGTATCCGGCACCGCGTGGGGACGGGCGGGTCGCATTCTTTGCGACCTGTGCGCTGAACTACAACGCTCCGGAGGTGGCGCGCGCCGCCGTGGCCGTGCTGGAGAAGAACGGCTGCGAGGTCGCGGTTCCGCCTCAGCGTTGTTGCGGCATGTCTTTCCTCGAGAGCGGCGACCTGGACTCGACGAAGGAGTGCCGTTCCTTCAACGTCGCCGCGTTTCTTCCCTTCGTCCGCGCGGGATACACCGTCGTCGCGGCCGGACCCACGTGCAGCCTGACACTGAAAAAGGAATACCCGGTCTTGGGCAGTGAGGAAGAAGCCCGCGAGGTGGCGGGAGCGACGCTCGACCTTTGCGAATTTCTCATGCGGCGCCACGCGGAGGGGACGCCGGAGACAGTCTCAGAACTCCTCGCGGATCTCTCTTAAAGGCTTCCTGAGGCGAGTCCGGGGCCGCTCGACGCGGCCGGACGGGAACGTTGGCCCGGCCCGGGGCGGGGTCGCTGCGCCATAGAATTAGGCTCATGTTCCGGCGGGTCCTCTTCCACGGGCGGCCCGTGGCCGATCTGCTCCCTCTTCTACCCGAGCCCCGCGCCGAAGCGCGCACATTTCGGCCGCTGTCTTGGAGCCTCGCGGAGGGAGAGATCGGCGTGCTCCTCCTCGACTCCTCCATGGCCGGGATGCTCGCGGATCCCCCTCCGCCGGACCTCGGCGAGGGGGCTGACCGGATCGGAGTCCTCCTTTGCGGCGAGCGCCTGCCGGTTGCCGACCCCTTCTGGAAAACGCGTCTCTTTCTGTCGCTGCCGGAGAACGGGACCCGCGAGCACTTGGTACGGGCGCTCCGAGCGCTCTTCCGCATGCTCGAAGATCGGGCCGCATCCGCGGCCACGAAGAAGGCCTTGGTCGCCAGGACGAAGGAGATCGAGTCCTTGGTCGGCGTGGGCATCGCGCTCGCTGCCGAAAAGGATCCCGACCGCCTGCTCGAGACGATCCTTTCCTCGGCGCGCTCCCTGACGCAGGCGGACGCCGGGAGTCTCTACCTGATCGAGTCGGGCGAAGGTTCGGAGGCTTTGCGGTTCGTCCGCGCGCAGAACGATTCGGTTCCCTTCGACTTCGAAGAACGGGTCCTGCCGCTGGACGACTCCTCGATCGCGGGCTTCGTGGCTCGGAGCGGCGAGCCCCTGAGCCTTCCGGACGTCTCAGAGCTGCCACCGGGAGCGCCTTTCCGCTTCGACGACGCCTTCGACCGCAAGTACGGCTACCGCACGCGCTCGATGCTCGCCGTGCCTCTGAAGACGCCGCAGGGAAAGGTGCTGGGTGTTCTCCAGCTCATCAACCGCCGGAAGATGGTGTTGCCGGACGGCGCGGTCACCGCCTTCATCCGGATCGAGGTCCGGCCGTTCGACGCGGCGAACGAAGAGATCGCGCGGGCGCTGGCCGCCCAGGCGGCCGTGGCGGTGGAAAACCGGCAACTGACGGAGAGCATCCGGAACCTCTTCGAGGGATTCGTGGAAGCTTCCGTGACCGCCATCGAGCAGCGGGACCCGACGACCTCCGGCCACTCCGAGCGCGTCGCGAAGACCTCCTGCGCGCTCGCCGAGCTCGCCAGCCGCGTGGAGACCGGGCCGTACGCCTCCTTCCGTATCGGTCGGGAAGAGCTCAAAGAGCTGCGCTACGCCGCCGTCCTCCACGACTTCGGCAAGGTCGGCGTGCGCGAGTGGGTGCTCGTCAAGGCGCGCAAGCTGCCGCCGCTGCGTCTGGAGCTGCTGCGCTCCCGCTTCGATCAGGCGATTCTCTCCGCGGCCGCTGAGACCTGGGAGAAGGCGGCGCGGGAGACCTGGCCCGAGAAGCGAGTGGCGCAGGCCTTGGCCTCGCGGTACGGGGAGTTGGAGAAGGCCTGGGAAACGATTCTCTCCGCGGACGAGCCGAACCTTCTGCCGGAGGAGGTCGGCGCGGAGGTGGGAGCGCTGTCAGGCCTCGCCTTCCGCGACGCGACGGGGGCGGAGAAGCCGCTCGTTCTCGAAGAGGAGGTCGCCTACCTCACGATCCCGCAGGGCAGCCTTTCCTCGCCCGAGCGCCGCGAGATCCAGTCCCATGTCACGCAGACGTTCCGTTTCCTGTCAAAGATCCCCTGGACGCCGGACCTCGCCCGCGTTCCAGACTGGGCCTACGGGCACCACGAGAAGCTTGACGGTTCCGGCTATCCGCGGGGCCTGAAGGCCGGAAGCATTCCCGTGCCCGTTCGTGCGATCACGATCTGCGACATCTACGACGCCCTCGCGGCGCGCGACCGCCCCTACAAGAAGGCCGTGCCCGCCGCCCCCGCGCTGGACATCCTCCGGGCGGAGGCGCTGCGGGGGGCCGTGGACGCCGACCTCCTCACCCTCTTCGTCGAGGGAAAGGTCTTCGAGAAGGATTAGGGGGTGTTGCCCGCCTGCGGCCGGGCAGGGTCCACACGGGCGTTCGCGCCGGGAGAAGGGCTTTCCATCGGGCGCGCGCGCGTGCGAGCGCCGGCGAGGCGGCCAGCGCCAGGACGGCGACGGGCTCGAGGGTACGCCAGCGGACCCCGCGCTTCCGGATCCCCTCGACCTCGGATTCGGAGAGGCGCACGCGCCGCGCGCTCTCGACAATCCACTCCCGCGGAAAACGCGAGGCGAGGACCTCCCGCGCCCGCTCCGCGGTGACCTCGCCTTCCAGGAGAAGGGCGCTCGCGAGCGTCCCGCCTTCGCTCCCGCTACGGCGTATAGGGGAAGAAGCGCCCCGAGCCGGGCGCGGGCGGGCCCGGAGCTGGGGACCCTCTGCTCCCCCGAAACCCCCCGCGAGATCATCACGCGAGATCAGCCCCGAGATCGCCGCCAGGAGGTCGCGGCTCGGCAGCGGCCAGAGGAGACGCCGGCGGACGCGGCGGAGGAACTCCACACTCTGCCCGAGGCTCCCCTCGCCGGGGTAGAGCACGACGGCGGAAGGCGGTGTCCGGGATCGGAGGAATCCGCCGAAGGAATAGGGCTGGAGCCGCAGGCCGCACTGCTGCTCCGCGAGCGCCTGCGCCGCGCGGGCGGCCTCAGACGCCGTCGGAGCGAGGATGACGGCCGATTTCATCGCGGTGCAACCTAGCACTTCGAACGGTTCTTGGCGACTCGGCCGCTGTGGGAGGCACGGTCCGGGTTATCATCTCAGTCAAAAAAGAACCACAGGACTTCATGCCCGCCTATCAGTTCTCACTGCTCATCCAGGCGGCAGCCACAGCGCTGCTGTTTCTGCTCTTCGTCTTCCTCTTCCAGAGATTCCGGCGCAAGGCTTTCTCCGAATGGATCGCCTCATGGGCCTGCCTCCTGATCGGCCTTTCGCTCCTGTTCGCTCTGCCCGCCCTCAGGCAGAACCCGTTCTTGATCCCGCTCCTGCACGGCCTCCTGCTCGCGCACATCGTCTTTCTTCTTCGGGGAGTCCGCCGGTTTCGAAATGAAAAGGCCGCGACGGGGCCTCTCGAGCTCCTCTGGTTCATCCCGGTCGTGGTCGCGGCCTGGTGGACGTCGGTCGGGACCGATCCGGCTTCCGGACACGCTGCGCCGGTCGCGATCCTTCTCGGCGCGGGATACCTCACGGCCGCGGTCTTCTTCGCGGCCACTCCCGGTCCGCCGGCCGGGCGGGTCCTGCTCTCCCTTTCCTTCCTCCTCTGGGCCGCCGAGCGAGGCCTCGTGGCAGCGTCGTACCTGCGGTTCCGCTCGCCGGCGCAGATGCCGGAGCTGCTGCAGTACACGAATCTCGGCGCCATGTTCCTCGAGATGATGATCGCGGTCGGCATCATCATCTTTCTCTTCGAAGCGGGTCAGGCGCGGCTTTCCACGGAGATGCGCCAGCTTCAGAACTCCGACCAGCAGTTGAGGGAAATGGGGATCCGAGATGCCCTGACGGGGCTGTACAACCGCCACCATTTCAACGACGTGATCCGCCGCGAGCTCTCGAACGTGCGTCGCTACGGTAGCCCTCTCTCCGTTCTGATCGTGGACGTGGACCGTTTTAAGCAGATCAACGACATCAAGGGGCACGCCATCGGCGACGAGGTCTTGAAGTTCGTAGCGAACTATCTATCCACCTGCCTCCGGGAGTCGGACTACGTGTTCCGCTGGGGCGGGGACGAGTTCCTGATCCTGCTTCCGCGAACGGACGAATCCGCGGTGATGCAGAAGGCGGAGGATCTGGCGCGCCATCTGCCCTCCA